>Ga0302326_10026239_pt1 | contig 11786 bp, 11 predicted proteins | sample Palsa_T0_3_FD_202264 | JGI IMG/M metagenome (GOLD analysis project Ga0302326, IMG submission 202264) | Peat permafrost microbial communities from Stordalen Mire near Abisko, Sweden - Palsa_T0_3 | ecosystem: Environmental > Terrestrial > Soil > Palsa > Peat permafrost | place: Sweden: Abisko... | reverse complement strand
CGAAGCATCCCTGGTCCCCCCCCCCGAACAAGGTCAGCGCCCCCTGCTCGGCAACCGGTGTACTCCCCGACATGGTCACGTCGAGGACGTGAACTCCACGCTCGGAGCCTAGTGTTGAGAGTTCCTGCGAGGTCCTCGGATTCACTGTGCTCAGGTCGATAACCAGTGCGCCGTGACGCGCATTGGCGAACACGCCATCTGCTCCTCCATAAACGTTAAGAACAGCTTCATCACTCGCAAGGCACGACAACACGACGTCGCAACTGGAGGAAAGTTTCGCCACGCTTTCCGCGACTGTGCCGCCATATCGAATTAGCTCCTCCGCCTTGGTGCGGTGCCGGTCATAAGCGACCACCTTGAAGCCGGATTCAAGCAACCTCCGCGCAATCGGCCGGCCCATGTAGCCGACGCCGACAAATCCGAGTGTGCTTTTCTCTGCTGTGATCGCATTCATGTCTAATTGTCCTTTGGCGAGTGCTGAGCGAGTTTCATCCGCTTGTTTTCACGGCTCCCCATCGCTCAGTGATTTTACGTCACTGCTCCTGTTTCGAGATTATTGTCGCGGGCAGCAATGCGCTCTCAGCCGGACCACCGGGCCCCGCGGCGATCCTTCCAGGGACCGCCATCCACGTACCGCTCCGGATAAAGCGCCTTCGAACGCGGGTCTTCCGCCGTGTCGAGTTGAAGAACCATCCACTTCGGATACGGAACGCCCGGATCCGACGCCGCCTCGAGAAGCCGGACTTCTTCGTCCGAGAGCCGAAGGTCTACCGCACAGATGTTATCTTCCAGTTGCTCAGCCTTCCGAGCAGCGACGATCACACTGCTGACGGCCGGCCGGCCCAGCACCCACGACAGCGCCACACGCGCCGGGCTTGCGCCATGCCGGGCGGCCACCTCCTTCAGCGCTTCCACGACGCGGTAGCCCATCTCCTTGTCGAAGGGCACGAAGGAACCGGCCTCCGCGAATCGCGTGCCGGCAGGAGCAGGATTGCTACGACTGTACTTCCCCGAGAGGAAACCGCCAGCAAGCGGGCTCCAAACCAGGATACCTATGTTGTGGTACTCGGCGAACGACTGGAATTCGTATTCGAGACCTCTGCCGACGAGGCTGTAATGCATCTGCGCCGTCACGTATTTTTCCAACCCCAGGCGCTCCTGCAGCATAACTGCGGTGGCTGCCTGCCAGGACATGTAGTTGGAGAGCCCGATATAGCGGACCTTCCCCTGGCGCACAAGATCGTCGAGCGTCCGCAGTGTCTCCTCGAGCGGCGTGTTGCTGTCCCATCCATGCACCTGGTAGAGATCGATGTAATCGGTCTGCAGCCGTTGGAGACTGCCCTCCACTTCGCGCATGATATTCACTCGGGTCGCGCCGCTTCGATTGAGATTTTCCGTCATGGGGAGCCGGACTTTGGTGGCCAGGACGATCTCCGCCCTCACGCCCTTCAAGGCATTACCCAGGAGAGTTTCGCTCTCCCCGAGGCTGTACACGTCCGCGGTGTCAATGAAGTTGATGCCCCTGTCGAGGGCTAGCTTCACCATTCGCGTTGTGTCCTCCTGACCGAGGTTGCCCATGTTCATCTTGCCGCCGAACTGCATCGTCCCAAGCGCCACTTCGCTCACGATGAGTCCGGTATTCCCCAGTTTCCTATACTTCATCTTCCATACTCCTTCCGCTGCAAAAGAAACTAGCGATAGCTCTGTATCGGCGAGCACGAACCTGATCTTCGGTGAGAATCAATCCCTCCTGAGCAACCCGGGCCGAAAGCGCGTTCAGTCGCTTCGAGAACGTCTCCAGGTCGTGGTGCAACCAAATCGTTCGAACCTCAGCAGGCGACTCAAACGTCCCCCCACTTGCTTAGCTCATTCGAATTGGGTCGCGGAAGCGCATCGACCCGATGGGCGCCTACGGCCCATCGGCTGTCTGGTACCGTACAGAACAAGACCATTTTCAAAATGTATAAGCGACGTCCAAGCATCGAGGCGGCTGCCGCTGGGTTGCATTGGATCTTCCACGCGACGAGGACAGTGCCATGACCGATGCTTTCATCAATCGTATTGCGACTGCGCTGCCGCCCCATGACGTCCATGAGGGCTTTCTCGAATTCGGGCGCCGGATGCTGAAGGACGACCATCGCCGCCTCGCCTTGTTCAACCGCATGGCGGAACGCTCGGGCATTTCGCACCGCTTTTCCATTTTCGAGCCGGAGGGCGAAGGCGGCGCCGCTCATTTCTACCGGCCCGGCGCCTTTCCCAGCACGGGCGCGCGCATGAAGCTGTTCGAGAATTTCGCGCCTCATCTTGCGACCGAAGCGACCGAACGGCTGCTGGCCGGTGAGGACCGCGGCCGCATCACCCATTTGATCGTTACTTGCTGCACGGGATTTTTCGCGCCCGGCATCGACCTGCAGCTGATCGAGCGCTGCGGACTCAATCCCGATATCGAGCGTACATTCGTTGGTTTCATGGGTTGCTATGCCGCGATCAACGCGTTGAAGCTCGCGCGCCATATCGTGCGCTCCGAACCCGGCGCGCGGGTGCTTGCGATAAACCTGGAACTATGCACCTTGCATTTGCACGAGACCACCGACCTCGAGGAAATCCTATCGTTCCTGCTGTTCGGCGATGGTTGCGCTGCGGCGCTCATTTCCGCCGATCCGGTAGGCGTGCGGATGGACTCGTTCAAGGCGGCGCTGGTGCCCGGCACCGCCGAATTGATCCGCTGGAATATCCGCGAACAGGGTTTCGACATGGTGCTCTCCGGCGGGGTACCTGGCGCCATCCGCAGCGGTCTTGCCCAGGCTCGCTCCACCTTCCTCAGCGACGAGGCGCCGATCGAACTGTGGGCAGTGCATCCGGGCGGTCGCACGGTACTGGATGCGGTGGAAGGGGCCCTGGAATTGCCGCCGATGGCGCTGGCGGTGTCTCGCGGCGTACTCAGGGATTTCGGCAACATGTCCTCGAGTACAGTGATGTTCGTGCTCGACCGGCTGATGCGGGACGCCGCACCCGGCACCAGCGGCTGCGCCATGGCGTTCGGGCCGGGCCTGGTGGCGGAGACGATGCGGTTTCGTATGGCGGCGTGAGTGGGTTTTTCGCGCACCCTCGAACCGGAATTGCTGGACCTGCTGGCGGCGGACGACCCACGGGCCCGCGCCTCGCGCCGCGACCTGGTACGGATCAACTTCGTCATGCGCCAACAGACGATCATGGCGGGGCTGCTGCGGCCGCTAGCGGCGCCGCGGCGGCTAGCCGATCTCGGCTCCGGCGACGGGCGTTTCCTGCTCGGCGTGGCGCGGCGGATGGCGGCGCACTGGCCGGGAGTGACGGCGCTGCTCGTGGACCGGCAGGATATCGTGACCGCGCAGACGCGCGCTGGCTTTGCCGCACTAGGCTGGAAATGCGAAAGCGTCACAGGCGGTATATTCGAGGCGATGCCGAGTCTGGATGCCGAGATCATCACCGCCAACCTCTTCCTGCATCACCTGGAAGATGCGGCCCTGGCGCGGCTGCTGACACTGGCGGCGGAAAAGGCGCGCGGCTTTGTCGCGTGTGAGCCGCGCCGCTCACGGTCAGCTCTGCTGGCCAGCCGCATGGTGTTCGCGCTCGGCTGCAATCATGTGACACGGCACGACGCCGTCGCCAGCGTGCGCGCCGGTTTTGACGGGCGCGAGCTGTGGCGTCTATGGCCCGGCGAAGGCTGGCGATTACGGGAAGGATTGGCGCTTCCCTTCACCCATTTCTTCTCGGCCCAGCGCGATGCGGTTTGACGCAGCCGTGATCGGCAGCGGCCCGGCGGGCGCCACGGCGGCTCGGCTCCTGGCGCAGGTGGGCTGGTCGGTGGCGCTGATCGAGCGCGCCGAATTTCCTCGCCGCAAGGTGTGCGGCGAATTCATCTCGGCGGCGACCATCCCGGTGCTGGAAGCCTGTGGCGTGTCCGGTGAGTTCCTCGCCCGGGCTGGGCCTGCGGTCCACACGGTCGCAGCCTATTCGGGCGACACGAGGGTGGAGGCGCCGCTGCCCCCTGCAAAGGCGGGATGGGGCCGGGCGCTGGGCCGCGAACATCTGGATGTGCTGCTGCGCGATGCCGCCGTCGCATCCGGAGCGATGCTGTTTCAGCCCGCCGAAGTTGCCGCGCTGAGCAGGCGGGCGAACCAACACATACTCACGCTTCGGCGCGCGGGCGCTGCCGATGAGATTTGCGCGCGGGTAGTGATCGCGGCCTGCGGTTCCTGGAACACGAGCGGTTCCTTCGCCGTCACCGCGAAGTCTCGGCCATCCGACCTGTTCGCTTTCAAAGCCCATTTCCGCGGCGGCGCGTTGGCGGACGGCGTGATGCCACTACTGGCCTTTCCCGGCGGTTATGGCGGCATCGTGCACAGCGATCGCGGTCGCATCACCCTGTCCTGCTGCGTCCGCCGCGAGGAGCTTGCGCGGGCCCGCGAGATTCATGGTGGCAAGGCGGGTGAGGCTGTGTTTCGGCATATCCTCGCGAGCACCGAAGGCGCGCGGCGCGCGTTGCAGGGCGCAACGCTCGATGACGCGATCCTCGCCACCGGCCCGATCCGGCCCGGTATCCGGGCCCGTTATTGCGCCGGCATATTCTTTGCGGGCAATGTCGCGGGCGAGGCCCATCCCATCATCGCCGAAGGCATCAGCATGGCGATCCAGTCTTCCTGGCTGTTGACGCAATGCCTGGTCGCCGACGGTCCCGCCGCCGGCCCGAACTATGCGCGCGCCTGGAAACGGCAATTCGCCGTCCGCCTGCATGCCGCCTCCGTCTACGCGCAGCTGGCGATGAACGATCACAGTCGCGACATCGGCGCGCGGTTGATCCGGGCCTTTCCCACGATTCTTACGTTGGGGGCGGCCCTGAGCGGCAAGGCCGCGTCGGTGATGGCGGCGCGCAGCCTTTAAAGCGGCTTCGACATCCGCCATGACGCCGCCTGAGGCAGCGGCGCAGAATTCGTTGCGGCCCCTGGTCGGGCTTTGGCGCGATGTGCGTCGGAATGTTCATGGCCATCCTTGATAAGATGGCCTCGAGCGGTACCTCTGCAAAATAACCAGTGTCGCTATGGATGATTCCGGTGTAACGGCGGACGCGCGGAGCGATCGAAATTCGCTCACCCGGCAAGAGGCATCCTAGGCGAGCGCTCGCTGCCGTCGTACCTTCTGCGAACAGTTACGACGCGGGCGGCCGAGTCCGAACGAGAACTGGCGCCTGTGAATCCGGTGCGCGAACTCGATTCCGGCAATCGTGATCGCAGCGTTTGTGAACGATTTGAACCCCTTCATCGACGCACAGCGACGCTTAATTGCACGGTGATCTTGCTCAACGATGTTGTTGGGGTACTTGCAGCTCCGCACCTCCACATATTTCCGTACATGGACGCCCCTCTATGCCAAGCGTTTCTTTTCGGTTCTGGTTCACAAAGTAGATTGCAGCCATACATTCGGCCTCTGAGTGCGACGCGACGTCGCGGGCCCTGATGGAATATGCTGGTTGACGTCTTATCACTTTGCCGGACTCTTGAGGTCCCGGGAAATGTGCAGGTTGAGTCAACCTCGGTCTTACCTGTGATGCCATCACTTTGAAAAACGCCTGTGCAATCGTGGTGGGAGAATGTTGTCGGAAGCTTGCTGTCGATGTTCGTATGGGAGCGTTTGCCGTTATGCTGCCATGGAATTAACTGAACGGAAGCCGGCGCGGTAATCTCGGCCGTGCGCTAGCAGTGCCCAAACGGTACGTGTGTTCTTGTTCGCCAGAGCGACGGCTGCGATATTCGGATGGCGCCGTGCCACCACTTGCGCTAGCCATCCCTCGACTCGATCGGGATGACGCTTGAGATTAAATAGCACTGAGCGCACGCCGTGAATCAACAACGTTCTTAAGTAAGTGTCGCCGCGTTTGCTAGTACCGAGCAGATTCGTCTTACCGCCGGAGGAGCTCTGGCGTGGCACGAGTCCGAGCCATGCAGCAAATTGGCGACCATTGTGGAAGACCTTCGCATCCCCGACGCTCGCTACCAAAGCACTTGCCGTGAGCGGCCCGATTCCCGGAATCGCCTGCAGGCGTTGGCTCGCCGTATCCTCGCGGTGCCAGGCGGTGATTTCTCGCTCCAACTCCGCGACTTGGTGATCCAGCAGGCGCAAATGTTCGAACAATCGAGCAATTAATGCACGGCTTACACCCGATGAGCCGTTCTCAGCATCTTCCAGGATCCCGGGCACCTTACCCTTGATCGAGCGGATGCCCACCGGCATCACCAGCCCAAATTCGCTCAATAATCCGCGGATCTGGTTGGCTTGCGCAGTGCGCTCGCTGACAAATCCCCGGCGCGCACGGTGCAATCCCAACAACGCTTGCTGTCCGGTATTCTTGATCGGTACAAACCGCGTGTTCGGCCGGCCGAGTGCCTCGCAGATGGCTTCGGCATCCGCGGCGTCATTTTTATTGCTCTTAACGTGCGGCTTAACGAATTGCGGCGCGATGAGTTTCACCGTATGTCCAAACTCTGTGAGCTTGCGTGCCCAGAAATGCGCACTGCCGCAAACCTCCATCCCAATCAGGCATGGCGCCAGTTGATTGAAAAACGCATTCACCTGCGAGCGTTTCAATTGTTTGCGCAATACAACTTTGACTCGCGCATCGACCCCGTGCACCTGAAAAACTGCGAATCGCGACCGTCCGAATGCGAGCCTGTTACGCACCACACCCAGGATCTCAACTTCATTGTGGTGCGCGCTTATAAGCGCAGCTGCGAGTACGTGGATTCCGTGATCAAGATCGGCGGGAGGTCTAACTTCTGCGCTTACCGTGCGCTTACGGCGGGCCAGCCGATCTCAGCGGCGAGCGCTGTCACCTGATTTGATTGGTGGAAAGGGAGGGACTCGAACCCTCGACCCCGGCATTATGAGAGCGGTAGATCGAAAAAATCAGTCGTAATTTCAATCACCTGCCAAGGAACGTCCGTTGCGATTGGCACGACGAAGCACAACTGAGCACGACCGAGTCCCGCAAAAGCCCCGCGCCTCGGATTGGTCAACTCAATATTGCGGGAATGCCGGTTCGGTAGGAATCCGAGTGTTCTAAGCGGCGAGTTTCAGCTTGGGCTTGAGTCCGGCGCGCGCTGCCAACCGCACTAGGAGGTCCATGCTGAAACGGTCGATCTTGCCACGTTTCAGATCCGACACGCGCGCCTGCGTAACGCCCAGCACCTTTGCAGCTTCGGCTTGTGTCATGCGGCCCTTTTCCAGCCATTGCTCCAGGCCAATCAACAATTGCGCGCGCATCTCCAACTCGGCCGCTCTCTCCGGCGGGAAAAGATCGTAAAAGACACTGCGTCCTGCAGGCGTTACGTGACGGGGACCATGTTCACTGGTGACAACCTTTTTAACCTTCATACCTTCGCCCTGCAATCGCCTTGAATCGCTTCTTCGCCAATTCCAAATCCAAACGGCTCGTCTGCTGCGTCTTTTTCCGGAAGCAGTGCAACACATACACCCCTTCGGGCCGCGTCGCGAGATAGATCAGTCGGAAAATTCCGGCTTGGTCTCGCACGCGAATTTCCCTGACCCCTGCTCCGACAGTAGGCATCGGCTTCCAATCCTTCGGATCAAGCCCACACTGAACCCGATACAATTCAAAGCCGAGGGAATCCTGCGCTGTTTCCGGAAACTCCCTTAAATCTTCTCTGCCGCTGCCCATCCAGACTACAGGTTTCACGGGCGAATTATGCCTTATCTCGCATATATATGCAAGAAATGGCATAATGCCGGTGGTTGCGAGCGCCCGAGTCAATCTGAAGCATCCAAATTATAGAGGAGATCGCGGAGTAGCCGCGCCGCGGAGTCGCCTCACCAAAGTGATCCGCCGTAGAGCGGACATCCGCGACCGTCGTGATTGAGACCTCGGAGGCGGTGTGCGAGTTGGAATTCCGCGCAAGTCCCCGTGTTAGCGATCGCGCGATCGCAGCGGCAAACGGAAATACTGTGATTAGTGGAAAGGGAGGGACTCGAACCCTCGACCCCGGCATTATGAGAAGTGGACGCCTTATATGCTCTTTGTATTCATTTACATGCACAACTGGGCAAGCCACCATCAGGAAGGTAAGGCACTGATTCAGGCAGCTCATTCCTCCTAACGGTGCACGAAATCCCCCACGGTCCACCCGCATCAACGGCGAACCATTCACAGCACTCAAGGTCGCTGTAAATACGCTTGACGTATCGCGTATTTTTCGATAAGTTGACCCAACGTGATTTTGAGTTATCGGGACAAGCGGACCCGATCCCTCGCCGAAGGAAAACGGGTCAAGGCTTTCGACGGCTTTGTCCAGAAGGCAGAGATGCGTCTTGATCAGCTCGATGCAGCGACATCGCTTCTCGACCTCAATCTGCCCGGGAGCCGGCTTGAAGCACTGAAGGGCGACCGCAAGGGACAATATAGTGTCCGGATCAACGATCAATGGCGAATATGCTTTGAGTGGTTGAAGGGAGCAAAGGGCCCGAGCAACGTCGAGATCGTGGACTACCACTAGGAGGATCCAGTCATTCTGTTCTGCCGGCACCTCGCGGAATCAGGGGTGGAGAAGCATCATGGCGCGTAGCGCGATACATCCAGGCGAGCACCTTGCCGAACAGCTTAAGGCGCTCGACATGACGGCGGCCGAACTCGGCCGGCAACTTAAGGTGCCGGCGAATCGGATCACGGAAATCCTGAACGGCCAGCGAACCGTCACCGGCGATACGGCGCTGCGGCTCGGGCACTTTTTCCACACGAGCGCGCAGTTTTGGCTGAACTTGCAGGCGATCTACGATCTGCGGGTGGCCGAGCGAAAGTCCGGCGAGGCCATCAAAGCTCTTCCGACTCTACAGCGGCAGGCCAAGAGGGCCGACGGCGGCGAGCATCCGCGGCCGGCGTGACGAACAAGAATCGGGCATGGGCAATCGCAGACGGCACTCCCGTTTGAATTTGGTGGAAAGGGAGGGACTCGAACCCTCGACCCCGGCATTATGAGGGGAGTGGACGCCTTAACCACCTTGTATATTCAACTGGTTATGATGCTAATCAAGCCGGAGACCGGAAGATAAGGTACTGCTTCAGGCGGATAATTCCCGCCAAGTCCGCACGGAATCCCCCACGCTCAATGATTCTTGCGGCTAAGTCCCGCTGTGCATCGTGATCGCAGTTTGTTCGATCACGGGGAGGAGCAAGCGATGAAATGGATCTGCGTCATGGCAGGCGCGCTGGCGATGGCGGCATCGGCCATGCCCGGGCAGGCAGAGATTTCGGACTGCCCGGTGCCACCGGAAGCGATCAAGGTCGCTCTGGATTCTGGGTTGCCGCCTGCATTGCGTGACGCGATGGGGAACATCGCGTTGCCCGGCGAGCCGTTTGACACGACCGACGTCTACGTCAAGGGTCATAAGCATCGCCCCTACATCTTCGTGTGGAATGTCGGCAGCCGCTGAATCGTAGCGACGGAAATAGGCGGCATAGCGCTCCACGCCGCAATCTCAACTTATGAGGTCGGCAAGGACGGCAAGACCGCCGCTCTAATCGAAAACCGCCTCACAATTCCGAGCGGCGTGTGCGCGGCCGCGACCAAGCTCGCTGGGGCGCCGCAATAGATGAAGAGTCACCGTCGGGAAATGCGAAGGAGGACTTCATGTAACGCGGTCAGTGTCTTGCTGTCAGGTGACATGCCTTTTCCTTTCCCCCGGGGCAATTGCTTCAGTGAACCTGCCACTGCGTGGACACGACAACCCGGATACTGCCCTTTGATGTTTTTTGCCCGCAATAAGGCGACTCGACCTGGCCTGCGGCTTCCAGCGTCTTGCCAACCAGGGCGGAGAGATTCGGGCCGACTCTCTCCTGGAAGAGGTCGGGATACGGGGAGCAGACGACGAAGGTAGCGTCTGGGGATTCCTTGAAGTAGATCGACACCCACTGCGGAGAGGCGCTGGGGTCAATTTCTACCCGCGAGACGGTGCCAGCCACCGTGACGTTCTGCCCCTTCCATTGGGGATCGTACGCGCCGGGAGATTGGCGCGTTCCGGCCCACCTCTGGCCGTTGTTCTCTTCCTCCCGCCTGATCATCTGCGCCTCAACCTTCACGTTGGGGTTGCCGGCAGCGTCCGCGGCGAGGATCTGCTGCTGTTGCTTTTTTCTGTCCGCCGCCCGGTCAACCAAGTGTCGCTGTTGTGCTTCCGCTGCATCGGCCGCGGCCCTCGCCTCCCTTTGGCGCTCCTCCGCCGCGGCCTTCGCGATGGCGGCGCCGAGATTCTTGAGCGCCATTGAGTCATCGACGGGAGGGGAGTCAGCGCCGCTCGCCCTTCCCCTCACGGCGTGCAGTTCCCGATCCGTCGCGCTGGGCGAAATGTTCAGATAATAATCCCCGCCATAGCAATTAGTCTGGCTATTGACCCTAATACACTTGGTACCCTCGGGCTCAAAGTACAGAGCGGAAGTGAGAGGAAAGAATGCCCCGTGCCCGACTTCCTTTCGGATCCCGCCGGTCAGTCGTATGCTTGCGCAATCGATCTGCGGATCGTCAGGCAGGTTGTACTCCGTCTCGTCCAGCCGCGCGCAAACACCTTTCGAGGCGCTCTTCAAGACCGGATATTCGCGAAAGGCCACGGAGTGAGTGCCCAAATCAGGCACCTGGGCAATTGTGCCCGATCCCCACTGGCCCTTCGAATCGTAATAACCAAATGCAAGGTAAGCTCCGCTCGCATCGGTATCGTGATAAACGTTCTTACATTTCCCGGGAACGACCGCCGTGCCCTCGATATTCCAGTAGTACTTTCCGAGGCCGCGCTGGAGGTCTACGTTCTTCGTTGCGGCGACGACTTCGACGGGAAGGGTGCCTCTATTGCAAACGGCGAGATCTGCGTACCCATCAACCTGCGCGTATACAGGCACCGCGGCGCCGAGCAGGATCAATGCCGTTAGCAGCAAGAAGCGGCGCTGGTTCACGTTTCCATCCTCCTCAATCTGAAGCCGAACCTGCGATCAGCATGCCAGGAATGCCTGCAACGATATATATCATCGCCAGCACGCTGTTGGCGGGGGCCGCGAGAGAGCGAGGTTTCGATTGTCCCGCCGGGGCGCGAAGCTGATCGAGCCCAAGGTGTGGCTTGTCAGCTTTATGCAGTACGATCTGCGCTTCTTCGATAGCGAAACGGACCGAGCCACCAGCGCCGAAAACTCCTTTGGCGCAAAAATGTTCTTGGTCAGAATGAACAATTGAATTTGGTGGAAAGGGAGGGAATCGAACCCTCGACCCCGGCATTATGAGTGCCGTGCTCTAACCAGCTGAGCTACCTTTCCACGGTGGGGGCGGGATTGTCCGGGCGCGCACGCAAGGGTGTCAAGAACGCCACTAAGACGGCGGCCCGCGGCCTGACTAATCTCCCTCGATCTCTTCAGCGGCAGTGACTCACTGCTCACTGCCCTTCTAGTCTACGGAACTCGACCTGCATTAATTCAAGCTGCCGTTGTAGTGGCGTAGCTGAGGTTTTGAATTTCGAACGGCGTCCCGTCAGGACGTGACATTGCATTTACACATTGAAACGAAAATGCATGACGTCGCCCTCGCGGACGATGTATTCCTTCCCCTCCAAGCGCAGCTTGCCGGCATCACGTGCCCCCGCTTCGCCCTTACCGGCGATATAGTCCGCGAAGGCGATCACCTCGGCCCGGATGAAACCGTGCTCGAAATCCGTATGAATGACGCCCGCCGCCTGCGGAGCGGTAGCGCCTGAGCGCACGGTCCACG
>Ga0302326_10026236_pt1 | contig 11786 bp, 5 predicted proteins | sample Palsa_T0_3_FD_202264 | JGI IMG/M metagenome (GOLD analysis project Ga0302326, IMG submission 202264) | Peat permafrost microbial communities from Stordalen Mire near Abisko, Sweden - Palsa_T0_3 | ecosystem: Environmental > Terrestrial > Soil > Palsa > Peat permafrost | place: Sweden: Abisko... | reverse complement strand
AAAGAAGATTTACACCAAGAGCTTCGAGCTGCTTGAAGGGGTAGATATCTATCGGTATTCGATGATCTGGGACGCCGATAAGGCTACGGTCGGATTTTTTGTTGAATTCATATGCTGCTGGCTAGCTTCGCTGTGGCTCGCCATCAAGATCTACACGCGGCGCCCGTTTCATGCGATCCATGCCTGCAATCCGCCGGACACGTATTTTGCGCTTGCGCTGCTTTTTCGACCGCTCGGCGTGAAATTTGTCTTTGACCATCACGATCTTTGCCCGGAGATGTATGTCGCGAAAGGAAGACCGCGACAGGGGTTGCTCTATCGCGGGCTGCTATTGCTGGAGCGTCTCACATTGCGTTCCGCGCACGCGGCTATCGCAGTCAACGAATCGCATCGCGACATAGCGTTGACGAGAGGAGGGGTCGACCCATGCAAGATCACAATCGTTCGAAGCGGCCCGAGGCGCGTGTGGTCTGAAGTGGAAGCTGTTCGTCCAGAGCTCAAGTTGGACCGTCGTTTTCTAGTTGTGTTTCTGGGTGAAATGGGGTCGCAAGATGGTGTCGATCATCTGTTGCGCGCGATTCGGCACTATGCAGATTCGTATCCGCGGGAAGTCCTGTTCACGCTTATCGGAGGCGGTCCCGAACAGCATCGTATGATCGAAATGGCGCATGAATTGGGGATCGACGATTGGGTCACGTTCACGGGGCGGGTGACCCAAGATAATCTTCTGTGGCAGTATCTCGCGACCGCTGATCTTTGCATCGCACCTGATCCATTCTCTGAATATGGGGATCTCTCGACAACCAACAAGATCATAGAATATCTGGCATTCGGCAAGCCCGTCGTGGCTTACGATTTGACTGAACATCGCCGAACGGCGCTTGACGCAGCGCAATATGTCGAGCCGAATGACGCCCTTAAATTGAGTATCGCCACCCATGAATTGCTGATGGACCCCGAACGGAGGTCGGCTATGGGTAGTTTTGGTCAGAGGCGCTTTCGCGCTCATCTCGCGTGGGAGAACTCAGAGCAGGAACTCATTGCGCTTTATTCGCGGTTGCTTTGCGCCGAAAAGAGGGTGCCGGCAATGGTGACCTAGCGGCCTCTGCTGCGCGCGCAAATCGGCAAGATGTTGCATGGAGATGGAACCGCAGCTTCGGCCGAGCCTGTTCCTTGCATGACGCATAGTAATCACGATTCATCCCGCATCGAAAACTCAATCGAGCAGCAACGGTTGCATCGAATTCTCTATTTGGTCGACAGACGCACCATGATTGGACTGTGCGGGTCGCGCTCTTCAGCAGGCTTGGGTAAGTTGGCTCAAATCAGGTTTGTCGAAAGCATTGAGCAGCGCTCGAAGACTTGAGAGGTATATCAGTGCGCATTTGCATGATGAATGACACCTTTTGGAGAAGCGGCGGTGTGGCGATCGTAATCAAACGCGTCTCGCAGGCCCTGACGGACGTTGATTACTGCGTTGCTTGTTGCAAATACGATGGCCGTCCTGAAGACTTGTCCTGGATTCCTGACGGAAGGTTTGAGCGATTCGATTTGACATCCTCCAACAACCCAATCCGGCTTACAAGAGAGCTTCGTCGTTTCAGGAAGTGGTTCAAGCATCAGCGTTGCGATCTGGTTCATTGTCATCATCGAAAAATCTCTGTCCTACTAAGGTTAGCTGGGGTTCCTGTGCTCTATACGGGGCATATGGCATTTCGCCGGGTAGCTTGGTTTCGATGGTTGCATCCGCGCAGAATGACTGCCGTCTCGGCTTCAGTAGCGGCGAACATATTGGAGAATACAGGGCGAAAGGTGCTCGCCTGCATCGGCGAGCCGGCCGAATTCCCACCGATGCCACCGCAGATCGAGGTTAGCAGGGTGCAACGTAAAGCGGTATGTATTGCGCGTTTTGAAACTGTAAAAGGACATACGCATCTGTTGACCGCTTGGAAGTTACTCCGCGACCGCGGGCACCACTATGAATTGGATCTTGTCGGCGAAGGCTCGCTTCGGCAAGAAATGGAAGCGCAGGTCAAGAAAGATGGCACGGATGAATTAATCCGGTTCTGCGGGTTCACAACGGATGTATCGAGTTTTACATGCAACGCCCTGTTCGCCATTCTGGTGAGCGAAGTAGAAGGAAAACCGCTTGCAGCCATGGAAGCGGCCGCGTTGGGCCGGCCGACACTACTCACGGCGGTTCCCGGCTCAATCGATGTTCTACCTCCTGAAAGAAAGCTGAGGAATGGGTTAAAGTTTGGAGACGCAAACGAGCTTGCCGATGCCCTTGAAGAGTGGTTTGCGCACCCGCAAGCGGTTGTCGAGGAAGGGAAGCGCTTTTTTGATTTTCTGAATGAGTCACACGCTCCACACAGGATTGCGAGCGAGTACAAAAATATTTACAGGCAGATACTTCCGGAACTTATATCTTAGATATCGCCAATCAGGAATGGCCGATTTGTTCCTGATCCGCGGACCATCTCTCCAATCGAGCAATGGTTAACGCAAGGACATCTCGCTACGAGTGAAGGTCTAAGTGAATAGCTTTCTCGATCGGCAGTGATCCGCCGGATCTGGAATCAGAAGTTATATTCGGATGTTGGGACGCTCACCAGGGCTCTGAGATTGGGAAGGGTGCACTGTGCGCATTTGCATGATGAACGACCATTTTTACCGCAGCAGCGGGGCCGCGATGGCGATCAGGCGCATTGCGCAAGCTCTGACGGATATGGATTACTGTGTCGCGGGTTGCATGAACGATGGCCGTTTGGAAGACTTGTCTTGGGTTTCCGATCAAAGGTTCGAGCGATTTGACCTTAAGTCGCCGAACCCTGTCCGTGTAGCCAGAGAGCTTCGTCGCTTCAAACGATGGCTCAAACTACAGGGTTGCGATCTTGTTCATTGTCACCACCGGAGAATATCTGTCCTGCTGCATTTAGCCGGGGTCCCTGTGCTTTATACCGGGCAGCTGGCTTTTAAATACGCCGTCTGGTTTCGGTGGCTGCATCCACCAGGAATGACAGCTATAACCCCTTCGGTAGCGTCGAATATCCTTGAGACCACGGGCCGAAAGGTTCTAGCCTGTATAAGTAACCCGGCGCAATTCCCGAAACACCCTCCTCAGATCGATGTTAGCGAGGTGCGACATCGAGCGGTATGTGTCGCGCGCCTTGAACCTGTTAAGGGGCACACATTCCTCCTGGCCGCCTGGAAGCTTCTCCTCGATCGAGGGCTCCGCTACGAGTTGCTCCTTGTCGGAGAAGGGTCAGCACGGCCGCAACTGGAGGAACAAGTCCGCAGAGACGGCTTGCAGGAACTAGTTCAGTTCAGTGGCTTTCAGACCGATGTATTGAGCGTCATGAGCAAGGCCTTATTCGCAATTCTGGTGAGCAAGTTAGAAGGACAAGGCATCGTTACGCTGGAGGCGGCGGCTATGGGGCGTGCCTCCTTGCTTACCGCGGTCCACGGTTCAATCGATCTGCTGCCGCCGAATAGGAAACTGCCAAACGGTATCGAGTATGGAAAAGTCCAGGAGCTTGCGGACGCTCTGAAAGAGTGGTTCGAGCGTCCCGATGACGTTATCCAGGAAGGTGAACGATTCTTTGCCTTTCTCAAGAATTCGAGTGATCCATACGAGATTGCCGGCGAATACAAAGCGGTCTATCAGCGAATCCTTGCAGGCCATGCCTAACAGCCATGACGAAGGCTGATGAATTTGAGCAGATATCCATATTCAGAAGATCAGGCCTTCGTCAGAGCGAGGGCCAAATGCCAAGGAGTGCAATGCGTGTTCTTGTAACGGGAGGTAGCGGATATGTAGGCTGTCACGCGATCCGGGAACTCCGCGAATCCGGTCATGAAGTGATCGTCTACGATAATCTCTCCACCGGAAATCGCGGGCTTTGCGAAGGTTTTGAGCTCATCGAAGGCGACATCGCAGAAGTTGAAAAGCTTGCTCCGATCCTGAATCGCGTCGAAGCCGTTATGCACTTTGCAGCTTCGGCCTATGTTGGCGAGTCTGTCTTAAATCCCCGAAAATATTTTCGCAACAATGTCGAGTCCGCGCTCGCCTTGATGGATGCGGTTTTGGCCAGCAGAGTGAGAATGTTCATCTTTTCCTCCACTTGCGCCACCTATGGTATCCCGGCGACGCTGCCCATTACCGAGAACCTGCCGAAGGAGCCCATTAATCCTTACGGAGCAACCAAGCTCTTCTTTGAGCGCGTGCTTTCGGCCTACAGCATTGCGCACGGGTTGCGTTATGTCTCACTGCGCTATTTCAACGCCGCTGGAGCTCATGCCGGAGGACTCGTCGGAGAGATTCACGATCCGGAAACGCATTTGATTCCCCTGGCCCTCAAAGCTGTTCTGGGCACTGCACCGCCGCTCAAGGTGTTCGGAATCGATCACGATACTCCCGATGGAACCTGCATCCGCGATTACATCCATGTCTCGGACCTGGGCATGGCGCACGTGCTCGCGCTTGAGTACCTGGCCAGCGGAGCCGACTCCATCAGCTTGAATCTCGGTACTGGCAAAGGGACCTCAATCAAGGAACTTATGGATGCTTTTCAGACTCTCACCGGACTCAACGTTCCGCACGAGTTTGCTCCTCCTCGCGAAGGAGATCCGCCATCGCTATACGCCGATCCATCGAAAGCCAGAGAGGTTCTCGGTTGGGTGGCCAAGCGGGGCATGGATGAGATTCTGGCCTCAGCGTGGAAGTGGCAGCAGAAGCTGGAGGCCGGAAACTATCAGCTTTCGAGCGACAGTTGCATGGCTCAACTTCAAGTCTAAGTGGACCCAAACCGAGGTCCCCGGTTCTACGCATAAAAAGTCTTAGGCCGATTTCTTGAATGAGGATGCTAGCGCGTAACCGGTCGCGTTCATGTCAGGTTTGCGGCCTTCCTGAAGGATGATCAGTGAGACATGCAGCAATTGTCTTGGTTTGCGTTTTTAGGCTGTTTTTCGCAGCTTCGTTGTCTCAATCGCCGGGTGAGGCTTTCGCCGAGCAGTTACAACCCTCGTCAAAGGTTGAACAAGGTGGCGTGGATGTTCCACGAAATTCCAGTTTCGTACCGCCCGTTGCGAACCCATGCCAATCGAAATACGATCGGTTCTACTCAATTGAACCGGGAGTTTATGCTTATTGGGCTCTTTGCGAGACGGGATCGCCGATGCAGATTTATGACTATGTCGGCGAATTCGACCTCGTAGCCCATCACTCATTTGGAACCGGAGTAGTGTCTGGAGGAGTTGCCGGCCCCGTACCGGACGAAGAGACCGCCGCGAGCGTTCCAACGGCCAGCTATCACATCGAGGGTCAAGGAATACCGCTCAACACCCATCAGGGTACGATCTCAGCCTGGATCAATGCGGACGCGACCTCGTTCCCGGTTACCTCGGTTTACTTCGGCGCTGTCACGGGCAAATCCTTGGTCTCACTCGGTGTAAGCGCCGGCTCTGGACTCTGTTTCAACGGCAACTTCACCAACTCCGAGGGAACCGCGTTTACCACCCAAAAGTGCGGTTACGCCGTCAATACATGGCACCGAGCGACTTTTGTCTGGTCGGCTGGCAAGTTTGATTTGTATCTGGATGGATCTCTTGTTGCAACCGGGAAATACTCCGGAGCACTCGATAATAAGGTGTTCTATTACAAATTGTTTCCTGGATGCTGCAATACCGGAAAACAGATGAGCCTCGCAAAGGTATCTGTTGCGAATCAAGCGTGGAGCTCAAGTCAAGTGTCGGCCGACGTTGCGCCCGCGTTCCCACCGATTCCTTCAGGCGGCGTCTATGTATCCGGTCAAAGTCTTGGCGCAATACACAAAGATGTTCTGGGCTACGCAGATCTGAACGCGGACATTTCGAATCCGGCCCGGAAATCCGCATTACGATCGGGTCTTAAAGAAGGAGGGTTTACTTCGCTGCGTTACTCCGGGGGGAGAAGAATCAAGCCAAGTTTCGAGAATTGGCATGATAATGTCACCTGCACAGCTGTGCCGGGAGTTACCGCAACGGCAACCGCTCAAGGTCTGTCAACTGGGAATAAGATTGAAACATACTTGCCAGATATCGCCGAGCCTTTGGAGCTTGATGTTGACTACGTTGTGAATTACAGCACAAATCCTCCCGAGTGTGACGCAGGCGGAGACCCGATCGCGAATGGCGCCGATCTTGTGCAATATGCAAATCTGACCAAGCGGTACAGGATTAAATATTGGGAGATCGGAAACGAGCTGTTTTCAAAAACCACCGAGCCGGACTTTCACCCCAACCCCAACACCGGCGCAAGCTATTCAAGCTTCGAGCCGGCCTTTTACGCGGCGATGAAGGCCAAGGATTCCTCTATACAAATAGGGGTGCCGATTGGATTGGCGAACTACATTCAGGCAGTATTTGACCTGCCAGTCCTCGCCGGGGCCAGTTACGATGCGGTCATTTGGCACAACTACCCAATGGAGGACCCGATCACCGATGGAGCTACGCTCTACCAGGATCGAGTGGCTTCGAATACGAGACGCACGCGCGCTGGCCTGCTCAAGTTGCAAACCGAATTGCTGAATAACGGTAAGAGCGCTGATGCGATTTGGATTACCGAATGGAACGATGAGTTCATTGGAAACAAATGGTCAAAGCAGACGATGGGGGCTGTGGTTCCTCTATTCGCTGCAACCCAACTCGCTGAGTATATGCAGGCCGGCGTGCAGGTTGCGACGTGGTGGGTGCAGGGAAAACCCGATGTGTGCTCAACCGTAAACTACGATAACGATGGCGAGAGCGCATATTCCTGGTGGGAATGTGGAAGTTCTTCTCTTGTCTATACCGGACCTGAAAGTGGTGTCCGGGAAGTAGCGGTTGGCTTGCAGCCTGGGGAACTCACACCGGCAGCGCGAGCCTTTCAAATTCTGTCTGAAAGTGGATTTGTGATTGAAGGAGAGCACATGCTGCGTACCCAGTCTGATGTTCAGAACGCTCCCTGGCTCCTGAGCTATGCGGCGACCCATGGATCGTCCTATGCGGTTATTCTCATCAACCGCGACCGGGACAGTGCTCATACCGTTCCGGTGAGAATGGCCGGCAAGACCTCTGGATTAACCGTGCGGCAATGGACCTATGGACGCGCCCAGTATGACAAATCTCGGGACGGGGACTGGTCCATCGGTCCAGTGTTGACCGAGCACGGCGCCTGGTCTGGGAATTTCCAAGCTACCGTGCCTCCCTGGAGTGTGAATGTTATCGTATTCGGAAAGTGAGACTTTCTGGGTTGTCACTGCCAACGGCGTTGTGCGCCAGTGGAGCTCTTCGCAAGGCTCAATTTTCGGGATCTCGACTGCATTTAGCTCTCGTCTGTCAATCTCGATCATGGGACGAAGACGATAACATTGACACTCCAGGGAGGCAGGGTAGCATTGAATTCTCCCGACCAAGGTCCAGAGGTGGATTGAACGGGGCCGGCTGTCCAATTTCCCTCGCGAGATTCGTCATACTGCGCTCGTCCATATGACCACTGTTTTGCTGAACTTCCTGAGGTCATACCTTCCAGCGTCACTGGGATGGTATGAGCGCTGTCCCGATCGCGGTTGATGAGAATGACAGCATAGGACGATCCATGGGTCGCCGCATAGCTCAGGAGCCAGGGGGCGTTCTGCACGTCAGAGTGTGTGCGAACCATGTGCTCGCCTTCAATCACAAATCCACTTTGTGACAGGATTTGAAAGGCTCGCGCGCTCGGGGTCAGGCCTCCCGGCAGCAAGCCAACCGCTACTTCGGCGACACCGGTTTCAGGACCGGTATAGACGGGAGCGGTATCTCCACATTCCCACCAGGAGTATGCACTATCGCCATCGCCATCGTAGTTGAAGGTTGAGCACACATCCGTCATTCCCTGCGCCCACCAGGTTGCAAGCTGTACGCCGGCCTGCATATACTCAGCGAGCTGCGAAGCAGCGAATAGTGGAGCTGCAGCTCCCATTGTCTGCTTTGACCACTTATCTCCGATAACTTCACCGTTCCACTCTGTAATCCAAATCGCATCGGCGCTCTTGCCGTTGTTCATTAGCTCTGTTTGCAGTTTGAGCAGCGAGCCGCGGGTGCGGCTCATATTGGATGCAACTCGATCCTGGTACAGCGTGGCTCCGTCCGTAATTGGGTCTTTCATGGGGTAATTGTGCCAGGCTACCGCGTCGTATTCAGCCCCCGCAAGGACGGGGAGGTCGAACCCGGACTGACCTTGGTAACTCGAAAGGTCCACAGGTACTGCAATCTTGATTGTTGGATCTTTGGCCTTCATTTCGGTATAGAATTCAGGCTCATATGTTGCATAGCTTGCGCCGGTAAACGGGTTTGGATGAAAGTCCGATTCGGTAGTGCTGGAAAAGAGTTCGTTTCCGATTTCCCAGTATTTGATTCCGTATCCCTTGGTCAGATTGGCATATTGAACAAGATCGGCCCCATTTGCAGTCGGGTCTCCGCCCGCGTCGCACGCAGGAGGATTGGTGCCGTAATTCACCGTGTAGACAATATCGAGACCTAAAGGCTGGGCAATACTTGGGAGGTAAGTATCGATATTGTTCGCGGTGGCCAGATCTTGAGCGGTTGGCATTGCCGTCACACCGGGTACAAAAGTGCAACCGACGTTACTCTGCCAATTCTCTTGGTCCGCTCCAAGGAACCGCCCTCCGTCGTAACGCAATGTGGTAAACCCTGAAGCAGTAAGACCGGATAGTAGAGCAGACTTCAGTGCGGAGCTCGAAATGAATTGGTTCAAATCCCCGTACCCGAGAATGTCCTTATGAATTGTGCCGAGAGCTTGCGTGGATATGTAGACGCCCCCCGACGGGATGGTGGGGAATGACGGTGTGAAGTCTGTCATTGCCTGACTCGCGCTCCACGCCTGGTTCGAAATGGATACCTTGGCCAGCGTCATCTGCTTGCCGGTGTTGCAGCAGCCGGGAAAGAGCTTGTAATAGAAGACATTGTTGTCCAGCGCACCCGTATAGTTGCTTGTCGCGACAGAGGCTCCGTCGACATACAGATTCAGACTGCCCGCAGACCAGCTAAATGTGACTCGGTGCCACGTATTCGCGGTGTAGCCACATTTCTTTGCTGTAAAAGCTGTTCCCGCTTCGTTGACATAGTTACCGTTGAAGCAAAATCCGGCGCCGGCGTTGACGCTTATTGAAACCTGGGATTTGCCTGAGACCGCGCCAAAGAATACCGCAGTGACCGGAAACGATTCCGCATCCGCATTGATCCAGGTCGAAACCGTACCTTGATGCGTGTTGAGCGGTATGCCTTGAGCTTCGATGTGGACGCCTGGCGTTGGAACACTCGCGGCCGTCTCTCCGTCGGGTACAGGGCCGGCAGCGCCGCCAGATACTACACCGGATCCAAAGGATTGATTCGCTGTCGTCAGGTCGAATTGGCCGACATAGTCATAAATCTGGATCGGCGAGCCGGCCTCGCAAAGAGCCCAATAGGCGTAGACTCCAGGCTCAACTCCGTAAAACTGATCGTAATTCGATTGGCAGGCATTGGCCGCTGGCGGAGCAAACACAGAACTGGCTGGAAGCAGGTTCGCCTGACCATCGCCACTTAGCAGGATCGACTGTGTACCATTGGTCGAAGCGTTGGTAACGACGGTCAGCTGGCCTGATACCGAACCCGCTGCCGGGGGATGAAACTGCAACTCAAGCGTCGCTGCCTGACCCGGGATCAACGTGAGTGGGAAACTGCTTCCCGACACCGTGAAGCCAGTGCCCGAAACCGACGCCGAACTGATGGTTACCGGCGCGGTGCCCGTGGACGTCAGTGTGACAGACTTCGTGACCGTGGTATTAACCGCGATGCTACCGAACGCTAAGCTGGTCGAGTCGATGCTCAACTTCGGTTTTGCGGCATTCAATTGCAGATTCAGACTCTCGGTTACGCTGCCTGTATTTGCCGCGATCTTCGCCACCTGTGCGGAGTCTACCCAGGACACTTTCGCCGTGAACCCGGCACTCTTCGTATTTGCAGTTACAATCACTGTACTTGGAATCACGACCGCCGCGTTACTGCTGGATAAACTCACGTTCTGCCCGCCGGTGGGCGCCGGGGTATTCAGCGTGATCGTGCAAGGAACAGACTCCGAGCCTGTGATTGATGTGCTGCCGCAGGCGAGCGCGCTCAACATATCGAGAGTCGAGCTTTTTTCGGTGTAGGTGTAGTCGGTATACTGCCATGTTCCGCGGATGTCCGACATGAGCCGGACATAAATGGTCGACCCGTGCGCGGGTAGCGCCGGCACTATCGCTTCGTTGGTCGCAGTTGCTCCGGCGTTATAGAGGTCGGCCGAACCCGGACCGTTTATGCCGACCAGGAGGTCGTACTTCGCTACGTCCGTCCCCGCAGACCAGGTAAAGGTCACATTGGAAGCACCAAGGGTGCTTCCCGGCGCTGGAGAAATCATGACCGCCTTCAGGATTGTCGCCGCTGTGAAAGTGTAGTCTTCATAGGCCAGTGTCGTATTAAATCGCGTGTACAAACGTGCATAAATCTTTTCGCCATTCGATGGCAGTCCGGGCACTGTGAGGGTCGTAACCGTCTTGTCGCCGGAGTAAAAAACGTTGTAGGAGCCGGGGCTTGTGGTACCCAAAAACAATTCGTAATTCGTAGCTCCCGCGATGGCGGTCCACGCGAAAGTTGCGTTTAAAGCTGAAAACGTGGCACCCGCCAGAGGAGCGGTTAGAGTGGCCGGAGTCAGTGACGATGCGGTGAAAGCATAGTCCTTGAATGTCGTCGTTCCACTGAACCACGTGTAGAGCCGCGCATAAACAGGCGCGCCATTAATCGGAAGCCCGTTCACGGCGAGGGATGTTACAGTCTGTTTACCGGAGTCATACACGTTGTACGATCCAGGCCCAGTGCTGCCAAGGAAGAGCTGGTAACCTGTCGCTCCCGACGCGGCGGTCCAGGTGAAGATAGCGGTGCTGCTTGTAAACGCGCTCGCAGCCTTGGGAGCCGTGAGCGCGGCCGATGTCAGACTGGCCGACGTGAAGGTGTAGTCGACATGGTTCAGCGTCCCGTTGCCCCGGGTATAGAGCCGCGCATAAATCGTTTCGCCGTTGACCGGGAGGCTGTCGATCGTGAGCGAGGTTCCGGTCCGGGTGCCGGAGTAAAAAACGTCATACGAGCCCGGCCCGGTGCTTCCCAGAAACAGCGCGTAATTAACCGCTCCCGCCGAGGACGTCCAGATGAATGTGCTGTCGGGGCCGTCAAGGGTGCTTCCGGGAGTGGGGGAAAGCAGCGTGCTCTGTCCCATCGACGCGAGGGGCAGGCAGAAGAGCAAGACCACCATATACATGCAAGTGCCGATTCCGGAACAACCATGCATGTTACGTTGACCTGGGCCCGAATGATGAATAAATGAAAATGAATTGCTAAAAGCAATTTTGAGACGTGATTTGGTATGAAAAAGAACGGAAGACACTAAACCACCTCTTTTGGCGCCGTAACATCCAGCCTTCCAAGACGGCTGATTCGGTTATCGGAGGGCACACCAAAACTCTACAGAGTTATTCCTGAACCTAAGTAACCCATCAGTATCACATTCTCATCACGAAAGTGTTACGTTTTGTAACTTCAAATCTTTCTGCTGCTTAGGGGAAGATTAGGGGACCTTCTCTTAGACCCGCCCGCATTTGCCTTCGAAACTGTCGGAATCTCAACGGCACGAGTTTAGAAAATTACGTTACTTTCGTGTGACGAGCTAAAGGGCACGATGAAGGCATGGCGCGCTC
>Ga0302326_10026235_pt1 | contig 11787 bp, 10 predicted proteins | sample Palsa_T0_3_FD_202264 | JGI IMG/M metagenome (GOLD analysis project Ga0302326, IMG submission 202264) | Peat permafrost microbial communities from Stordalen Mire near Abisko, Sweden - Palsa_T0_3 | ecosystem: Environmental > Terrestrial > Soil > Palsa > Peat permafrost | place: Sweden: Abisko... | reverse complement strand
CGGTACGCTCGGCGCCGACCAGCTCGCGTGGGTGGCTGCGGACCTGAAAGGACGCTCCTCCAGCACCCCGATCGTGGTCTTCGCTCACATGCCACTCTGGACCATCTACGAGTCCTGGGGCTGGGGAACCGGGGATGCCGATCAGCTCATGGATCAGCTCCGGCGCTTCGGTTCAGTGACGGTCCTTAACGGGCACATTCATCAGATCGTGCAAAAGGTAGAAGGCAACATTACCTTCCACACGGCACGCTCTACAGCTTATCCGCAGCCAATAGCCGGCGAAGGCCCGGGTCCTAGCCCGCTAAAAGTGCCTGCCGATCAGTTACCCAAGATGCTCGGGGTGACGAGCGTGTTCGTTCAGAAGCACCCGAGTTCACTGGCACTCACCGACGCGACGCTGGCTTAGGCGTCGTCTGACTCACACCCATCAGGAAGTATTCACATGATTTATCGAAAGTACCGAACGATGCTGACGCTCACCCGCATCGCGCTGCTTTGGGCGGCGGCGGCCAGTTTCCCGTTGAGCGCCACAGCGCAGGATGCCGGCCAGATCGTGATCAAGGACTATATGTTTGCCCCCACTTCGGTGACGGTGAAGGCGGGCACGACTGTCAAGTGGACCAACAAGGATGATGAGCCGCACACCGTGGTCAGCGATGCGGCGCTGTTCCGTTCCGGTGCCATGGACACCGACGAGACCTTCTCCTTCAAGTTCGACAAGCCCGGGACATACCATTTCACGTGCTCGATTCATCCACGTATGGTCGGCACCATCACTGTCGAATAGAGCCCATGGTAATCATTCCAAAAGTAGCTCTTGGTGTCGCGGCCACGCTGGTAGCGCTTGCGATCGGCGCGGCCCTATTTGTCGGCTCCGGTGTCTACAACATCGGCGCTGATGATCATCACACGAAGATCGTGCTGAGCATCATCACGCAATTGCGGAACCGCTCCATCGCCGTGCGCGCCCATCAGATTGACGTACCCAATCTCAATGACCCCAAGAACATCGCGGCGGGTGCGCAGCGCTATGCTGGCCTCTGCATCGGCTGTCACCTGGCACCCGGCGTAACGAGGTCGGACATTCGCGCCGGACTGTACCCTCACCCGCCCAATCTCGCGGAAGAAAACGTCGACAACGCGCAAAAGGCGTTCTGGACCATCAAGCATGGCATCAAGATGAGCGCCATGCCTGCCTGGGGCAAGAGCCTGGATGATGCTGCGATATGGAACATCGTCTCGTTTGTGACACAGATGCCCATGATGACTCCGGAGACATACCAGCAGCTCTCGAAGGCCAAAGCGGATTAAGCGAAGTGACACGATGAATACTCTCTCTAAGCCTCGCGCGATGCGGAGCATCGCCTGCACGTGGATGATTTCGCTCGCCGCCCCGGCCATCGCGATGTCGGCCACCGATGGCACAAGCCACAGCATCGCCCCACAGGCTGCCTCTGATCAATTCGAGGGCCGGATCAGCGGCTACGGTGCCGCCAGCGGTGATCGGTATCACGGCAGAGAGGGTACCTACGATTACCTGAGCCCGTGGAGATGGGACGGCCTCGACTACGATCTGTTCTGGGACACCGCACCGTTCGACTATCCGGCGCTTTGGTGGGATGCAGTGCCGTACCATTTCGCCGACGAGAACTATTACGCTTGGCATGCTGGGGCCTTGGCTTATGAGTTGGAACATACCCGGCCGGAGGTGGAGGGCAAGTTTGCAGGTGCTGATACGACGACCACTGGCCGCGTCGCATATCCTTAAGAGCATTCAGACTGCCTAGCAACAGGTGCATGATCGGAACGCCTATCGTTCACTGGGCATGGCAACCTAACTGGCCGGATTCAACCCGATTCAATCAGCGATCGACCCCGTGGCGTCATCGGCGCCCGCAGACCCTACCGACCGCGCAACCACCACCGATCAGGCGGCTGGACTATCGCCGGGGCTAGGCTGCGTGCCTCGAGGGGCACGGCTATAGCGTCAGTTAGTCCTGCGCAATCGGCGGTACTGCCGATGCAGCGTTCGCCTCACTAAGTTTTTTTGTTTGTGCAACGAACCAGTATCTCGGCTGCGAGTACTAACGTGGGAATCAATAATTCTTCACTTCCACTACTCACGGACAGTACCCATGAACTTGCAAAGACGTACCCCATCTTGCCCATCGGCCTATCTCGCCTTTGGGGTTGTATGCGCCCTCTCTGTCACCGCGTGCGGCGGCGCCGGCGGTGGCAGCACTGTCGCCGACGGCGGCAGTCAAATGCAGCAACAAACGACTGCCACGCTCACTGATACAGCTCTGGTGGCGAGCAACACTGGCGTCGCTGCCAAAGCCACGACCATAGACGCCAACCTGTCCAATCCCTGGGGATTGGTTACTGCGCCAGGCTTGCCATTTTGGGTTGCCGACAACAACAGCAACGTGGCAACTCTGTACAGCGGCACAGGTGCAATTCAGACGGGGGAAGTTACCGGCTCAAACGATGTGGGAATCTCCATCCCCGCCTCGGCGGCCGGTCTGGCAGCCAATCCGACAGGCCAGGTCTACAACGGTTCGGGCGGGTTTCTGATTCCGACCAGCAGCGGTAATGAGACGGCGCTGTTTATGTTTGCCGGCGAGGGCGGCACGGTCGCCGCCTGGGCAAAGGATAGCGGCGCGGCGGCAGTCTCCGTATACGATGACGGAGTGATCAATGGTGCCGGTCACGCCGTGTACAAGGGGCTGGCGCTGGGCAGTGTCAATGGCACAACGTATCTCTATGCGACCGACCTGCACAACAACAAGGTCGACGTGTTCGATACCAGCTTTGCCAAGCCCGCCGCCATGCAGGGGAAATTCGTCGATCCGGCTATGCCAGCCGGGTTCGTCCCTTTCGGCATCGTGGCGCTGAAGGATCAGTTGTACGTGACCTACGCCATGCAGGATGGCGCGATGCACGACGAAGTAACGGGTGCTGGTCTGGGTTACGTTGACATATTCGACTTCAGCGGCAACCTGGTAAGCCGCTTTGCGTCGGCGGGAGCGCTCAATGCCCCCTGGGGGATCGCGCTTGCACCGGCCGGATTCGGCTCATTCGAGGGTGATCTGCTGATTGGCAATTTTGGCGATGGCAAGATCAATATCTTCGCGCCCAATGGCTCCTCTGTGGCAACCTCGATGGGCGCCCTGACGGACAACAATGGTCAGACCCTGGCGTTTCCGGGTCTTTGGTCCCTGGTGTTCGGAGACGGTGATTCTGACAAGCCCCTGACCACGCTGTTCTACACGGCCGGCTTTGCCGATCAGACGGACGGCGTCCTTGGCAGTATCGCAGCCGCCAGCACGACCACGCCGGCGCCGGCGCCGGCACCAGCGCCAGCGCCAAATCCCTACTAACCCACTGCGAGGTCGACTGACCAGAAATGGCCTAGCCCCGCAGCACACCTGCGGGGCTAGGCTGAAGGTGCGAGTTCTAATGCCTAATCAGTCCTAACGCGCCGGTGGCGACACAGCAGCTGAGTTTGTCACTTAGGCCGCGGATACAGAGCAACAACGTCGAAACAGACGAACGCGGCTTCATCTATCTGGTTGATCGCGCCGGCACAGGACTCAGCGTGCTCAAGCTCAGTGAAAGTGTCAAAACGGCGTCGAAAGCAGAAAACTCGAGTACTGAATCTCCCGATCGGTAGCTGCAGCGATGCGGAGGAAGGGAGATCAGTGCATTCCTACGAAGCTCGCTCGCCATTTATGACAGAGGCAGCATTAGCGCACGTGCAGACTACGCAGGTCTCCAATCGAGGCTGCGCGCATGAGCGATGACAAGGAATTCGGGGTCGAAGCAGACCCCGACAGACATGGCGCGACCCGTCGCCATGTTTTAGTTAAGGGCGTCCGATGCCTGCCGCGACCTGGTCGAAGCGGTGCCGGAGTTTTACCCTGAAGCTCGATGGCAGCGCTGCGTAGTAGTGCATTTTTATCGCAATGTTTTCTCGCACACGCCGAACAACAAAGTGGCCGAAGTCGCCCGCATGCTCAAGGCGATACACGCTCAGGAAGATGCCGCCTCAGGTCTGGCCAAAAGCGCTGACGTCGTCGCCAAGCTCAGGGCCATGAACCTCACGCGTGCGGCCGATCTGGTCGCGAACCATGGCCAGGAGACGCTGACCTACTTTGCCTTTCCCAGCAATCACTGGCGGCAGATCAAGACCAACAATCCTCTGGAGCGCATCATCCGCGAGATCCGCCGCCGAACGCACGTCGTGGGTGCTTTCCCGGACGGTCACAGCGCGTTGATGCTCGTGGCCGCACGACTGCGCCTCAGCGCGCTGGGGAAAGCAGCGCTACCTTGCGATGGAGCCTCTGCTCAACCCCATTCAACAGGAGGCAGCGGCCTGAACGCCAGACCGGCTACCGCTAAAAAATGTGCGAAAGACTCGTTGCACTACCCGCATTCGAGACAACACTAAGATCGCGTGCTTCCTTATTGCCGAAAATGATACAAGTCGCAGGATAGCAACAGGAATAGGACTGTCCGCGGGCGGCTTCGTGCGGCGCGCCCAACGTGTCCTCAGCTTCGTGCACGTTGTAGACTACAAAGGTGACTTCCGACGCGAACGCCGTTTGGAACGAGCCGTGTAGAGGTCCAACTTGGCAATCACAGAAGGATATTTGTATATGCCAGTTGGCAATCATGAAAGTCCGGCGGCCGCCCGACATGGATCTGTCATAGAAGATCTCGCGCGGGAAACTGGCGCCGAGTCCTCTCACGTCAGAGAACTGTATGAGTATGAATTCGCCCAGTTAGAGATAAACGCAAAAGTACGAGGCTTTCTGTCGGTACTCGCCTGTCGAAACGTTCGGATGGCGTTGCGCGAGAAGTCCGCTCACACAAATTAGCGCCCGCGTAGGCGTCGTGTGCGTTCCCAGTGTTTTTCTATGTAGCGTGGCCAAGGTCGAAACTGCAAGGGAAGCCGAGCGTCGATCGTACCCGACCCGGTGGGTCTACCAAGCACCGAACTCTTACCCGTCAGTCATCCGACGGTTACATAATTGCGCCTGGAGGGCCTCTATCAGCCTTATTGGTCGATAACATTCTGCGCGCGTGCGCACAAAGCGAGGCCAATCGGACTATAATGTTTGCGCGTTACCGCCGTGTCAGCACGCGGAGAATCGATCAGTGTCAGGGCGCGAGCCCCTACAAAATCACTTGCTCAACGCGCTGTCGCCCGCGGCGCGAGAGCGACTGTTTCCGCACTTGGAGCTCGTGGCGATGCCGCTCGGCAAGGTCTTGTACGAGTCTGGCGATCTCCTTCGCCACGTATACTTTCCGACCGACTGCATCGTGTCGCTTCTGTTCGTAATGGAAGACGGCGCGTCGGCAGAAATCGCGGTGGTCGGAAACGAGGGGCTCATTGGCATCGCGCTGTTCATGGGTGGTGAAACCACTCCGAGCCGTGCGATCGTGCAAAGCGCCGGCTATGCTTACCGGCTAGCTGGCCAGCGGCTCAAGGACGAGTTTAATCGCAACGGTGGGATGCATATTCTGCTGCTGCGTTACACGCAATCGCTTATCACGCAGATGGCGCAGACTGCAGTGTGCAATCGCCATCACTCGCTAGATCAGCAGTTGTCCCGCTGGCTGCTGTTATCTCTCGACCGTCTGTCGTCCAACGAATTGACCATGACCCAGGAACTGATCGCCAACATGCTCGGCGTGCGCCGTGAGGGCGTCACCGAGGCGGCCGGTAAGCTGCAGAAACTTGGTGTCATCGAGTACAGCCGTGGGAAAATCACGGTGCTGGACCGGCCGAAGATGGAGCAACTGTGTTGCGAGTGTTACGCGGTGGTCAAGAAGGAAACGGATCGCTTGTTGCCGCAGCCGGTTTGATAGCTCAAGGCATGTGGCGCCCCGCCGAGCAGCTGTCGTGGCCTTACTCTAGTACCGCTTCAAACGCTCGCCTGATGATTGCCGCGCAGTCGCATGAGCGCTCCTGTAGCTTTTTTCAGTTGAGCTGTCTGGTGCGGCCGCGCGTATTCCATCAGACCATCGACCCGCAAAGCCAACGCGGCCAGTACGAAGGATGCGCGGCGCGAGGATTCTGCAGGCCGCTTAAGCCGATCGAAGACCGAGGCGAGAGATGCGCAGTGAGGGCTGCTCGATAACTGCACTGCCCTCGCCACATCTTCCATATTCAAGGCGACCAGCCCAGAGGGCCGCGCCATGGTTCACCTGTAAGGGCACTTTACATAATGCGTGCAGTCAGCTACACTGCCGGGGTGCCACCGCGGACGTTGACCAGCGATCCTCTCCATGAACGGCGATCACGCTCCACAGCAAAATCACCTGCTGGCGGCTTTGACCTCCGCCGAACATGAACGACTGACTCCGCACTTGGAACTGATCTCGCTGCCGCTCGGGAACGTCTTATGCGAGTCCGGCGATCGACTACGGCACGCCTATTTCCCGACCGACTCCATCGTATCGCTCCTGTACATACTGGAGGACGGTGAGTCCGCGGAAATCGCGGTGGTGGGAAACGACGGACTCATTGGAGTCGCTCTGTTCATGGGTGGTGAGACCACTCCCAGCCGCGCCATCGTGCAGAGTGCCGGCTACGCCTACCGGCTACCAGGCCAGCTGCTCGCGGATGAGTTCCATCGCAGCGGCGAATGGAATCTTCTCCTGCTGCGTTACGCACAAGCCCTGCTCACCCAGATGGCCCAGACCGCAGTGTGCAATCGACATCACACCATAGATCAGCAGCTGTGCCGCTGGCTGCTGCAGTCCCTCGATCGCGTGCCGTCCAGCACATTGACCATGACTCATGAGCTCATCGCCAACATGCTGGGCGTGCGCCGTGAAGGCGTCACCGAAGCGGCCAGCCGGTTGCAGGATCTCGGGGTTATTGACTACAGCCGCGGGAAAATCAAAGTGTTGGACCGGCCCAAGCTGGAGCAGCTATGTTGCGAGTGTTACGCCGTGGTCAAGAGAGAAACCGATCGCCTGCTGCCGGATCCACCGGGTCTGTTGCGATCCGCGAGATCTGATCAACAACGCCCCACGACTCGTATGGCTTCCTGAGCAGGGCAGAAATGGCGCACAGGGCGCTCGCCGTTGCACCGGGCCATTGGAACGACATGAGTTTGCCTCTCGGCTTGTCGTGTTGTCTCAGAACACCGCGTCGAAGCAGATCTCCCCCTGCGAATCTGCGCACTGCCGTTATGCCTGTGCGGTTCACCCTGGTTTTCCATCCATTGCCCACTCGCCTACAATGCGCTGTCCGCTTTGCAATTCGGCCTATAGGCCACCGAGAAGGATTGGATGGGAAAAGTGCGGCGGCTGCCGGCCGGGCATCCCGCAACCTCGGATGACGTCGCGCGCATCGCCGGCGTGTCGCGATCGGCTGTGTCGCGAACCTTCACCGAAGGCGCCAGCGTATCGGAGCAGACGCGCCGCAAGGTGATGAGCGCGGCACGTCGACTCAAATACAGGCCCAATCTGTTTGCGCGCTCGCTCAAGACTCGCCGCTCCTTCATCCTCGGGCTGGCCGTCAGCGCATTGGACAATCAGTACTACCCGGATATCGTGCAGAGGCTTTCGGAGGAATTCGCCAAGAGCGGCTATCGCCTGCTGCTGTTCATTACTCACGGCGGTACCGGCCACGATCCATTGCTCGAGGAGCTGCTCAAGTATCGCCTCGATGGGCTGATCCTGGCCTCGAGCAGCGTGTCCTCCCGGCTGGCTGAGGAATGTTACCGTGCCGGCGTGCCGGTGGTGATGTTCAACAACATCGATCCGGCCAGCAAAGTACCCAGTGTGGAATGCACCAATGAATTGGCCGCCGGCACCGTCGCCGATTTCCTGGTCGCTGGCGAGCATCGGCGTTTCGGATACATCTCCGGGCTGCAATCGGATTCCACCAGCTACCAGCGCGAGAGCGCATTCACGCGATTCCTGCTCGCCAAGGGATTGCCTGCCCCGGCGTGCGAAGAGGGTCAATTCTCCTTTGCCGGGGCTATCCAGGCCACGCGAAGACTGCTCAAGCTCAAGCGGCCTCCGGATGCGATTTTCTGCGCTAACGATCATATGGCGCTGGCGGCGCTGCAGGTCGCGCGCGCGGAGTTCGGCCTGGAACCGGGCGGCAGCATATCGATTGTCGGCTTCGATAATGTGCCGATCGCGGAATGGCCATGCTTCGGCTTGACGACTTATTCGCAACCGGCTGCGGAGCTGGTTGCGCGCACGATCCGGATCATTCAATTGTCCTTGGAGCACGAGCTTCCGCATGACCTGCATGAGCAGATTCCCGGTGAATTGATCGTTCGCACATCGGCACGTGTGCCGCGCACAGGCACCATTCAAACGGCCGACGGCCTGCGCGTCTGGCGCACGAGCACAGCCCGCAAGTAGAGCACCACCCCGCAACAGCCCCATTCATCGCTCCAGTACAGAAGCAAGCGGAAGCGTCGCCTACAGTAGCACCATCGCCGGCTCTTGCACACGTGTGCAAAGGCGTCTAGTATCGCTGCCGAGCAGGTGGCGTGTAGCAGCCGGAGGCGCGTAGCGCTTACCGGCGAGCACCGCCGCGCTTGCCGGAGCTTCGTTACGTCGCTTTGGGGGGATCAACAATGTCTCGAATGCATGCCGCCACGGCGGCTCTGGTCGGCTCAGCCGCCTTGGCATTGGCTCTGGGCGCGTTATCGCCGGCGCGAGCGCAATCCACGGCGAACATTGCCGCCGCTGCCGGCGACTCTCTCGAGGAAGTGATTGTGACTGCAGAGAAGCGCCCTGAAGATGCGCAGAAGACGGCCATCGCCATCACGGCGATTTCGGGCGAGGAACTCACCAGGCACGCCGAAAACGAACTCGATACGGCGCTGCGCAATGTGCCGTCGCTGCAGGTGCAGAGTACGCCGCAGGGCGGCGAGATCTACATTCGCGGTGTCGGCGCAAACGGCGATTCGAACTATATCGATCCATCGGTGGCGCTGAGCTTCGACGGCGTGTACTCGGGCCGCTCAGAGCGTTTGGCCGCCACGCTCTACGATATCAACCACATCGAGGTACTGCGCGGCCCTCAGGGCACAATCTATGGGCGGGATGCCGACGGCGGCGCGGTCAATGTGATCAGCAACGGGCCGGTCATAGGCAGCAGCGAATCACGGGTCAATCTTCAGGCCGGCAACTTCGATCTGATCCACGTCGATGCCGCGCAGAACATCCCGGTCAATGATCAATTGGCGTTTCGCATCGCGGCCGAGCGCGAGGATCGCCACGGCTACTTCACCAACGACGGCTACGCCTCGCACGTCGGGGCATTTCGCATCAAGGGGCTGTATCTGCCGACGGATGACCTATCGATTCAACTGCTGTACGACTATTCGCATCAGACCGGCCACTGGGCCACCACGGTGGCCGCTCCCGGTCCTTTTGCCGGCCCTCCGTCATTCGTATTCAACAGCAAGAGCGACTATTGCGCGGGCCCGAATGGAGGATGGCTGGACGCCCAGCCGGACAATCCCTGGTACGTGGATCCCTGCCACCCAGCAGACACCATCGATTACAAGTTTGAAACCGCTGCGCTTCAGATCGACTATAGGATGCCGTGGGCGACGTTGACCGTGATCCCGACGTACACCCACGACACCCGTTCCGACCTGACCAACCTGGTCGTGGGCGATGACCCGTTCTTTGGCGGCTCATTGACCCCCGACTTCGACGGCGAGGATCAAAAAACCGGCGAGATACGCCTGACATCGCCCGAGTCCTCGCGCATCAAATGGGTCGTGGGCTACTACTATCTCTGGACCAACAACGGCGCAACGTTCAGCGGCGTGACACCCTTCAGCGGGTCAGTTGCCGGCACGAACGTGAACCTTTTCAACACGGTCGATCTGGACTCGCCTCCGACAACCTCCAAGGCTCCGTTCGGCCAGATCACCTATCCATTGACCGATACGTTCCGGGTTACCGGCGGAGTGCGCTATACCCAAGATTCCAAATCCGAAGCCGTCAACGTGGTCAGCGTCGCCGTGCCTGGTTACAACTCCGGCGTCGATGTCGCGAGCCTCAAGAGCAGTGCCACAACCTACAAGGCCGGGGTCGAATTTGACGCCGCGAAAGAATCCATGCTGTACGCTCAGGTCTCCACGGGCTACAAGGCCGGAGGCTTCGATACCACGGCGACGCCTCCGACGAGCTATCAGCCCGAGCACGTCAGGGCCTACGAAATCGGCAGCAAGAATAGATTTCTCGACGAGGCTCTGCAGATCAATGCCGATATCTACTACTATCAGTATTCGGACCTGCAGGTCCAATACTCCACTTCCTTGACCTCATTCCTGCCGATACCTGCCGCATACGTTCCTGCCGGCACGGTCTCCTCCTATTTCGAGCAGTATGTCGCCAACGGCGGTGCCGGCATCAATAAGGGCGCGGAACTGGAGTTGCGCTACCGCTTCACGCCCAGCGACGAAATAGGTCTCGCCGCCACCTACATCGACGCGCATTACGGCAATTTCACCGAACCTCAGCTGTCCGGTCTCAATGGTGAGCGGATCGCGGCGACGCCTGAGAATACCGAGGTGGTGAACTATCAGCACGACTGGCAACTGGGCGGCGGCAAGCTGTCCGCGCAGGCGGACTCGAAGATCTCCTCGTCCTATTTCTCCAGTGTCAACAATCGCACCGTGAATTCCTACGGCTTTCAGAAGGCCTATACGCGCAGCGATGCCTCGCTGGTATACCAGGCTGCGAAGCTCTGGAGCGTCTCGGGCTGGGTCAAGAACCTCGAGAACAAGGCACAGCTGCAGTACGGGGATTTTCCCTTGAGTCGCGTAGTGGTCAACTTCCCGAGAACCTACGGGGTCAATGTGTCGCTGCGATTTTGAGTCCGAACGGCCGGCAGCCGGCCGGGACTCATCGCGATTACGGAGCTTTCGAATTGTGAAGACAGTGCATTGTGCGCTCCTGTTCGGCAGCCTTGCGCTTGCGGGATTGTCCGAACCGATTCATGCGCAGGCGGCCACTGCCGTCGGCAATCCGGGGGCCCCGGCCGCCGATGCCACGCAGCTGCCGGGAGACAATCCGCCGCCGCGTGGCATGAGAGGTCCCCCGCCCGGAGGGACCGGCGGCCGGCCGCCGCCTGAAGCCGGTACTACGGCGCCTGGACCTTCGCTGGCACTGGCAATCGAGGCGGCGCAGGCCGCGATCGCAGCCTGTGCGGCCGACGGCTACAAGGTCGGGGCCAGCGTCATCGATTCGAGTGGACAGCCGCGAGCCGCGCTGTCTGCCGATGGGGCCAATGGCGGGCATGTCTACACGGGCGTGCGCAAGGGACTGGTCGCGCTGGCGTTCAACGAGCCCACCTCACAGGTATCGGCTCAAGCGGACGGCGACAAGTCGGTGCAGGCACGCATCATGCCGAACATGGCGCCGATGGCCGGCGCGGTGCCTCTAAGGGCCGGCGATCGTCTGATTGGCGCGATCGGCGTGAGCGGTGCCTCCAGCGTGCAGGATGAGAAATGCGCGCTCGCGGGTGCCGAGAAGATCAAGCAGGGCCTGAATGATTCCGGCTCGGCGTCTGCTGGAGGTGCCGTCAAATGAGAAGCTTCTGTGCATCGCAGGCTGCGGTGTTGTTGGCCGGCTTGATCGGCGTTTGCAGTCTCTCACAGGCGGCCGCGCCTTCATGCGACCGCTCGTGTCTCAAAGGATTCGCGGACGAGCTGCTCGCTTCCATTGTCGCGCGCGATCCGTCGAAGTTGCCGCTCGCGAGCACCTATGCCGCGTCGGAAAATTCGGTCG
>Ga0302326_10026234_pt1 | contig 11787 bp, 11 predicted proteins | sample Palsa_T0_3_FD_202264 | JGI IMG/M metagenome (GOLD analysis project Ga0302326, IMG submission 202264) | Peat permafrost microbial communities from Stordalen Mire near Abisko, Sweden - Palsa_T0_3 | ecosystem: Environmental > Terrestrial > Soil > Palsa > Peat permafrost | place: Sweden: Abisko... | reverse complement strand
AGCTCCGGACGGGCATGATCTGTGGCCTGGTCGGCTGGATGAGGCTTCGATGACACGAGCGATCCGTGTAAGCCGAGGGAACTCGAATCGATCGCCTGTATACCCGGCGGCTGCCCTGGCCCGTGGCTGAACGCCTGACCAGCGACTTCCAGAAGCTCTCGGCAGCGGCCGGGTCCTCGGGTCGTTCGCTTCACGGCTTGTCTATGTGCCGCTGTCGTTGGCTGATTGCATCTGGTCGAGCAGGGACAGGATTGTCTCGGCCAGGGAGATATTGCCGGCGGCCTGGGTCAGCAGTCCGGTGAACGGCTCGGGACCGAGGTCGCGACGCTGCGCCGGGAGGCGGCGCAGGTTGTTCACAGCCTGCGGAACGCCGAGGCGGAGCCTGATCGCGAGCGCCTTGACATCCCAGTCGATGGCCAGCGCGGCACTGCCGCCCTGCTCTGCCTCCAGGATGCCGAGCTGGCTGCAGGTAGTGGCCATGCCGGCCTGGTTGCCGATCCGTTCTTCGATGTCGAGGGAGCGCTGGTACTGGCGGGCGGCCTCGTCGTAGTCCCCGCGCAGCTGGGCGAGCATGCCGAGCTGGTGGTAGCTGCTGGCAATGCCGGCCTGGTTGCGGATGATTGCCCAATCTGGAACCATTGCCAACAGGTGCCTAGCTCCATCAGCACTAGCTTGTTGCCGGTCGGGCGATCCAGGAGGGGCAGGATGGCGGATCGGACAGACCTCCATAGGGTGGCTGCGGACAGGATGCAGGCGGCGGAACGGGTCGCCGCGACCAGAGCGTTTGCACTCGGCGCTGAATCGCTTGGGCGCGCCACCCGGATACTGGTTACTAGCGCCACCGTACTGGGGTCGCTGGCCCTGATCTTATGGTTTACTGGGGGCTCGGCATACGCGGCATCTGCTAACAGAACCAGCGTTGAGAGCATCACGCCGGGTGCCAATCTAAGTCCGAGCCCCGGTCGGGTCAGTTTGATTGGAGCAGGAGCGGCGGGCGATGCTCCGTGTACCGTTTCCATCAATACACCGTCGTGCGCCAGCGATGACCCGGACCTAACGGTAGACGGAGTCTACTCGGGGGATACGAGTGGCTGTGTTTTTACCTGGAGCGCGAATTGGGGGGACGGCTCAGCCGCGCAGACCATTACGTCGGACGGTCATCCCAGTTCCGGCACCTACTACTTGGCCAATCACATCTACCAGTCTCAGGTAGCACAGACGTTCTCCATTGCACTGACAGCGGTCTCGGTGAGCGGGCCATGTTCGATTGTTGGTGGCAGTTACACGTTCGCGCTCAGCCCGATACCTACGGTGAATTGCAAGGGCAAGCTCCCCCCTGTCAATTTGAACGTGGCGAGGGTGGTGTACGCCGAAGCCGTCCGCCTGCAAGTATCTGACAAAGTAGAGCTGTCCGCCTTCGAGGCTGCCTACGTCGAGAGTCGCTTCAATAACTGCAGCAACGGCGACCACAGTTCCGTCGGCGTGTTTCAGCAGCTCAAGAGCTGGGGGTCGGCCGCAACTCGCGAGAACGTGGCGGATGCGAGTGATCTCTACCTAGAGAAGGCGATCGCTGTGGCGAGTAACCATCCGACGTACACGGCCGCTGAGATTGCCCAGGCTGTGCAGAGGTCAGCGCACTCTGGGCGCTACGCCGCGGCGGAGTCGGAGGCCGAGAGCATCCTCTCGCAGGTGGACGGGGAATAGCTAGGGAATGCCCAGTGCCCCGTAGAAGTTGCGTGATGCGTGGCCCGCACCTGCCGATCTGGAATCGATGCCGGACACCGCAAGGACGCTGGCTCAGGATGGTGCCGACGGAGAAGAACCAGAGCACCGACTCTGACGGCACACACTCCTGAGCCCATGGTGGCTCTGAGTTTCCGCCGCTCGGTGGACCCGTCTACGTGGACGGTGGAAGGCAGGGAGCTGTTACGGAACCCCCTGCGGCTTTGAGGCGGGGTTCCCTCTCGGGTTTCCTCCGCAACGGACTCTTGAGTCCGTTGCCTGTTGTCACGTCTGACTGTGCGAGTTTTGCTGCTGGAGCTGTTCCCGACCTCGCCGCCATGAAGGGGGGTGAGGTCGGGAACGGTGGAAGCAGTCACCAACGGTGAGTTCGCGCAGGCAGGCGTGACAACGGGCGCCACCCGCACCCTGCGGCTGCAAGCCGGAGCATACCCGCGTCTAGCCGGCACCCAGACCGGACCTCCCGCACGCCATAGATGGCCCAGTAGCAGGCCGCCGACCTCCGTGGCCAAAGGGATCATCCTCAGTCGGCGCAACCCAGCGGTTCTCAAGACCGATAACCAAACAAGCCTGACCTGCGCTGATGCTCAGTACAGTGGGAGTATGGACATCCATTCGGCACGATCAATCCGAGCGTGCCGAATGCGGTGCCCCGTGCCTCGTCGGCAGCAGCGCCGGAGATGGCGCTAGGCACCAGAAATGGGGCACTGCCTGTAGCTCGTCAGCGACTGTCCGGCGTCACGTCTAGCCGGGACGGCCCTGAGAGCGCCCATCAACCAGTCCCTGGTCCGCGAGTGCCTGGGCTTAGACCCAGAAATCCGCGGGTGGCGCGTTTCGCGTCGAGGAGTTGACCAGTCGGCGGGCGGTCACCCGGACTTCGAACTGGATCCGGCGCTGCACCCAGCCAGTGTGCTGTCGTGGGCACCGAGCCTGACCATCTGGGTGGTGATCGAGTCGCCGCATCGGCCCGCGGTCGGCGGGCGAATTCCATCGGCTTCTCCGAGTCCTGGGAACCACGTGGCTGGCACGCGCCCGCGGCCGTTGCCGCGAAGTCCCGAAGGTGGGATGGTCAAGGACCGCCGCAGCTGTACGTGTGCCAGTGTGGCGCCTCCGGGGGTGCGGCCGGCTGACATGCGGGACGTGAGCAGCCTCACCCGCCGGGGTGCCCTGTTATCTCGGCACCGGTAACGTGCCTCGGCCGATGCCAAGTCGATGTGCAGCCGCCCCGCAACCCGAAACTGAGCCGCAGAAAGTCATGGATCCATCACGCCATTGTCCGGCGATAGCTAGCTGGGCCATAGCGAATATTCGCATGCCGCCCGATGCTGTTCCCGTTAGCCTCATCTGCCATGAGCAAGGCAGTGCCAGACCTCGATGCGATCGGTGACTTGGCAATCACGGCCGCCAAGAACTCCCGACGCCTCCTCCACGACGCGGAACTGCTGCTCAGCCGCGGTCGCTGGCCAACTGCCCACGCGATCGCCGTCCTTGCCTTCGAAGAGGCCGGGAAGGCATGGCTGTGCGTCGTCGCCATGCTGATGCCCGACGACGCCCGGGATGAGTTTCCGTTCGGAGATCTCGACTGGGACCACCGCTGGAAGCTCGGCGCCGCCCACGGCATGGCGGCAATGCTCGCGTTCATCCGCGCCGACAGCAACGCCCCGCCCGCCATCATGCGCGCCGCAGACGAGCTCGAGGCCCTGGCACGGCAGGACAACGAGGCCAAGAAGCGCGGCTTCTACGCCGACTGCGCCGACGGAGTGGTCTGGGATCCGGCCGGGGTCAGTAAGTCCGATGCCGCGCGCACGGTTGCGGCGGTAAGCGACGTCCTGGACCACGGCGGCGTGCTCGCGGACCCGAAGTTCATCACCTGGCTCGCAGCCATGCCGGAGGAACTGAAGCCGGAACGGGATGCCTTCTGGGACCGGCTACTGTCCGGCTGGGAGCAGAACGGCAATGACGGTATTGCCAGCGCATTCATGGAATTTGTCGGGGAAATCGGCTCCGTCGAGGAGATGCGGCAGATGTTCCAGGATGACGCTCGCCGCCTCGCGATCAGCGGACCGCCTAAGCCGCGGCGCGTGCAGCCGAGGAAGCCGCCGCCGCGCAGCCGCAGAAGCAAGGTCAGGTGAGCCGGCAAATGAGCCGCGAGGATGACTGGCAGGCATGGTGTGACCGGTTCGACAAGACGCACCACGGGGTGCTCCGGCTATTCCACGACCGGGCGATCTGGCGCACGATCATGGCCATGCTCGAAGCCAACCCGGCGGTTCCCCGCGGCGGGTTCGGCGAGTACTGGCTCGGATCCTGCTACACCGACAGCATGTTCATCGGAATCCGGAGGGAATCCGACGCGAAGGGCACCGGCCTGCGCCGTGCGCTGAAACAGCTCGAGGCCACACCGCGGATGGCAACGCGAGACTGGTACATGAGCCAGGTCCGGCAGCGTGATCACGAAGGCTGGGACAGCTGGGCCGTTGCCGAACTGGAAGCCGCGTTCAACCTTTTCGCCGGGCCCGGGGATGCGTTCATCGACAGCGCGCTCGTCAGCAAGGACATCGCCGAACTCGAATCCGTGGTCACCCGCGTAAACGCCTACACCAGCAAAGCCATTGCTCACCGCGACGCCGACATCTCCCGCGCAGTAGCGGCCCAGCCGGTCACCTGGGCCGAGCTCGATGCAACCCTCGACGCGGTAGGCATGATGCACCGCAAGTACTACAGGCTCCGCCATCCCGGGGAATCACTCGGCGGCATCACGCCGCTCGTCTCGCCCGGCTGGGTTCAGATGTTCAGTACCGCTTGGATGCGGCCCGGCTTCATGCTGCCCGACCACTTCGACTTCGAGCCGGCCGGGCTCTATGGCTGATATGCCAGCCAGCGCCCGCCAGTCCGGTTAGCAGAGACTCGGCTAAACGCTCGGGCGGCACCTCCGCGTCTTGCCGCCAATGTTGCCATTCACGATCGCGTGAGCGGCATGGCTATCGACAGCAGGCCGATCGACGATCCGAGACCTCGTTCCTCGGCGCGGCTTGCCGACGACGCTAGCTCGTCTCGTAGCCGGCCTTTAGTCCCTCAAAACAGTCGCTAGAGAATGCCCCATAGAAGCGGCTGAGCGCAGAAATATCTGGCGAAGGCGCGGTCCAAGGGTTCTCGGTATCATCCAGCTCGCCGCTCGCGTCCAGTTCCTCGAGAAGCTGAGCGGGACTGAGGATTGCCAGACCTTGGTTGATAAATAGGCCATGACAACGCAAGATTTTCTTGTCAGCGGTAACAAATACATGACATCCCGCCTCAAGCGCCTCAAGTACCAGACGCCTGTCCTGGCCGCGCCGAGGCAGCTGCTGTTCAGCTGCAGAACCGGCCAAGTCCGGGGCCGCTGAGCGGACTGGGACAGAGTGCAAGGCGCACGGCTGGTCTTCTATCACGACGTTATCATCCAGGAGGCATGGTTCATATCCGCCTCTATCGCGGAAGTCTTGCTCCAACTCGCGGACGGCGGCCCTGCGGGCGATCTTCCGCTCCGGGGTCAACGGCTTCCGCGCGTCTATAAGATGTGTAGGGCTAACCCGGAAACGCACATCCCGCCACCACCACAACTGGGCAAGATCGCGAAGAGCATCAAGCGGGCGCTCTCGATCACTCCATAGCGCTCGAAGGCTGAAGGCGCCGGCCTCGTCGAGTTCCTGATGCAGCGAGATAAGAATGGCTGTATCTGGGAACGCCAGCAGTGGCCCGACTCCTGCCCGTGCCCCGAAGATAGCCGGGGTACGAGGACGCCAGAAACCTGGACGGCCACAGGCGCTTGTCTCCACCCGCGGCCAGTGGGGACGGGCGCGAGAGGCGAGGACAGATGAACCATCGATGACCTCGCCGGCAGCGGCAGTAGCGTTAGCGGGTACGTCAAACAGGGCTAATTGGTCGGGTGGCGGCGCTACCGAGCAGCGGAGGCATCCCGGAACTTCGCCTGCTGGCCAGTCAGACCAGACCGGACTAACGTTCATAGCTCTGACAATACTCCCGCATGGAGCTAGAGGCGTTTGTATAGATACAGACAAACGATCACAGGTAAATAAGGTCACTGCTCGATCGCCGCTCGACTATCATGCCCGGATCCTTCGCATCAAGGCCACGCCGTATGTAGTTGCTTCGCGACCTTGACACGCCGACCACGAACATGGGGCGGACAGCTACGAGGAGGGCGGAAGAACAGGATACGGTTGAACAGGTCAGCGCAGGCAAGATGTATTGGGGGACTAGTTCAGACTGCGAATGACTTTCTCAGCCAGCAATGGTGGTACCGAGTTGCCTAGTTGCGCCTGGATTGAGGAGCGGCTGCCGACGAGTTCGAACTCGTCCGGGTAGGTGAACAGTCTTTTGATCTCTGCAGTCCGCAGGCGCCTGTTGTCCCAGTGGAACGGGCCGACGTACGGGCCGGGCTGAGCCTGGATCGTGGGGGCAGGCTTGTCCGGGGCTAGCTTTAGCAGGAATGACCAGTACTTGCTGCGCCAGGCGAAAAGCGGCTCGGGGTGGTCGCGCTTGTCGGTGTAGTAGAGGTAGTTATCTCCCGGCGGGATGTCGGCTAGCAGATGCCCGTACTTGCCGTTGACCTCTTCGCTGGGCTCCGGATCGGTGAGAAGACCGGCCAGAGCTTCACCCGTGGTTACATGCGGGCACTGAGGGTCGCCGCTTATTCGCCGTTCCCAGCTACCGCCGTGAGAGGGTACGGGGTGATCCGGGAGCGGCTCGTCCTTCGGGACGCCGATTACGAACAGGCGGGGTCGCGACTGAGGGACGCCGTAGTCTGCGGCGTTGAGGACCCTGGCGCGCCAGTGATAGCCGGCGCCCTCTATTTCTCTGAGCAGCCGTTCGTAAGCCGGCCTGCTGGCTTTGTTGTTGTAGGTCAGCGCATATACGTTTTCCAGAACGAAATACCGCGGCCGGGCCTCTGCCAGCACGCGCGTATATGCCTGCAGCAGGGACGCATCCGGATCGAGGCCCTCGCGTTTCCACTCAAGCCAGAACCCCGACTTGGAGAACGGCGTGCAGGGCGGCCCTCCGACCAGCAGGTCCGGCCGCTCAGAGCCCTCGAGGCCCGCCGCCGCGAGGATCTGGCTGGTCGTTGTGGCGAGGATGTCGTTCTGGATGACCGGCGAGACGAGGTGGGCAAAGTTCTTCTCCATCGTGGCCGCCGCGTCTCGATCCCACTCCACCGCTGCGCGAACTTCGTACCCGGCCCGTTCTGCGCCGAGATCCAGGCCGCCCGCCCCGGAGAACAGGGATATCGCGATGCCCTTTGTGCTCACGTGACCATCCTCCCTGCTAGTGCTGACAGAACCTGTACGCCACCCCGAATGAGGTGCACTCAGGCGAGCGGTCTGCGGATACAGAAGTCAGTCGGGCCGGTCCTGGCGCGCCTTGAGCTGGGCCAGCTCGTCCTGCGTTGCCGTGAGCAGTCGCTGGAGCTGCCGCTGCACCTGGGCGCTGATCTTGAAGGGGAACTTCCGCCAGTAGTCGTAGAACTCCGCTGGCGTCTCAAACGCGCCCGCTCCGGCGCGGAGCCCAGCGATATCCTCGATCGCCCCTATGTACTCCCGCGTCGTGGAAGAACGCTCACGGCTGGCGATCCGCCAGGGCTCCTGCACGATGATCTCAAGATCCTCCACCCGCGCGTTGCTGTCCGGGTTGAGCGTGTAGATCATGATGACGTCAAGATGGCTGGCATATTCGCTGAACGGCCGGAAGGTTCCTGGCCAGTGCAGGCTGGGCCACTTAAAGTAGGTGTTGCCGGTGTACAGCGTGATCCTGCTCTGCGTCCGCCTGCCGTTCGGCGCCCGCCGGGCCGCCTTGACATCGACCGCGTGGAAGCCGCCGCCGAAAGCTGGTCCCGCGACCTCGAAGTCGGGATACCCGCGCTCTGTGCCGCGGTGTATCTGGGCTCCGGCTACCTCTAGCACCCGCAGGGCAAGGAAGTTGACGATCGACACTTCGAGTACGTTCGCCAGCGCGGCAGGTTCCCTCGGCAACGGAAGCAGATGCCCACCCTGCGCCAAGCGCTCCTCCAGCTCGACAGGACCGGCAGCCTCCAGAGGCCACCATGCGACGTCGCTCTCCCGCTGGAAAACTCCGCCCACCTCGAACCTGAAGTCATTGCACTGTTCCTGCATCCAGCTGCGTAGATCCACGGGCTGTGCCACGGCGCAAGAGCATGCCACAGGTAGCCACGCCTGTCAGGAAGCACCTCACCTCGATCCGATATCGCGGATGCCGGGTCTTGCGTGCGCTCAGCGCAGGAGCTCCCGGGCTTTCTGGGTCGTAGTGGTTACCGCCTGCGAAACCGCCGGTCCAGGTGATTTGCCAGAGCGAGCGGTAGAGCGGCGTCCGTCCTTGTGGTCATCTGCCTGAATCGCGTAGGCGGCAGGAAGCAGCACGCAGACGACTTGGTCACGCCGATCGCAGGCACTGCTGGCGGTTATAGGTACTGGCGTGCTATCGCGGCCAGCAGCAGGGGGATCGGGCAGGTCCTCGGCGCGCAGGACCCGTATTTCGGCCGGGTCAGCGCCCGGTCTGGTGAGCCGCAGGGCCTGGGCGGATATGGCTTGTTCGAGCAGGTTCCGGACGTGCCGGGCGTTCCCGAAGTTCTTCCCGCGCGGCGTGGCGACGAGGATCGCATACAACCTTGCGGCTATGTCATCACCGAGCTGGAGGCCGGCATCGCGGGCCATGCCGGCGAAGATGGCGGCCAGCTCCTCGTCGGTGTAGGCGGGGAAGTGGATGGTTCGCGGGAAGCGGGAGGCCAGGCCGGGGTTGGCCTGTAGGAGCGCGTGCATTTCGTTTTCGTAGCCGGCGGCGATGACGATCAGGTCACCGCGGTGGTCTTCCATGAGCTTGAGCAGGGTGGCAATGGCTTCGGGGCCGTAGTCGTTGGGTGAGTTGCTGAGGGCCAGAGTGTAGGCCTCGTCGATAAACAGGACGCCGCCGAGGGCTGCGGCGACGGCCTGGGTGACGAGCGGTGCGGTCTCGCCGATGTAGCGGCCGATCAGGTCGGAGCGGGTTACCTCGATCAGGTGCCCGGAAGACAGCAGGCCCAGCTGGGCGTAGATGGCGGCGATTAGCCGGGCGACGGTGGTCTTGGCGGTGCCGGGCGGGCCGGTGAAGATCATGTGCCGCGAGGGCGTGGCGGCGGGCAGTCCGGCGTCGCGGCGCAGCTGCCCGGCCCTGGCTTCGGCCGCCAATAGCCGGACCTGGTACTTGACGGAGGTCAGCCCGGTCATCTGCTCCAGCTCGGCGAACGGGTCACCAGGCTGAGCGGCCCTGGCCGCCATGAGCCTCCCGGGGATGTCGGCGGCGAGCAGCTCGCGCAGCGCGGTACCGGGGACGGGTCCGGTGCCGGTCATGATGCGGCGGGCTTGCTGCGCGGTCGCCTGGTCCAGCAGTCCGATCGCCAGCCGGGCGCTGCTGCCCCCCGATTGGCTGGCGTTCTTCACCAGCAGGTCGCGGACCTTATCCCTGGCTCCGGCGGTGAGCGTGAACCCTGCCTCCTGCGCCCGGGCGGTGAAGATGGCGGTCAGCTCCTCGCCGGTATAGCCAGGGAACTCGATGGTCACCGGGAACCGGGCAGCCAGGCCGGGGTTGCCCAGCAGGAACTCGCGCACCGGGGTGCCGGGTCCGGCGAGGATCACCACCAGGTTCCCGCCGCGGTATTCGGTGACCAGTTCCTGGAGTGTTCTGGTGGCTGCGCGGTCGCGGACCGGTGCCGCGTCGCCGCAGTCGTTGGCGTCGCTGATCAGCAGTACGCCGCCGATGGCGCGGTTGACGGCCGCGCGCACCAGTGAGCTGCTGCCCTGGGCAGATTCGCCGATCAGGTCCGCCCGGGTCACCTCGACCAGGTGCCCGGAGGAAAGCACCCCAAGGTCCCGGTAAACGCGGCCCGTGATCGCGGCGACCCGGGACTTCCCGGTGCCCGGCCCGCCGGCCAGTACCAGGTTCTTCCACGCTGGCCGGGCAGTGATCCCCGCTGCCTGCCGGGCCTGTTCGGCCTGCACCGCGGCGATCAGCCCGGCGATCGCTGTCTTCACCGCGTCCAGCCCGGGCAGCGCGGCCAGGTCCGCCAGCTGGTCGCCTGGCCCGGCAGGTGGTTCCCCGCCGTGTTCGGCCATGTCCATGCCCCGGGCGGTCGTGCCGTCGTCCGTGCTGCTGCCTGGCCCGGCCGCGACGGTGTTGGTGTGCTGCAGGGCGAGGGTGGTGGCCAGCGTGTTGGCGGTCCGCCGGGGCCGGGCCAGCGCGCACGTCGTGCTGGAATCCGCTGACCGGCAGGTGACACGGGTCTGGCCGGGCCGGGTCGCCGGGCAGTCCCTGCAGGATGCCGGTGATCCGTACGGCCATATCCAGCCAGGCGCGGCATGTGTCGATCTGCCCGGCGGCCAGCCCGCGGGCCAGCCACTCTCGGGTCCGGGCCGCCCACGCCCTGGGGTCGAACCTGCGGGCGGCCGCGATCTGTTCCTGCACGGCCAGGTAGCCGTCCGCGCCAGCCACTGATGCCAGCCCGGCCGGGGCGTGCTCCAGCCCGGCTTGCAGCACCAGGTCCGCCGTGGTGTCCAGCACCGGCGGGACGCCGGGCACGGCTGAGGCCAGCCGCTCCTGAGCGGCAGCCAGGCCCTCGAACGCCCAGCCGAGATACCCTTCGGGCCCGGCCAGCTCCGGCAGCACCGCCAGGATCTCCGGCCCAGCCGACTCCGACCACAGGCCCTCAAGATCAGCCTGGGGAGCCGTCGCGTCTTGCGCCGCGAGTTCGGGGTCGGCTTGCCGCTGCCGGTACAGCTCCAGCAGGCCGCGGCGGCGTTCCTCGAACGGCACGATGCCCTCCAGCGCCTTCAGGCAGCGCACCGCGAGCCTCATCGAGGCCTGCCGCGATGTCTTCCCGACAAACAGCCAACGGCCCGGCGGCCGCCACCAGCCCGCCGCCGCTTCCCACTGCAGCGGATCCCGGGGAAAGCTGCGCGGCTCCGCCCGGAAACCATCGGTCAGCTCCAAGGCGATAGACGCGCAAGCGCCGCCGCGCACAGCCGCCGAACCGCACAAAAAATCGGCCAGCGCCAGCAAATCGAGCGCGACTGCCGTCGCGTCCGGGAGATAGCCCTCCGGCAGCCGCGCCAGCACCGACCCGGCATCATCGCCGGCCGCAAGCTCCCTGGACCGCCCGAACACCTCACCGACCAGGCCATCCGGGACCCGCCACGGCCCGGCCGCGTAAATATCCAGTACCGGCTCGCCGGCAAGGAGCAGTTCTAAATGCTCAGGTATTTCCAGGCCACGCATCATCCCGCCTTCCCGCCCGGCGGCCAGCCGCCAGCATTCACAGAACGCACCGCCCGTCCGCTCGCCGCTACCCGCTTCCGGTGACCGGCACGCAGAAAACGCCGTCAGACAGCCGAGTCGCGCAGATGCCGGAGCTGGCCGAGATAGTCCGCGGCGTCGGTGTCGGAACCGTAGCGTTCGGAGATGACAGAGCCCAGTTCGCTCGACACCATGAGCAGGCTCGGCAGCGAGAGCCGGTTCCCGGACAGGGCGCGGTGCCCGTAATCCAGGGCGCGCTCGAGCTCGCCCTGGCGGGCGGCAACCACGCCGAGGGTCACCCGCGCTTCGGCGTTCCGCATAGGCGACAGCTCGGTTCCGCTGGCGTCGGTCCCGATCCGGATTACTTCGGCGGCATAAGACTCGGCGAGCTTGTTCTCGGTGCTGCCCGTGTCGTGGCCGGCGCCCAGGATCCGGTAGCAGTCCATGGAGTAGAAGTCCCATTTCGCGGGGTCGACGGCGAAGTGGTTGTCGAGGTTCTCCGGGTAGGGCATGTGCTCCAGCAGCGTCCGGCCCTGGTCGAGCGCGACTTCGACCTGGCGCCGGTCGCCGATCCGGGCCCAGGCTTTGGCTTTCTGCGCGTGGAGCTGGACGGCTGCTGCGCCGTTCGGGGCGACGTCGTGGCCGGTGGCGGCGGCGGCCAGGACGCCGCGGTAGTCGCCGCGGGTGAGCGCGAACCAGGCCCGCATTTCC
>Ga0302326_10026232_pt1 | contig 11787 bp, 12 predicted proteins | sample Palsa_T0_3_FD_202264 | JGI IMG/M metagenome (GOLD analysis project Ga0302326, IMG submission 202264) | Peat permafrost microbial communities from Stordalen Mire near Abisko, Sweden - Palsa_T0_3 | ecosystem: Environmental > Terrestrial > Soil > Palsa > Peat permafrost | place: Sweden: Abisko... | reverse complement strand
CGCGAGAAATGGGGCACCCACTTTCGTCGCTAGACCGCAACCGTCGCGGCCTGGTAGTCCTCGTAGGTGCCTTTGAAGTCGGTAATTTTGTGGTCGCTTTCGAAGTGCCAGATGCGGGTGGCGACTTCGTCGATCAGGTCGTGATCGTGGGTCACGAGGAAGACTGTGCCCTGATATTTCTGGAGCGCGATGTTCAGGGCGTTGATGGCTTCGAGGTCGAGGTGGTTGGTGGGCTCGTCGAGGACGAGCACGTTGGGCTTCTGCAGCATGAGTTTGCAGAAGAGCAGACGGGCGGCTTCTCCGCCGGAAAGGACGCTGGTGGACTTGGTGGCGTCGTCGCGCTGGAACAACATCTGCCCCAGGATTCCGCGCAGTTCCTCGGTGACGGCTGCGCCGTCCCACTGATGCAGCCACTCGATGGCGGTCATGCCGCCTGCGATGAGGCTGCGGTGATCCTGCGCGAAATAGCCGATGGAGGCTTCGTGTCCCCAGATGACTTTGCCGGAGTCGACGAAGGGACCGTCATAGCCGCTGGTCTTGCGCAGCTCGGCTTCGGGCGTGGTCGGAGAGTTGGCCAGCAGCGCGTTCAGCAGCGTGGTCTTCCCTGCCCCGTTACGTCCCATGAGGGCGATTCTTTCGCCGCGAATGATGCTGGCGGTGAAATTCTTGATGACCTGCTTCTCGCCGTAAGCCTTGCCGAGATGATCGATTTCGAGGATGTGCTTGCCCGAGGGACGCTTCTGTTCAAACTTGATAAATGGGCGGGCGATGTTGGAGCGGGCGAGTTCGGTGACCTGAAGGCGCTCGACTTCCTTGCGGCGCGACTGGACCTGGCTGGACCGGGTGCCGGCGGCGAAGCGCGCGATGAATTCGTTCAACTGCGAGATTTTCTTTTCGCGCTGCGCGTTCTGCGATTCGATTTGCGACCGCACCTGCGTTTTGGCGACGACCATGTCGTCGTAGGTTCCGGTGTAGGTGATGATGGTCTCGTAGTCGATGTCGGCGATGTGGGTGCAGATGCTGTTGAGGAAATGGCGGTCGTGCGAGATGGCGATGACCACGCCGTCGTAGACGTTGAGAAATCCCTGCAGCCAGTGGATGGAATCGAGATCGAGGTGGTTCGTGGGTTCGTCGAGCAGCAGTGCCTGCGGATGGCCGAAGAGAGCCTGGGCGAGCAGGACGCGAACTTTTTGTCCGCCCTGCAACTCGCCCATCTTGCGGGTGTGCGCTTCGTCGGGAATGTCGAGACCTTGCAGCAGGATGGCGGCGTCGCTCTCGGCGGTGTAGCCATCTTCTTCGCCGACAATGCCTTCGAGTTCGCCGAGCTTCATGCCGTCGGCGTCGGTCATTTCGGGCTTCTCGTAGATGGCGTCGCGCTCCTGCATGGCCGCCCAGAGGCGTTTGTTGCCCATGATGACGGTGTCGATGGCGGAATAGGCGTCGAAGGCGAACTGGTCCTGGCTCAGCACGCCGAGCTTGCGGGGACGGACGACGGTGCCTTTTTGCGGCTCGAGTTCGCCGCTGAGCAGCTTCATGAAAGTGGATTTTCCGGCGCCGTTGGGCCCGGTCAGGCCGTAGCGCTTGCCCGGCGTGAACGCCGTAGAGACTTCATCAAACAGAATTTTGGCGCCGTAGCGCATGGACACATTGCTGACTGAGAGCATGATTTCTGGTTTCTCTTCTTTAAGCTTCTTGCCTCTTCGGGGAAGCTTCTACCGGAAGCTTTCTACTGGAACTGCGGGGAAATTTCCGCCCAAACGGTGCGCAGCTGGAGTTAATAGAATACCATGCCGGACCTCTATTTATGCGTCCCAGGGGTTGATGACGGTGGCGGAGATATCGTCGAAATGGGACGTATTCCGCGTAGCCAAGCGGGCACGGTGGGTGAGGACAATTCCAGCAATCATGGTGTCGCGAACCTCGCCGACCCGGCCTTTCTTTTGCCTTGCGGCAGTAATATCCGCTGCCAGCCGCGCTGACTCTTCGCCAAAGACGGCGATGCGATGCTGGATTCGATTCAGCAGTCCCTCAAACCCTTCGGATAGGAACGTCTGCTTTTTGCCCGCTGGCATGATTCGCAAACCGACTTGGATTTCGAGGATGGTGATGGAGGTTATCCAGATCGAACTTGGAGGCTGGCGGTCAAGCCACTTGGCGACATCCGGCTCTGGAAAATTGCGCATGAGGGATGAAACCACATTCGTGTCGAGGATGATCATCGATCACTCTTCATCAAATGTGGCCGGACGGACAGGATATCCGCGCAGTTCGGTAACCTCAAAGTCGTATCCTTTGCCTTTGAAAAGGTTAGCGATCTCGGTGCCCAGACCGCCAGATGGTTTTTCAGGCTCGTGCGCCGCATTGCGCAGGATGTCGCGCACCTCTTCCTCCATGCTGCGGCCGTTGCGGCGGGCGCGGCGCTGCAGGCGGGTCTTCACGCTGTCTTCGAGCTTACGAACTACGATTTGCGCCATCGTTCCTCCCTGCACTTTTGGGCAGTGATATCATGATATCACTTTACGGAGCGGCGCGCAAGAGCAGGCATGGAGTCCGCGACAGGCCTAGTTGTGCTGGGCGGCGCTCGCCTCCACTAATTGCTGCACGGGCGCGACTACCATGAGCAGCATGTCCGCCTTGCGCATTTTGGCTTCGTCGAAAAGCGGCGCCCATCCGGCTCTCCATGAATCCGGAGCGGTCTGCGATTTGTCGAGATAATCGAGCGCTTGCAGGCCGATCCCGCCCAATGCAGACAAATCCAGCGAGATTTGAGCATCCTCCTGTAAGAGCGAAGACTGTAACAGCAAAGGATGCAGCTTCGCGTCATTGTCGCGCCAGACTGTCAGCCATGTGCGGATTTGCGCTTCAACAGCCTGGTCTTTGCAGCCGCTTTGAATGAAGGTCTGGACGAGATCGCTGAAATGGCGTGCGACGTCGCTCTCAGGGTAGACCGCGTCGATCATGCGGGTCAGCGGAGCATGGAAGTCGATCGGGCCCTTGGCGTCGTCCCAGCGTTCGTAGTCCTTGACGGGCTCGACCACGTCGGCGAGATTGCGGAGCGCGGTAATGTCGGCGGTTCCGGCCATGCGATGCAGCATGTGCTGGCGCGCGGAGCGGTGCGTGAGACCCAGGAATTCAAGGTCGAGGCTGACGGCATTCATTCTGCCGTACATCGAAGGAACGTCGGTTACGTTCTGCGGCGACCAGAGGCGCTCGGCGATGACGGCGTTGCGCGGCCAGATGTGCGAGTCGATATTTTCGGGCGTAACCCACTCCGCCCACTGGCAGGACTCGCCGCCGAGGATGCGGCTCTTCTCTTCGGCGGTTAAAGTCGCAGCGGCGTCGGCCATGGGATCGACGGCGTAATGCCGCGCCGCCGGCCACATCAGGTCGAGATAGTAGCCGTTCGAGAGCAGGCCGCTGTAGCCTTGTTTTGCGGCCTCCGCCAGAGATTTCTGACCGCGCCAGGATTGCACGATGATCGTCTTGGGCAAATCGGGATGCAGGATTTCATCCCAGCCGACCATAATTTTGTGGTTCTTGGCTACGATTTTCTGCAGGCGCTGGTTGAAGTAGGCCTGCAGATCTTGATTGTTCTTCATGTTGTGGGCGTGGATGAAGCCCTGAATTTTCGGATTGGCATCCCATTGCTTGCCGTCGACCTCGTCGCCGCCGATGTGGAAGTAGGCGTCGGGAAAAAGTTTGGCCATTTCGGCGATGAATTTTTCGAGGAACTTGTAGGTAGATTCCTGGGTGGGATCCATGATCGGATCGATTCCGCCGCCTTCGAGCGTGTAGGGGCCGGAACCGCTCGACAATTCAGGATAGCCGAGGAACCACGAACGGCTGTGGCCGGGGATGTCGAACTCGGGGATCACGCGAATGCCGCGGTCGTGGGCGTAGGTGATGAAGTCACGAATTTCCTCTTGCGTGTAGAACAGGCCGTCAGAGCCCGCGCCGGTCAGCTTGGGAAAAACCTTGCTCTCGACGCGGAAGCCCTGGTCGTCGGAAAGATGCCAGTGCAGGACGTTCAGCTTGACGAAGGCCATGCCGTCGAGGTTGCGTTTGAGCACGTCGATGGGAATGAAGTGGCGGCTGACGTCGATGAGCGTGCCGCGCCAGGGAAAGCGCGGAGAGTCTTTGATGGTGACGGCGGGGGCGGCGAATCCGGCGGGCGTTATTTCGACGAGCTGCAAAAATGTTTGCAGGCCGCGCAGGACGCCGAGCGTGGTCGGCGCTGTGAGCTTCGCGCCGGAATCGGTGACGGTCAGTTCGTAGGACTCATCCTCGCCCAGCTTCTGAATCGCTTCGCGACCGTGGTCGGCGTGGATCTGCAGCGTGGCGGGCGCGCCGGGCTTGGAGCGGAACGGAATTCCGGTTTGCCGCGAGAGCTGGGCTTGAAATCTTTGAACTTCCTCGTCGAGCGAGGCGTCGCGCGCGCCGCTGACGGCGACTGAGAATGATGGGGTGATCGGCAGTTGACCCGCACCCTGTCGCAGGCTGGCGGCCATGGGCATCAGCGGGAGTTGCGATTGAGCCATAGCAGCCGACGAAAACAGAGTGACGGCAACCGAAAGGATGAACATTCTCATGCGTGTTTCCTATCCCACCTTGACTAGTTGACCGCCCTTTATTGAATCAATCGCGCTTAGAATGGCAGGAATCAACGGCAGAAATTCGGAGAGCCGACCCGACCGGACACGGACCAAGATTATCGCGATGCTGCGCGATTCCAGATTCTGCTGGTGCTCGATACCGCGGTCGATGGTCAGGAATGCCTGGAAGGCAGCTTTTTTCGCCAGCGTCAGAAGCGCTCCATTCTTCTCGCCGGCGAATCCTTCTTCAGGCACGGTGCGGCAGTCATGGCCGGGCAGCTTTCTTTTTAGTTTTCTGGGTATGCATTCGTCCAGAAGGAGCTTCATCCAAGTTCGGTGACCAATAACGTCTTGGCATGTTCGAGCGCGCGAACTGCGGCCTCACGGGTCACCGTCGGGAAGTCGTCAAGAAACTCGTCCAGGGTTTCGCCGCCCTCAACGTAGTCGAGCAAAGTCTGAAAAGGAACTCTGGTGCCTCGAAAGACAGGCGTCCCTCCTAGGATTTCCGGGTCGCGTACGATGATGCCATTGTTCGATGCCATGGTCGATGCGCTTCTTCCAAAGTGTACTCCGTCGAACTTGGCAAGCGCCAAGGAATTCTAAAAGCGCTCCCACGGGTGGGGTAGGTGCGTTGTCAGTGTCCGCCGCCCAGTTCGCGCACAATTCCGCCCACGAACTGTTTCGCGTCGCCGAAGAGCATCAGGGTGCGGTCGAGATAGTACAGCGGGTTGTCGATGCCGGCGAAGCCGGGGCTCATGCCGCGCTTGATGACCATGACGGTGTGGGCCTTGTCCACGTCGAGGATGGGCATGCCGAAGATGGGGCTTGACTGGTCGGTGCGGGCGGCGGGGTTGGTCACGTCGTTGGCGCCGATAATGAGGGCGACATCGGTTTGCGGGAAGTCGCCGTTGATCTCCTCCATTTCGATGAGGCGGTCGTAGGGAATGTCGGCTTCGGCCAGCAGCACGTTCATGTGGCCGGGCATGCGTCCGGCGACGGGGTGGATGGCGAAGCGGACATCGACTCCCTTCTTGGTGAGTATGTCGTACAGTTCGCGGACTTTGTGCTGGGCCTGCGCGACGGCCATACCGTAGCCGGGGACGATGACGACTTTATTGGCGGCTGACAAAATCGCGGCGGCTTCTTCGGGCGTCGCGCTGCGCACGGGCTTGGCTTCCTGGCCCGCCGCGGCGGAAGCCTGCACCTGGCCGAAGGCTCCGAAGAGCACGTTGGTGAAGGAGCGATTCATGGCCTTCGACATGATGATGGAGAGGATGAGGCCGGAAGATCCGTCGAGCGCTCCGGCGATGATCAAGAGTTTCGAGTTGATGACGAATCCCATGGCAGCGGCGGAAAGGCCGGCGTAGGAGTTCAAGAGCGAGATGACCGTCGGCATGTCGGCGCCGCCGATGGGAATCACCAGCAGCACTCCGAAGATGAGCGAGACGCCGACGATGATCGGGAAGAATATTCTCGCTTCGGGATGCAGCACCAGGTGGACTGCGCTGGCGAGAGCCACAAGAAACAAGAGCAGGTTGACCAGGTTCTGTCCTTTATAAGTGATCGGCCGCTGCGGCAGGAATTCCTGCAGCTTGCCAGCGGCCATCAGACTGCCGGTAAAGGTGAGGCCTCCGAGGATGACTTCCAGCGACAGCACAGACAATCCGAACTTGGAACCGTTCTGCGATCCCAGATAAAACTCGGCGGTGCCGACCAGGGTGACGCAGAGTGCGCCAAAGGCGTGGCTGAGGGCGGTCCGCTGCGGGACGGCAGTCATCTGCACCATGCCGAGCGGGACGCCGATTCCGGTGCCGAGCACGAGCGCGATGATGATCCATTTGTAGTCGATGATGCCGTGATGCAGCAGTGTGCCGGCGATGGCCAGCACCATGCCGATTTCGCCGGCCAGAATGCCGTGGCGGGCGGTGGCCGGAGAACTCATCCACTTCAGCGAGAGAATGAACAGGGCGCTGGCGATGAGGTAGATGATTTCGATGACGTACTGGCTTCCGGCAAACTCGCTCATATTATGGCTTCGTGGGGCGGCTGGTTTTGAACATTCTCAGCATGCGGTCGGTAATGAGGAATCCGCCGACTACGTTGCTGGTGGCGGCAACGATGGCGATGACGCCGAGAACCGTCGCGAAGGTGCTCTTCTTTTCGCCGACGAGGACGATGGCGCCGACGACGGCAATCGCGTCGAGGGCGTTGGTCAACGACATGAGCGGCGTGTGGAGGAGCGGCGAGACGTGGCGGATGACTTCAAATCCGATGAAAGCCGCCAGCATGAATACGAAGAGCGCGTCGATCAGGTTGGAACCCATGTTTAACTCCATTCCTTTGCGTTGTCATCATGAGCGAAGTGGGTGCTCCGCGAAGCGGAGCAGTTGCGGAGTCGAAGGATCCCTACCCGCGTCGCAAACGTCGGACATGACGTAGGGATCCTTCGACTGCGCGAGAGTTCGCTTTGCGAACTCTTGCTTCGCTCAGGATGACAAATCCAAAACTCTATCCGCCCGCCGCCGTCAGCGCCGGCATTTTGAAAAAGTCGCGCACGCGGGCGTTCACCACTTCGCCGCCGCTGGTGATCATGGTCTCGCGAATGATTTCGTCCTGCAGGTTCAGTTGCAGTTTGCCGTCCTTCACCATGTAGAGCAGGAACGTGGTGAGGTTGCGGGCGTACATCTGGCTGGCGTGGTACGGGACGCTGGTGGCCAGATTGATGGCGCCGATGATCGTGACGCCATGGACTTTCACGGTTTCTCCGGTGCGGGTCAGTTCGCAGTTGCCACCGCGTTCGGCGGCGAGATCGACGATTACGGAACCGGGCGCCATGCCCTTCACCATATCTTCGGTGACGAGCACCGGAGACTTCTTGCCGGGGATGACGGCGGCGGTAATGACTACGTCGCTTTCCGCGACCACGCGGGTCAGCAGTTCGCGCTGGCGGGCGTAGAAAGTTTCATCCTGCGCGGTGCCGTAGCCGCGGGCGTCTTGAGCATTCTGGGCTTCGATGGGGAGTTCGACAAAACGTCCGCCGAGACTCTGCACCTGCTCTTTGGCGGCGGGGCGCATGTCGTAAGCCGAGGCCACGGCACCGAGGCGGCGGGCGGTTGAGATGGCTTGCAATCCGGCGACGCCTGCGCCGATCACGAACACGCGGGCGGGGGTAATGGTTCCGGCAGCGGTGGTCATCATGGGAAAAATGCGTGGAGAGGTTTCGGCGGCGAGCAGCGTGGCTTTGTAACCGCAGATTGTGCCCATGGAGGAAAGCGCGTCCATACTTTGGGCGCGGGTGGTGCGGGGCATGAGTTCGATAGAAAAAGCGGTGACGCCTGCCTCCGCGATCTGCTGCACGACTTCCGCCGAACCGAGCGGCCGCAGGAATCCAATGATCGCCTGACCACGGCGCATCAGCGGCAGATCAGCCTTGCCGGTGATGTCATTCGAGCCGTAGCAGAGCACCTGCAACACTATGTCGGCAGCGCCGAATACAGCGGCGCGGTCGGACACAATCTTCGCGCCTTTTTCGACGTAGGCCGCGTCGGGATAACCGGCCCGCTCGCCGGCCCCGGCTTCTACGATGACCTCGAGTCCGGCCTTGACGAGGTTGGGGACAGCTAGGGGGACGAGCGCGACACGACGTTCTCCGGGATAACTTTCTTTGGGAACTCCGACGATCACGCGGCCTCACAAAAAGCGGACGGAAAACAGTAACAGATTGGGGAAGGGAGTGGAAGGTGCGGGAGCAATTGAGCCGCGCAGGACCGTCGAGCTTCGCTCGACCGGACAGCCGAGGGCGGCTGTCTCCACATAAGCCACGCAGATTCACGCCTGGTCGGCGAAGCGATAATGCCACACTCTGGCCGCGCCGATGAGATTCGTGTCATCTCCGAGTGAGGCCAGCGCGAGTTGCGTCTTTTCGGCGGGGACGAAGCGGCAGCCGCGGCGGATGACTTCGCGGATGCGGTCGAGAAAAAGCGGGGCGCCCTTCATGACGCTGCCGCTGAGCACGATGGCGTCGGGAGTAAACAGGTTGATCAGATTCGCGAGTCCCAGGCCCAGATAGAACGCCTCATGATCAACGGCTTGCAGCGCGATGGCATCCCCTTGTTGCGCGAGCTCGCAGATTTTCTTCGCGGTGATGCCTTCGCGATGGGGATAGCGGGCAGGGGCGTGGGTTTCGAGCCATGCCACCATTGCGGGGCCGGCGGCGAGCGATTCCCAGCAGCCGCGGAATCCGCAGGAACATTCCGGGCCGGCGACATCGACGACGTGGTGACCGACCTCGGGATGAGCACCGTCAACGCCGCGGTAGAGTTGGCCGTCGATAATGATTCCCCCACCGATGCCGGTGCCGACGGTCACATAGATCAGGGGCGAGCAATTGCGCCCCGCACCCCAGCTGGCTTCGGCCAGGGCGGCGGCATCGCCGTCGTTTTCGAGCGCGACGCTTACGTTGAAAATCTGTGCCAGATCTTTCACCGGACCTTTGCCCCGCCATCCGGGAAGGAAATCGACGTCGCCGAATTCGCCGCGGATGGGATCAACCGGGCCGGTCGATCCGATGCCGATGCCGGTGATTTGCGTGTTGGACTTCTGCGCGGTCTCGCGCAGCATGCGGGTGATGAGTTCGATGCCGTGGTCGTAGCGATACGGGTCGGTGGGGGCTTGCATGCGGGCGAGCACATTGCCGGCGTCGTCCACCATGCCGACCGCGATTTTTGTGCCGCCGATATCAACCGCGCCGATCATGAATATTCCGGCGTGATTGCCCTGGCTTCTTCCAGCGTAATTCGTCGCTTGTTCTTGTAAGACAAGTTTGACATGTGTACGGCGATCGCCGAGCGGTAGCCGATTTCCGGTGGGGCATTCGGAATGCCACGGCTGCGGATGCAGTCGATCCAGTTGGCCATGTGGTTCTGGTCAGGGGTCTTGCCGGCCGTGGCTTCGCCGCTGGGGCGATTGGTTTTTTCGGGCCAGTACTGCAGCGGCTCTTCGAAGTGATGTTCGAACGTGCCGTCGCTGCCGAGAATGTGATCGCCCAGTTCGTAGTGCTTGTTGCTGAAGGTCGATTGCCAGGTCACGACAATGTCTTTCGGGAAATCGAGGGTGACGGCGATCGTGTCGGGCACTTCGCGTCCGTCTTTTTCTGAAAATACACCCCCTGACATATAGGCTGCGGAGGGCAGAGGCAGATCGAGCGCGCCCATGATCCAGGCAATCTGGTGCACCATGTTTTCGGCGCAATTGCCGCCGGCAAATTCCCAGAACAAACGCCAGTTGATGAGCTTGTAAGGGTCGAAAGGAATGTCGGGCCTGCCGTTGAGAAACGCGCTCCAGTTGACGTTCTTCGCGGTGCAGTCGGCGGGCACAGGTCGCACCCACTGGCCGTGGCCGTGCGGAGTGTTGCGGCCCATCCAGGATTCGACCTGCGTGACCTTGCCGACCCAGCCGTCTTTAATCATCTGTTTGGCGTCGACGAGCGAACCGGAACTTTGATGCTGCAAGCCGATCTGAATGACGCGGTTGGAAGCCTTGGCCGCGGCCAGGCATTTATCGGCCTCGGGAATGGACCAGGTCATGGTCTTCTCGGAATAAAGATCCTTGCCGGCGGCCAGGGTGTCGAGAAAATGGCGCAGGTGAATGTGCAGCGGACTGGCCACGATGACAGCGTCGATATCCTTCATATCGAGCAGGCGGCGGTGGTCATCGAAAGTCTGAATGCCGGGCACTCTGGTTTTTGCCTGGTCGCGGCGGCGGCTGTAGACGTCGGCCATGGCCACCAGTTCAACGCCCTTTAGCGGGAGCACTTGCCCCAGTAAGTCATTGCCGCGATCGCCTACGCCGATCATGCCGACGCGGATGCGGTCGTTCGCGCCCAGTACGGTCGCAGTCGGATAGGCCAGCACGGCTGCGGTTCCCAGCGCGGCTTGCTTCAGAAAAGTGCGCCTGCTTTGATCGAAATTCATATGATCGGTCATAATGGCCTCCATTTATTTAGTGGGCAGTGACCAGTGATCAGTGGCCAGCAATTTTTGCTTACTGTTTGTACTGGCCTCGGACCACTGCTTACAGCGCGTCCGCCTGCTGCAGAAGTTTTTTCATTCCCGCCCAACTCTGGCGCGTGGACTCTTCCGGCGTGCCGGCGCCGCGCCAATGCGTTTCCAGACTCACTGCGAGATGGTAGCCGTCGCGCTTGAGCGCCTTGAACTGGCCCGCCCAGTCGATGACTCCTCCACCCATGGGCGCCCAGTCGGATTCCTTGCCTTTCCTGACGGCATCTTTGCAGTGGCAGTGGCCAATGCGGTCCTTGGGCAGCAAATTGTAGCCGTCGGGATACGGAGTCTCACCGGCGGCCGCGGCGTTGCCCGGATCCCAGTTCAGCATGAGCGCGGGAGACTGCACTGCGTTCAAAACCTTGGCGGCCTGCGCCCCGGTGGCCGTGTTGCAGTCGTATTCGTTTTCGAGCACCAGAATAATGCCTTTCTTCTCCGCCTTGGAAGCCGCCTGCCGCAGCTTCTCATTGATGGCTGCGCGATACGGGGCCTGATCGTCCAGCCGCCAGAAATCGAAGCAGCGCACGCGGTCGGTCTGAAAGGCTTTCGCCATATCCAGAGCGCGATCCAGAAGCTCGTCCTGGTCGAGGTTAAAGTTCGTGCCGAAACCGCCGCCCTCGCTGACTTTTGATTTCGGAGCGCCCGGCCAGTCCGCCTTGAATAACGGGCTGGCAATGTCGGTGATCTTCAGTTGGTACTTTTCGAGAATGCGGCGCGCCTCCGCCACTTCCTTGGCGTCAAGGTTGACGATGTTCTTGTTCCACATGCCGCGCAGCTCGATCCATTGCATGCCGAATTCGCGCGAGGCAACTTCGCAGGAGTGGCCGAAATCCTGGGAAATCTCGTCGTTGATAACAGAGACGCGGAACGGGGAGTTCGCAGCGGATGAATTGAGACGGGAATTTGGGGCGACTCGCGCGGCGGCTTCAGCGGCGGTCAGGGCAACCATCCGTGCTAGAAACTCGCGGCGTGCAAACTGGACGGGCATGGGCCAGCTCCTCGGGAGTGCGTAGGTGACGGCAATGAAAGGCGCACACAAATCTATCACCATCGAAACCTAGAGTGGTAGCCGGGGTGGATGAGAATTGGAAGAGAGAACGGGCGACAAAAGGCTGGTGGGGCTATCAGGTCGCGGG
>Ga0302326_10026230_pt1 | contig 11789 bp, 8 predicted proteins | sample Palsa_T0_3_FD_202264 | JGI IMG/M metagenome (GOLD analysis project Ga0302326, IMG submission 202264) | Peat permafrost microbial communities from Stordalen Mire near Abisko, Sweden - Palsa_T0_3 | ecosystem: Environmental > Terrestrial > Soil > Palsa > Peat permafrost | place: Sweden: Abisko... | reverse complement strand
TCGCTGCCCTGACCGGACCGGGTACACGCGTGGTAGACGCGGTCGGGCGCCGCGTGATTCCCGGGCTCAATGACTCGCACATCCACCTCATCCGCGGCGGGGTTAATTACCTGCTTGAGCTGCGCTGGGACGGCGTGCCATCGCTAAGCCTGGGCCTGCGGATGCTGCGCGAGCAGGCAGCACGCACACCCCCCGGCCAGTGGGTCCGTGTGGTGGGCGGGTGGAGCGGGGCGCAGTTCGCCGAGAAGCGGCTGCCCACGGTCTCCGAACTCAACGCTGCCGCGCCGGACACCCCGGTGCTGGTGCTGCACCTGTACCAGTCGGCCATCTTGAACCGCGCGGCTGTCGCTGCCCTTGGCTACGGCGGGGACACGCCGGACCCGCCCGGGGGGCAGATCGTGCGCGATCACGCCGGCCATCCCACCGGGGTGCTGCTAGCAGCGCCCGCTCCCTTCATCCTCTACGGCGTCCTCGGCCGTCTCCCTGTCCTGGACCCGGATCAACAGGTCAGCTCTACGCGTCACTTCTTGCGTGAGCTGAACCGGTTCGGGATCACCAGTGCCATCGACGCCGCTGGCGGATCACAGCAGTTCCCCGACAACTACGCCGCCGTTATGCGGCTTGCCCGCAGCGGCGACCTCAGCGTGCGGATCGCCTACCATCTGCTACCGCAGACGGCCGGCAGGGAGCTGCAGGACCTAGCGCACTGGGCTACGACGATGCGCGTCGGTGACGGCGACGAGTGGCTGCGCCTCAACGGTGCCGGTGAGGCGCTGACACTGTCGTCGGTGGACTTCGAAAATTTCTGCGAACCCAGGCCCGAGCTGCCCGGCACCGCCCTCGACGACGTCGAGCACGCCGTCCGGATCCTGACCGTCAACGACTGGGGATTCCGCCTGCATGCGAGTTACGGCGAGACGATCGACCGCTTCCTGGCACTCTTTGACAAGCTTGCCGACGAGGGGATGTTCCCCAACGGCACCCGCTGGTTCTTCGACCACGCCGAGACCGCAAGCCGGCGATCGATCGACCGTATCGCCGCACTTGGCGGTGGCGTTTCCGTCCAGAACCGCACCATGTTCCAGGCTCAGCCGTTCACCGACCGCTACGGCCCTTCAGCAGCCGAGACCTCACCCCCGATCCAAGCCATGCTCGACGCCGGCCTGACGGTAGCAGCCGGATCGGATGCTACCCGCGCGGCGAGCTACAACCCCTGGCTGTCGCTGTCCTGGCTGGTCACCGGCAAGGACATCAGCGGGCGGCCCCTGCGCACCGGACCCAACCTCGTTGACCGTGCAACAGCGCTCGCCATGTACACCAGCGCCGGCGCAGAACTCTCCGGGGAAGCCGACGTCAAGGGCACCATCTCGACCGGGAAGTACGCCGACCTCGCCGTGCTCTCAGCGGATTACTTCAATGTCGACGCTGCCGACATCTCCCGCATCGAATCGGTGCTCACCATCGTCGGAGGGAAGATCGTCTGGTCATCGGCCGAGTTCGAGGGATTGGCTGCGCCTGTCCCCGATCCCGCGCCCGCATGGAGCCCCGTCACCGAATTCGGCGGCTTCCGAGATCCCGCACGTACTGCGGGCTGAGCAGCCAGTCGGTCTAGCCGGCCGCCCCGCTAACCTCTCGGCGCGGCGCTCGCTGACCTGGCGGGAGACACACAGAGGCTAACGAGGAGCCAAAGGAGGGTGCGGTTGGCGGGGAATGAGGGCCATGGGTATGGCTCGGTGCGGCTTGCTTCGGCCGCCGGCCGCTGGGTGCTGGCGGTGGCGGTGCTGGGCGACTCGATGATTTTGCTGGAGGCGACGGTTGTCAACGTGGCGTTGCCGACGATCGGCCGTGATCTCGGCGCGGGCGTCGCGGGGTTGCAGTGGACGCTGAACGGCTACGTGCTCACGCTCGCGGCGCTTGTCCTGGTGTGCGGTTCGCTCAGCGATACCTACGGCCGGCGTCGCATATTCATCCTGGGGACGGTGGTCTTCGTGGCCGCGTCGGCGCTGTGCGCCGCCGCCCCGACGATCGGGCTGCTCGTCGGTGCCCGGTTCGTTCAGGGGGTCGGGGGGGCTCTCCTTACCCCAGGGAGCCTTGCGATCATCGAGGCGACCTTTCATCCCGATGACCGCACCCGGGCGATCGGTGCGTGGGCAGGTCTGGGTGCGGTCGCGGGCGCGATCGGCCCCACCGTCGGCGGGTACCTGACCGACGCGGTGTCGTGGCGAGCGGTCTTCCTGATCAATCTTCCGCTGGGGGCTTTCGTCGTCGTAGCCGCGATTCGCCATGTGCCAGAGACCCGGGACCCGACGCGTGCTGGCGGCCTGGATCTTCGCGGCGCCGCGCTCGCCACGCTGGCCATCGCCGGTCTATGCTTTGCGCTGATCGAGGCATCCGGGGGCCTGACACCAGCGGTGATCGCCGCCTCGGCCGTCGCGCTGGCCGCCGCAGCTGCCTTTGTCGCCGTTGAGCGGCAGGCCAGGCACCCTATGCTTCCGCTGGAGTTGTTCCGTTCCCGCCAGTTCGCCAGCGCCAACCTGCTCGCGCTGGTCACCTACGCGGCGCTCGGCGGCGTGATCTTCCTGTTCGTCGCGTTCCTGCAGATCACACTCGGGTACACCGCACTTCAAGCCGGTGCCGCCACCCTGCCGATCACCGTGCTGCTACTGACCCTCTCCACCCCATCGGGAGCGATCGCCCAGCGAATCGGCCCGCGGATCCCGCTGACGATCGGAGCTGTCCTGACCGGTGCGGGACTGCTGCTGATGGCACAGATCCACCCCGGCGACAGGTACCTCACCGCGGTGCTGCCCTCGCTGATCGTCTTCGGGGTCGGTCTGGGCGCGCTGATCACCCCGATCACCGCGACGGTCCTGGCGAGCGTCGATTCACAGCACTCCGGGATCGCTTCCGCCGTTAACAACGCGCTCTCGCGCCTCGGCCAGATGATCGCGGTTGCAGCTCTTCCCCTGGCCGCAGGGCTTTCCGGCGCCGCCTTCGAGGACCCGGCCACAATGGCAGCCGGCTTCCCGGTCGCCATGACCGTCGCCGCAGGGGCGTCTTTCGCAGCCGCGCTGCTCGCCTGGACCACGATCAGCAACGACGTCCTGAGCCGATCCGGTACGGACACCCAGCAAGTACCAAAGGAACTCCCGCCGTCCCTCAAGCGGCATTGCCCGGTGGCCGGCACCCCGCTGGCCGCGTCCCTGAATTCCCCGCCCAGTTCCCGCCCGCCGACGGCCAACGAGCCGTGACTGCCGGCCACCAGAACCCCATCGTGCGCCAGCTCAAACCCACCCGCTCACAAACCCGACCGTCCGCAGCCACAAGATCGTTTGCCAGTACCGCGGTCGGCCGGGCCGCCGAGCTCCACGGCTCGTGGAACCACCCCGCCAACCGGCTCGGCCAAGACCGCGGCGGCGGCCAGGCCCGCCGCTAACCGCGTCAGATAGCCGCGTCTTCAAGGAACGCACCACAACCATCAGGGCCCATGCTTGCAACCGCAGCGGCTCAAAACGCCCAGAACTGGTGGATCTCGCCGCCGGACACGAACAAATCAACTAGCTGGGCAGCCGCTCCGAGTCGGCGGTCTGGAGCGCTTTTTTGGAGACTGACCTCGCTCCAGGTTCCGGCGGTCTGTGACATGGAGTGATCGGGTGGAAAAGCTTACGTTGGGTTTCCGCTCAATCGCTGGACCCCGCCGCTGGCCCAGCCTCGCGGGTCTCAGCCCGGCCGGGAGGTGCCCGATGACCACTACCGCCCCATCCACTGCCCTCGCTACCATCCAGCCTGCCTTCGCCGACCCCGAACGGCTCGCCCTCGCCGGATTCCTGGCCGGGTACCGCGGGCTGACCCGCGACGCCTATGCGCTGGACCTGCGCCAGTTAACCAGCTGGTGTCGCACCCGCTCCGTGGTCCTATTCGCCGTCCGCCGCGCAGATATTGAAGGGTTCGCCCGGGACCTGGAAACCAGAGGACGCGCCCGCGCGACCGTCACCCGCCGGCTGTCCACCATCGCCGGGTTCTACAAGTACGCCGTCGAAGAAGAGCTCCTAGACCATCCCCGGCCGCGCACGTCCGGCGGCCGCGGCTGGATTATGAGTCCCATGCCACCGCCCTGGACCGCAACGAACTCGGCGCGCTGCTGGTGGCCGCCGGGCTCGGCCCGCCGCTCGAGCATGCGCTGATCTCGCTCCTCGCGCTGAACGGCCTGCGGGTCTCAGGAGCCACCGGCGCTGACATCGAGCACCTGGGCCTGGAGCGCGGGCACCGGACCCTGACGATCACCCGAAAGGGCGGCAAGGTCGTCACCATCCCGCTCGCGCCCCGCACCGCCCGGGCGATCGACCTGGCCACCGGCGAACGCTGCGACGGACCCATCTTCCTCACTCATGACGGACGGCGGCTCGACCGGCACGGCGCCGGACGGATCGTCCGCAAGGTCGCGCGCCGCGCCGGCATCAGCAAGAACGTCGGCCCGCACACGCCCAGACACGCGTTCGTCACCGCCGCGCTCGACGCTGGCGTGCCGCTGCGCGACGTTCAGGAGGCCGCCTCCCACGCTGACCCGCGAACCACAATGCGGTACGACCGGGCCCGCGGCAGCCTGGACCGGCACGCTACCTACATCGTCGCCGCCTACATCGCCGGCGCCGCCAGGTAACCGCACCGGCTAACAGCTCCGTCTGGCGGCCCCGGCCGCCAGACGGACAGGCCAACGGCCGCCCGATGACGATGGCCGCGAGGCGGTCACTTACCGCTTCCCCAGCATGTACGGGAACCGCCGATCTGGCGTGAGGCATGAACACGAGCGACATCGGCTTCTGTCGCTCATAACCGGGAGTTCGGCGCGCACGTTTCCTGGCGGCGAGCCTTGGCAAGCCGGGCGCGACCTCGCGCCCGGCCAGCGGCGTTCGGCGCCGGGCATGGCCTGGCAGGCCGAGCTATCGGCCGGGGACCGGCGGGCGGGATGATGAGGTGAGGAGATGAGTAATGCGAGTACTGATGATCGCGCCCCCGGGCGCGGGCAAGGGGACTCAGGGTGCGCTGATCGCCGCGCACTTCGACATCCCGCACATCGCGACCGGTGAACTGCTGCGCGATCACGTGGCGCGGCGGACCGCGCTCGGCCAGGCCGTCCAGACGTATCTGGACCGCGGCGAACTCGTGCCCGACCAGGTCGTCCTCGATATGGTGCGGGAGGCGGTGGTCGCCGCGAAGGCGGCCGGAGGCGGGTTTGTCCTCGACGGAATCCCGCGGAACATGCACCAGGCCCGTGCGGTCTACCTGATCGGCCGCGAGCTCGGGATGACCGCGGATGTGGCACTGCACCTGCAGGCCGACGATGCCGAACTCATGCGCCGGCTGCTCGCGCGGGCCGCGCTGGAGCATCGCTCCGACGACACGCCAGACGTCATTGCCCAGCGCCTGGCCCTCTACCATGAAGTGACGTCTCCCATCATCTCGTGGTACCGCGGCCGCGGAATCCTGGTCTCGGTGGATGCGATGCGTTTCGCGCATCAGGTCGGCCGCGAAATCCTGGCCGCCCTCGAAGCGATGCGCCCGTTCCTGGACCATGTGCCCGGGCAGGCACGGCTCTCCGTTGACCTCACCGGCCTGGGGGACGCGTTCGGCGCGACCGGCCCCACCGCCGGCACATCCGGCTGAGCCCTCCGGCCGGCCACCAGGGCTGGCCTCGGCCCGGCATGGCCGCAGCCGGATATCAGTCACGGCGGGACCTGCTCAGCGCCGCCGGGGAAACCGCTGGGCGGATACTCCGCGAGGCTTGACGGCCGGTTCCACCTCGACATGGACAACCCGCCCCGGCCTCGCCAGGGCGGCAAGATAGACAAGGGATCGCCTGCCACCGCCAGATCCGGCGGAGCCGGGAGAATGGAACCGGCGATCGGCGCGGCCTGCCGGTCGTGGATGCCTGCGGCCGGGTGGCTGCAGATTGCCCGATCTGGGTGGGTTGCCGGTCGGAGACATGCGGCAGGGCGGGTGGCCGTCGGCCGTACCGGGCGTCCTGGGAGGATCGACTGCGCAAGCAGGCTGGACGCAGTGGTGCTTGGCTGAACGGGTGTCCTGTGGACCGGCTTGCCGGTTCGCGCACACGGACGCAAATGAAGGAGTCAATAGCGATGACCGAGCAAAACGGATTCTGGCCAGATGGCGCCCGGCTGGCGGTGAGCGTGTCCATGCAGTTCGAGGCCGGCGGACAGCCGGTCAGCGGCGCGGGCGGCCCGATCACCGAGCCGATCCTGCCCGGCTTCCCCGATCTCGGGCAGAACAGCTTCTATGAGTACGGGGCCCGCGAGGGGGTGCCCCGGATCCTGGACCTGCTGGACAAGCACGCCATCAAGATGACCTCGTTCATGATCGGCGACGCCGTGCGCCGGCACCCGGACGTCGCGGCGGAGATCGTCCGCCGCGGGCACGAGGCAGGCGCGCACGGCCGCAGCTGGCAGCGGCAATACCAGCTGCCCCGCCCGCAGGAGACCGAGTGGATCGCCAACAGCGTGCACGCGATCGAGCAGGCCACTGGCACGCGCCCGTCCGGATACAACAACTACTGGACTGCCGCCGAGACCTCCCGCCCTGCGGTGCTACAGGATGTACGGCCGGCCGATGACGGAGAGCCGCACCACATCTTTATTACGCATAGTGATCGAATTGCGCACAACTTGCGATCCGTATCCGCCGATCTGCGCTGTCGTGAGACCCTCGGCGTTTACCGGGAGAGGCGTGCAGATCGGGACGTTCTGCGCGGCGCCGTGCTGCTCGACTGCGCGTGCCAGGACGGGTGGCCTGGCTAGACCAGGCCTGCGGCCAGGGCCAGCCGGGTCAGGTCGGCGCGGCGTCGGCAGCCGGTCTTGTCCCGGATCCGGTCCAGGCGCGAGGAGACGGCGCGGACGCCGATGACCAGCTCCGCGGCGATCTGCACATCGGTACGGCCGCGGGCGACCAGGGTGACCAGCTCCCGCTCCCGGGCGCTGAGGGTTGCCAGCACCGGCGCCACCACTGCCTGCGGTGGGCCGGGGTCCTCGGCGAGCATCAGGGCGTATTCGGCCGCGGCGGCCAGGCTCATCGCTGCGCCGCGTTCCTCCGCGGCACGGGTCCGGTCGGGTCCGAGCGCCTGGCGGGCGACGTCCAGGGGCTGGTCCCGCAGGCGCGCCCATTCGGGCCGGTCGGCATACCCCGTTTGCCGACTGAGCGCGTCGTTCGCGGCCCACATCGTGACGGCCTCGGCGGGCCGCCCCGTCGCGGCGCACAGGAACCCGCACGAGTCCAGGCAGCTGATCAGCCCGGCCCAGCCGCCGGTCCGGACGGCGAGCTGGAGTTCTTCGCGCAGGTGCGCCGCGGCGTCCCCGAGGCGGCCCGCATGCACGTCGAGGAACACCATGTCCGGCAGCAGGCTCCACTGGTTGACCACGTCGCCGGCGTCCCGGGACCGGGCCAGCCCCCCCGCGCACACCTCATCGGCGCCGGCCAGGTCCCCGGCTATGATCAGCGCGCCTGTCAAGTAAGAGCTGCACCACCGGACAAACACGCCGGGCACCCCGGCGGTGATCTGCGCGGCCTGCCGGGCCAGTTGCACTGCGCCGTCGAGGTCACCGCTGGACCCGGTGGCGGCACTGAGGGCGCCCAGGGCGTTGATCTCCCCGGCCCGGTAGTCGATTTCCCGGGCCATGGCCAGCGCACGGCGGGCATCCTCGGCCGCCTCGCCGGGCCGGCCCAGGTTCGTCAGACCGATCGCCCGGTTTGCCAGGCCGTGAACCAGCACCGGGGACGGCCCCCGGTCCGCGGCCGCGTCGCACAGCGCAGTGTCATATTCCAGCGCTCCGGTGTCGTCGGCGCAGAAGTCCGCGGCGCATGCGAGCCAAAGCTGGACCCAGCACCAGCCGTCGCTGCCCACCTCGGCGCGCCCGGCGAGCTCGCGCAGCAGCCCATACTGGCCCGGCAGCCGGCCCCGCAGCCACCACCACCAGCCCAGTGCGCCCGCCAGCCGCGCGGCCGTGGCCGGGTCATGGCCAATCGCCCAGGCCAGCACATGCTGCATGGCCGGGTCCTCGGCGTCCAGCCACCGCGCGGCCGCCACCTCCTCGGCGGTGCTGGTCTGCAGCCCCGCGGCGGCCTGCTCGGCCACCTCCAGCGCCCACCCGGCCAGCGCGGCCGCCGCCTGGTCCTGCTCCCCGGCCTGGGCGAGCAGCCGGTTACCGTAGGCGCGCAGCGTCTCCAGCATCGAATACCGGGACCGGCCATCCGGCCCGGCCCGCGGCGGGACCAGCAGCGAGCAATCCACCAGCCGCAGCACCGCCGGACCGGCGTGCCGCCCGGCCACCGCCTCGGCCGCCTCCAGCGTGAACGGCCCCGGGAACACCGACACCGCGCGGAACGCTCTTCGTTCCTGCTCATCCAGCAGCTGGTAGCTCCACTCCACCGTGGCCGCCAGCGACCGCTGCCGCAACGGCGCGGTCCGGTCCCCCCCAGCCAGCAGCGCAAACCGGTCATCGATCCGGTCCAGCAGCTGCGCCACCCCCAGCGCCTCCACCCGCGCGGCGGCCAGCTCGATCGCCAGCGGCATCCCATCCAACCGCGCCACCAGCCGCGCCACCGACTGGGTCGTCTCGCCGGTCAGCGCGAACTGCGCATCCGCGCTGCGGGCCCGGTCCGCGAACAGCGCCACCGCCTCCGCCCTCGCCGCGGCCGCCAGGTTCTCCAGGTCCGGCAGGCCCAGCGCCGCCAGCCGGTACCGGGCCTCCCCGGCCACGGCCAGCGGCTCCCGGCTGGTGGCCAGGATCCTCACATCGTCGGCGGCGGCCAGCAGCACAGCGCACAGCCCGGCGGCCGCGCCGATGACGTGCTCGCAGTTGTCCAGCACCAGCAGCAGCTGCTGGCGGGCCAGCACCCGCGCCACCGCCTCAGCCGCCGGGATGCCGGGCTGCTCCCGCACCCCCAGCGCCGCGGCCACCGCCGCCGCCACCAGGGCCGGATCCTGCACTGGCGCCAGTTCCACCAGCCAGGCCCCGTCGGCGTACCGGCCGGCCACCCGCCGGGCCACCTCGGCGGCCAGCCGGGTCTTCCCCGTGCCGCCCGGCCCGGTCACCGTCACCAGCCGGTGCCGCGCCAGCAGGCCCGCCACCTCACGCACCGGCCCCGCCCGGCCGACGAAACTGGTCAGCACGGCCGGGAAACCATGCACGCCCGCCGGGAGCGGGCCACCTGCACCGACGGGATGGGCTCGCAGGGTCCGGGCGATCGCCATGCGCAGCGCCTGCGGGTCCACCGGGTACCCCTCGTCATCCCGGCTGCGGGCCAGCAGGTCCAGCTCCGCCTCCCCAAGCCCGCACACCGACCCCAGCTGCCGTAGCCAGGAGTCCTTGAACAGCCGCGGCTCCCCGCTGACGGCGCGGCTGACGATGGTGCGCAGCACCTTCTGCCGCTCATCCAGCCGCGCGTCCCGCCCGGCCAGCTCCTCTGGTGCCAGGCCGGACTCCGCCGCCGCCAGCAGCCAGGCCACCAGCGACGGCGTCGGCACCGGGCGCCCGTCGACCATCCCGTAATGCCGCGACGGCCGTGCCGGGCCCGCCGCGAACGCCCCGTCCACCACCGCGGTGGCCCGGGTGGCCAGCACCCACAGCAGCCAGCTGCCGAACCCGAACAGCTCATCGGGTAGCTCCAGGTTCTCCCCCACGACCCCAGCATGCCCCCATCCCCCCAGGCCCGCGCAAGAGCCCGAGCCGACCGCGCGTACGCGGGCGAGCAAAGCCAGCGCAACCCAGCGCCCTCGCCCGCCTCCGGTGAAGGCGGGTTCCGCTGGCCAAGGTGGCGCACGGGCTCGGCGTGCCGTTGGATCAGCAGGGCGAGCCCGACGCCGCCCGCCATCTGCTCGAGCGCGGCCTGGCCATCGGGCGCGAGCTCGGCAACACCGAAGAGCAGGCGCGTAACCTGAATAGCCTTGGCATCGCCCATCGCCGCCTCGGCGAGATCGACACTGCGCGACCCTTCCTCGAGGAAGCCATCGCCCTCAACTGCCGGATCGGCAACCCACTCCGGCTGGCGGCCACGCTGGCCAACCCTGGGCCAGCTGGAAAGCGCCGCGGGCCGCTCCGACCGCGCCATCGAGGTCGTGCAAGAGGCGCTCATGCTCGACCAGGAACACGGGGATCCCTTCGGGGTGGCCGTCGACCAGCACACGCTCGTGCTGGCCAGCCTGCGCTGGCCGCCCGCGCGAAGCCCGCGACCTGATCTGTGACATGTTCGACTACGCGGTTAGCTCCGGCAACATCTCTTTGCTCATCAACACCCTGGAACTTACCGCCGCGATCGTCGTCGGCCTGGATGACCTCCTGCTGACGGCCCGCCTGACCGGCGCCGCACAGACCGCCCGGCGCGAGCGTGTGCTGATTTCGGCACAGGAGGCCGCCATGCTGGAGCAGCACCTGGCCCCGGCCCGCGCGGCCGTGCCCCCCAGGAATGGGCCGCCGGGCTGGCCGTCGGCCGGGCGCTCACCCGACAGGAAGCGATCACGCTGCTGCTGTCGTCCGGTCCAGCACACGACACGCCCGCCTGACCCACTTAGCGCCATCCAAAACTCAGACGCGGATGGCCAGGCCAGCTGATCCGCAGAGCCATCTCGGCCACGGCGAGCATAGGAACTGGAGGATCAGGCACGATGTTCAACATGAGGTGTCCTGCCGGTACCGGGAGGCCGGCACATCAGGCCGGGGAGCGGCGTCAGGCCTAGGATGCTCCGCATCCAGCCTTCCCCGGCCGCCGGGGAAGGCTGGATGCGGATGTTCGATCTGCCAGGCGTACGCGAGAGGCTAATCGGATCCCCGTCGTACATGCTGGTTAAGGTCGATCAGGCTGGCGGTCAGCTTTGCGTCCAGGCGCACGCCCAGGTGGACGGTACATACGCTGAGCGGCCCCACTGGTTGTAGGCGGCGGCTTCGAAGCACATCCAGGTGTTTGGCTGGAGTCCAGTCCAGTCGACAGTGAAGCTGCTGCCCTGGCCTGGCTCGTCGTCTGAGTTGTACGTCTCGGTCGTGACGCCGTTATAGAACAGGAACGCTGTTTCGTTGTCCGCCTGGTTAACGAAGGAGATCTGGATGGTGTTGGGGCTGATCCCGGTGGCGACGACGTTCGTCGGGGCCGCCGGCGACCCGCCCGGCGGGGTGCTAGCGCAGGTCCACATGCCAGCCCAGGCGGAGTCGCCGCTGGAGTTGTCGGCGCGGACCGCGAAGCACATGTAGGTGCTCGGCTGGGCTACCACCCACAGGTAATCATCCTGGCCGGCCGTGGTGACGTTCTGGGTCGTAACGCCGTTTTCGACCTGGAAGCCCGTCTGGTCAGTGGAATTGCTCGTCCAGGTGATGTAGAAGCCCAGTGGCCCGTACGGGAGGACCTTCACGTTGGAAGGCGCTGCCGGCGGCGACGACTGAGTCACGGTGAAGTTAGCGCCTGCGACGTAGGGATGGGTCTTATCGACGAAGGCGACCTGATAACTAACCTGCGCTGTACCTGAGGGCACAGCGAAGGTCAGCGTGAATGCTCCACCGCTATTTACTACGGCCGGGCTGCCGACATTATTGCCGTTATCGGTGTTCCATACGGCCTGGATCGTGTCGCCCGGCGTCCAGCCACTCCCGGTGGCGGTTACCTCGGTGCCGGGTGGGCCCTGGGCAGGACTGAGTGTGACACTGCCGCTCTGCGCGAACGCTCTGCTCGAGCCCGTTGCTGCCGGCACCACCACGGCTAGTAGCAAGGCAGCCGTAGCCGCAAGCCCGACT
>Ga0302326_10026228_pt1 | contig 11790 bp, 9 predicted proteins | sample Palsa_T0_3_FD_202264 | JGI IMG/M metagenome (GOLD analysis project Ga0302326, IMG submission 202264) | Peat permafrost microbial communities from Stordalen Mire near Abisko, Sweden - Palsa_T0_3 | ecosystem: Environmental > Terrestrial > Soil > Palsa > Peat permafrost | place: Sweden: Abisko... | reverse complement strand
CGGCTCAATCCGGCAATCAAAAATCTGGAGGATTTCAAATTTGAGGACTTTGAATTGCTCGAATACGACCCGCATCCGGGAATCAAAGCGCCGATTGCGGTGTAACACCCATGACCTGGAAAGCCATCGCCGCGCTGGGGGAAAACCGCGTCATTGGCGCGGGCGGGAAAGTCCCGTGGCGGTTGCCGGAGGATTTGAAGTTTTTCAAGGAGCAGACAACCGGGCACACGGTGGTGATGGGGCGAAAGACATGGGAATCGCTGGGCCGGCCGCTGCCCCGGCGGCGCAACGTGGTGGTTTCGCGCACACTCGCGCCGGGCGAAAATACGCTGCCCGGAGCCGTCGTCGTGAGCGATCTGGACGCGGTGGAAAAATTGCCGCCGTCGGGAGACATCTGGGTCATTGGCGGCGCGGAAATTTATGCGCTGGCGCTGCCGAGATGCGCGGAGCTTTACTTGACCCAGGTGGCCGGCTCGCCGCCAGGCGACGCTTATTTTCCGCCGTGTGAAAATCTGTTTGCCGCGACGGAAACGCTGAAGACGACGCCCGATTTCCACATCGTGCGCTATGTGCGCCGGGCGTGATGCACCCAAATTAACCCACCAAGTCCGCGCGGCCGGTGGCCCAGACATTGAACGCGAGCGGCTGGCCCGGCACCGGGTCCACCTGGGTATAACCGCCCGCGCCTTCGACGAGCGCCAGCCCCGCCGCGATGTCCCACAGCTTGATCGTCTCCTCGAAATAGGCGTCGGCGCGCCCGGCGGCCACGTAGGACAGCGCGAGCGCGGCGGTGCCAATCATGCGGATTTTCTTGAATTTCCCGACGCGCCGGACAAAGCCCGTCACGGCCTCCGAGCCGCGGTCCGCCCCGGAAGGAAAGCCCGTGCAAAGCACGGCATGCGGCACATCCGGCGCCCAGCGGGGCTTAAGGGTGTGACCGTTCAAGGTGAGGCCGAGTCCCGCGCCGCCGGCAAAAAGCTCGTCCCGCCAAAAATCGAAAATCACGCCCAGCACCGGCCGCCGCCCGCGCCACAAGCCGATGCTCACACACACGCCCGGAAACCCGCGCAGGTAGTTGTAGGTGCCATCAATCGGGTCCACGGCCCAGAAAAGCTCGTCGTGGCCCAGCAGACCCGCATCGCCGCCGATTTCCTCGCCAATGATGGGCAGCTTGGCGCGCGCCAGTCGCTCGCGGATGAGCGTCTCGCTGTCAATGTCGGCCTGCATTTTGATGTCGTGGCCGGACTCGGAATTGACCGTGCGGTCGGCGCGTTTCGCCAGGGCGGCGCCCGCCGCGCGCGCGGTGGCAGTGGCAAGGGTCAGGAGTTCGTCGGTGGAGCGGGAGTTTTTCAAGGCGGCCCCACCCTGCCCCAACCCCGGCAGCCATGCAAGCCTGCGTCGCGCGGCAGACCCTCCGGACCAGGAAAAGCTTCAGCCCGGCATGAGGCTTGCTCATCGTGAGGTGCCCTGCCAGATTTCCCGCCGACTCTCTCCCCTTGCTGCGCCCCCATGTTCGAGAAATACCAAACCGAAGACTTTTTTGACGAGATGTTTGCCGGGCCCGCGCCGGCCGGGGTCCGGCCGCATTACCGCAAATTTCTCGAGCGATTCGCCACGCTCGACGCCGAGGAATTCGAGCAAAAGTGCCAGAGCACCGACCTGTCCTTCCTGCGCCAGGGCATCACCTTTACCGTCTACAACGACAACGAGGGCACCGAGCGCATCTTCCCCTTTGACCTCGTCCCGCGCATCATTCCCGCCACCGAGTGGACTCACCTCGAAAACGGCCTCAAGCAGCGCATCACCGCCCTGAACCTCTTCCTCAAGGACATTTACACGGACCAGAAAATCATCGCCGACGGGATCATCCCCGAACACTACATCCTCTCCGCCAAACATTACCGCCCGGAACTGCGCGGCACCAAAGTCCCGCGCGACATCTACATCCACATCTGCGGCACCGACCTCATCCGCGGGCGCGACGGCCAATACCTCGTGCTCGAGGACAACGGCCGCTGCCCGTCCGGCGTCTCCTACATGCAGGAAAACCGCGCGGCGATGAAGCGCGCCTTCCCCAGCCTGTTCGCCCGCGGCAACGTGCGCCCCATCGACCACTACGCGGACGAACTCCTGCGCATGCTGCGCTACATCGCGCCCAACGGCGGCGAGGACCCAACCGTCGTGCTGCTCACGCCCGGCGTCTACAACAGCGCCTACTTCGAGCATTGCTTCCTCGCGCGGCAGATGGGCGTCGAAATCGTCGAAGGGCGCGACCTCGTCGTGCGCGAGGAGCGCGTCTATATGCGCACCACCAAGGGCCTCGAGCCGGTGGACGTCATCTACCGGCGCATTGACGACGACTTTCTCGACCCGACGGTGTTCCGGCGCGACTCCATGCTCGGCGTGCCCGGCCTGGTCTCGGCCTACCGCGCCGGCAACGTCGCGCTGGCCAATGCCATCGGCACGGGCGTGGCCGACGACAAGGTCATCTATTACTTCGTGCCGCGGATGATAAAATACTACCTCGGCGAGGAGCCGATCATCCCCAACGTCGAAACCTACCTCGCGTCGGAGAAAAAGGATTACGACTTTATTTTGGAAAACCTGGCCAAGCTCGTCGTTAAAAGCGCGAACGAAGCCGGCGGCTACGGCATGTTGATGGGCCCCTGGGCGACGAAGGCCGAAGTCGAGAAATTCCGCGAGCTGATCAAAGCGAACCCGCGCAACTTCATCGGGCAGCCGCCCATCTCCCTCTCCCGCCATCCCACCTGGTGCGACGGCAAATTCGAAGGCCGCCACATCGACCTGCGGCCCTACATCCTCTACGGCGAAGACATTAAAATCATGCCCGGCGGCTTGACGCGCGTGGCGCTGAAGAAAGGCTCCCTCGTCGTCAACTCCTCCCAGGGCGGCGGCTCGAAAGACACCTGGGTACTCAGCGAGGATGAGTGAGGGCGGTCTCTTGTAATGATTCTGGCTTCCTTTATTCGGCCCTTGACGGCGAATCATTTTTGATACATACTGTCCAGGATGCCCAAACTGCGTCCGCTGCCTTGCGTCTATTACCGTACAGCGGCGGACAATGAGCCGGTGCGCGAATGGCTGAAGTCCCTTCCCAGGGATGAATGCCGCCGCATCGGCACTGACATCAAATCCGTCCAATTTGGCTGGCCACTGGGCTTGCCCTCGGTGGCGGCCTCTGGGAAGTCCGCACCCGACTGCCCGACCGCATCGCCCGCACCATTTTCTTTGTGCGCGGCGAAACCATCATTCTCCTCCACGGCTTTATCAAAAAGACCACCACCACGCCGGAGCAAGAACTTGCTTTGGCCAAACGCAGAAAGCGCGACTATGAAGAAAATCACCAATCCCCGCCACGGCAGTAATTTCGACGACTTTTTGCGCCAGCAAGGTCTGCTGGAAGAAGTTGAAGCCGCGGCTTTGAAAAAAGTCATTGCCGCCGCGTTGTCCGAACGAATGAAGCGCAAGCATCTCAGCGTCACGACGCTGGCCCGCCGTCTGGGCACCAGCCGAGCCGCGGTGAATCGCGTTTTGGACGAACACAACACCTCCATCACCCTTCACACCCTCACCCGCGCCGCCGCCATCGTCGGGTGCCGTCTCAAACTGCAAATTGTTGCGGCGTAAAGTATTCCCCTCACGCCAATCGCTCCTCGTCGTATTCAATCATGTCGGCGAAGGAGCGGAGGTCTTCGCGGTGCTCGATGGCCATTTTCTTTTTGGTGGCGGCGAGGGCTTCGCGGCCCATTTCGCTCATGCCCATTTGCACGACCTGGCGGTTCCATTTGGCGGCTTTCACATCCGCGGGAAAAAGCGCGCGGAGCCGGGCGGTCAGGTCGTCCTCATCGCGGGAGTCGCGGATGGCGGCGATGACCGCCTGCGGGTCCACCCCCAGATGCAGGCAGAGGAAGCCGTCGAAGCCCTTGGTGAAATTGCGCTGATACGACGGCGGCAGCGTACCGGCGAGGTGCTTGCGGGCCTTGGCAAGGAAGCGCGGCAAGTGCAGCAGGCCGAACGCCGGATGCGGCAAATACGGCGAGGGCAGATCGTAGAGAATCGCGCCGGTGTCGGGCCGGGGAGTTGGGGCAGCGGAGGAGGGCATTGTTGAAGGCCGAATGTAGAACGCGGAACGCAGAATGAAAAGGCTGAAGCGCGGGCTTTTCTTTGACATTCTGCCTTCTCCCTTCTACATTCGCCATCCTGTCTGATTGTCCCCATCGTCTAACGGTTAGGACGGAAGATTCTCATTCTTCAAATCGGGGTTCGATTCCCCGTGGGGGCGCTCTTTTGATGGTCTATGACTTGGGAAAATCAGAGTCTAAACCACTAACAAGCTCCAAGGAAATTTGCCAGGGTTTACCGCCTCGTCACTTCGCCGGCGGGTAGCCCTGCCACAGCCATTCCAAAGCACGCGGAAGCGTTTGCGCGACAACCTTCCCGTCAACGTGGCCCGCGCCCACGGCATAGACGAATTGATAGTGATAGCCCTTCGCTTTCAGCACGCCGGCCATGCGCTCGTTGGCGATCACCCAGTTGTGCAGGTCGGCGGCCGTGTTGGTCGAGCCGTTGTCGTTTCCGCCGGCTTCCAGCCAGATGCGCAGGGGCTTCGCGGGGTTCTGGGGGATGAGGTGCTCATGATATTCCCAGGCGCCGTCCGGCAATACGGGGTTTTTCGGCGTCTCGTTGTCCGTGTAGGTGCCGGAGAAGGTCAGCACGCGGTGATACAAATCGGGATGAAACCACGCCATCGTGAATGCCTCCGCGCCGCCCGAGCTTCCGCCCATTGTGGCGCGGCCTTCGGGATCCTTCGTGAACGTTACGCCATAATCCTTGGTTACGCGCGGCAGCACTTCCGCCTCGATGAACTCGGCATACTTGCCGGACACCGTGTCATATTCGAGCCCGCGTTCGCTGCCGCGCGCGTCCCCGCCGCCATTGGCCACCATCACCGCCACCATCGCTGGCAGCCGGTGGTCGGCAATCATGTTGTCGAGGATGGTGGCGAGCTGGTTGTTGCCCGCGCCCATCGCATCCTGGGTGAGCAACAATGGCGCCGGCGTGCCGGGAACATATTGGCTGGGGATGTAGACCGTCACGACGCGTGTGGGCTTCCAGTCGCGCAGGCCGGTGTTGGGATAAAATTTACTGTCCGCCATCTGCAATGTGAACTTAACCACTTTGCCCTTCGGCACGTCGGGTCGCGGCGTCTGCTCCGGGGCGCGAGCAAAGGGCGGTTTCAACTGGTAATCGCCCTCACCCGCGCCGGGAGCCAGCGCGGGCAGGGAGGAGAGCTTGGCCATTTCCGCGAGGTCAGCAGGCGTGGCCGGACCGCCGCGGTAGTGCGGCACAAGATCCGCCGGGTCAACCACGGCTGCCGGCGTAGCATTGGCCGCGGACGCAGGCGCGGCAATAGACGCAGCTTCCGCGCCCAGCATCGATTGGGCGGCCGTGACAACGCCCAGCACGGCGGCTGCAAGCGTGAGGGAGGTTTTTTTCGTCAACATGGGATTTTAGGGGTGAGGGGTTCGTTTGCGAAAAGTAATGACCGGCACTTAACCCCCTCCTCCAAAACCCGGCAACCCCCAAAATGCAATTTCCTGATGCCGTCATTCCCAACTCAATTTCAGGGCACCCTCACTTGCCCAGGTTATAGCTGATTTAAGGATGCCATTATAGATGTGGCTCAGGCTGGCATTTGCGGTAGAAATGCGTCTAGCTTGGGGCAAAAACCATGAATAAATCCGAATCGAGCCACCCCACAATTTCACGCAGGGATTTTGTCCGAACTGCCGCGCTGGCCGCGGGCGCGGTCTCTTCGGGTATTGCGTTGACGCCGGACAGCGCCGACGCCGCGGTTCCCGCAGCGGAACCTCCCGCCGCCAAACCCATGATCGGCTTCCAGGCCGAATCCTCCTACCTTCTGCAATATGGCATCGCGCGCTTTTTCGATGACGTCCAGACGCGCGCCAACGTCAATACCCTCTTCCTCCACTGCAATCTTTACGAACCGTCCTGGGCGGGCATTGACCGGGCCGCCAATCCCGCGGGCAATTTCGCCACCGCCCATCCCCAGTTTTATAATAATGTGTTCATGAAGCCCCAGGCCCTCGCCCCCAGTGATCCCAACCTCCCCGACACCCTGCAAAAAATCACCGCCGAAACCAAATCGCGTGGCATCAAAATTTATCCCTGGATGGAAGAGGACAACCGCGCGCCGCTCAACATCGCCGGCATGGACATGCTTTACGAGATTGACCTCCATGGCCGCCGAACAGCCGGCCATCCCGGGGGCCCCTGCCTCAATAATCCTTATTTCCGCAACCTCATCTCCGGAGCCGTCGAGGATTACCTCCGCTCCTACGATATTGACGGCCTGCAGCGTGGCTCCGAACGCCAGGGCCCCCTGGGCAACGCGCTGGGCGCGTGGCACCATGGCTCGAAAAGTGATCCCGGACGCACCTCCTGTTTCTGCGAGTATTGCGCCGCCAAAGCCGCCAAGCAGGGCATCGACATCGATCGCGTGAAAAATGCGTTCCTCGCGCTCGAACCCTACGTCCGCGATGGCCGCGACGGGAAGCGTCCGCGCGACGGCTATTTTGTCGAATTCTGGCGCCTTCTCCTGCGGCATCCCGAACTGCTCGCCTGGGAAAATTTCTGGGCTGAGAGCATGCGCGAAATGCAGCGTGAATTTTACACCAAGGCCAAATCCATCCGCCCGGACGTGCAGGTGGGTTTTCACATCTGGCAGAATGTCTCGTTCAGCCCGTTCTATCGCGCCGAACAGGACTACCAAACCTACACCGAATACGCCGATTTCCTCAAGCCCGCGCTCTACGACAACCCCGCCGCCGAACGCATGACATCCTTTGTCTACAGCATCACGCAAAACATTTTTGGCGACCTCAGCCGCCAGCAGATGCTCGATTTCGAATACAGCATCATGGACTTCAAGGAAAAACCCTACGACGAAATCATCGGAGAAAATAATCCCACTTACGAAACCCAGCTCCGCGACCTGCCCATCAACGGCACCCCGCGGGGAACGTTCCCCGGTTTCTCCGGCGACTATGTTTACCGCGAAACCAAACGCGCGGTCGAAGCCGTCGCCGGTTCCAAAACTCAGATCTGCCCCGGCCTGGGTATTGATGTGGCGCTCAAGAACAGCACCCCTGAAAGTGTCCGCGATGCCGTCCAGGCGATCTTCAAGGCCGGCGGCACGGGCATGGTCATCTCCACCAGCCACGCGGCCATGAGGCCCGAAAACCTCAGTGCCGTTGGCGCCACCCTGCGCGAACTCAAACTTGGCTGATTTACGACTCCCCTAGCCCTCCGCAACCCCGTTGAACTTAAAAGATGAATCCGGCTAAAATGCAAATTTGGTTCCCCGCCAAAAGATATGGCTGGGGCTGGGGATTGCCCAATTGCTGGCAGGGCTGGCTGGTTATGCTGGCCTGGATGATTTTGCTCGGCGCCGGCGGCGTGCTACTGATGCCGGAACATCCGGGACTGTTTTTTGGCTACACCGTAACCGTCGCCGTCATTTTAATTGCGATTTGTTTTCTCACAGGCGAAAAATCGCGCTGGCGCTGGGGAAAAGACTGAGAGCTTATCCTCAAATAAACACTCCCCCTAGCTAACCCTAAAACAAATCGCGCTCTTGAGGTGGGTGGTGTCCGGGCAGGTAATCGCGAGGCCGTCGGCTTGCTGGGTCCAGGTGAGCTTCGCGTCGCTGCCGAGGAGGGAAACCGTTTTGATTGGCGCCGGGAGCGCCGCGGCGCTCGTGCCCAGCGAGGTGATTTTGAGCGGCGCGCCCGCGTCGGGCACTGTCATGCAGAAGGCATAGAGGCTGCCGTCTTTACCCAGGGTGAAACGGAAATCTTCATTAGTGAAGGCATAGCCGGCCTGCCGGCGGGAAAGCGCGCCAGGGGGCAGCCGGCGGGTGCCTTCGCCCAATTTTGTCCAGGCTTTGCTGCCATAAATGCCGTCGCCATTGATCTTCATCCATTGACCGATTTCGGCCAGCATCGTCTTGCTGCTGTCGTCGAACGAGCCGTCGGGCCGGATGGGCACGCAGATGGCGACGGCCCCGTCGCGCGAAACGCATTCGAGCACATGCCGGATGACCATGCCCGAGTCGTAGATGAAGTTTGGGCCGTAAAACCAATCGCCCACCTGCGACTCGCCAATCCACGGCTGGTCTGTTTTAATGGCGTCCGGAAATTTGCTTTCGGCGGTGTTGACGATGCCATTATTCGGCTCGTGGTGCTTGACGATGGCAAAGGTGTCGATCGCGCCGCGCCGCGCCGCGGTGCGATTGAAGTAATGCGCCAGCACGCGCGCCATGGCGTCGCATTTATAGCCCATGCCGGTGTGATCACCCGAAAACGGCCGGGTGGAATTGCCGTCGGTGTAGATGAAATCGGGATCGTATTTTTCGATCACGTCCATGATGCGCAAGGCCCACCAGGTGGCATACCAATGGGCAAACTCTTGATGGTTGGTATAAATTCCGCTCGGGGGACTGGAGCCGGTTCGATCGTAGCCGTTGTAAATCCCGGCGTATTCGCGCATATTGACAAGATAAAGCATCCGCGGGTCGAAACCCTCCCACCATTTGCCCACGCCATCGGCCAGCGTCAGGCGCGCGCCGTCATAGGGCACCCCAAGCTTGCCTTGGTCATTGCTCCGGTCAGCGGCAAAGGCCGACTGATACCAAAACCAACCGTAATCTTGGTGAAAGGTGACGCCAAAGCGCATTCCCTGGGCACGAACCGCCTTCTGCCATGCGCCCAAAATGTCGCGTTTGGGGCCGAGGTTGACGGCGTTCCACGGCTGGTATTTGGAGTCCCAGTTGTCAAACTGGTCGTGATGCACGCCTTGAATAATGAGAAAGCGGGCGCCGGCATCGCGATACAGTTGGACCAGCGCGGTGGGATCAAGCGCGGAGGGATTCCAGGTGCGCAGCACATCCATGTAGCCGGTTTCTGACGGATGCCCGAAGTCCCGAATATGATTCCGGTAGGCGGGCGTGCCTTCCTGATAAAGTTTGCGGGCATACCAGTCGCCGCTTTGGCCGGCGGCTTGCGGGCCAAAATGCACCCAAAAGCCAAACTTGGCCTCACGCAACCAGGCGATATCCGTGGCCGGATAATTATGGGCGATGGATTCCCACGTCGGCTCGAAGGGGCCGGTGGCAATGGGGAAATCCATCTTCGCCTCGGGAAATTTGTCCGCATCGCCCAGCGGCACGGAGCCGAGCGGCTGCATCGGCGGAATCGTGGGGATGGCTGGCAGCGGGGGAATCGGCGGCAGTTTCGGCAGCGTCAGGGGTGTGGAGGCTCCAAGCGTGGCCGAGTCCGCGGCGGATGCACCCGAAAAGAAACCCGGCGCGGCCAAACTGGCGGCGGTGACTACGGCGGATTGTTTGATGAACTTGCGACGGGTGAGGGGCATGGGGGTAATGAGAAAGCGAAAAAGAACCGGGTAAGCTGATCGCCCTGCAATACTACGCCACCGCCATCCAAAAACTCATTTTTGAGTCACGGGGAGTGCGAGTTTTATTGCGACGCGGTCAACTGCACGGTGCCGAGCAGGCCGGAGGGCAGCGGGCGGTAATTGCTCAGGTTCTGGTTGTCGAAGCGGTTGCCGCCGAGGAGCGGATCGGCTTTCACCGAGGTCATGTCCGGCTCTTGATGGGCCGAGAGATAATTGACCGCGCGATTGCCGACTTGGATGAGGATTTGATTCGCGCCGGGCTTGAGCAGGCTGGTCACGTCCACGCGATACGGCGGGCACCAGACCGCGCCCGCGCGCTGGCCGTTGACCCAGACGACGGCGACATCGCCAATGGGCTGCTGGATGGCGGCAGACAGGCGGCCACCACCACCGCCGACAGCCTGCCCTTCACCAAAATAAATGCTGGTTTTGAGGCCTGCCTGCAACATCGCGCCTGGCACGTCCACTTCCTTGGCAAAGGTGGCGACGCCGGAGAAACTGGCCAGGTCCGCATCAGCGGTCCACGATGCGCCGGCATCCATTTGCCGGGGCGCGGGGTCGGCCTCGGCGGAGGAATTTTTAAAAGTCACTGCCCAGCCCTTGCTGAGGTCCAACGGCGCGGGAACGGTCCCGGACGCCGTGGCCGGGGCGACCGATGGGCGACTGGAAAACACAATAAACTGCGTGCCATAGGCGGGCAGGCTGACCGGGATGCCGGTTGCGCCCGCGTAAGCCTGGACATTGGCCACGGGCGAAACCCGCCCGGTGACGGCGTCCCACCATTCGGGGGTCAAGCCGTCCGTGCGGATAATCGCGGTGTCGCTGACGGGTTGGTTCGAGGTGTTGACAAGGAAATAAACTTCGCCGCCGTCAATGTGGCGATGAACGAAGCCGAGTTCCGAGTGGGTCCGCGAGTAGGCGAGGTCGGGGCGGAGTTTGGCCTGCAAGGTGGCGCCAAGCCGGGCGGGTGTCGTGACGATGCCCTTGGCCGCGGGGCCGGAGAAGAGCCGTTGGCTGATTTCCCGAATCGCCTGGTTGTCGGCGTCCGTGGCGAGGTAGCCGGGCGCCTGCGAGGGCAGCGCCCCCGTGGCGATGAGGATGCCGCCGTTGTTGGCGAATTCCTCAAATTTTTGCAGTGTCGCCAGCGGCAAGCGCGTGAGGCCGGGCAGGATGACCACTTTGTATTTCGAATCGCCAAAAGCGAGCGTGCCGCCATCCACTTTGCCGCGCAGGGCCAGGACGCCGTCATCGGTAAAATCAAAATTATATCCGCTGTCGAGAATGACGGGGATGAGATTGTTGACGTAGCGGGCGTTGAAAGTGGCGGTGCCCAGGTTGCTCGGACTGGCTTCGGTATACTCGTCGTCCTCGGGCAGATAAATGGCCACATCGTTGGCGGGTGCGCCTTGGCGGAGCAGGTAAGAGGCGCGGGCGAGGTAAGTCGTCACGTCGTTCATGGCAATCCACCAGGGATTCCGGTCGTTAAAAATCGCGGAAACGTAAAAATGCCAGCCGGGATATTCCACGCCTGGCGCATTGTAGGGCCAGCCGTGGCAGAGGAACTGGTTGACACCGTTGAGGAAGTCCATGTTGGACTCCGCCTTGATGTCAATCGGCATGGCGTTGAAGACGGGATCGTGCAACCAGGTGAAGGCTTCGGCGCTGGCCACGGGCCGGCCCAGCATGTGGCTGGAGGAGGCGGCCCAACGGGTGAAGGAAAATACGCGCCAGTTGTATTGTTCCCCTTCGCTCAAGTCGGCGTCGGCGTAAGTCGTCAGCGACGTGGGCGGCGTGCCGTAGGCCTGGATGCGGAAACGCGAGTTGTGGTCTTTGGCCAATTGCTCGAAGGTCTTGACGAAATTGTCATTGAAGACTTCGATGACCGTCTTGCAATAATCATCGCGGATATCGGCGGCCCGGGGAAAATTAGGGTTGAAGAGCGCGGGCAGCAGGGGGGTCAGGTCGTAGCCGCGGCGCTGTTGAAACTCCGCGAGGAAGGTCGGCGTCCAGCCTTCGCCACCGACCTCCAGGCTGTCGCAGAAAAGCGAATAGGGCTGGTTCGGGCCGCAGGCATTGATTTCCGGCAACGCGATTTGGTCAATGAATTTCTTGATGGCTTCCGGACTGTAGTGATCCACCACCGGGCCCTCGGCGCCATAAGCCGGACGCTTGACGGCCATGATGTCCTCCCTTGTGTTATAAAATGTCACCTGCGTCGCACCCTGCAAATCGGCGGGCAATTGGGCGCCCCCGTTGGCGACCGGGAGAGGAATA
>Ga0302326_10026227_pt1 | contig 11790 bp, 10 predicted proteins | sample Palsa_T0_3_FD_202264 | JGI IMG/M metagenome (GOLD analysis project Ga0302326, IMG submission 202264) | Peat permafrost microbial communities from Stordalen Mire near Abisko, Sweden - Palsa_T0_3 | ecosystem: Environmental > Terrestrial > Soil > Palsa > Peat permafrost | place: Sweden: Abisko... | reverse complement strand
TGACCGGCTTTCACAAACGCGCCATTCTGCTGTACAAACAAGGTGTACCAGAGACGCCAGCAGGATGCGGGATCCGCGGAGTTGGTTGACCATGCAATAGGGAGCAATTTCGTTTTCGCTTTGGCCGCAGCCAGCATCTTTGTGAAAGATTCGACATTGTCGAGCCCTGTCGGTTTGCCATCCGAATCGAGCAACCCGGCTTTCTGCAGCGCCGTCTTATTGTAATACAAAACCAAGGTGTGGATATCGAGCGGGACGCCAAACAGTTGGTCTATTTGTCCATACTCCTTGCTCAGCTGCAGGGACCTATCCACGATCGACTGCTGGAAGTCCGACGCCTTGAGGCCGGCTTGTGCGAGTTCCTCTGTCGTAATGGGTCTTAAATCCTTGGAGGCGATCCCAGCAGCAAAATGCGAGAGATGGTAGGTCATCACGTCAGGCGTCTGGCCAGAGACCACTGCGGTATGAACCTTGGTATAGAATGGCTCGCCCCACGTAAGGGTGGATTTGGTGACGTGGATCTCGTTTTGACTCTTGTTATATTCATCCACAATCTGTGTCATCCGCACTCCGTCACCGCCGCTGAGAAAGTCCCAATCGACAAGTTCGGTTGGCGCGGCATGCGCGATGGTAGAAAGGCACAACACTGCAAGAGAATAGGTAGCTATTTTCATATGAGGGGATTCAATTCTGTCCGGAAGAAAGTCCGATGCGGGTGTTATCTAATAAGAAAGTGACAATACATTCCACGAAAGCGGACGCAATCTGACGATAATTTTGTCCGGCTTAACGGAGTATTCTGTGTGCGGGCTCGGTTGGACTGCGTCAGGCGTCTGCGCCGTATTCGTCGCGAACAAGTCAGGACCAGAAATCTCAAGGGCATTGCAATCCTTTATTGGCGGGAAAGCTCGCAAATCGATCGAAACCTCCGCTACGCCGGAGGTCTGGCGATTTAGCACGAAGAAGACGACTTTGCGCTGAAGCGGGTCATGAACTGCCGAGGCCACAATATGATCAATGGGTCCTGCCGTTTTTGTTTCGTAATGTGTCGATTGGACCTTTGCCTGAAGGACTCTGCCATGGGCATGCTGCGTGACGAGCTTGAAGGGATGAAAGATCGTCTGCCGCCAAGCCGCTCCGCCCGGTTCCGTAAAAATAGGTCCAATGACATTGACCAACTGGGCAAGGCAGCCCACTTTGACCCGATCCGAGTTGTTCAGAAGCGTTATAAGCGCGCCCCCAACCATCAGAGCATCTTGCAGATCGTAAACCTCTTCTAGCAATCGCGGAGCAATCGGCCAACCTGGCTTCGCCAGATCCTGGTCGGAACGCGCTTTGTACCAGACATTCCATTCATCGAAAGAGAGCATGATCCGCTTCGCTGATCTTCGCTTCGCCGAGACCGCATCGCAGACGGCAACAGCCTCCTTGGTAAAGCGGTCCATCAGCTCGATGTTTGCCAAAAACTCCTGCACGTCATTGTGCGGATTCTCGTAATACATATGCATCGAAACGAAATCCGTCGCGTCAAAGGTGTGCTCCAGGACTTCATATTCCCATGCGCCAAACGTCGGCATGTGGCGACCTGCCGATCCGCAGGCCGAAACCTGAATTGCAGGATCTGCCCACTTCATTACTTTCGCGGCCTCTTGCGCGATACGGCCATATTCGTTCGCAGTTTTGTGACAGATCTGCCACGGTCCATCCATTTCATTCCCAAGGCACCAAAACTTTACGGCGTGCGGTTGCTTGTAACCGTGGGCGACTCGAAGCTCGCTCAAATGCGTGCCTTCAGAATGGTTGCAGTACTCGAGGTACTCACGTGCCTCATCCGGGCCGCGGGTTCCAAGGTTTACCCCTAGCATCGGCTCCGTTTGAGCCAGCTTGCACCAATCGATAAATTCGTTTGTTCCAAACGCATTGGTCTCAGTGCTGAACCACGCGAGATCAAGGCGTTTCGGTCGTTCTGCGACCGGGCCTACTCCGTCTTCCCAGTTATAGCCCGACATGAAATTGCCTCCGGGGTAGCGAATAATCGTCGGCCCCAGTTCTCGCACTAACTCGAGTACGTCACGGCGAAATCCGCGGCCGTCCGCCGTTGGGTGGCCCGGTTCAAAAATGCCGGTGTAAACGCATCGCCCCAAGTGCTCAACAAACGATCCAAAGAGACGTCGGTCGATTTGCGAAACCGAAAAATCCGCATCGACGGTGATCTGGGCGTTGGTCATCGGAAAAGCAATAAGGTAAAGAGCACTGCGGCTTCAGACCAACTCCGAAGAGTTCATCCGGGTGTCCGTATTTTTTGCCGCTCTCCAACTATCCGCAATTTTTGAAGGGCGTCAGTGAACGGGTCTTATCATTGGGGGAAGCATTCGTTTGAGGATAGAAAAAATGGGGTGACCTATCAAGGCATTTCACCCCGCGGTCGAATTGTGCGACGATGCACGAGTGAAAAACACCCGGTCCGCCGGGTTGAAGGTGCTCTAGCCCGCAAAATTTCGCTGACTAATACGAGAGCGAAAGCAGATTCCATGAGAGGGGACGCAGCGTGGCCGTGAGGCGGTCCGGTTTGACCGAAAACTCCTCGTGCCCGCTTGGCCCCACCGCGTCAGGCCGTTGCGAAGTGTTTGTCGCGAGAAGATCTGGACCGGCGATTTCGATCGCTTCACACGCGGTAATCGGAGGAAAGGCCCGCAAATCAATCGAAAGATCCAGCGAATCGGCAGCGTCGCGATTCAAGACGAAAAGAACGACTTTCTGTCGGTTCGCATCATGCACCGCGGACGCGATGACCCGATCGATTGTCCCGGCCGTTTTTGTTTCGAACTGGGCGGACTCAATCTTCGTCTGGAGGACTTTCCCGTGCGCGTGTTGAGCGGCCAATTTAAACGGGTGAAAGATCGTTTGTCGCCATGCCGGTCCCCCTGGCTCCGTGAATATTGCGCCAATCACGTTGACCAGCTGGGCGAGACACGCGGCTTTGACCCGGTTCGAGTTATTTAGCAGTATAATCAGAGCGCCTCCGACCATCAGCGCATCCTGCAAATCATAGATTTCTTCGATGAGCCGTGGGGCAACAGGCCATCCGGGTTTACCGTGGTCCTCCTCTGTCCGCGCCTTGTACCAGACATTCCACTCATCGAACGAGAGCATCATTCGCTTCGGAGATCGCCGCTTTGCTGCGACAGCGTCACAGACAGCAACCGCCTCCTTGATAAAGCGATCCATGATTTCGATATTGGCGAGGAATTCGCCGACATCGTTATACGGGTTCTGGTAATACATGTGGAGCGAGAGAAAATCAGCCTCTTCAAAAGTATGCTCTAACACCTCGTATTCCCAGGCGCCAAAGGTGGGCATGGCCCGATGAGAGGAGCCGCATGCGGCAAGTTGAATTGAGGGATCGACCCATTTCATCACCTTGGCCGCTTCCTTGGCGGCGCGCCCGTATTCAGTGGCGGTTTTTTGACAGATTTGCCATGGCCCATCCATCTCGTTGCCGACGCACCAGAATTTAACAGCATGTGGTTCCGGGTAGCCGTGAGCGGACCGCCAGTCGCTGAAATACGTTCCACCCTTATGGTTGCAGTATTCGACGAACTGTCTCGCTTCGTCGGGCCCTCTGGTCCCGAGATTTACCCCTAGCATCGGCTCTGTCCCTGCGGCTCGACACCATTGGATAAACTCGTTTGTTCCGAACCTGTTCGTTTCGGTGCTTAACCATGCAAGGTCGAGCCGAACAGGACGCTTATCAATCGGGCCGACGCCATCTTCCCAGTTGTATCCGGAAAGAAAATTGCCGCCGGGATAACGGATGATCGTCGTGCCCAGTTCCCGCGTCAGTTCAAGGACGTCTCGGCGGAAACCGCTCTCGTCCGCTGTCGGATGACCCGGTTCGAAAATGCCGGTATAGACGCAGCGGCCCAAATGTTCAACAAACGAGCCGAACAGACGACGATCGAGTTCAGAAATTGTAAAGTCAGAGTCGAGGATGATCCGAGCCTTATTCATTTGGGGGGATTTGATTTGGTAATTGTTTGCCGAATTGTACGGCCCGCGCCTCCGGACCGAGGGTTGTCACGAGCGCTACGGCGATCGCCACGATGGCCGCAGTGAGGGCAAGCGCCATACCATAATTGTTACCGAAGGAAACAGCCAGCGTCGTCTGGATCGTTCCATTCTTTGAGGCAAAAAAATTACCTAATTGATAGGTAAACCCAGGAAACGTTCCTCGAACCGAATCGGGTGACAGCTCGTTCAGATGAACTGGAATCACTCCCCACGCTCCCTGGACAAAAAACTGGATCAAAAAGGCGCCGATGGAAAGCAGGACGACATTATTGGAAAAGGCCCAGAGCGGGATGACCGGAAGCGTGAGAAGCGCCGCAGTCACGATTGCCCGGCGGCGCCCGATGTGTTCGGAAAAGGCGCCAAAGACGAGACCACCAAGAATCGCGCCCAAGTTGTAGATCACAGCGATCGTGCTCACGATCGGAGGAGGATACTTCTGCTGCACCTCAAGAAAAGTCGGATAGATATCCTGCGTTCCGTGGCTGAAGGAGTTGAAGGCGGTCATCAGGACGATGACATAAAGAAAGAGCTTCCACCTTTCTTTGATGGTCGCTCCCATTCCCGTTCCAGTTTGGGTTGGTTGACCTCTGCGCTGTTGCCAGACAGGAGATTCTTCGACGTTTCTGCGAATGAAGAGCACAAGGAACGCAGGCACCGCGCCCACCATGAACATTCCACGCCAACCAAGAAAATGGTAAGACGTGCCATACAGGACCGCCGCTAATAAATAACCGCTCGGATACCCGGCCTGGAGCAATCCGGAAACAATCCCGCGGGTTTTCGCCGGGATTGTTTCCATTGTCAGCGACGCCCCGACGCCCCATTCGCCGCCCATCGCTATTCCATACAGACCGCGAAGGATCACGAGAGCGGTCAACGACGGTGCAAACCCGGACAGTAACTCGACGACCGAGTAGAAAAGTATATCGATCATTAACGTCGGCCGGCGACCGAATCTGTCCGCGACAATTCCGAAGAGAAATGCGCCGAGAGGCCGCATCGCCAAAGTAAGGAAAAGTGTGGCGGTAACCGATGGAATATTCGTTTTGAATTCCTTCGCGATGTCCTTCAAGACAAAGACGATGATAAAGAAATCGAACGCATCGAGAGTCCATCCGAGGAAGCACGCCAGGACAGCGTTGCGCTGATTTGGAGTCAGATCTCTTAGATCGCTCAGAATCTGCATGGGAAATCATTGCCTACACAACATTTCCTCCGGATGCAATGCTCGATCACGGGCAACGGACGGGATCCTCAGACAAGCAAGGAGGGATTTTCCGAAGGTTCCGAGTGGCGGCTCTCGGGGAAAAGAAAACTAACTAAAATGACAATAATATTCAAAACAATTAACCTCTAATAAAACAAATATAACAAAAAAAATTCTTACCATTTGGACACTGATTAAAACAATAAGTTATCATAAATAATATCGATAATTATAGAAATGAAAATCATCTCCAGGCTGCGCGATGCCCGCGCTGGCAATCGGAGAGGCGTGGAGTGATTCATTGTAAATGGATCATCCGAAGAATATTAAATCACTCCTTGTCAAAACTTCTCCAACTAGTTTAAACGGTAGGAACGGCTGCTTCTAACTCGACCGACAATGGATGGTTTTGAGTCGACCGCCGACAGATTGATGTTAGTTCGCATCGATCAAACAGGACTACTATGAGAGACAGAAAATCGTTCTTTGCAGCGGCGTTAGCAATCCTCCTTGTAGTTAATTCTTACGCTTGGGAGCCGACTCCTACGCCATCTCCGAGTCCAACACCATCGCCCAGTCCGACACCATCGTGTACTCCGACCCCGACGCCAAAGCCGACTCCGACTCCAACCGCGACTCCGACTCCGACTCCAACCGCGACCGCGACTCCGACTCCGACCGCGACTCCGACTCCAACTGCGACTCCGACTCCAACCGCGACTCCGACTCCGACTCCGACCGCGACTCCGACTCCAACTGCGACTCCGACTCCAACCGCGACTCCGACGCCTAAACCGACTCCGACTCCGACACCTAAACCAACCCCAACCCCGACGCCGACCCCCAAGCCAACCCCGACTCCAAGTCCGACCCCGACACCTAAACCGACTCCAACCCCGACGCCGACCCCCAAGCCAACCTCGACTCCGAGTCCGACCCCGACACCTAAACCGACCCCGACTCCGACCCCGACGCCTAAGCCAACACCGACTCCGACCCCGACACCTAAGCCAACACCGACTCCGACCCCCAAGCCAACTCCGACCCCGACGCCTAAGCCGACTCCAACCCCGACGCCGACGCCCAAGCCAACTCCAACTCCGACGCCCAAGCCGACTCCAACACCGACGCCGAAGCCAACACCGACTCCGACGCCTAAGCCGACTCCAACACCGACGCCGAAGCCGACACCGACTCCGACGCCTAAGCCAACACCAACTCCAACACCTAAGCCGACTCCAACCCCGACGCCGAAGCCAACACCGACGCCGACGCCCAAGCCGACTCCAACCCCGACGCCCAAGCCAACTCCAACTCCGACGCCCAAGCCATCCGGGAGCGTTTCCCCGACTCCAACCCCAAAACCATCTGGTAGCGTTTCCCCGACTCCGACTCCAAAACCGGCCGCTAGCGTTTCCCCATCGCCCTCACCGACTCCGACGCCAAAACCGAAGCCCACACCTGCCGCGCCCTTTGCACCGGTCGAACAATCGACAATCGACACCGCCGCCGCGGTGACGAATTCGATTGAGCAACGCGCCGCTGAGATCCGGGATAGCGCCGAGGAGGCGCCAGCAGAGGTGAGCCCCGCGCCCACCTACGCCTACAGCAAGGACGGAAAGGAAGTGGTGGCTAAAGAGCCGATCTCGCCTGCCGTGGTGCAAAAGCGGTGGGACGTTTGGGCGGTCGGAACTGGGTTGTTGGGGCATTACGACAGCTTCCAAAACGACCACTATATTGCCGGTCAGTTCACTCTCGGCCTTGACTATCGCGTACTGCCTCGTTGGCTGGTCGGGATAATAACCGATTACACCTACACTTCGGGCAAATGGAACGGGCAAAATTTCACTGCAAACACTTTCAGGGGTGGACTTTACACATCTGTCTGGAAGGGAGGTTGGTATGGAACTTTGGCCGGCCTGGTTGGCACCACGGCTTATGACGCGAACGGCACGACGAACGGGTTCGACGCTACCGCGTACATAGGCACGGGGTATGCATGGCGATTTGGTTCCTTCGAAATCGGGCCATGGGCCGGTCTCGAGTACGATTACGCGGACGGTTTCATACCGTTGCGCGAGCTAGCGAGCCGCGTCGGAGGCAGAGTGGCATGGCATGCCGGGAACTGGACACCCTACGCTCAGCTTGGCTGGCAGCATGAATATCTGGATACATGGACAGGCATCGATCGCAACGCCGCATGGGGATCCGTCGGAGTGGCGTATCGGGTGAACGATTCGTGGCACGTCTTCGCTGACTATTCAGGTCAGGTTGGGGGAGACTATTGGGTCCAACAAATTGATTTAGGAGCGGGTTTTAGCTGGTAGTTGCAGGCGCCCGACTCGTTATTCAGCGGGCAAAGAACGGGAAAGAGAACGACGACGCTAGCCTGCATCGATCACAAATCTTTAGAGATTTGTGATCGATGCAGGCTCTGGCCGCGGAATTCTCCGGCTACGCCGGAAGATTCCGCTGCTGTTTTTAGAGATAAGAGTTCAAACAGGTTGTCTGGATTTCCGTCTTTTAAAAACGGCTCTTAAAGTGACGCGCAGCGTCTGTTTAAGAGCTTTCTAGCCCGCAATGAGCTCCTCGCTCCGGGATTCGGGTGATTTTTGCGGGCTAGTGTCCTGTCCCCGAAATACCGAATACCGGGTATTTCGGGGACAGGACGCTAAGGATGTTTGAAGAAGGGTCATGCCCCCGACACTCTCACTGATCTTGGAACGTTTTGCGAAAAAGTCGCTCCAAAATGTCCTCGCTCGTCCGGTTCATTCGTCGGGTCGTTGAATCCGGGACAGATCAATCATATTCAAACACGAAAATCCTATCTGCCGACCGGGCCATTTCAAGCAACAGCATCTGAAGAAAAGGAAAAAATGACACACCACATCAAGGCGATTCCTGAAGGCATGCACACGATTACTCCTCACCTGGTTGTGAAAGGCGCCAGTCAAGCCATCGAGTTTTATAAGAAGGCTTTTGGGGCGCAAGAAGTGGTCCGCATGACTTGGCCGGATGGGAAATCGATCATGCATGCGCACATCCGTATCGGGGACTCACCGCTCTTTCTGATGGACGAGGTTCCAGAGATGGGCGCTCGCGGGCCGCAAATTGGCGGCAAGAGTCCCGTCACCATTCATTTGTATCTGGAAGATGTCGACTCCACTTACGATGCTGCGTTGGCCGCAGGCGCTCAACCGCTCATGCCCCTGGCAGACATGTTCTGGGGTGATCGTTACGGGAAACTGATTGATCCATTCGGACATGAATGGTCTTTGGCGACGCACAAGGAGGACCTGACACCGGAAGAAATGGGCAAACGGGCCCAGGCCGCGTGCAGCGGAACAGATCAGTAGCCGGGGGTCGGGGACAGGACACTAGCCTGCATCGACACAAATCTTTAGAGATTTGTGATCGATGCAGGCTCTGGCCGCGGAATTCTCCGGCTACGCCGGAAGATTCCGCCGCTGTTTTTCGAGATAAGAGTTCAAACAGGTTGTCTGGATTTCCGTCTTTCAAAAACGGCTCTTAAAGTGACGCGCAGCGTCTGTTTAAGCTTTCTAGCCCGCAATGAGCTCCTCGCTCCGGGATTCGGGTGATTTTTGCGGGCTAGTTGTCAGAGGGGATTGCCCACGGGCTCGAACTCTGTTCCGCCCGATTTTTGAGCAATCCCTGCTCGAAATCCATACTGCAACGGCTCACGATGCGCTGACGCTGCTTCCTGACTCCTGCCTACAACCGCTTTTTCGGCACTTTGCAGACCATCGTGTACGCCGGGTCGAAGACGTTGCCGAGGTCGTACCGGACACATTGCCCAAGCAGCAGGCTTGCGCTGGTTGCGTCTAATCCATAATCCTCCTTGAGCCAGCGCAGCATCTCGGTCGTCGCGTGCTGCACCGCTTGGTCGAGGGGCCGGGCATTACCGACCGCGAAGATAAACTCGGCATTTTCGCCGCGCGGCCAGCGGATGCTTTTCCCTTTGATCACCTGCACGGTGAACTGAACCTCCATCGAGATTTCGATCCCGGTGCCGACGATCTCGCCGTCCCCCTGAGTCGCGTGGCCGTCGCCCACGTGGAGCAACGCGCCTGGCACAAAGACCGGAAAGTAAACGGTGACGCCGGCGACGAATCCAGGATAGTCCATATTTCCGCCGTGCTCGGCCGAGGTCGCGGTCGAGATCGCCTGGCCTCCTGGCGGCGCAACGCCAAAGCAGCCGAGCATCGGCGCCAGCGGGATCGTCAGCCTGCCGAGTTTGGTTGTTGGCTTGATTAGCGTGGCCGTGTCGCGCTCATTGTCGACGTGCCACTCGGCCAGGTCGCGTTCAGGCAATTCCCGCACATACGCCGGGTCGACTACGTTCGCTGCAACGACGGTGCTGCTGTAGCCAATCGGTCGGTTTGGCGAGATCCGGTCCAGGCGGACCACCAGTGTGTCGCCCGGTTCTGCGCCCTCGACGTAGAACGGGCCGGTCTGTGGATTTCCGCCCTGGGTTACCCGCGTGTCGCCGGCATCCTTTCCCATGGCGTCGACAGTGGTGGTGGTGACGGTGTCTCCGTCGCGGATTCGCAGGACCGGCTCGTGCGAGCCAATCGCGATGTGATAATGGGTCGGTTGATACTGGTGTATTGCCATTGGGGACACTCCGTTCTTCGAAGCGACACGCCCATAGTAGCATGAAGCCCGTGTCGAGGCAGCAGAGGCGTTCGACGCGGTGTGGAGTTTCTACGAAACCTGCTAACAAAAGAATATTAGCGAATGGCCGCTCCCCCGGGAAACCCAATCCCACTCAGGCTTCCGAACTTCTTTGTAAATATTCTCATTGGCGATGGAAACTAACATTTCGTATGAAAAATAACGAGATGTATGGAAAATAATAGATTGAACTATCCTTTCCTAACATTGAGGCACCGGAGGGATAGGCAAAGGGCAAGCCCGGTTTTCGATAGCCATACCGGAAAGCAACATTTTCGCTCCAAAAAGAGTATTGGCGAAGGACCTGATCTCCAAAGAGAATCGTCCATGTCTGAGAATCGATTCTCCTGGTCCGACGGACCGGTATGGAACAGACGGAAGAACCGTGCGGCTGTTCTCAAGAATCTGATCTCCCAGCAGAGTTAACATCGAAGAGACTAACAACGACTCTACTTTCAGCAAATGACGCCCATCGTAGCCAAAGTCCTCGCTGTCGATAAAAAAGACGACAAATATCTGGTCATCATTCAGATCATGCTTCGAAAATATCGAGGCTCATTCAATACGCTTACGTTCGGTGAAAAAAAACCGTTCATCGGTTCATATCACAACGGGCGCCTTGACTTGGTTTATTACAGGGATCCCGGTCTTAAAACAGGAGGCCCTTTTCCTTTGTGGCGGCTTGATTGACCGCAGGAGTCGGCCCAGGTGGAACCTCGCCCTAACAGCCGCGGAATTTTGCGACAGGTAGGGCGAGGCTCCTTTGGGCCGGGTAGGCAGTTGGCAGTGGCAGTTCTCAGTTGTCAGTGCGGGACAGTCTATGGGCTCAAATTTTAATGTTTCAGTGGGGCGAAGCAGCGATCCGATCTCGCATTTCGACCAGATTCTCCTCGCAAGGAAATCCCGCGGGCCGGCAATAAAAGAATTGTTAATAAAACATCAATACCGCAAACAGAATTTCAGCGAATTACCCGTTTCCCACTGACAACGGACAACTGCACTTTTCTGCCATACCTAAAAGCAACGGTGTGTCTGCAAAAAGAGTATTGGAAAATCGAATGATTCCCGAAGAAAATCATACAAGTCTGAAAATCGATTCTCCTAGTATGGCGCGCGCGTCCGGGACGGACGGAACAACGGTGCGGTTGCTCTTAAGAATCCGGAATGCCGATGGATTTTTGGAGTGAATATGGGAGAAGCGAAAAAGTACTATGTTACCGTGGCAGTGGACCGACGTATTATTCCGGGCGGAATTATGGTACGCGCGGCCAATAAAGACGTCGCAGCCGAAAGAGCGGAGATGAAGGTTGCGCTACAGATCCGAGATGCCATTACGGTGAAGGCAGTCGCCGTCCGAGAGGGTTGATCGGTCGGACGGACCGCTGGGATCCGCGATCCGAGTGAAACAAAGAGGTATTGTTTCGTCCTTGGACCGTACTGCGAACCAGGCGTAGTGAGTCCTTGAGTTGGGCGCTTCGCAAAACAGATGTCCCTATTGATCTTTGATACCGTCGAACACATCAATTGCCGCACATGACGCCCATCGTAGCCAAAGTTCTCGCCGTTGATAAACAAGGCGATAAATATCTAGTGATCATCCAAATCATGCTTCGGAAATTTCGAGGCTCATTCAATACCCTGACGTTCGGTGAAAAAAAGCCGTTCATCGGCTCGTGTCACAAGGGCCGCCTTGACCTCGTCTATTACGTAGATCCTGGTCTTAAAACAGGAGGCCCATTTCCGTTGTGGAGGATTGACTAATCGAAGAGGGGCGGGCGGGAGAAACGGGTCGGCGGATCGGCGTGTCGGCGGGTCGG
>Ga0302326_10026225_pt1 | contig 11791 bp, 10 predicted proteins | sample Palsa_T0_3_FD_202264 | JGI IMG/M metagenome (GOLD analysis project Ga0302326, IMG submission 202264) | Peat permafrost microbial communities from Stordalen Mire near Abisko, Sweden - Palsa_T0_3 | ecosystem: Environmental > Terrestrial > Soil > Palsa > Peat permafrost | place: Sweden: Abisko... | reverse complement strand
CAGTGCCTTCCGTCCGCCACATGACCTGGCTTGACGCCTCACCAGATGACCAGCAGGCCAGCCATGAGGCAGAACCGGCCGGCGAAGGGGAATAGTGCACCTTCCGCGGTAGGTGAGGCTGTGCAACCTGCTTGCCCATGTCGCTCGCTGGCTTCCTTCGACGCGTGTCGGCGGTTCTTTAGCGAGAGGCCATATCCACCATTATGCTAAAGCCCTATAAATCGATCACGGCTCAACATCGCGCGGAGGCCACGTGCCAACTTCAGCTACGCCTGGTGTCCCGACTTGGTTTATCGCCTTGTCTGTCGTGATGGGCGTCTTCTTGCTCATCGGCATCGCCGGCGCGATCTGGCGCGCCACGATTCTTCGCAAGGGCGGCCTCAATCCGTTGGTCGCCGAGTCGCAACTGGAAGTCCAGCTCGCCCAGAACCTCCGGAACGCCGCCGCGCGAACGTCTGGCCAGCCCGCGAAGACCACCGAAGAGCGCCTAGCGGAGCTCGATGATCTGCGCGAGCGCGGCGTGATAACCGCCGAGGAGCTCGCCGTCGGCCGAGCCAAGGTCATCGGAGGGGTACCGGGTGCCAGCACCTGAACCGACGCTGTTGATGCCTGTCGAGCGGAGAGACCCCAGCGGCGGGCGGAGAATACCGCACTCCGAATAAGTGCACTGCCCCAGTATTCTGAGCAAAGTGCGGAACGAATGACCGGCGAAGCAGCGTCTAATCGGGCATGACTGGCATCCGGCGCGATGGCGCTATGGCGGGCAGGAGGCTCGCGGGAACGGTGGCGGCGGCGCTTGCCGTGGCGGTGCTCGGCGCGACGGCGGGCTGCGGCGGATCCACGCCGCCGGCACCCGCGGCCGTGACCACGGCGAAGCTGCCCGGGGTGACCGGCGGCGGCATCCGGGCGCTCTGGCAGGGCACCCCCTGGGCCTGGCTGACGGTCGACGGCACGACCATCCTTGGCGGGGACGGACTGGGGAGAAAGGTGCATGCCGCCGCCGTCGCGACGGGCCGGCCACTGTGGACCGCGGCCGTGCCAGGCTCGCTCCTGGTACTTGGCCTGGTGCCCGCCGGGAGTGTCGTCATCGTCGCGGCCGGCCGCTCGCTCCCGCATTCGCCCGCAGAGGCGCTGGTCGTCACCGAGTACATCGCCCTGGACCTCGCCACCGGCAAGACGCGCTGGTCGGTCCCGGTCGCCGGCGGCCACTCGTCGCCGCCGATCGCGGCGTCGGGCCGGTTCCTGCTGACCATGGATCCGGCCGGCGCGGCGACGGCGCGGCTCGCCGCGACCGGCGCGGTCGCCTGGCGCGCGCCGCAGCCGGCCGGCTGCGGCGGGCCGCCACGCGACCCGGACGGCGCGGTGCTCGGCCTGGCGGCGGACGGGCCGCTCGCGGTCGCCTCCTACGACTGCGGTCAGCACGTCGTCGTGCGGCGACTCGACGCCGCGACCGGCCGCGTGCTCTGGACCTGGCGGTCGCCGGCCGGCGCGACCGGAAGCGTCCAGACGCTCGCGGTCGCCACGGCGGCGGCAGACGGCGGCCTGATCCTGATCACCGGAGAGATCTCGCGTCCCCCGGCCGGCCAGCGGTTCCTCAGCCGGCTGCCGCGCCCGTACCAGTGGCCGACGGCGCTCGGCCCGAACAGCGGGGAAGACATGGTCCTCGCGCTCGACGCCGCGACCGGGCGCCCGCGCTGGAGCGAGCTCGGCGGCCAGCAGGAAACGATCGCGCCAACCGCGGGGGATGTCTGCGAGGTGGTCAACATCGGGCTTGAGTGCCGCGCCGACGCAACCGGTGCCACCAGCGTGCCAGCCCTGCTGACCGGCAAGAGCGAAGGCGACTCCCCGGGCTACGCCGGCGACGGTCTCGCCGGCGTCGCCGACGGACTCGCCGCGGTGACGGAATCCGGCGGGGCCAGGGGCGGCGTCCTGCTCCGCGTCGTGCGGGTGCGGGGCGGCGCGACGGCAGCGCTTGCCCGGCTGGCGATCGGCGCCGGATCGGGCGGCTCGGACCAGGACGTGTTCGCGATCGCGGCGGCCCCGCTCACCCGCACCGCGATGCTCGTCCTCGTGCGGCGCACGGACCTGCCCGGCGCCCCGGTCCCCCCGGTGCTCGCGCTCGCGGTCCCGCTGCCCGGGCCGGCGGCCTGATCACCGGCTCACGCCGGGCGAACGGCGACCGCAAGATGCCCGCCCGCTACCCCTCTGTTCGGGTCGAACTGCTGCTCCCCTAGAGGTCGAGGAACCGCCGCGCCAGGCGCAGCAGCTGGGATCGGAGCGCCGCGTCGTCGAAGCCCTCGGTCATCGGGTGCATGACGGCGCCCCCGATCGCTGCCGTGAGCATCGCCCCCGACAGCCGGGCCTCGGGGCTGTCCTCGCCAAGCAGCATCCGGTAGAGCCGGTTCATCAGCTGCCGGAATGGCTCGTGCCGGGCGAAGAACCGGTTGAGGACCGGGTCGTTGGCCAGGATGCTCTCCATGTGTCGCCGCTCGATGGCAAGGTCCACGATCCGGGACAGCAGCACCTCGCGCGCCAGCGCAGGGTCGGGCTCGGCCTGCGCGGCGTCCAGCACGGCCTCCAGCCTGGCAAGCTCGGCCTCCGCGACCGCGATGACGATCTCGTCCTTGGTCTTGAACTGGTGGTAAACGGCCGCCTTCGTCACGTCGATGGCGTCCGCGATCATCTGCAGCGACGTCCCGCCGACGCCGTGCTCGGCGAACAATGCGGTGGCGGCGCTGACAATCCGGGACTTCGCGGGGCTGCCCACGAGGACACCGGGCAGGTCGGCCTCGGCGGAAACCATGCATCGAGGATAGCGGGGGGTGCGGAACTGCTTCGCAGCTAGTGAACCGCTAGTCCGGTGAAGTAGCTCCCGAGCAAGACGGCTCCGATCAGCAGCACCCAGAGATCGGTGAGTCGGCATAGCAGTGCTGGCGCGTTCCTGACCTGCATGAACTCCCGGAAGATGTAGCGCGCCTTCACGAGTGCGAGCAGGATCGCGATCGTGGTGACGACCGAGCTCGCCCGGTATGTCCCGTGATTATCGACGGACCTGTCCAGGGGTAGGTACGCGAGCGTGATCGCCGACAGGGTCAGCCAGACGATCAGCGGGCGCCTCTTCGGCTGGGCGTTCACGGTCACCTCACCACGTAGAGCAACGAGAAGATGAGGACCCATAGCAAGTCGACGGTGTGCCAGTAGACGGCGCACGTCTCGACGAGCTCCTGCGACCGGCGTTCCCGCCGGCGGAGCTGGTAGATGATCACGCCGATGGTGATGAAGCCGATCAGCAGGTGCAGGAAGTGGATACCGGTGAGGAAGAAGTAGTAGGTGAAGAACTCGTTCGACGTGAACCCGTAGCCATCGTGCGCCAGCAGGGCCCACTCGGTGATCTTTGAGGCGAGGAAGGCCGTGCCCAGGAGCGCGGTGATGCAGACATGGGTGATGGCGGCCCGGAACGCGCCGGCGCGGGAAGCCTGCACGCACAGCAGCATGAACAGCGAGCTCGTCAGCATCAGCAGCGTGTCGAGGGTCCCGAGCCACGGGCTGAGCTCTGCCTGCGAGCGGAGGAAAAGCTCGCTGTGGGCGGAGCGGTGGACCAGGTAGACCGCGAAGTAGGCGGTGAAGACGAGTGCCTCGAACAGCACAAGCACCCATATGTCCGGCTGTCCCGGGATGGCCCTGTGCGACTTTCCCGTGCCCTCGCCTGGTGGCTGCCCGGCCGCCCCGGGCTGCGGGCCGGCCTGCGCGACGCCGGTCATCGCGGCGTCCCTGCCAGCGTAGAGGCCTTGGCTTGGTGATTTTTCTTGAGGTCGGGCAGCGGGCCGTCGCCGAAGTCCTCGCGCAGGATCATGGTGCGCAGCAGTGTGATGAACGCGCCGGTGTAGATGCCGAAGACAGCCACGTTGATCCACCATGAGATCAGGCCGTTCCAGTCGAGCACGCCGCGGTGGAAGATCCATGCGGGCGCGACGACGACCTCCGTCAGCGCGTTGCAGAGATTCAGGTAACCGAACCATTTCGGCATGACCCGGTTCTTGTCCAGCAGGATCGCGAGCATCCAGACGAGGGACCCGAGCAGGAATATGCCCATCGTCCCGGTGAAGGAGAGGAAGGCAAAGTCGTAGAGCCAGTGCAGCTGCGCGGGATCGCGGCCGGGCCGCATCGCACCGACGCTCAGCACCACGCACAGCAGCAGCATTCCGGGGACCGCGCTGAGGGAGTACATCACGAGGTAGGAGTAGCCGAACGCGCGGCTCACCGACATCCGTCGCATCGAGTAGGCGATGAGCGCGTTCTGTGGCGCCGTCATGGCCGCGACGGCGAAGATGATCGCGAACCCGATGATCAGGCCGTCGTGGTTGTGATTGAACCAGTACGCGACCTGCGCGTCGGACCACCACGGGTGGGGCGGCGGCTGGGCGTGCGTAACCGGGAAGAACACGATGAAGAAGATGTTGTAGAAGACGACCGTCGTGTACCACGCGAACCACAGCTCGCGCTTCGGGTTGTTCCGCCAGTGCCAGGCGGTGCGGCTCAGCCGTGATCCCGCGGGCGCCCCGGGCGGAGTCCCTGGCTCGGCGGTGGTCTCGCTCACACCGCCGCCTCTTCTGCCACCCGCTGGTCACTGTCTTCAGCGCGCTGTCGGTAGATATTCCGGCCGAGGGCAACGCTCATGACGACAATCCATGCGCCGATGGCTATGTTCTTCACCCAGAACGGCAGCAGCCCGTTCCAGGCCATGGGGCCGCTCAGCGCGAGGCCGGTGAAGGCCGCGGGCACCAGCGCGGCGGCGACCACGACGTTGAAGTGGGCTACCCACCGCCTGAACACCGGCCGGTCGGGGCGGTCCAGGTAGATCGCGAGGGCGATGACCAGGCTCTGGCCGATGAGGAACGGCACCACGGCGGTGAAGGTCATCCATGCCAGGTCGTTGAACATCAGCGTCAGCTGCGGACCCCGGCCGGGCTGGAACGCGGCGAGCAGCCAGAACAGGTCGGCGATGAGAAAGACCGTCGGGCCGCCGGCGGTGCAGCCGAGCAGGCAGTACGACAGGATCGGAGTGCGGTGGGCCATCCGCCTGACCTGCATGACGAGCAGCATCAGCATGGGGATAAGGCCCACGCCGAACCAGTTGAACAAGATCATGCTGTAGCGAATCCGCGACAGGTGTGCCGGGTCGCGATAGAAGTCCGCGACCTGCGCCGCGGTCATCGACGGGGACATCGGATGGATGAAGGCAGGGAACAGGAGGAACGCCGATACCCAGATGAACGCCAGCACGGGCAGCGTCCAGAACAAGATCAGCTCGCCGTCAGTTCGCCTCATCCTGTGCCCGTTCCATCGGCGTGTCCTCCGTCCCACCCGGATAGCCGATCGGCTAGTCGCTCGGCAAGACACTAGCCGATCGGCTAGCAGTGGGCAATAGCGGTCTGCCATGAAGAGAATGTGGTTTCCGGTGGCGTTGCGCCTCATCCCGCGGGTGTACCCCTCGGCGCGTACGCGGCGGCTGACATTGTCACCGTTGGGGGGACGCGGACGGCCGGGGCGGGCTGGCATGCTAAGACCCATGACCGATTCACCGGGGCCGGGTGACGCTGCGCCGGCCGCCGAGGATGCCGCGGGCGGTGCTTGGTCATGACCGCGTTAAGGACGGCGAGCGGACCCGCTAGTCCGTCAGGTACCTGCCGGAACGGCTGCCCGCCGCCTGACGTCTCGGCGGCCGGGTTCGTCATGACCAGCTTCGTCACCATCCAGGCCCCAGAACATGTGGCACACAACTGAGCGGCGGCTCGGCCACACCCCGCTCATCAGCGGGCGGTCGGACCGGGCGAGCGGGCGGGTGGTCGCTGGCCTGTGCGTGTTGGTGTTCGTGTGCGGGCTCGGGATGCTAGCCGCGCTCGTGCCGGTTGGTCATGGGCTCACACCGAAGGGCGGTGGGTGGTTCGTCCCGTCCGTCGTCGGCGGTGTGTTCACGCTGCATCCGTTGTTGGTCGCGGTGCCGTGGGCGGCCTGCTTTGTCCTTGGGCTGCTTGACTGGCGTCGACCGTGGCAGGTCGGGCAGCTGGACCTGCTGGCGCTTGCTGGGTTCTTTCCGGCGACGATGCTGCTCAGTGATGATTTCTGCGAGGACGGCCTGGGGTTGGCGGCCGTCTGCCTCGGCTGGCTGTTTTGCCGGATGCTCGGGGCGGCCTTCGGGGCATGGCCGATGCCGAAGCTGTGCCCTTCGGTCAGCTCCCGACGGCTTGGCCTGGTGGTGCTGGTCCTGCTGGCCGTCCGGATCGGAAGCCTGGCGGGGGGCAACATCGTGGATGTCGGGCGGGCGAGTTCGCTCGGTGCGTGGCGCGTGTTGCACGGGCTGCCCCTGTACGGGGCGGTGTCCTGGCAGTGGCCAGGCGCGGGCCGGATCTACCGCCCGGACTCCTACGGCCCGTTTGCCTACTATGCCTATCTCCCTTTCGCGATTGTCTTCCCGCCGGCGTCGGCGCCGGTCTTGGCGGTGCTCGCGACGCTGGTGCCGGCGGCGTGCTTCGATGTGCTGACGCTTGTCGGGCTGTGCAGGCTTGGGCGACGGCTCGGCGGGCGGCCGCTCGCGCGGGCGTTCGCGTTCGCGTACCTGCTCTACCCGTTTCCCGACCTGTCCCTGATGGCGGAGACCAACGATGCGCTGATCGCCGCCCTGTGCGTGTGGGCGGTCGTCGTGGGCGCGGAGCGCCCGGCCGTGCGCGGACTGCTGATGGCGGCCGCCGCCCTGACCAAGTTCCTCCCCGCGCTGCTTGCGCTGCAGTTTCTTGGCGTGAGACGGGGCCGCTATCGCTACGCGCTGACGCTCGCCGCCTCGCTCGCCGCGATGCTCGCCTGGCCGGTCGTCACCTCAGGCCCGGCCCGGTTCCTCGGCTCGACGCTGGGCTACCAGCTCGTTCAGCGCGGCGGCGGCGTCCAGTTCAGCATCTGGACCTACCTGCCGCATCCGGTGCTCGCGGCAAGACCGGTCCTGGCCGCCGCGCTGGTGCTGCTCGCGCTCTCGCCCATGCTGCGTCCTCGCGCGGGTGACCCACGCAAGGACGCCGCCCTCGCCGCCGCGCTCCTCATCGGCGCGCAGCTGCTCCTGGGTTACTGGTTCTACAGCTACCTCACGTGGTGCTACCCGCTCCTCATCATCGCCATCATCCAAGCCCCACCGGACCACGAAGCGGCTCAGAACAAGTGCGATTACACGCCGCTCGCATGGGTAGCCGTTGCGTACAGCTCAACATGCGAGGAGCACATGATGACCTATCCCGCATCGCCAAATGACGTGAATCCCAACCGCGTCCGGCCTGACTCCAGCCAGTTCTGGGCGGGCGGCGTGGCGACCGCGGTCGTCGCCGCGCTGATCGCGCTGGTCGGCATCATGGTCTGCCGGTGGACGCTCGGTATCCCCATCCTGGCCCCGGCCAGCGACGGGGCGTGGGGCAGCGCCCACACGGGCGAGTACGTACTGGTGGCGGCCTGCGTCGCGCTGGTCGCAACCGGCCTGCTCTACCTGCTCGTGCTCGGCACGCCGCAGCCGGGCATGTTCTTCGGCTGGATCATGGGGCTTGCCACCCTGGTGGCGGTGGTTTACCCGTTCAGCACGAGTGCACCGCTCGACCAGAAGTTCGCGACCGCGGCCGTCGACCTAGTGCTCGGCGTCGCCATCACGTCGCTGCTCACCGCGGTCTCGGCCCGGGCGGTCCGCGTCCGCCGTTCGGGCCCGCCAAGTCGGCTCAGCCAGCCCGCTCAGCCCGGCCAGCCCGGCCAGGATGTCGGCTATGTACCCGACCGGCGCACGCCTGAGCCCACTCAACCAATCAACGTGCCGCGAGACCCCGGCGCACGGCAGTGGCGATAACGCCCCGAGGAAATACCGAACCTCCGAATGGTGCGCCTCCCCAGTATTCGGAGGTGCGGTGGCGAGCGGAAGGATCATGAGGACGTGTAGCGTCGTCTTCTGAGGCGGCCCGCAGTGGCCCGCGGATAACTGGGGAGATCGCGATGTCAAAGTTCATGCTCATTTACCGCGCGCCCGCGTCCGTGCTCGAGCAGCTGGCCAACGCCACCCCCGAGCAGCGGGAGGCGGGCGCGGAGGCCTGGCGGGCCTGGGCGAGCAGGGTCGGCTACGCGATCGCCGACCTCGGGGCACCGCTCGCCCACACGACCCATGTCGGGTCCGGCACGGCAGGCACCGATGGCGTATGCGGCTACTCCCTCGTGGCGGCTGGCTCGGCCGACGAGGTCGGGACAATCCTCGAGGGCCATCCGCACCTGGCCACGCCCGGCGGCTCTATCGAGGTCCTCGAGGTCGTCCCGATCAACGACCTGTAGGCCTGGAGGGGCGGCGTGCACTCCCTGGCGGCGGCTTGCAGCGTGGCTTCGCCAAGCTCGTGGTAGGCCTCGAACTCGGCGGCGTCGTACAACTGCTCAAGCGTGCTGTCGCACGGGAAGGTCGGATGGCCCTTGGCGTAGGCGAGGACGTCCCAGGGCGCGTCGGCCCACCAGCCGAGTTTGCACACCCAGATGTCGCCCTGCTCGGGCAGCCCATGGTTCCCTGGCGGCCTGCTGAACGTCCCGTGCGCCCATGGGCGTACCACCTGCCCTGGGGCCAGGCTAGCGCCAGAGGCGACCATCGTGGTGGGGTTGAGTGCGATGTCCACTCCGGCGTCGCTCCTCGCCAAGGCCATGGATCCACCGAGGGTGAACCACGTGTTGGCCTTGTCACCGGAAGCGTCAAGCAGCACGATGTGCCGCGCGCCGCGGCGCAGCGCCTCGACCAGGCCGAGGTTGTCGTAGTGGCCACCGTCGGTCACGTACATCCAGGTGCCTCGGTAGCTCAGGTGGCCGACGGCCTCCGCCCACAGCAGCCCGATGGTGGGCTGCATCAGCCGGTACCAGACCTCACCTGCGAGCCTTCTGTCGAGCCTGAGCCGGAGCACGTGGGCCCAGAGCCTGGCCTCGCGATCAAGGTTCAGGTCCGCCTTGCGGTCCCAGCGCGGGTGTGGTGACAGGTACCAGAGCAGCAGCAGGAGCGGGCGCCGCGTCCACCGCTTGTCGGGCCGCCCGGGCTTGCCCGCCTCTCGCTGCTCGATTATCTTGCCTGCCTCCCTGACCACGGCCGGATGCGGCAGCCACACGCCGAGGCGGACGTTCGTCAGGGTGAGCAGGATCCGGTAGGCCTGCTGCGTCGCGGCACCCATCAGGGGGGAGATCGCTGCCCCGCTGATCGCCGACACGTCAAACAGGGTGCACCTGCGCTCGCCCACGAGAGCCTCATAGTCGGAGGTCGGGGCGGTGGCGTCGTCCTCCCCTTCGGCGCACGTTCTGCGCCGCAAGGTGACCTGGTCCGGGTCGAAGCTGACGCAGAACCCGCCGCTCCCCGGCGGCACCTCACGGTTCGCGTTGATGTTGGCCGTGCCGCAGATCACCAGGCCGGGCTCCTCGGCCGCGCCGTTATCGCCTCGTAGCTGCGACAGGCGGGTGGCGGCGGCCTCGGCGAACAGCTGGCGCGCCTGCGAGAACGTCCGCGCTTGCGCGGCCCGCCGGGTGACGGCGAACGCGTCGGCGAGCCGCCACCGGTAGACGTCGTGCAGGGACATGCGGTTCACGTTCACCGCGACGCGGCCGAACAGCGTCACCGCCAGCGCGGCGATCACCGGCAGCAGCTGACCTGTGCTGAACCCGGCCTGGGCGCCGTCGCCGATCCACCGCAGCGCGAGGACGGCGCCGCAACCCACGATCACGGCGCTGGCCAGCCACGGCATCAGCTGCTGGCGCAGCCAGCCGGTCAGCATGGCCGGCATGCTCGGCTGCCCGCCCGCCACCGCGTTCGCCTGGCCGGTAAGCGCGTTCCACTTCGCGAGCCCTGCCTGGCAGAACCTGGCCACCGCCGCTACCGCGGCGATCAGGCCGGCCAGCGCGGGCAGCGACCAGGATGGCCGCCCGCCAAAACCAATAAAATGCATAATCGTCCCGAACGATCCGGTGCTTCGCGTCAGCCACGAAATTGCCGCCGGAGCCGCGAGCATGGCCAGGGCGACGCCGACTGTCAGGACGGCAGCCAAGCTCACCAGCTTCGCGCGGTTGGCGCTGCGGTCGGGATCATCCGAATTCAGCGATGCCCACCACGGCGCGGAGGCCCGGTGGCGGCGGCCAGGCGGTTCAAGCGTCAGCCACCAGAACGCGAAAAGCGCCAGCATGATCCCGGCGCAGATCACCGACGGCAGCCACCACGACGGGCCGGCCGCCGCGGCCGTCAGGGTGTGCGCCCCCGACGGGACAAGCACGCCTCGCTGGCGCAGCAGCCAGCCCCAGGCGTGCGCCAGCGCGTACATGGGGGCAGCCACGAGCACGAACGTGGCGAGCGCGCCGACGAACAGCGAGAGGACGCCGACGAGCACCGTCGAGCCGTCGGGAGCGATGTAGCGCGTGTTGTCGCGAAGGTTGCTCTCCTCGGCAGTCCCCGGAGCGTAGGCAGGCGGCACCGTCCCTGACGGCAGGTCGTGCGCCACAAGCGCCCGAGACGAGGCGATATAGCTTCCCCCCGACACTCCGACGACCCACCTGGCCGTCGCGAGCAGGCCGACGCTGTCCAGGCCTTGCAGCCCCCCAAGACAGTAGGCGGCGGACCGGATGCCGCCTCCCGAGCAGCAAATAGCCCAGTCGTCGCCCGCTTCCCCGTCATACACCGATGCGGATCGCGCCACTTCAATCCTGGACGCCTGATCAGCTGATCCCGATGCCGCCATGCCCCCCGCCTCCTCAGCGTTCATTGCTCTAGAGGAGCCAGCGGCCTGCCAGATACATGACCGCGAGATGGCAAATCGTTTCGGCTCAGTGAGCCGAGTGCGCTTTCTGGTCGGCAAGAGCGAGCCCAAAGGCGCACTGGGCACGCCAGCCGCCGACCGGGACCCGAGCTTGCACGGATCTCGACTCGTCATATTGACTGCTGTCATGTTCACGCCCAACATCCCGTTGCTCGACATCACCGCGAGCCGCGACGGAAACCCGGCCCAACGGGATCGTCTCGCCGCGCGCATGGACGAGGCGCTTCGGCAGTCGGGGTTCCTGATGATCGAGAACCACGGCGTCCCCGCGGGCCTGCGGGAGCAGATCCGCGAGCAGGCGCGCGCCTTCTTCTCGCTGCCGCACGAGCGAAAGGCCAGGTACGCCACCGCGGTCGCCGGCCGCGGCTGGATCCCCCGCGGCGGCGAGGCGAACGCGTTCTACGGCGAGGTCGCCGACCCGGCCCGCGCCGACCTGAAGGAAAGCCTCACGATCGGGCGGAACTTCCGCACCGGCGACGAGAAGACCGACGGGGCCTGGTTCGCGCCGAACGTGTGGCCCGCCGAATGCCCCGAGCTCGAGGGTCTTTGCGAGCGGTTCACTACGGCGGTGCGCGACCTCTACTACGACCTGCTGCGGCTTGGTGCCCTCGCGCTCGGCCTGGCCGAAGACGCGTTCGTCGCGCACGTCCGCAACGCGCCGCACACGTTCAACATCAACAGGTACCCGCCGCTGTCGGTTGTCGGCGCGCCCAAGCAGGGCCAGTTCCGGGTCGCCCCGCACACCGACTGGGGAATCCTGACCATACTTGACCGCCAGCCGGGCTACGGCGGGCTGCAGGTCCAGGGGTCGGATGGAACCTGGGCGGACGCGCCTTATGTGCCCGACGCGTTCACCGTGAACGTCGCGGACCTGCTGTCCCGGTGGACGGGGGAGCGCTGGCGGTCCACCAGGCACCGGGTGCTGCCGCCCTCGCACCAGGCACCCGACG
>Ga0302326_10026224_pt1 | contig 11791 bp, 11 predicted proteins | sample Palsa_T0_3_FD_202264 | JGI IMG/M metagenome (GOLD analysis project Ga0302326, IMG submission 202264) | Peat permafrost microbial communities from Stordalen Mire near Abisko, Sweden - Palsa_T0_3 | ecosystem: Environmental > Terrestrial > Soil > Palsa > Peat permafrost | place: Sweden: Abisko... | reverse complement strand
CGGCTGCTCAGCTACTACGGCCTGGAAAGCACGCTGCTCTCGGCGACCCTGGCGGCCAACATGCGCGGCGACGCCTGCCCCAGCCCCAACGCGCCTCTGGCCAGCGGCGCCACGGTGCTGGTCGCCCTCTCCCGCGACGGCCCCAACCCCTGCGACGAGATCGCCGCGGCCCCGCAGCCCTGAGGCGGCGCGGTCAGTTTGCTGAACAGCTCATTGCGTCTGGAAGCAGCCTCGTTAGCTGCGCGCCGCAAAGCTGCCGTTCCCAACGGGGAAGTAGGGGGAAAACCGGCTGTTGGCCCCATGCCCGCAAGCCGCCATCGGGCGGGCACCTCAACAGCTCCCTGGTCAGGTCGCTCACCCTGGGTTTTGGCCGCTGGAAGCGGGCGGCGCAGCTTCAGATGCCGGCGGAGTAGTCGTGGGTTGTCCAGCCTGTCCGGGGACCTCAAACTTGATAGGGATGGTCACGGGGGAACGGACAGGTACGCCGTAGCTCGTCGCAGGTCTCATGCGCATGTAAGCGGTCATCTCAAGCGCCGCGTTCCCAAAGCCCTTACCCTCCGGGGCTTCGCTGCGAACGACGCACTCGGTCAGATAACCCGCCTCGTCGGCCACGCACTCAAGCACCACCCTGCCGCTGATATTTTCCCGTGACGCTTTGGACGGATAGACTCGCGCCAGGTCATTGCCCGAGGGAACGACCTGCCAGTCGGGATTCGTGTGGCTCGGAAGCTGGTAGTTCGCCTGGACCGCTGGGACGTCTTCGTCTGGTTCTGCCGCCGACGGCGCGAGATTTGATTGGGGAGGCGCGGTGGCCGCGTCGAAGAGCTTTTGCTGATCAGCCGACAGGGCCGCATAGAAGTGGCGCGCGGCGTCGGCCCTAGCGCGAAGCCGGGCTACGTCGAGAGCCGCTTGATCAGCGACGTAGTCAAGGCGGGTGGGAAGCGACATCGCACGCACTTGGTCGGTGGTCGCGCTCGAAACCACCCCAGGCGCAAGCGCGGCCTCATAGGCGAGAAGCGCGGTTTGCTGATCGGTGTCCAGCTTCAGGCTCGCAATAATCTTCGCATTCCACGCGGTGAACGATGAGACAGCGCCAGGGACAGTCTGCGACGACGCGGGTCCCGATAGAGCGAACGCCCAACCTACCAAGATGCCTATGTAGCGGCCCCGGGTTCGGGCCCGAGCCATCTGGCCTGCGATCCGCTCTGTCAGGACGCCCAGCGCCTGCTCCCGCATCGCCCCCCTCCAACGCCGACGGACCGCCAGAGCCTATATGAGACGCGCAACCGTTGCAGCGCGTTTCTGAACCATCCCTGGCTGGGCCCAATCGCGTGCGAACTCGATGCTGAGAAGCAGACATCCGCAGTTTCCGTGTTGGGTCAGCTTTGCCGCGGCCCCGGCTCCCGATAGCGGACGCTTCCGACGGCGGGGGCATGAGTGAGCAGCCGCCATTCTCTGGCGTCGATGAAATCCGACACCTGGGTCTTCGTTCGCGGGTAGCGCGGCCTTCGCGGCCGCCCTCCCACGCGTCAACACCGGCATCAGACGCGACACGCCATCACCAGGCGTCGATCCAGGGCAGCTTCTTTTCGGTGCGGGGTTTCGGCGGCGGCAGGCTTTTCAGGGCGCCCATGATCCAGCGGCGGGTGTCGGCCGGGTCGATGACGTCGTCGATGAAGAAGCTGGTGGCGCGGTTGATCGCCTTGCCGGCCTCGTAGGCCCTGGCCACCATCTCGTCGAACTTCGCCCGCCGCTCGGCCGGGTCGGCGATCGCGGCCAACTCGTTGCGGTAGCCGAGTTTCACCGACCCCTCCAGCCCCATGCCGCCGAACTCGCCGGTCGGCCAGGCGACCGCGAACGCCGACGCCTGATAGCTGCCGCCGGTCATCGCCAGCGCGCCGAGGCCATAGCTCTTGCGCACGAACACGCTGAGGATCGGCACGGTCAGGTTGGCGCCGATGATGAAGAGCCGCGAGCAGTGCCGCACCAGCGCGGTCTTCTCGATCTCCGGGCCCACCATCATGCCGGGGGTGTCGGAGAGCGACAGGATCGGCACGTCGAAGGCCTCGCAGATCTGCATGAAGCGGGCGGCCTTGTCGGAGCCGTCCGAGTCGATCGCGCCGCCCAGCACCTTGGGGTTGTTGGCGATCACCCCCATCGGCCGGCCCTCGATGCGCAGGAAGGCGGTGACCATGGTGGCGCCGAACCTGGGCCGGATCTCCAGCACCGAGCCCTCGTCGGCCAGAGTGCGGATCAGTTCGCGGATATCGTAGACCCGCAGGCGGTTCTCCGGGACAATCCGGCGCAGCAGCCGCTGGTCCGGGCTGGTCCATTCGGCGACCGTCCCCTGGAAATAGGAGAGGTACTGGCGGGCGATGGCCACCGCGTCGGCCTCGTCCTCGGCCAGGATGTCGATGACCCCGTTCGGCTCTTGCACGCTGACCGGGCCGATGTCCTCCGGCCGGAACACGCCGAGCCCGCCGCCTTCGATCATTGCCGGGCCGCCCATGCCGATGTTCGAGCCCTTGGTGGCGATGATCACGTCGCAGCAGCCGAGGATCGAGGCGTTGCCGGCGAAGCAGCGGCCGGAGGTGATGCCGACCATCGGCGCGACCGCCGACAGCCGGCCCCACATCTCGAAGCCGCGCGTGCCGCCCCCGCCGCCGCCGTCGGTGTCGCCGGGGCGCCCGCCGCCGCCCTCGCAGAAGAACACCGTCGGCAGCCGCCAGCGCTCGGCCAGCTCGATGACCCGGTCCATCTTGGCGTGGTTGTACGCGCCTTGCGTGCCCGCCAGCACGGTGTAGTCGTAGGCCATCACGGCGCAGCGCGCCGCCGCTTCGCCGACCAGCGCGCTGTTCACCCGGCCGAGGCCCATCACCAGGCCGTCGGCGGGGGTCTGGTCGATCAGCTCCTCGAGCGTGTTGCGGCGGCGCCGCGCGGCGACGGTGAGGGCGCCGTATTCGACGAAGCTGCCGGGATCGAGCAGGTCGGCGACGTTCTCGCGGGTGGTGCGCTGGCCGGTCCTGCGGCGGCGCGCGACGGCGTCCGGCCGGGCGGCGTCGAGGGTCTTGGCCTGGCGCGCCAGGATCAGCGCCAGGTCGGGCCGGATCGCGTCGAGGTCGACCGCTTCGGCCTCGGCCGCGCCGGCGGCGCCGATGTCGGCCTCCTCGATGAAGGCCAGCGGGTGGTCCTCGAACACCGTGTCGCCCTCGGCGACGGTGAATTCGCGCACGTAGCCGGAGACGTGGGCGGCGATCACGTGCTCCATCTTCATCGATTCCATGATCGCCACCGCCTGGCCGGCCCGCACGGCCGCGCCGGGCGCGACGGCGAGGCTGACGATGGTGCCCTGCAGCGGCGCGCGCAGCGGCGAGGTCCCGTCGGGGCCGACGACATCGTCGAACGCGGCCGGCGTCGGCGCGGCCGCCGCGGCGGTCGCCGCGGCCTCGCCGCTCTTGCCGTGGGCCAGCACCGCCAGCGGATCGACCGCGTCCACCTTGGCCCCGGCGCGGCACTGGGCCTCGGGCGGGGCGAAGTGCAGACTGGGGCGCTCGGCGGCGGCCGCCGCGGTCAGCTCGGCACTGTGCGCTTCGACGAAGCGGGTGTGGATATCGGTCTCGGCGTCGGCCAGGCGGCGGGTCAGGGCCTGCAGGAAGGGGATGTTGCTGGCGACTCCGGTCAGCCGGAACTCGCCGAGAGCCCGGTGGGCCTTGGCGGCCGCGGCGCGAAGGTCGCCGGCGTGGACGATCAGCTTGGCCAGCAGTGAGTCGTAACGGGCGCTGGTGCGGTAGCCGCCGTAGCCGAAGCCGTCGACCCGCACGCCGGGTCCCGACGGCGGCTCATAGGCCGCGATGACGCCGCCGGCCGGCCGCGCCTGGCCGTCGGCGGTCATGGTCTCGAGATTGACCCGCGCCTGCAGCGCCACGCCGCGCGGCGCCGGGACCGCGCGCTGGTCAGCGAGCCCGACCGCGTCCAGCGTCGCCCCGCCGGCGATTTCCAGCTGCAGGCGCACCAGGTCGAGCCCGGTCACCGCCTCGGTCACCGTGTGCTCCACCTGCAGGCGCGGATTGGCCTCGATGAAGGCGAACGCCGGCTCGCCGCCGCCTGTGTTGACCAGGAACTCGATGGTGCCGAGGCCCTTGTAGCGCGCCGCTTCGGCCATCCGAACCGCGGCCGACTGCAGCGCGGCTCGCACCCAGCTCTCGACGCCGATCGCGGGTGCGATCTCCACCAGCTTCTGGCGCTGGCGCTGCAGGCTGCATTCGCGGTCCCAGAGGTGGACCACGGCGCCGGTCCCGTCACCCAGCACCTGCACCTCCACGTGCCGCGCCTTGGGGAAGAAGCGTTCGACGTAGAGCGCCCCGTCGCCGAACGCCGCCCGCGCTTCCGACTGGCAGCGCTCGAACGCCTCGGCCAGGTCGGCCGGGTCGGCCACCGGCCGCATGCCGCGCCCGCCGCCGCCGGCCAGCGCCTTCAGCATCACCGCGCCGCTTTCGCCAAGTGCCGCCAGGAACGCCGTCGCCTCCTCGAGGCTGGTCGCGCCGCGGGTGCCTGGCAGGGTGGGGATGTCCAGCCGGCCGGCCAGCCCCAGCGCCGCGGTCTTGTCGCCAAACAAGGCCAGGGTCTCCGGCGTCGGCCCGACGAAGGTCAGCCCGGCCTCGGCGCAGGCGCGGGCGAACGCGGGGTTTTCGCTCAGGAATCCGTAGCCGGGATGCACCGCCTCGCAGCCGGCGTCCCGCGCGACGGACACCACCTGCGCGACGTCGAGATAGGCGGCCGCGCCGACACCCTTCAGCGCCACGGCCTCGTCCGCATGCCGGGTATGCAGCGAGGCCGCGTCGTCCTCGGCGAACACGGCGACGGTGGCGATCCCCATCTCCGCGGCGGTGCGGGCGATGCGGATGGCGATCTCGCCCCGGTTGGCGATCAGCAGCTTGTTCAAGGCCAGCGTTCCTCCGGCGGGTTGCCTAGGCGCGATCGCGCCGGACCGTCCTCCCTCCTCTTCATCGGGCCACAAGGGGAAGGAGGGTTGGCGGGGTGGTTCAATTCTCGAGGGTGAATGTCAGCCCCGCCCGGGCGCCCAGCCGCTGGATCAGCGCCTCGCCCATGGCCGACGCGGGGGTCCAGCAGCCGCCGGGTGTGGCCGCGCGGGGCTGTGCGGCGAGGCAGACGGCGGCTTCCCCGAGCAGCTTGGCGGTCGAGCCGTAGCCGGGGTCCATGTCGCCCCTCACGGCGGCGCGGACGGTGCGGCCGTCCGCGGCCTCGGCGATGAACAGGAGGTCGTAGAAGCCGGTGCGACGCTCCTCCTCGGTGGGCCCCTCGCCCGGCTGGGGCAGGCCGCCGGCGCCGAAGTTGAAGCCGCCCATGCCGGGGCCCTGCGCGTCCGGCGGGCCGTCCAGCATCTGCATCTCGTCATAGCGGAAGTTGGTCCCCCAGGGGTGGTCGAGGAGCAGGTTGGAGCGGTGCACGGCCTTGGTGTTGATGCCCGCCATCATGAACGGCCCGACCCAGGCGCCGGTGACCGCGTCCTCGTAGGGCGTCTGGCCGTCGGGCTGCTTGGGGCCGGCGAAGCCGGGCGTCAGAGCGAAGGGATCGGCCAGCAGCGCGCCGACGCCGGGGTCTTTCGCCGCCGCGGCCTGGGTCGCCATGCCGCTCGCCAGGGTCCCGCCCGAAAGTCCGCCCTTCAGGCCCCGCACCCGGCCGCGGACGCGCGGCGCGTAGGCCCCGAAGCGCCGCCTGGCCTCCTCCTGGGCGAAGAACACGCCGAGGTCGAAGGGGATGGAATCGAAGCCGCAGGAGAACACCAGCCGCGCTCCGGACGCCTTCGCCGCGGCCTCGTGGGCGCCGATCATCGCCGCGATCCAGTTGGATTCGCCGGTGAGGTCCACATAGTCGGTCCCAGCGCCCGCGCAGGCGGCGACCAGCGGCGAGCCGTAGAGTTGGTAGGGGCCGACCGTGGAGATGATCAGACCGGCGCGGCGGACCATGGCGTCCAGCGAGGCCGGATCGGCGGCGGCGGCGATGACCTGCGCCAGGCCCGCCGGCGCGCCGATCTGCCCGCGCACGTCGTCCAGCTTGGCGCCGCTGCGCCCGGCGATGGCCCAGGACACCTCGCCGCCGACGCCGTACGCGGTCAGCAGATGCTCGGCGACGAGGCGGCCGGTGTAGCCGGTGGCGCCCCAGAGGATGATGTCGAACTCGGCCATGCGGCCCCTCCGCGTTGTCTCTCGGGGCGACCATGGCAGAGCCGCCCCACCCAGGCGAGGGCGCCCTGGCGTGAGCCTGAACTGCGCCCCATGTCAGGCTTCGCCGCGCCGCCGCGGCCTAAGGGAGGCCGCCCCGTGAGCCTGACGCTGATCAACCTATTCACCGTGCCGCCCGAGGAGGCGGACGCCTTCGTCGGCCGCTTCACCGCGATGGCGCGGCAGCTGCAGGGCGTCGAGGGATTCGAGGGGACCGACCTCAACCGCTACGCCGGCGTCGGCGATCCCAGCTATCAGTTCGTCAACATCGCCAAGTGGGCGAGCGCGGAGGCCTGGCGCGCGGCGCTGCCGCAGATCATCGCCGCGGCGGGCGCCCTCGGCAGCGGCGTCGTGCCGAAAGCGGCGCTCTACGAGTCGGTGTTCCGCCTGCCGGGCGCCGCGACCCTGTGAGCTGGGCTCTCGGCGCGCGGCGGCGCAGCTGCTAGTCTGGCCGCCATGACCGCCCTCCGCCGCCTGATCGACCTGCCCGGCGTCGCCGACCTGGAATACAAGGCGCTGATGAAGCCGGCCTATGCTGACGCGGACTTCCGCGCCGACTATCCTGAGATCGACGCCTGCTCGCGCGCCAACTTCGGCCTCACCGCCGACGAGGCCGAGGCGGCGGCGCGGCCGGCGGACCTGGCCGGCATCGAGCGCCTGGAGCCGCGTGACCAGGCCGCCGCCTTCGAGGCCGCCGGCTGGGACGTCACCGACGACAAGCGCCGGCCGTTGCGGATGCTGCGCCAGTTCGGCCCGCAGCTGTGGCTGGCGATCCACGGCGTCGCCGGCCAGCTGCCGCACCAGCCCGACGACGACAAACCCGACGATTGGGCCACCGGCCTCGCCCGCGACGCGGCCAAGTTCCGCCGCCGCTAGCGCCGATGCCCACGGACGCCATCAGGAACTCCCCGGTCCAGTTCAGCTTCGAGACCCAGGTCATCTATTGGCGCGGACCCTCGCCGTTTTTCTTCGCGCCGACCCCGGCGGACCAGGTCGCAGAACTGAGGCGGGTCGCGAAGGCTGTCACTTACGGCTGGGGCATGCTGCCGGTGGCGGCGCGGATCGGCGAGGTCGCCTTCACCACCTCGCTGTTCCCGAAGGACGACACCTATCTGCTGCCGATCAAGGCGGCGGTGAGGCGTAAGGCCAACATCACCGCCGGAGACCTGATCGCCGTCGATCTGGCAATTCAAGCGCCTCAACGCGCGGGGAGTGGGCCCCTGATCTAGCGTGGCCCCGCCTAGCGGCCGGCGGTTTTCACCGCCTGCTCGCGCCGGCGCCGGCGGGTTTTGCCTTGGCGCCAGCGGTCAGCGCTGCTTACGCTGGCGCAAAGGCGCAAGGGAGACGCACCATGGGCCACGTCAGCGCGGTGGACGAGAAGACCGGCCGCAAGTTCTACCTCGACGATCCGGACGACCTTAGGGCCGGCGAGCCGCTCACCTTCATCCTCAACCTGCATGGCGGCGGCTCGGTGGGGGCCTGGCAGCGGCTTTATTTCCCGGCCGTCGACTACAAGAACCGATACCGGCTGGTGGTGGCGACGCCCTCGGCAGCCACCAAGGAGCCGGCGCGTCGCTGGGTGGGCGAGGCGGACGACGACCACCTCCACAACATCGTGAACGATGTGTGCGAGCGCTATGGCGCCCAGAACATCCGCGCCTTCTGGCTGGCCGGGCATTCGCAGGGCGGGATGACCTCGAGCCGGTTGCTGCGCGAGGATCCGTTCTTCCAGGACCGCGTCGACGGCTGGGTCAGCCTCTCGGGCGGCCGCATCGGCCCGGCCGAGCGCGCCGCGAACGCCGGGCCGCCGCCCGCGCCGGGCCAGCCGGTCAACACGATGCCGCGCCCGGCGCCGGCCGGTCCGCCGCCGTGCGACCTTTCGTTCATCTTCACCGTGGGCGAGCACGAGATCGCCGCGCTGCCTGAGACCTCGCCGTGGGCGGAGAAGTACGGCGCCGGGCCACGGGAGCGGCGGCCGGACATTGTCGACACCGTCGCCGGGCAGATCCACGACACCCTGCGCGAGGCCTATTCCACCAAGGAATGGGGGCTGAAGCCGGGGCCTGGGACGGCGCAGGAATGGATCTATCCAGGGGCGCGTGACGGCCGCGTGATCGCCGACATCGTGCGCCTGGGCAAGGGCCACACCGAGGGCCTGGAGCCGAAGGTGACCGAGGAGATCGTCCGGCTGATGGTCGCCGCCCCCGGCGGCAAGGCTAAGGCGCTGGCGCGAGCCGCGGCCACCGCCTGATCCTCTCTCCCCACGTCGGTTACCTGCCGTTCAGCGAATCGCCGATGATTCGGCGAGCGCGAGAGCGGCGGAGGACTACCAGCACATGCCGGGCCCGGACTATGCCGAACGCGATGCGGCGCATTGGGCCAGGCTCGCCGGGCTGGCGGCCGGCTTCTCCACCGCCGACCTCCTTACCGACTTCCCGGCTTACGTGCGCCGCCGTGACCTGGTGCGGCTCTTCGCCCACTACGAGCTCTTCAAGCTGATCGTCGACCTGCCGGGGTGCGTGGTGGAGGCGGGGGTGTTCAGGGGCGCCAGCTTCTTTACCTGGGCCAAGCTGATGGAGACTTTCTGCCCGGGCGACCGCAGCCGGCGGGTCTACGGCTTCGACCATTTCGCCGGTCTGCAGGACTTCGCCGCCGAGGACGGGCGTCTCGATGCGCGTGCGGACAAGGCGGTGGGCGGCTACGCGAGCTCGCTGACCAACATCGAGACCCTGGTCGCCCTGCACAACGACGACGGCCTGATCCCCGGCGTCGAGCGCTGCCGGATCATCGACGGTGACGTCAAGGCGACGCTGCCGCGGTTCCTGGACGACCACCCGGGCCTGCGGATCGCGCTGCTGCACCTCGACATGGACCTCTACGAACCCACCAAGGCGGCGCTGGAGCTGCTGTTCGACCGGGTGCTGACCGGCGGCGTGATCGTGCTCGACGAATACGGGCTGGTCCCCTGGGAGGGCGAGACGCGGGCGGTGGACGAGTTCCTGGAGGGCAGGGGCCTTGCGCCGGTGATCCGCAAGTTCCCCTTCGCGCCGCGCCCGCACGGCTACTTCATCAAGGCCTGACCGACATGCGCGCAGAGTGGATCCTCGAGGGACTGACGCCGGCCGACATCGCGCCCCGCGGGCCCGAGATCGCCGCCGCCTACGCGGCTCACGGCATGGTGGTGTTCCCGGGTCTGCTGACCCACGACCCGCATTTCCGCCGCTATCTCGCCGACATCCGCTACCTGCTGGGCCGGGTGCTGGCGCGGTGCGGCCAGGACGTGGCGCCGGACGAGGACCTGGGCGACCTGGTGGTGCGGTTGAAGGCCGTGGCGCCCCTGGCCGGCCGCGCGGTGGCCGACCTCGGCACCCAGCCCAACAAGTTCGTCTCCGCCAACCAGCTGAAGTACGCCGATTTCGTCGTGCGTCTGGTGCGCCTGGCGCTGGGCGAGGATGCGGTGCTGGCGACCCCGCAGGCGGGAGACTCGCTCTACTTCTTCATGCCGGGCGAATACTTCCACCGCTATAACCTGCCGGTGCACCAGGACTACCCGTACCTGATGCAGTCGCCGCGGCAGACGACGCTCTATCTGGGCCTCTCCAAGCCCTACGACGACGCCGGCGGGCTGGAGGTATGGCCGGGCTCGCAGAAGCTGGGCGTGCTGGCCTGCGACAAGAACGAGAACGACCACTACCGGGTGCTGGACGCCGAGCAGCGGCTGGCGGGCCTTCCGTGCGAGCGCTACCGCTGGCAGGTGGGCGACCTTGGCCTCTTCGACAGCCTGATGTGCCACCGCTCGATCCCCAACACCTCGGCCGATCACGGCCGGGTGGTGCAGATCATGCGCTACTCCGACCTCACCGACGCCGACTCCGAGCGCTACGACTGGGCTTCGCGGGTCTATCCCCGCCGGGGCGTCACCTTCGAGGAGGCGCATCCGGCGTTGGCGCGAAGCTGACCCGGCCGACTTCGCGCATCTCGCGAGCGGGATCGCCTGACTCCTTTCGGCGGCCTCGAACGTCCTAGGTGAAGCAGGCGCGATACGCGGGGCGTGTCGCGAGGCCTGCCGGAGCCAGGGAGCCACTGAGATGGTCGATATTCTGCACAAGGTCGGGATCAAGGCGTCGTCGCCGGCCGACGTCTACCGGGCGCTGACGACGTTGGACGGTCTCTCCAGCTGGTGGACGCGCGACACGCGCGGCGACGGCCGCGTCGGCGGCGTCATCCAGTTCCGCTTCGGCGGCGGCGGCTTCGACATGCAGGTGCTGGAGTTGGAGGCGAACCGGCGGGTGCTGTGGCAGGTCGTCGAAGGGCCGCGCGAGTGGATCGGCACCAAGATCAGCTTCGAGTTGCGGCGCGAAGGCGACTGGACCCTCGTCTTCTTCAAACACCAGGGCTGGGCCGAGCCGGTGGAGTTCATGCACCACTGCAGCACCAAGTGGGGCGTGTTCCTGCTGAGCCTGAAGTCGGCGCTCGAGACCGGCAGCGGCGCCCCGTGGCCGGGCGACCTCAAGCTCGATAGCTGGGAAGCGGCCGCGCCGGTCAGCTCGCCCGACCTCGTCGGCGTCGCTTGAGCGGGGAGGGCGCCATGAGCCTGAAGGACAAGACGGCCGTCGTCACCGGCGGCAGCAAAGGGCTCGGCCTCGGACTGGTTGAGGCCCTGGTCGAGCAGGGCGCCCGGGTGACGGTCGTCGCCCGCGGCGCGGACGCGCTGGCGGCCGTTCGCGCCCGGCTGGGGGTGGACGCCATCGCCGCCGACGTCACCGACGAGGCCGCCGCGCACCGCATCCTGGCCGAGGTCCGCCCCGACATCCTGGTGCTGAACGCCGGCGGCAAGCCGCCGACCGGCCGCATCGACCAGCTGAGCTGGGCGGACTTCACCCAGCCGTGGGAGACCGACGTGAAGGCCGGCTTTCACTGGCTGCAGGCGGCGCTGAAGCTGCCGCTGGCGCCCGGGAGCCGGGTGCTGGTGGGGTCCAGCGGCGCGGGCCAGAACGGTTCGCCGCTGTCGGGCGGCTACGCCGGCGCCAAGCGCATGCTCACCTTCATGGCCAGGTACGCCAACGGGGTCGCCGCGCAGCAGGGCCTGGGCGTCCGCTTTCAGTCGATCGTGCCGATGCAAATGATCGGCGGGACCGGGGTCGGCGATGCGGGCGCCAGCGCCTACGGCCGGGCCGCGGGGATCGAGCCCGAGGCGCTGCTGGCCCGGTTCGGCGCGCCGCTGCCGCCGCGCCGGTTCGGCGACCACGTGGTCGCGGTGCTGGAGGATCCGCGCTACGCTGACGGCTTCGCCTTCGGCCTGAAGGGCGACACCGGGATCACCATCCTCGAGGGAGATGCGGCTTGAGCGGCAGCCCCGCCAGCGCGCGCCAGGCGGAGCTGCTGGCCCTGGCCGGCGAGCTGCGGCCGGAGCTGCACCGCTACTGCGCCCGCCTAATGGGCTCGGTGATCGAGGGCGAGGACGTGGTGCAGGACGCCTTCGCCCGGGCGCTCGCCGCCGTCGACGCGCTGACGGACGCCCCGCCGCTACGCGCCTGGCTGTTCCGCAT
>Ga0302326_10026223_pt1 | contig 11791 bp, 5 predicted proteins | sample Palsa_T0_3_FD_202264 | JGI IMG/M metagenome (GOLD analysis project Ga0302326, IMG submission 202264) | Peat permafrost microbial communities from Stordalen Mire near Abisko, Sweden - Palsa_T0_3 | ecosystem: Environmental > Terrestrial > Soil > Palsa > Peat permafrost | place: Sweden: Abisko... | reverse complement strand
GCTGCGGCTGCTGGACGTGGCCGATGAGTGGGACCCGCGGCTGGTCAGCGACGCGGTCGACTGGCTGACGACGGTCGCCCCGGCCGAAGGCGGCGCCGCGTTCGTCGAGCCGACCGTGGCCGAAGGACCGCACGCGCCCTGGTGGGTGCCGGAAGCGGGGCACCCGGCCTCGCTCATCCAGACCGGCCAGATCGCGGGGGTGCTGCACGCGCGCGGGTTCGCGCACCCGTGGCTCGACCGCGCCACCGAGGTGATGTGGTCGCGCATCGACGCGCTGACCTCGCCCGGCGGGTACGAGATGTTCGGTGTGCTCGCGTTCCTGCAGCACGTGCCGGACCGGCCGCGCGCCGAGGCGGCGTTCGCGCGGGTCGGGCCGCTGCTGCTCTCGTGCGGGCTGGTCGCGCTTGACCCGTCGGCGGAAGGGGAGACGCACTCGCCGCTGGAATTCGCGCCGCTGCCTTCCTCGCTCGCCCGCGCGCTGTTCTCCGAGGCCACGATCGACGCGCACCTGGACCACCTGGCCGGGGGGCAGCGGGACGACGGCGGCTGGACGTTCAACTGGCCGTCCTGGTCGCCCGCGGCGGCGGCCGACTGGCGCGGCTTCCTCACCGTCGACAACCTGCGCATCCTCCGCGCCAACGGCCGCGCCTGACGTCGGTCGGCCGTCTGCCACCGCTGGCGCCGCTCCAGTCTCTGATGATTTATGACGACTTCAGATGTTTTCTGATGACTTCGGACGGTTTAGCAGGGCTTAAACGGCCGAAATACCATCTCGACTGCTCATAGGGACAACCTCTAGGGTTGCCCCTATGACGCGCGTGCCTGCGGATCGGCAGGCTGATCGGTAGTGTGGCGGCTCGCTCGATGCGCGGTCCCGCTCGCGGTCTGCACCGCCCTGTTCGGGTGCGTGCCGGGGGCGGCGGGGGCGGCCGTGGCGGCAACGCCAACGGCGGCAACAGCGGCGGCGGGGATCGTGGCCGCCGCGAAGTCGTCCGGCTCGCCTGGCTGGCGGATCATGCAGGTGCTGGCCAACGCGGCGATCGGCGGGCTGTGGGCGGACGCGGCGCGGGATGCCTGGCTGGCGGGAGACGAGTGCGCCGATCCGGTGACGTGCGGCACCGGTGACACCGGCAACGGCACCGTGGTCGTCCGGCACTGGGACGGCCGGGCCTGGCGGGCCGTGACTCCGCCCAGCGCGTATATCAACAGCCCGCTCGACCAGGGCGTCGCCGCGGTGGCCGCGACCTCGGCCGCGAACGCCTGGGTGCTGGCCGCGCGCGGTACCGATTCGGTTGACTACACCGACGCGCTGCACTGGACCGGCAGGCGGTGGGCCGCGCCGGTCAGGCTCGAGGCCGCGATCCAGGCGGCGGTCGCTCCGTCGGCGACGCAGCTCTGGGCGTTCGGCCAGCCGACGACGGTCGAGTCGCCTGGTTACTTCGCGCACCTCAACGGCAGAACCTGGACGTACGGGTCGTTCCCGCTGACCGGCACGGCCGCGGCGGCGCGCTCCGCCGGCGATGTGTGGGTCGGCGGCAACACCCCCGACGGCCTTGGCATTGAGCACTGGGACGGGCGCCGGTGGCACGTCACCGCGCTGCCGGACCTTGGACTCGGCCCGGGCAGCGCCTCGCAGCTTTTCGCCGACGTCTCCGGCCTCGCCGACGTCGCGGCCGATGACGTCTGGGCCGACATCGGGGTGCTGAACGCCACCGGCGCGAACCCGCCGGGCACGATCATCCTGCACTGGAACGGCAGGGCCTGGTCCCGGGTGAAGTTCCCCTGGGCGGGAGACGCCGTGACTCCGGTCGCGTATGACGGCAACGGCGGAATCTGGCTCGCCACCGCGGCCGGCACCGGCCGTGACGTCACCTTCTGGTTCGATCACTGGAACCGCGGCCGCTGGACCCGGGTCAGGGTTCCGAGCCGCGGCGGCGACCAGCCGGAGATCGACAACCTGAGCTGGATCCCCGGCACCGGCTCGCTGTGGGCCACCGGCGGCGTCGATTTCGCCAACGACGGCGAGGCCATCCTCACGTACGGCCGCTGAGCGCGCCGCCGCCCGGTGCGTCGGTCAGAGCGGGCGGGTGAGGATGTCGCAGACGGGGGCGGACGGGGCCGGCCCGCGCGCGCGGCCGACCTTGGTCCAGCCCCAGTTCCTGAAGACGGTCTGCGCGGCGGCGGCGCCCGGCGGGAGCTTGACCGTCGCGCGCTCCTCGGCCCGGCCGTTCAGGAGGAGGTCAAGCAGTTCGGTGGCGATGCCCTGGCGGCGCCAGGAACCGCGGACCAGCAACTGGGTCAGCGCGAAGGTGCGGCCCTGGTGCTCGTCGGTGATGGCGGCGGGCGGCGGCGCGGTCACGTCCCGCCACCAGTCGGTGGACGGGCGCAGCGGCAGGCCGCACGCGTAGCCGACCAGGTAGCCGCCGTGCCTGGCCTCGGCCAGCACGAAGCCGGGCTGGCGGCGCCACACCCCGAGCCGCCGCGCGAAGCCGGCGTCATCGGCGCCGAAGACCTCGTCATGGAGGGCGATGTGCTCCTGCTCCGATGCCGCCGCCTGGCGGCCTGCCGTCAGCTCCAGCATCACGCCCGGGGCGGACAACGAGGGGATGCTCACGGTGGTGGTCTCACTGGCCGACGGCGGCGTCGGCGATCGTCGCGGCGGCGGCTTGGGCGATCGCGGCGGCGGACAGCAGGCCGGCCGCGATCGCGGGCGGCGCGGTGGTCGGGCGGCAGCGCCGGGTGCTCTCGTCGTACTCGGTCATGACGATGCCGGCGTGGTCGGTGTCCGTCTCGGTCAGGCCGACGGGCCACCCGCGGCTGGCGGCGGCCGCGGCGAAGTCACGCGACCGCTGGATGTTCACCACCGTGTCGCGGGTGCCGTGCACGAGGCGGAACGGGACCGGCTCAGCCTTGGCGGCGGCTCCGGCGGCTCCGGCGGCTCCGGCGGCTCCGGCGGCTCCGGTCAGGTCAGCGAAGGGCCCGACCCCGATCGGGCTCATCGCCGGCCCCTTGGAGAACCCGCTGGCCAGGCAGACGACGGCGGACGGACGCCAGCCGCCGGCGGTCGCCGGGTTCAGCGCCAGCGACGCGGCCATCTTGCCGCCGCGCGACCACCCCGCGAGCACGAACCCGCCGTCGCGCCCGGTCGCCAGCTCCGCGGGCCGCTCCCGGGCCAGTGCCCGGGTGAATTCCACCGACGCGAGCAGGTGCGCCCGCCCGCCGTCGGCCGCCTCGGACTCCCAGTCCGGCACCACCACCGCGATCCCGAGCGTGCTCACCGCGGTCGCCAGCGGCTCGAGCACATCTCGCTCGTCCACGCCGATCCCGTGCCACAGCAAGGCCAGCGGCGCGGGCGCGTTGATGGGCGGCCAGTAGACGTCCGCCAGCTTTCCCAGCCCGTAGTCGACCCCGCGCTGGACCCGCACGCCGCCTTCGCCCGCATCATCCGCCACCTGAGCAGACTACTGCGCTGCGATGGTCATGATCGTGTGCCGTTCGGGTCGTGGAGAGCCCCCAACGTCACACGATGATGGCGGGACGGCTCTTGGCAAGCCGAACGGGGCGGGCCCCGCACTGGGATCCCGCCCCGCCGCTTTCCCTCGGCGCCCCGGTTACGGCCGAGGGCAGGTCCGGAAGCCCAGCAAGTCCCGGTAGGTGCTGCGCGCGCTGCCGCGGGCGAAGGTAACGGTGCCGGTGAGGGTGTAGCTCTTGCCGGGGGTGAGGCCGGCGCCGTGCAGCACCGCGCCGACTGCGGAGCGGCCGAGTTTCAGCGACTTGGCCGCCACCCGCCAGCCCGAGGCCGGCTTCCCGGCCACGCCGACCGGCAGGTCAACCGGCGGGAGACAGGAGGCCGGCCCGGTGACGACGACCCGGCCGTGCGCGCCCGCGCTGGAGTTGGTGAACTGCAGGCCCGGCAGCAGCAGCGGGGCGACGAGCAGCTTGTCACCCGAAGCGGACTCGACCGACCAGGCGACCCAGCCCCGGCCGCTCGGCGACGTGGTCAGCTGCGGCTGGCCGCCGGCGAAGGTGCCCGGCACGCCGAACCGGACGATGGCGGCGTGCCGGGTGTCGGCCAGGTTCTCCACTGCAATCGCGTCCGCGCAGACCTCGGAGGCGTCGGCCAGCCTGCCGCTGGCGTCGGCTACCACGTCGTGGCCCTCGGGCGAACAGTTGCTGAGGTCGCCGGTGAGCGTCGGCGTGGTCCAGCCCGCGTTGGTCAGCCGGGACACGACCGGGTGGTAATCGGCGTTGTTCTCTGACGCGATGAGCCGGACTCCGCTGGTGGTCGTGGCCAGCCCGAACCCTTGGACGTCCCAGGTCCTGGCGATGGGCTTGAACGCGGTCCAGCCGCTGCCCGCCTGCCGGTCGAAGTAGACCGGCGCGGTGATCGTGCCGTCCTTGTCGATGGCCAGCACGGCGCTTGTCCCGTTGAACGCGAGCATGGCCTCGCCGGGCCAGAAGGGCGTGCCGACCGTCTGATAGCGGCTGCCGAGGCCCTTGGTGATCTGCACCGAGTGGGTGTTGCCACTCGACGGGTTGGTGACCGCCCAGATGCTGCCGTTGGGCGCGAGCGTGGCGTCAAGGAAGTACCCGAAGCTCGGCCCCGGTGAGACGTCCCTCTCGGCCGACAGCGCGCCGCCTGCCTGGGAGGTGGCGATGGCGATCTCGTCCCCCTCGGGGCCGTTCTCCGAGGCCACGGTGGAGTGCATCCAGACCAGGGTCACCAGGTTGGATTTGCTCACCAGGACCCGGAGCCCGGCCGCCGTCGAGGTGAAGGTGGGGTCGGGTGCCGAGGCGATGGTCTGGACGCCGCCCGCGCAGCGGGTGGCGCCGCTCGGCAGCGTGCACAGGTGCACCTGGCGCCCGGCCCCGGTGTCGCCGATCCAGCCCAGGTAGGCGGTGCCATTCGGGCCGGTGGCCAGGTCGTAGCCGGAGAACTCGGCGTTGTTGGTCACCGTGATCGGCGAATGCGTCAGGCCGGCCTTCGCGGCGGCGCGCGTCACGGCCGCCTGGCCGGCCGGCGCGCGCACGGCTGCCTGTACCGGGGAGAGTGCGGCCAGGGTGGGCAGTGCCGCGGCGCAGGCGGCCGCGGCCGCCGCCCAGGCAAGGCGGCTCGACGTACGACGGGGGAAAAGGGGCATCGCGGTCTCCAGGCAGATTCGGTCGCTTCTGTCGTGTCGGTCAAAAGTAAAGAACGTGGCTGTAACGTCTGAGTAATGACGGTCAGGGGGGCCGCCGCCGAGCCGGGCCAGACAGCCGATGCGTTGGGCGTGCGGGTGGAGGTCATCGGCGCGGGCGCGGTGCGGCGTGGTGCTGTCGCGGTGACCGGCCTGGAGCTTGGCGGGCGCCGGGCCAGGGTGGCGCTCGCGGCGCTGGCGCTCGCGGGCAGTCCGGTTCCGGCCGAACGCCTGGCCGAGCTCATCTGGTCGGGCGCGCCGCCCCGTACCTGGCCCGCCGCGCTGCGCGGAGTCATCGGGTCGCTGCGCGCGGCGCTTGCCGCCGTCGAGGCCGACGGGCAGCGGCTGATCGCCACCACCCCCTCCGGGTACGGCCTGGCGCCCGGAGCCAGTGTCGACCTGGATCTGGCGGAGGCGGCCCTGGCCGAGGCGGCCGGCCTGGCCGGGCAAGGCAGGCACGAAGCGGCGATCGCCGCCGCCGAGCCGGTGATGGAGCTGTCGGGCGATCAGCTGCTGCCGGACGAGGACGGTTCCTGGCTGGCACCGCACCGCGCGCGGATCGACGCGCTGGCGCTGCGGGCGCTGGAACTGGTGGCCGGGTCGGCGGGCGCGCTTGGTGACCACCACCGGGCGGTGGCGGCCGGCCGCCGCGCGGTAAGCTCCATCCCGCTGAACGAGCGCTCGCACCGCATCCTCTTCCGCGCGCTGTTCGGGGCCGGGGACCGGGCCGGCGTGGTGCAGGCGTACGAGGCCTGCCGGGAGATCCTGGCCGAGCAACTCGGCGTGGATCCGGCGCTCGAGACCGTCGACGCCTACCTGGCGGCGATCGGCAGCGCCCCTGCGGGAGGGGCGACGCCGGGCGGAACGGCACCGGGGCGGGCCGCGCGGGTGCCGCAGCCGTCGTCGGCCTTCTTCGGCCGCGAAGCGGAGATCGCGGCGATCGAGGAGGCCATCCGGGAGCCTGGCCTGGTGACCGTCGCGGGCCGGGGCGGCGTCGGCAAGACACGTCTGGTCACCCAGGTCGCCCGGTCCGCGTCGGCCGCAGCCGCGCTGAGCGGCGGGCGGCTGTGGGTGTCGCTGGCGGCGGTCGAGGTGGATGAGCTGGTCGCGGCGGAGACCGCCATGGTGCTTGGGCTGCCGGTCGGTACCGAGGACGCCGCGGCGCTGATCGCGGGCAACCTCGCGCCGCTGGGGCGGGCCATGCTGGTCCTCGACGGATGCGAGGCCGTCCTCGACGGAGCCGCGTCCCTGGCCGCCACCCTGCTCGGGGCATGCCCGGCCCTGACGCTCGTGGTCACCAGCCGGGTTCCGCTGACCATTGACGACGAGCGGGTCATCAGCGTCGCCGCGTTCCCGACACCCGGCCATGACACCTGGCAGCAGCTTGCGGCCAGCGACCACGTGCGGCTGCTGGCCGACCGGGCGCGCAGCGGCGGCGGGGACCTGGCCCTGGATGAGTCAACCGCGCCGTTCGTGGCCGAACTATGCCGCCGCTGCGGCGGACTGCCGCTCGCGATCGAGCTGGCGGGGGCGCAGCTCGCGGCCATGTCCGTGCCCGACCTGCTCGACCACCTGTCCGAGCCGGCCGCCGACGGCGCCGACCTGGTCCGTGCCATCGCCGCGAGCAGTTACGCGCTGCTCGCCCCCGATGAGGCGACGGTCTTCCGGCGGCTCGCGGTGCTCGACGGGCCGGTCGCGCTGCCGTTCCTGCGCGAGGTGGTGGCGGGCGGCGCGATCGCGCCGGTACGGCTGGTGCGGATCCTGCGCGAGCTGACCGCGCGCGGGCTGCTGAGCGTGGACCGCTCGGGCCCGCGCTGGCGCTACCACCAGGATGATGATCTGCACCGGATGGCCAGGGAGCTGATCAACGCGTCCGGGGAGGCGGCCGAGACCATCGCCCGCCTGGCGGATGCCGTGGCCGCCGTGCTTCCGGCCGAGGCCAAGGAGCCGCCCGGACCCCACCTGGACGCGATCAGCGAGGTGATCGCGGCGGTTCGCTCGGTCCTGGGCGCGGCCGTGGACGGCGTCCTCGCCCCCGGCCGTGGCCTTGACCTCGCCTTCCGGCTGCACCGGTACTGGGCGGCGACGAACGTCGCCGAGGGCCGGTTCTGGCTGTCCCGGCTGCTGGCGGGCGCCCCGCCCGGGACCGGGGCTGCGCACGCCACTTACGCCCTCGGCTACCTCGGCTACTGGGCCGGAGACACCGCGACGGCCAGCGAGGACCTGCGCTCGGCGGCCGAGCAGCTGGCGGGCCAGCCCGACGAGTACGCGGCCCGCGCCCTGATCTACCTCGGCGGCCTGCTCGACGACGTTGACCGGGGCGAGGAGGCACTGGGCTATGTCCGCCGCGCGATCGACGCCGCCGCCCCGTTCGGTGCGGACCTGCAGGTCGGCGCGGCGATCGGGATGGGCTGCGTGCTCGCGGAGAGGGCCAGCCCCGAGGCGGCGCACTTCGCCGCGGAAGCGATCGCGCTCTGCCGCCGGGCCGGCTCGCCCGAGCAGCTGGCCGCGACCCTGCCGACCGCCGCGATGGTCTGCTGGCAGGTCGGCGCGCTGGACGCGGCACGCGGTTACGTCGCCGAGGCGATGCCGCTGCTGGCCGGGTCGCGACGGATCGCCCGCGTGGTCCTGCTGTGCGCCGCCGCCGGGATCGCGCTGGCCGACGGCGACCTAGGCGCCGCCGTAGAACTGGGCACCCAGGCCGACAGCGACGCCGGTGAACTGGGCATCGACCGGGAGATCCCGCTTATCCGGTGCCTACTGGCGCAGGCGATGCTGGCCGGCGGAAACGTGACCGGAGCGGCGGCAAAGGCGGCCGAGGCGATGACGGCCGCCCGCGCGCTGTCCTTCAAGTTCCCCATCGCCCTCGGCCTGGAGACGGCCGCCCTGGTCGTGCAGCGAGCGCCCGTCCGGCCGGAGGCCGATATCGAGGCCAGCGGGCGGCTGCTAGCGGCGGCGACCGCCATCAGGGAACGCGGCAACCGACCGTGCCCGGTACCGCTGTCCCCCGCAATCGCCCAGGCCCGCGTCGTGGCACCCCCACCGCCCGGCCCCGCCCTCGATCCGGCAGAGGCAGTCCAAGAAGCCGCCGCCCTGCTCACCGCCCTGGCAGAGTGACGCCAGTGGCACGATGACGGTTCAGCCCGGTATCGCCGCCCCCCAGCGCCCCCCGCTCTAAGAAACTGCGGCAGCCCAGACCCGTCAGCCGTAGAACAGCCGGTCCATGACCTTTCGCGCCTGCCGCGCCGTTCTGCGGTAGTCCTCTTCGAGGGCCTGGGCCGGGGTGTCGTTCCAGGCGGACAGGGAGTGGGCCCTGGCGTCGGCCGCGCTGGCCGCTGGTTTGTAGCCGAGGAGGCGGGCCACCGCGGTCAGCTCGTCGTGCTTGGCCGGGAGCGCGTCGCCGGGGCGGCCGCGCACCAGCATGATCGCGTTCCTGATGCGGGAGCCGAAGCGCCAGGCGGCCGCCAGCGCGTCCGCGTCCGCGTGGGTGGCGAGGCCGGCCGCGACCGCCGCGTCGAGCGCCTCGATGGTGCGCGTCGTGCGCAGGCCCTCGATGGCGTGGCCGTGCAGGAGCTGGAGCAGCTGGACCGTCCACTCCACGTCGGACAGGCCGCCAGGTCCGAGCTTGAGGTGGAGCGCGCGGTCGGTGCCGCGCGGGATCCGCTCCGCTTCCATCCGCGCCTTGATCCGCCGGATCTCGCGCACGGTCGGCTCGTCCAGCCCGCCGGCCGGGTACCTGAACTGGTCGGCCAGCGCGATGAACTCCGCTCCGAGGGCCGCGTCGCCGACCGCGAACTCCGCCCGCAGCAGCGCCTGGCGCTCCCACGGGGCGGCGCGGCGCTCGTAGTACGCGCGGCACGCGGCGAGGCTGCGGACCAGCGGGCCTTGCTTGCCCTCGGGGCGGAGGTTCGCGTCTACCAGCAGGGGCGGGTCGGGGGCGGGCAACGCGAGCAGGCGGCTCAGCTCGGTGCCGACCGCTTGCGCCGCCTCCGACGCCCGCCGTTCGGCCGCCCCGTCGAGGGCGGGCAGCGGGTCGTGCACGAAGATCACGTCGGCGTCGCTGCCGAAGCCCGATTCATGCCCGCCGTAGCGGCCCATCGCGATCACCGCGAACCGGACCGGCAGCGGGGCGCGCAGCTCCATCCCGATCTTCGCGATCGCCACCGTGAGGACGGCGTCCAGGGTGGCCGTGGTGATCGCGGTCAGCGCCTCCGCCGTCTCCGCCAGCCCGATCAGGCCGAGCACGTTCGACGCCGCGACCCGGAACAGCTCGCGGCGGCGCAGCGAGCGGATGATGACCGCCGCCTGCTCGGCGTCGGCCTCGCCCCGGGCGCGCTGGGCGGCCGCGGCCGCCGGGTCCAGGACGGCCACGTGCCGCCTGGTCGCGGCCATCATCTCGGCCCGCAGCGCGTCCACGGTCTTGGGGACGAGCTCGGCATCGTCGGCGAAGATCTTGACCGCTTCCGGCGCGCGCAGCAGCAGGCCGGTCGCGTACCGGCTCGAGGCGAGCACCCCGGCCATCCGCTCGGCCGCCTTGGTCTCGTCCCGCAGCAGCCGCAGGAACCACGGCGTCTCCCCCAGCGCCTCGCTCACCTGCCGGAACGCGAGCAGCCCGGCGTCCGGCTCGGCCGCGTCGGCGAACCAGCCGAGCAGTACGGGCAGCAGCGTCCGCTGGATGGCGGCGCGGCGTCGCAGCCCGGAGGTGAGCGCCTCGATGTGCCGCAGCGCGCCCGCCGGGTCGCGGTAGCCGAGCGCCTCAAGTCGCGCCCGCGCCGCCTCCGGGGTCAGCCGGGCCGCGCCCGAGGGAAGCTTCGCCACCGCGTCGAGCAGCGGCCGGTAGAACAGCTTCTCGTGCAGCCGCCTGACCTGCTGGGCGTGCCTGGTCCAGGCCTGGGTGAAGGCCTCCTCGGGCGCGGGCAGGCGACCGGCCGGGGCAGTCCGCATCGTGCGCTGCGGCGGGACGGCAGACGGCGGCTGGACCGGTGACACCACGGGTCCGTTACCGATGACTGGATTGAGCGAGCGTGAATTTCTCAGCGCCCGGCCGAGGCGGCGCAGCGCGGCCGGGTCGGTCGGCAGCGTGTGCGTGCGGCGCAGCTGGTAGAGCTGGAGCAGGTGCTCGGTCTGGCGGAGGAACCGGTACGCCTGCGCGAGTTCCTCGGCGTCGGCGCGGCCGACGTAGCCGCCGTCGGCGAGCGCCTTGAGCGCCGGCAGCGTGCCCGGCACGCGGAGCCGGTCGTCGGCGCTGCCGTGCACGAGCTGGAGGAGCTGGACCGCGAACTCGATGTCGCGCAGCCCGCCCGGGCCGAGCTTCAGCTCGCGGCCGGCCATGTTCCTCGGCAGCGTGGCGACGACGCGGCGGCGCATCGCCTGGACGTCCTCGACGAAGTTCTCGCGCTGCGCTGCCTGCCAGATCAGCGGGGCGACCGCCGTCGCGTAGCGGTCCCCGAGGCCGCGGTCGCCGGCCGCCGGGCGCGCCTTCAGCAGCGCCTGGAACTCCCAGGTCTTCGCCCACCGGTCGTAGTAGGCCAGGTGGCTGGCGAGGGTGCGGACGAGGGGCCCCTGCCGCCCCTCGGGTCGCAGGTTCGGGTCGACCGGGAAGATGGCGCCCTCGGGGGTGGAGCGCTCGCAGACGCGGATCATCCCGGCCGCCAGCTTGGTGGCCAGGTTGAGCGCCTCCTGCTCCGAGGTCTGGTCGTCGGCGGGCTCGGCCACGAAGATCACGTCGACGTCGCTGGCGTAGTTGAGCTCGCGCGCGCCGCACTTTCCCATCGCCACCACCGCGAGCCGGGCCGGGCCGGGGGCGGGGGCCGGGCCGGGGGCGGCGGATACGGCCGGCGCCGCGTCGGCCGCGAGCTCGGCCCGGGCCACGGCGAGGGCCGCGTCGAGGACGGCGTCGGCCAGGTCGGCCAGTTCGGCCGCGACCTCGTCGAAGGTGGCGACGCCGGTGAGGTCACGGGCGGCCAGGTGCAGGACGCGGCGGCGGTAGGCGGCCGCCAGCAGCGCGGCCGGGTCGGCCTTGGCGTCGTGGCCGGTCGCGGCGGCGACCGGTTCGGCGTCGCCGGGGTCGGAGCCGACCGAGAGCAGCAGCTCGTCTCGGATCTTGCCCGGCTCGGGACGGCGGTCGGCGTCCCGTCCCCGCAGGACGGCGCTGTCGGCCGGGTGGCGGGCGAGGTGGTCGGCCAGCGCCTTGCTGACGCCGAGGACGGCGATCAGCCGGGCGCGGAACGCGGCGTCGCCCGCCAGGCCCTTGATCAGGGTCTTGTCCCGGTCGGCGACCTGGGCCAGGCCGCCGAGGGCGAGGTCGGGATCGGCCGCCTGGCCGAGGGCGGCGAGCAGCGGGTGATCATCGGTGGCGATGCCGAGACAGGCGAGCTCGCGTTCCGCCCTGGGCACGTCGGCGAAACCCATCCTGGCCAGCCAGCCGGACAGGGACGTACGCGGGCCGCTCACGGGTACGAGCGTATACCGCTTGGCTGACCGGCCGGGAAATACGCCCGTAACGTGCGGATTCCGGTTGGTTGGGCCGACCTGATCGGCGCGGCGCAAGCCAGGGCCGGCGGTGTGATAGGCATGAACCATGGTCGATCTAATCCCGCGCAGCGTACTTTTCG
>Ga0302326_10026222_pt1 | contig 11791 bp, 12 predicted proteins | sample Palsa_T0_3_FD_202264 | JGI IMG/M metagenome (GOLD analysis project Ga0302326, IMG submission 202264) | Peat permafrost microbial communities from Stordalen Mire near Abisko, Sweden - Palsa_T0_3 | ecosystem: Environmental > Terrestrial > Soil > Palsa > Peat permafrost | place: Sweden: Abisko... | reverse complement strand
CGTCAAACCCAGGTCAGCTCACGCTTAGCCACCGCTGAAATGTCCGTGGGGAGGTTGATCCACGCAAGGCTCGCTCGCATCCGCCAGGAGACAGTGCGAGTCGGCGGTCGTCCGCCGAGCAAGCCGCGAGCGAACGCTCAGCGAGAATCGGCGTCGAACGGAATCTGCGCGTGGAGGCGCGTGCCGCCACCAGGGGCGCTCTGGACCGTAAGAGCCCCGCCGAGTGCTTCAACCCGATCCTTCAACCCCACGAGGCCGGAACCCATCGTCGGGTCGGCGCCGCCCTTACCGTCATCACTCACCGACAACGAGATGGCGCCAGCGACTACCTTGGCGTCGACCGCTACCCGCGAGGCGTTCGCGTGTTTGGCGGTATTGGTGAGCGCCTCCGAGACGACGTAATACGCGGCGACCTCGACCGGCTCCGGAAGACGCATATCGACCTCGACAGAGGCCGCGACCGGGACCGCCGAGCGGCGCGTGAGCGTCCTCAGCGCGCGCGCGAGGCCACCTTCGGCCAGGATCGCCGGGTGGATGCCTCGCGCGATCTCCCGCAGCTCATCCTGGACAGACCCCAAGCCGTCGACGATACGCGAGAGCTCCGCGGTGAGCTGATCAAGCTCGGGTGGCACCTCCGTCTGAGCGGCTCGTAGTTCGAGCGCGAGAGAGACTAGGCGCTGCTGCGTCCCGTCATGCAGATCACGCTCGATTCGCCGCCGCGTCTCATCCGCCGCGGCGACAATCCGCAGCCTGGAGCTCGCGAGCGCATTGCGACTCTCCGCATTCGCGATTGCGGTCGCGAGCAGCTCGGTGAAATCCCCCAAACGCGCCTCGGTGCCCACCGAGACCGGCGCGCTTCCGTCTGAGCCCGCAATCAAAGCCCCCCAAGCTGCGCCGTCGACGACGACCGGCGCGCCGACCAGAGTGCGGATCTCCAAGCTCCGGACGAGTGCTGCGAGCGCTCCGGCTATCCCCTCGTAGGACTCGATCCTGGCCGGTTTCTGGGTGCGCTGGATGACGCGGTCGATCGTTTCGCCGTCGAGTGGCAGTCGGGTGCCAGCCGGAACGTGGCTCCGGTTCACGCTCCACCCCGCCATTGTGAGGTTGTAGCCGTCCGGCGTGAAGTGGGAGAGATTCACACTCGTGGCGCCGAGCAGCCGACCGGTCTCTTCGCAAACGGAGTCAAACACATCGTTCGGCGTCCCACCGCCGGCCACGAGCGTCGCCACTCGGCGAAGCGCCGCCTGCTCCGCCGCGATCATTTCGAGGCGGCGGTGAGCCGCGCGCAGATCCTGCTCGGTCGTGTGCCGCTCGGTGACGTCCCTCACGTATCCGGCGAACGAAGGCGCCCCCGGTAGGTCGATCCTCGTGACCGTCAACTCGACCGGAAACTCGCTTCCATCCCGTCGTATCGCCGTCAGCTCGAGACGACGGTCGAGTATGCGGGATTTGCCGGTCTCGATGTGGCGGGCGAAGCCTGCCAGATGCGCATCGCGTAAAGATGGCGGGACAATCACTTCGGCGAGCTGGCGACCAACCATCTCGTCAACCGAGTAGCCGAGTGTATCCTCGGCTGCCGGGTTGGCGTACGTCACCACGCCTCGGTGATCGATCGTGATCACGCAGTCGAGGGCGGCATCGAGAATCGCCCTGGTGCGCGCTTCACCGCCGGCGATCTCGCGCTGGGTTTCGTCAGCGATCTCAGCGGCCCTGGGCGCCTGTTCTCGCTCACGCCGCTCGAGCGCCCCCGGCTCCTGGTCGGCCGAGGACGGCCACATTCCATAAGAGTGCACTACTCAGACGCGCTTTGCAACTTCATACTTGCGCCGTGGCCTCCCCCCAGTTCAGAGTGGCAATTGCGGAGGACGAGGTCCTGTTGCGGGAGGGGCTGGCCGGGTTGCTCGAGCGCTCGGGCCTTCAGGTGGTCGGCCACTGCGGGACGGGGAAGGAGCTGCTCGAGCTCGTTCGAGACCACCGGCCCGAGCTCGTCCTCGTCGACATCCGGATGCCGCCGAGCCACACCAACGAGGGTCTCGTGGCGGCGCGACAGATTCGCGCCGAGTTTCCGCAGACCGCGATCATGATCCTATCCGCCCATATAGAGGTTGAAGACGCGATGGATCTGCTCTCGGTTGGGGGCGGGAGTGGCTACCTGCTGAAGAGCCGCGTGGCCGACGTCGACGAGTTCATCGACGCTTTGGAGCGAATCGTCCGAGGTGGATCCGTTATCGATCCCGCTCTTGTTCAGGAACTCGTGTCAGCGCGACGGGTCGACGATCCGCTCGACGAGATCAGCCCGCGGGAGCGCGAGGTGCTTGCGTTGATGGCCGAAGGTCGATCAAATGCGGGAATCGCAAAACAGCTCTACGTGACCGAGGGGACAGTTGAGAAGCACGTCCACAGCATCCTCGGAAAGCTGCGCCTCGGGGAGACTTCGGACGATCACCGTCGAGTTCTGGCGGTGCTGGCCTTTCTCGATGCCCGCTAGTAGCGCTAGCCCGCCGATTGTGCGTTATCGGGCAACAAGCGAAGAATCGCGTCCGCCGACAGCTTTGACTTAGGAACAAACCCAGCGACCGGGCTCTCCGCGATCAGTTCGCCGAAGTCCGCCTCGGTGTGCGTCGAGATGAAGATCACAACGGCTGGCGCCGGTCCGGCGGCTCGGTCGACCAGAGACCGTGCGAGCTCGAACCCGCTCTCGCTTCCGAGCATGATGTCGACGAGCACCACGTCGGGGCGGAGTCTCTCGACCTCATCGACCGCGGTCGACGAGGTTGAGGCCACGCCCACAACCGGCAGCCCTTCGCGCTCTAGCAGAATGCGCGCGGCGTCCAGAAACACCGCGCTGTCATCCACGATCAAAACCCTAGGCGTCACTCCAGCAGCATCGCATTGACGGTCTCGCCGCGCATTGCAGCCAGCATGAATTTCGGTGTTCCGATTGCTGCTAGCCGGTAGTCGCGGTTTCCTGCTGGTGGGGGTGACAGTTGGACGCTGGCCGTGCAGACACAGTTGCGCCATTTGGAGATGCTGCGGTATGCATCCACAGCCCGGGGGGAGTCCGATGAACTCGACCAGCACCGCCACAGCACCTACACGATTGCCCCAGATGCAAGGCCCAGCGGCGCCGGCGGTTGCGCGCGGGTTGTATGGTCGGAAACGCGAATGCGAGGTGCTGGCTCGGCTCGTGGCGAATGTGCGGGCCGGCGAGAGTTCGGTGTTGGTGTTGCGGGGCGAGGCCGGGGTCGGCAAGACGGCGCTGCTGGGGTCCCTGTCAGAGTGCGCGTCCGGATGTCGCGTAGTGCGCGGGAAGGGTGTCGAGTCGGAGATGGAACTCGCTTACGCGGGGTTGCAGCAGCTGTGCGCGCCCGTCCTCGACCACCTCTGTCGCCTGCCTGGCCCGCAGCGCGGTGCGCTGACCACGGCCTTCGGCTTGAGCCCGGGCGATCCACCGGATCGGTTCATGGTGGGCCTGGCGGTGCTCGCCTTGCTAGCCGATGTTGCTGAGGAACAGGCGCTCGTCTGCGTCATCGATGATGCGCAGTGGCTCGACCGGGTCTCTGCGCATACGCTCTCCTTCGTCGCCCGCAACCTGTTGGTGGAGCGGGTGGCACTTGTGTTCGCTCTCCGCGAGCCCAGCGTTGAACGGGAGCTGACGGGTTTGCCACATCTTGCCGTGACGGGGCTCAGCGACGGCGAGGCGGGGGCGCTGCTTGATTCGGTGATCAGCGTGCCGGTGGACAAGCGGGTGCGCGACAGGATCATCGCCGAGGCCCGCGGCAACCCGCTCGCGTTGCTGGAGTTGCCGCGCAGGCTGACACCGGCGGAGCTTGCGTTCGGGTGTGGACCGTCGGAGATGATGCAGCCCGTTGGCAGCATCGAGCAGGGCTTTCTCGGACTGCTTGAACTGCTTCCGGCTGCGACGCGGCGCGTCCTGCTGGTGGCGGCGGCTGAGCCGTTAGGCGATCGGGCTTTGTTGCGGCGAGCCGTTGATCGGCTCGGGATCGGGCCTGAGGCGGCGGTAGCGGCCGCGGCTACGGGGTTGATCGAGCTCGGTCCGCAGATCCGCTTCCGGCATCCGCTGGCGCGCTCGGCGGCATACCGATCGGCGTCGCTCGAGGAACGGCGAGAGGTGCACCTTGCACTGGCCGAGGTCAGCGATCCGGAGATCGATCCTGATCGCCGGGCGTGGCACCGGTCGCACGCAGCCGTGGGGCCGGATGAGGCGGTGGCCTCCGAACTTGAGCGCTCGGCCGGCCGAGCGCAGGCGCGTGGCGGCTTTGCCGCCGCGGCAACCTTCCTCGAGGGGGCTGCGCGGCTGACGCTTGACCCGGTGCGCCGTGTCGAGCGCGCCCTCGCCGCCGCGCAGGCCAATCACGATGCGGGCGCTTCCGAGGCAGCGCTTGCACTCCTTGCCGCGGCCCAGCCCGAGCTGTCTGGCGAGCTGCACCGGGCCCGCGCCGACCTCCTGCGCGCGGAGATCGCGTTCGCATCAAGACGGGGTAACGACGGGCCGCCGCTCCTGCTCGAGGCTGGCAGGCAGCTCGAGCCCTTGGACGTCGGGCTCGCCCGCGAGGCATACCTCGAAGCATTCGCGGCCGCGGTGATCGTTGGTCGCCTGTCCCGTGGCGGGGATGTGGTCGAGGTGGCGAAAGCGGTGCGCGCAACACCAACGACGTCGACGTCCCCGCGCCCCCACGATCTCCTCCTCGACGGTCTGGCGCTCCTCGTCACGGAAGGCCGCGCCGCTGCGACGCCGTTGTTGAAGCAGGCGGTAAAAGCCTTCCGCGGTGACGCCGCCTCGACCGAGGAGCAGCTGCGTTGGCTATGGCTCGCCGGACGCGTCGCCCAAGACCTGTGGGACGACGAGAGTTGGGAGGTGCTGTGCACCCAGCATGTCGGGCTTGCACGGCACGTGGGCGCGCTCACCCTGCTTCCGCTCGCGCTGCGATCGAGGATCTTTGTGCACGGGCTGTGGGGCGAGCTTGCCGAGGGCGAGGCTTTGGTTGGCGAAGTGCAATCGGTTGCCGCAGCGACCGGGACGCAGCTGGCGCCCTACGGCGTCGCCTTGCTGGCTGCGTTGCGGGGCCGCCAGGCCGAGGCCGCCGATTTGATCACGGCAACGCTTAACGATGTGGTCAGCCGCGGCGAGGGCGATGGGCTGGCAGTCAGCCACTACACCGCGGCGTTGCTCTATAACGGCCTTGGCCACTACGCAGAGGCCTTGGCTGCCGCCGAAGTCGCATGCGAGGACGACGATCTGGGCGTCGTGTCTTTGGGGCTGGCGGAACTCGTTGAGGCAGCTGCTCGAAGCGACAGGCGTGAGATCGCGACCGTCGCGCTTCAGCGGCTCTCAGAGACCACGCGTGCTGCCGGCACGGACTGGGCGCTCGGAATCGAGGCGCGTTGCCGGGCACTGGTCAGCGCGGATGGCGTTGCGGAGCCGTTCTACCGTGAAGCCATCGACCGGCTCGGGCGTACGCGGGTTCGTTTGGAACTTGCCCGCGCTCATCTGCTCTACGGCGAGTGGCTGCGTCGCGGGCGTCGTCGGGTGGATGCACGTGAGCAGCTGCGTACCTCCCGGGAGCTGCTCACGACGCTGGGTGTGGAGGCGTTCGCCGAGCGGGCTCGCCGGGAGCTGCTTGCCACCGGCGAGACGGCCCGCAGACGCACGATCGAAACACGTGACGAGCTCACCGCCCAGGAGACCCAGGTCGCGTGGCTCGCCCGCGGCGGGCTCTCGAACCCCGAGATCGGCGCCGAGCTGTTCATCAGCCCAAGGACGGTGAAGTACCACCTGCGCAAGGTGTTCACGAAGCTCGACATCACTTCTCGGCAAGAGCTCCGCGTGGCGCTGCACGGCGAGGCAAGCGCCGCCATCCTCGGGTGATCAGATTGGATTCAAGACGCGTGGAGCGTCAGAAGCCATCGTGACCGGCATCAATCGGCTGTTCGAAGAACTGACAGTCGAAGGGTTCCGCAGCGCGCTACGAAATGGCGAGCTGATGAACAGCTCAGCGCCGATCTCTGGGTTAGAGCGACCGGACCCCGCAAGCCGTGCGATCCGCGCCTCCGGGGCCGTCAGTTTGTCACGAGTCTGAGTGGCGGTCGTCCCGCCGGTGTCAGCGGTGCGCTTGCGTGGGGTCGTGCCCATGGCCGCCAGCTCGTGACGCGCACGTTCGGCTAACACCTCGACGCCAATCCCCGCCAGCATCTCGTGCGCGAGGCGCAGCTGCTCCCGAGCGTCGATGCGTCATCGCTGGCCACGCAGCCACTCACCGCACATGAGATGAGTGCGGGCGTGCTCGACACGCACCCGGGTGCGGGCAAGGGATTCGATCGCGCCTCGGTAGAGACGTTCGGCAGTCTCGCCCTCGCTCAGCAGCGCACGGCTGCGTGCCTCAATCCCCAACGCCCAACCGGTGCCGCTGGCGTCGGCCATCTCGGAGAGCTGCGCGAGTGGTTCGACGGCTCCCTCGGGCTGGCCGCAGCGGACGGCGGCGAAGATCAACTCGGCCAGGCTCCAATTGCAGAACCCCATCTCCTCCGGATGTCCGCAGGCGTGCTCGGCGGCAGCCAGAGCATCCCCGTAGTGGCCGAGGCCGTTGGCGAGGACCGCGCTGGCCCAGTGGGCCGCCCCCAACGCCAGCGCGTGGCCGCGCGTCGTTGCCCTGCTCGATCGTCGCCTCAATCACGCCGGGGCCGGCTACTTGGCCGCCTTGGCCAGGCGGCCAAGATCAGAGCGCCGTACGGCGGAAGCTCGGTTCCGATCGCCTCGGCGGCCTCGCGCACCTCTTGACTGAGCGGTGGCGCCGCGGCGATGCCACGCGTGAGGGCATCTGACCGCTCGGCGGTATGAGGCTCGCTCGCTAGCTTTAGGCAGCTTGCGGCGAGGCTGACTCGCGGGGGAGCGCACGAGGCAGCTGGCTGCGCGACGTGATGTCGAGCTTGCTAAAGACCTTGCGCAGGTGGTACTGGACGGTGCGCGGGCTGATGAACAGCCGCCCGGCGATATCCGGGTTCGACAGTCCGTCGCGGGCGAGTTGGGCGATCTGTCTCTCCTGGCTCGTGAGCTCATCGCGTGTTTCAACCTCGCGCTTGCGGACGGTCCCGCCGGTGGCCAACAGTTCCCGCCTCGCCCGCTCGGTAAACGCCTCGGCCCCCATTCCGTCGAACATCGCGTGGGCCGCCCGCAGCTGCTTGCGAGCGTCCACGCGCTGGCGCTCACGGCGCAAGAACTCCCCGTAGAGCAGATGGGCGCGGGCGAGCTCACCGCGCACGCGAGTCCGGGCAAGCCGTCCGATCGCCTCGCGATACAGACCATCGGCGATCTCTCCGTCGCTCACCAGCGCCTCTGAGCGCGCCTCGATTCCCAGCGCCCAGTCGGTGCCGCTAGCGCGCGTGTTGTCAGACAGGCTTTGAAGAACATCGCGCGCTCTCTTGGGCTGATCGCTGCGGACGGCCGCCTCGATCAGCTCGACCTTGCCCCACTGGAAGAAACCCATATCTTCCGGATACTCGGTGGCGCGCTCCGCGGCTTCCAGGGCGTCCCCGTAGCGCCCGAGGCTGTTGTACATCACGGCGCTCGTCCACTGAGCGCAACCCAGCGTGAGCGTCTCGCCCCGAGCCCCCGCGTCCTTGATGGTCGCCTCGAACAGGCTGGTGGCCTCGGCTGCTTGGCCCCGCCACGCGGTGAGGACGAGGGACCCCTGCGGCATGACGAAGCCACCGATCGCTTCGCTGACGGTCTGCAGCTCCTCGACCAGTGACGCGGCCGTGACCAGCTCGCCGGCGAAGGTGTCCGAGTAGATGCGGGCGGTCAGGGCGAGAGGAATCTCGGTGAGCGCGCCGGTCTCACGAGCAATCTTGAGGTGCCGGCTAGCCACCAGATCGAAGGACTCATCATCCCACAGGAGCCCGGCGGTACGCCAGGCGGGGAAGCTGCAGCGAAGCTCCTCCTGGGTCGACATCTCACCGCTCCGAAACCTGCCCAGCGACCGTCTCATCACCGGCACGGCCGCGGCGAACCCCTCGGCGTACTCCGTCGCCGTGCTCTCGAGCAGGAGATCGGTCGTGCGCGGCTCCCCCGGGGCAGGCGGCGCCAGCAGCGCGGCCTTTGCCACATCGACTGCACTGATTCCGGGGAGACGGCCCGCGAACATTTTTGCCAACAGCGCGTCCAGATACGTCTCCCGCGCTAACTCGATATCCAACGGCTCGAGTCGCTTGGCCGCTCCCAGCAGGAGCGCGGGAGCATCGCTGCCGCGGCTTAACACCGAGGTGATCTGGGCGCGCAGCAGGTCAATCCGAGCACGGGCGAGCTCGTCAAGTGGCCCCGCCTCGGCGATCGTCAGCAGTCCTTCCGCCGTGTCCGGCGCGCCGGCTTGGAGTTTGGCCTGCGCCGCGGCGAGCCCCCTTTGCGATCGGCGGAACGGGTCGAGCGTAAGCGTGACCGAGCGGTCAAGGAACGCGGCAGCGGCAGCCGGGCCTCCGCGTGCCTGCGCACGGTCGGCCGATCGCTCGAGCTCGGCGGCGACCTCCTCGTCGGGCCCCGGCGCCGCCTGGGCGCGGTGCCAGACGCGGCGATCGGGATCGAGCTGCGGATCGGTGACCGCCGCCAGCGCGGCGTGCAGGAGCTGCCGTTCCTTGTGCGATGCGGAGCGGTAGGCCGCCGAACGCACCAACGGATGACGAAAGCGTACCTGAGCACCAAACTCGGCCAGGCCCGCGTCGATCGCCGGCGTCGCAGCATCGGTCCCGATCGCGAGCCGCTCGGCCGCGCGCCACACCAGCGCCGTCTCGCCCACGGGATCGGCCGCCGCCAGCTGCAGCAGCCGACGAGTGTCGGCCGGAAGTGCTTTGAGTCGACGCGTGAAGCTGTCCTCGATGCTCCCCGTTAGCGACGCCGCAGCGAAGAGGCCAAACCCGCCTGCCAACTCCGCCGGCGACACGCCCCGCGCCAGCTCCAACAGCGCAAGCGGGTTGCCGCGTGTCTCGCTGACGATCCGGTCCCGGACGCTCGTGTCCACGCGTCCCGTGAGCACGGACTCCAGCAGCGCGCGTGCATCGCGGTCACGCAAGCCCTCCACCACCAGTTCCGGCAACCCCGCCAGTTCTGTATCCGGCACGCGGGTCGCGAACAGCAGAAGCACCGATTCCGCGTCGACGCGACGGGCAACAAACGCCAGCGCCTGTGCCGATGCGCGATCGAGCCACTGCTCGTCATCCACAACACAGACCAGCGGCCGCTCCGCCGCCACCTCCGAGAACAGGCTCAAAACAGCCAATGCCACCAGAAAGCGGTCCGGTGCCACCCCCTCACTCAGACCGAACGCCGTGCGCAGCGCATCGCGCTGTGGAACCGGGAGACGCTCCAGATGATCCATCATCGGCGCCAACAACTGATGTAGCCCGGCGTGTGCCAGCTCCATTTCCGACTGTACGCCGGCAGCCCACTCCAGACGGCATCCCGACGCCCGCCGGACCACGTGCTCCAGCAACGCCGTCTTGCCCACTCCCGCCTCGCCGCGCACCACCAACGCCCGGCTTTCGCCCTCACGCACAGCCTCGATCAACGCGTCCAGCGTCGCACATTCCTTGCGCCGACCCCGGAGATCGACGGCGGGTCCAGCCGTGCGATTCCGGGCCGCCAAGACGCGAGAAGGCTACTCCTATCGGCAAGCAACTACTACCCGCACTAGCCAGTCGGCTGATGCGAACGCCGTCCGCGGGCGACAATGTTTGTGGTTTCGCCAAATCGGTGAGCGGCTCGTGCACTTCAGGTGGGCACAACGCGATGACAAGGCGTCCGCCATCGCCCACAAGGCCAATGACGAAGGCGCTGGTCTGCGGGACGCGGCGCTCGCACTGGGTGTCTCCGCAGCCGATTTCGACCGGATCGTCGACGTCAATGTCCGCGTAGATGCACCGGCCGGCGAGCGACTCCTCGTCCTCGGTGAAATCAACCGCGCCGTTGACTTCGATCGCGACACATCGGTGTCCGGGGTCCGGCAGAAGGTCGACTCTGACGAGATCCGCGCCGATGGCCCGCGCTGCATCGATAGCGAGTGCTCCCGCCTCCGGTGCCGGTCAGGCCAGCGTGGCGGCGTCGCGGATCGCGACGTGGCGAGGAGATCCTTTAGCGCGGGTGAGCAGCACGCAACGGCCGCTGATTGACGCCTCCGCCCTCGCGGTGGGCCACGCGGGCCCCGGCTCCGGGCCGAGGGCGAAGTAGCCGTCTCCGGACGGTGGGGCCGCCGCCGGGTCAAGACACGGGACGAACGGACTCGGCCTGCCGAGCACGGCGTCCCCCGGTGACCCTGCTGCGTCCGACACCGCGAGCAGTCCGGCGCAGCAAAGAACCGGAGGGGACTGCCACAGCGGGCGTGCCGCCGCGGCGTAGGCATCCGGGTCGACCGGCGCGTCGCCGCGCTCGCGCGCCATCACCGCTCCGGCTCCGGCTCCGGCTCCGACTCCGGCTCCGGCCTCAGCGACGTGGCGTGCCGCCGCCAGCACGCCGGCCGTCGCTTCAGCGAGACTGAGCTGAGTGTGCCGCCGGAGGCGGCCGACAGCGTCGCCGGCCCGGTGAGCGCGACTCCAAGCGCCACGGCCGGGATTACGGCACCGAGCCGAGCGAGAAGGTCGGCGAGGATCCGCCTCGCGTCGCATCCCGGGTCGAACGCTCCCATGCTGGGACCGGGATGCAGCGTTGGCGGCCAGCCGCCGACCCAGCCGGCGAAGAGCCCCATCGCCTCGCCATTCCAACCGCAGCCCGAGTCGGCGAACAGCACGTCGATCCGCAGCGCGCCGGCCAGTGGCGCGAGCGCGCGAGCGCGCGAGCGCGCGCGCCCGGGTCGGAGAGAAACGCGCGTAGGTCCCGTTCCGCGCCGAACCGGGGCGGTGAGAGTGGTCGGTGCCCGAGCACCGTGCGAATCAGGAGGCGCACCAGCGACTGGAGCGAGTGTCCGGCGACACGGATCACTGTCCAATGGCGGATGCGAGGTCAACTGCTGCTCACGACACTTACCAACACTCACACCGGCGCCCAGCGCCATAACCATACGGAGGGCTTCATGTCTGACATCCCCGACCCCGCCACCGCCGCCACCGCTGACGTCGGTTCCGCGGCAGAGTCGCCGGCGACGGCCGAGGCACCGCCGGCCGATCTACCCCGCGACACGCCGAAGACGAGACTGCACGACGTGCGCCGACTCGCCGGTCATTATCGCGACAACGCCAAGCATCACGGTCGACGCTGGCGCTCCCTGTGGGCCCAGCGCCAGAACAGCACCAACACCACCGGGATAAGCCTCGGATGGTGGTTGCTACTCCTCATCCTCATCCTCATCTAGAACACAAACGCCATGCGGCGGCTCCCAGCAAGCTCGACGGCACTCGCAACGGATCGATCGTGACGACTGCCCATGGGGGTCGGTTTCGGCGCGATGGTTCAGCGCGGTCGATCGATGCTGGGGGCCTCTAGAGTCGCTTGGCGGCCCGAAGCCGGGGCTCGGGCGTCTCTGCCTCGACGGCCGGAGATAGGCGATCTGGGCTCCAACCGGACAGCACGGGCGCGCTTGGCAGCCCGTACCTGTCCGTCGGCTCCGCCAGGGTTGCGCGACGGGGGAGCTCCAGCAGCACGAATGGGTTCCTGCGTGGTCTCACTGACGATCCGGTCCTGGACACGCGGGTCCAAATCCATGAACACGGGATCACGCAGTACTCGCGCGTTGGCGTCACCCAAGCCCTCCTTGGCCACTTCAGCAAGCAAACTCAGCCCTCACACGCTGCA
>Ga0302326_10026219_pt1 | contig 11792 bp, 12 predicted proteins | sample Palsa_T0_3_FD_202264 | JGI IMG/M metagenome (GOLD analysis project Ga0302326, IMG submission 202264) | Peat permafrost microbial communities from Stordalen Mire near Abisko, Sweden - Palsa_T0_3 | ecosystem: Environmental > Terrestrial > Soil > Palsa > Peat permafrost | place: Sweden: Abisko... | reverse complement strand
CTCTTTCTACTGTCCGACATCATCCTTTTTGCGGCGCTGTTTGCAACCTATTCTGTGCTTTCGGGCTCGACAGCGGGAGGGCCGACGGCGGCGGAGCTGTTTGATAAAACGCACGTGTTCGTGGAGACCATGTGTCTACTGGCCTCTAGCGTGACGTGCGGCTTCGGTTCGCTCGCGGTTCAACGAACCGACACTCGCTCCGTGTACTTCTGGATGGGGATCACCTTTCTCCTGGGTGCTACCTTCCTGACTCTGGAGGGCAGGGAATTCGCGAGCATGGTCGCGGCCGGCGCGGGTCCGTCTCGCAGCGCCTTTCTCTCGGCATTCTTCACGCTCGTCGGCACCCATGGCCTGCACGTCAGCCTCGGCCTCGTTTGGCTCGTCATCATGCTGCTGCAGGTCACGACGCTCGGCTTCCAACCGATGGTCGGCCGGCGCTTCTTTGCCTTCGGCCTGTTCTGGCATGCGCTCGACATAGTCTGGATCGGCGTATTCACCATCGTTTATTTGGGAGCGAAATAGTGGACTCGCAGACACAAGCACAGGGCGCTGCACCGGGTGTTGATGCCCGCGATCGGCATGGCGCGCGCAGCTACCTGATCGGCTCGCTGTTCGCGGTTCCGTTGACCGCTGCATCTTTCTGGGCAGCGACGACGTCGTTTGTGTACGCGCCGGCAGTTCCCGTGCTTCTTGCAGCGCTAGCAATCGCGCAGATGGGAGTTCATGTCGCGTTCTTTCTACATATCTCAAGTGCGCCCGATCAGACGAATAACTTTCTCGCGTTGGCATTTGGGGTGTTCGTGACCGGTTTGATCGTTTTTGGCTCGATGATGATCATGACTCATCTCAATCACAATATGATGTCGATGGATGAACTCATGAAAATGCAACGCTAGCGACGGTCTTCCGATGGCGGCCAAGCTGTCCACCGTGGGAAGGCCACCTGTTGGGAAATATGGTTGGGTCGCGCCTTGAGCTACGAACCCCAGCATCCCCAGAAGCGTCGGGTCCTTCTCCATCCCGTCCCGCACCTCGCTATAACGCCCCGCCCCGAGGTCGCAAGATCGAGGGCGAATACCAACACCTTCGAGCCTGCGGAAACGGATCGTTCGATCACGCTCGAAACCGTGGTCTTTTGAGCGAATAGAGCTGGAACTAGGGGCGGACGCCGGTTTTTTGCGCAATCTCGTGTATATCGCATACCCCATGGTCGACAGCGTAAACGGAACCCCAATCGCCTCCGCCGCGGCTTAACAATCCGTGCGACGTTTTTAGCGACTGTCCAGGTTACGCGCCTCGCATTGCCTGTTGTTTGGACCTAGGAGTTCTCGACCTCGGGCATGATCTGCCCCATTTCCATGGCCTGGCTGGGTGGCACTTCGTGAATTCCGATGACGATCTGATCGTCCGCGGCGCGGGTGGCGTCCTGGAAAAGCTCCCATAGGCGCTTGATGAGTCCGCGTTTGTACTCCACCGAGCGACCCGTTCGGATAAGTAATGTGAGTGCTGCAGCAGGGGCGGTTTTTCCCGCCGTATAGCCATTGCCCGGCACGTATTCCTGAAAGATGACGTGTACCCACGGTCGGGGTACTTCCGAATAAGCACAGTGGAAGGCAGTTAGCTCTTCGGCGAACGCGGCTTTAGTCTTGTCCGTGAGCACGCCGCTTTGCGTGCTAACAGTATAGAGAGGCATCAACAGAACTCCTGTGTTTGGCCGCGGAGCTGCTCGGCGGCATGTTCTATCAACGGCACGCACTTCACTGGCGTGTGAGGTTCACTTTGGCGAGATCGATAAGCTGCCCCGCACGTCCATCCAGGACCGCCTTGAGCATGAACAACCCAAACTTGTGGGCTTCATCCAAGGTGGTCGTCGGAGGCATGACCAGCTCCTGCCGGGCGCTAACGACGTCGAGCAGGGCGGGTCCCTTGTGCTGAAGGACCTCGCACACCGCGGCGCGTAGGTCCTGGGGCCTCTCAACGCGAATGCCCTTGATCCCCATGGCTTGAGCCATGGCGGCGAAGTTGGGGTTCTTAAGATCACAACCGCTATCGAGAAAGCCGGATGCCTTCATTTCAAGCTCGACGAATCCCAAAGTGCCGTTATTGAGCACGACGATTTTGACCGGCAGTTCCGTCTGCAGAAAGGTGACGAACTCTCCCATCATCATCGTGAAGCCACCATCTCCCGAGAGCGAGATGACCTGCCTTTGCGGGAATGCCGCCTGCGCGCCCAACGCCTGCAGCATTGCGTTGGCCATGGAGCCGTGATTGAAGGAGCCCACGAGCCGTCTCTTGCCATTCATCTTCAGGTAGCGCGCGGCCCACGCGATCGGAGTGCCGACATCGCACGAGAAGATCGCGTCGTGCTCGGCGACCTCGCTCACGATCCGAGTCACGTACTGCGGGTGGATGAGTTTGCCGTTGGGGCCACTTTCTGCCAAAGAATCCAGTTGAGCGCGGGCCTTGTGGTAGTCGTGCAGGGCCTCGTTCAGATGCGCGGAATCTGTCTTTTCCTCGATAAGCGGCAGTAGCGCCCGAAGGGTGGCCTTTACTGAGCCCAGGATGCCAAGCTCGAGCGCACAGCGGTTGCCGAGTGCACCTGGACGAAGGTCGATTTGTGCGATCCTCGCTTTTTCCGGGAAGAATTGCCGGTAAGGAAAATCCGTGCCCAACATCAGAAGGGCATCGCATTTCTTCATGGCCCAGTAGCCGGACGCGAAGCCGACGAGCCCGGTCATGCCGACGTCAAATGGGTTGTCGTATTCGATGTGCTCCTTGCCGCGCAGCGAGTGCACCACCGGACAGTTCAACCTTTGGGCGAGCTCCACAACCTCATCATGGGCTCCCGCGCAGCCGGCGCCGCAAATGAGTGTTACACGCGTGCTGCTATTGAGGAGTTCGGACAAAGCATGTAGTTGCTCGTTTGCGGGCAGGACTACGGGCGCGGCAGGCAATATCCAGGTTGGCAGCGGCTTCTCGAGAGGCTGCAGCGCGACGTCACCCGGAATCACCACAACGGCCACCCCGCGCTGTGCAACCGCGACGCGCATGGCGCGCAGCAGAATCTGGGGTAGCTGGTCAGCGCGTGTTACAAGCTCAACGTAGTGGCTGCATTCCTTGAACAGGTTTTCCGGATGTGTCGCCTGGAAATAGTCGATGCCAATCTCGCTGCTTGGGATATGGGCCGCGATGGCGAGCACGGGCACGTTGCTGCGGTGGGCATCGTAGAGACCGTTTATGAGGTGCAGGTTTCCGGGACCACAGCTGCCGGCGCAGACCGCCAACTGTCCGGTAAGGTAGGCCTCCGCTCCAGCGGCGAAGGCTGCGCTTTCTTCGTGGCGTAAATGGATCCACTCAATGGACTTCAGACGTCGCAGCGAGTCGGTAAATCCGTTCAGGGAATCCCCGACCACGCCGTAAATGCGCCTAACGCCGGCTCGTGACAGCGTTTCGGCCATGAAATCTGCGGCAGTCCGGCTCATTTGGGAACGTCCTGGCGATGTTGAAATGAGGACATCACGGTGTCTTCTCGGTTTCGGCTGTTGAGCTCTCGGATGAAGCTAGCTCGCGTAGTTCTTCAGGATGCGCAGGTCGGTAACGGAGTACCCCATGCCCAGTCGATAGCCGCGGCCGACGCGAAGCGGTGCGACCAGGTGCATGTCCTCGCCGTGCACCTCGGGAATCTGGAGTTCAGCGGTTCCCGTCCACACATCCACAATCGCCAGATCGTCCGTCAGCGACATGGTGAGCTCATCCACCGCTGGCTTGTTCTGGCGGCCGGCTGTCAGTTGTGGGAAGTAGCGTCGCATTACAGTCGGGCGATTAAAGACGCTCGAGGGGTCTGCAACCTTTTCCTCGAGCTGGATTCGCGCTGTGGCAAGACGCTCACCGTGAGCGGCGACGCTCGCCCCGAAGCGGCTGCCTCGCGCCAACGGTGCGGCGGCGGCACTGGGTGCGGAGAAAGTGCGGGTCTGGAACACGCTGCCCGATTTTTTCGGGAATCCCTGCGCCCAACCACGAGCAAGCGCGGCGTCGTTGTTGACGAATATGAACGGACAATAATTGACCGGTTTGCCGTCGAAGACGGCCTCGACCAAGACAAAGGCCTCGCGGTACTGATACCGGGCCGGGTCAGTCAACTCGTCGTTGGAACCGGTGAACTGCCAGTCAAGAAACCAGAAGAATGCGCGCCCTTTTGACTGCGGGTCGGCCGAGAGCCCGGGGGGAAGAAGCGCTTGGATAGCGTCCTGATTGGCCCAGTATTCGATTGCGATGCAATCGCTGGAGTAGTGCCACGGTGGAGGCGTGACCAATGCAGACTTTCCTTGCGGGGTCTGAGGAACCGTAAACCCTTTGAGCGTCATCGCACGTCCTCACTGATTGAATCGCCCGAGTGTTGGTATTGGGAGTTAGCCAGCTCCATTCTGCAGGCGGCTTCGTGCCGTCCTATCCCCTCGTTGGGGGGTGTGCTGAAACAGCGTTGTAAGCCCCGTCGGTTGTGAGTCTCAGGAAACGAAGCTGGCTCGGTGAGCACGCCAACGCTTCGCGAGAGGAAACGATGCGCCGGCGAGCACCGACGCGGGCGGCGCGATCGGCTACCTAAGCGCTCTTCCTGTATTTGGATGGCGGGTCACTTGGGTCAGGCCTGTCGCGAAGTCGAGTTGTATCCTGGTTGAGCAGAGTTCGACTACACATCCGCGTAGCGATCATGCTTTAGTGCCGCATTTGGGCCTGAAATAGAGTGAATCCGAACGGCATTGTCATTGATGAGCCTTGGTAAAAAGGAGTCTCGGCTTTGCCGCACGCCCCGGCAGGCTATGGGAGCCGGGTCAGTACACTGATCCCCCGAATGGGGGTGATTAGACGCAGTTATTCCCGCTTACTGTCACGCGAGGTAACGAGCGCACTCAATCGCGAGTGAGTTTTAACGGGCGTAATCGAGATGCTCGCCGCAGTCTTCTGGGATTCAGGGCGAGTGCTGGGAAGGAAGACCTATGAGAAACGTAATCCTAGGCATATGCGGAGTGGTTGCCGCGAGTGTATTCCTGGTGATGTACCTTTCCGTGTGGAGCACACGCGACCACCCGGGACGAGCAGCTGACTTTCGGCAGCACATCGTCTCTGAGTTCGGCTGGGCAACGATTCCGATTCTGATGCTGTTCGCAGCTGCGCTTCCAGCGGCAATCACCATCATGTCCGGCGACGCGGCACACTAGAAGAGAGCCGCCGGACCGTCGTCCGGAGGGTCAGTGGTCCAAATAGTACCGAACCAAAAGGCTGATCTAATGGAACATGCCACGATCTCCCCCAGCGAAGCGGCCGACCGCTTGGCAATAAGGGAACTCCTCGAGGCGTACGCGTGCTGCGCGGATCGTCGCGACGCGAAGGGGCAGATGGCGCTCTTCACGCCAGACACTCAATTTATCGTGTACTTGGACGCAAAGAATACAAAGCCATCGCAAGAGCTTCACTCCCGCGAAGCGCTTGCCCCCATCTTTGACGATTTGAACCAATATGCTGCAACCATGCACTTCCTCGGCCAGAGCACGATCCTCACGCTGACGGAAGCCCGCGCCACGGGCGAGGAGTACTGGCTGGCACACCACCTCACGGTCGATGGCGGGCAGCGTCGAATGATGATTGCCGCCTTGCGTTACGCGGACACGTTTGTAAAACGGGATCGCGCATGGTTATTTGCCGAGCGCCGTCTCTATGTTGACTGGATCCAGCAGCGAGTCCTTAACTGATTAAGGCGCCGCAGTGCCCTAATCCCGCCTCGAAGTCTTTTTGCGGTGGGCTGCACGATTTGAGAAGTCCGGCCGGGAGATCGCCCGCGACAAGAACCACGGCGAGAGGATGGCGGGAAAAGTAAAGAGCGGGGGACATCGCAAGGCGATAGAAAGGTATGAGTCCGGAGCTGGCACGTCTGGTGTGTTCATTTGCAATCGCTTCGTTTTGGATTGCCGTCCCTGCTTGCCCCGCTAGCACTGGCGGCCCGATGAAGAGCCGGGAGCGGTAAACACTCCGTTTCAAGAAGCGACCCGGCGCGTAGCGGCCGAAGCGCCGTTGCTCGATGCGGTCTCGTGACACCGGCATGACTCGTGCGCATACCCGCACAAGATCCGGGCGGTTTATACAAGAACTTCAAGTGTGGCTGCGCAAAAGTGGCAGCAATGGCTCCTTCATCGTCCATTACGGATCAGCGTGCTCACTCCCCTCGACCCGTCTGCGGGTGCTTGCCCCTCGGGTTGGCAGGTCGATTTGCGACCCGCCAACCCGCTTCTCGAGCCGATGATTGCTCAGGGCCCGTCGGCGTTGGTCGATCCTTGCAGGTGGCGATATGGGGTCCCCCAATCGCGGGAAGGTTATGAAACCCCGTTACTTCAATACTGACTCTACGAATGACGCCGTCCTGACGGCGGTGTGCATTAAAAACCACCCTCTAAAGGAGCAAGCGCAATGCGCAGTATGATCTCGTTAGCAGCGTGCCTTTCCCTTTGCGCCGTCGCGTACACTGGCGACGCAAATTCGACCAATCCAGTTGACGACAACGCCAAGCCCGATGGAACGGTTACGCTGAGCGGCGGCAGCGTCGCAGCTGGAATCGGATACACCTGGGGTCAGGGTGAACTGAAAACCTCTGACAAATCGCAGAAGTTTTCCATCAAAGGAGTCTCCGTGATAGACGTCGGCGCGACGGGCTTCGACGCACACGGAAACGTTTATAACCTTAAGACACTGGCTGATTTTTCAGGTACCTACACGGCGGCCGCGGCGGGCGCCACGGTTGTCAATGGCGCCACGGCCATCTATATGCGAAACGAGCATGGCGTCGTGATCATGTTGATCGCCAATACTACGGGGCTCAAATTCAATCTTTCGGCTGACGGCGTGCGAATTGCCCCGAAGAGCTGAGGAGGGGTTTCGAGCGCCCTTCGATCGTAGATGCCTTTGCGGGTTGAATGATGGAGGCGCTCGTGGCGCAAGCATTGACGGTGTAATCGAGGCAAGAATTGATGGCCTCCGTCGAAAACGTCACCCTCCGCTTGGAGGGTCGAATCACCGCGCACACCGCGAGGTCCATCTGGCGGTCCGCCCTGGATACACTCGAGTCGCATCCTGATCGACCTATCCTGATTGACACGTCGCGACTGGAGTACGTCGATACCGTCGGAGTGGCGATGCTTTTTGATCTAAGTCGTCAGTGGCGCCCCGCGGGAGCTGGCGTGGTCTTTCAAGCGCTCCCACCCAATTTTGCATCCCTGCTTCATCGCTATGACCCGGCCGAGTTCGCTATCGCTGTTCCGGCCCGTCGACATGTGGGGGTGTTTGAGCACGTCGGTCGGTCGACAGTTGCGCAACTACGGCTGCTTCAAGAACTGCTGGGCTTCCTGAATCTCTGCAAACGTGCGCTCATGCGGGCTGCCACCCACCGAGGCACGGTGGCCTGGACGGACGTTCTCGATGTTGCCACGGAAGTCGGAGCTCACGCAGTGCCGATCGTTCTTCTAATGGGTTTTCTCATGGGCGTGATCATCGCCTTCGAGGTCGGCCTGGTTGCCCGGCAGTTTGGGGCGATTATCTTTGTGGTTGACGGCGTCGGAAAGGCGATGCTGCGAGAGCTCGGGGCGCTGATGACGGCTATCGTCCTTGCGGGCCGTACCGGGGCCGCATTCGCGGCCCAAATTGCGACGCAAAGGGTCAATGAGGAGCTGAACGCGATCTCAACGTTCGGGCTGGATCCGATTGAGTTTCTGGTGTTGCCGCGGCTTCTGGCCACCGTCTTTGTCGTCCCATTGCTGGCGGTATTGGCCGACGTAGTGGGCCTGTTCGGAGGCGCATTGGTCATGGCGAGTACGTTCAACGTCAGCTATCTGCAGTTCTATTCGCAACTGCTGAAGGCTGTCACTGCCCAGGATTTCGTGCTTGGAATCGTGAAAGCGGCCGTGTTCGGACTGACTATTGCGGCGATCGGCTGCCATCGCGGATTCCGGACCGGGGCGGGGCCGGCCTCCGTGGGCCTCTCCGCCACCGGCGCGGTGGTCGCGAGCATCGTCATGGTCGTCGTGATCGACGGCTTATTTGCGGTGATCACTACCTGAATGGACCATCCACCGAATACTCGACCAGCCGTGGGGGGCGCAGAGAAGGCCTCTCAACCGGCTGTCAGCGTGCGCAACCTGCGGATGGGGTATGGCACGCGCGTGCTGCTTGAGGACGCATCCTTTGATGTCCATCCCGGCGAGATCGTAGTGATCCTTGGGGGATCCGGAAGCGGAAAGTCGAGTCTGATGAAGAGCCTCATCGGGCTTCATCCGCCGCTAGCCGGTGACGTTCTCATCCGGGGCGTGAGCCTGGTACGAGCGGTGGCCGAAGAGAAGGTGGCCCTGCAGCGTCAACTCGGCGTCATGTACCAAAGCGGCGCACTCTTCGGATCGTTGACTGTACTGGAGAACATCCGCTTCCCGCTGGATCAATTCACGGATCTCTCGCTTGAGCAGAAGAATCTCGCCGCCCGCATGCTTCTGCAAACACTCGAGATGAAGCAGGCCGAGACGCTGATGCCCGGCGAACTCTCGGGAGGCATGCTCAAGCGGGTGGCGATCGCGCGGGCGATGGCTCTCGGGTGCGACATCCTGCTGCTGGATGAGCCCTCCGCCGGACTAGATCCAGTGACGGCGGCAAATCTGGATCTCACGCTTTTGACCTTGCGTAAGAATCTGGGTGTCACCCTGATTGTCGTAACGCACGAGCTCGAGAGCATATTTGCGATCGGGGACCGGGCCATCATGCTCGACCCGATCTCGCGCGCCATCATTGCCGACGACAAGCCCACTTCGCTGCGCGATCGGAGCACAGATGCGCGCGTCCATCAGTTCTTCAATCGCCAGCCGGACAAGCAGCGCGCGACGGAGGTCCCGTAGGACATGGAAGAAGCCAAGCGACACGGGAGGCTGGGCGCGTTCATCGTCGTGAGCCTGTTCATCCTGGCAGCGGCACTATTTCTGCTGGGCGGACGAAGCTGGTTTCAGCCGACCTTCACGTTCGAGACCTACTTCGACCAATCCGTCGCCGGCCTTGATGTCGGTGCGCCGGTCCGGTTTCGCGGCGTGCCGCTGGGTCACGTGGCCGCGATACTGACATCGGCCGCGACCTACGAACAATCGGTCCCAATCGACAGGCGGCACGAGTACATCGTAGTGCGGGTGGAGGTCAATCTCTCGGGGGAGGAAGCGGCACAGATGAGGAGAGAAGCCGAATCTATGGCGGCAAGAGGATTACGCGCCCAGACGCAACTCGCAGGCATCACCGGCCAGCAATACCTAGCTTTGGACTTCCTCGATCCCCAAAAGTATGCGCCGCTGCCCTTCGGCTGGACACCCCAGTATTTTTATCTCCCGTCTGCCCCAAGTTCGGCGGGGGAGATCATCGCGAAAGCCCAGAGCTTTCTCGCAAGCCTCAACGAGGCGGACATCAAGAGGCTGGGCCAAAATCTCGACACGCTGGTAAGCGACCTGGATAAGAAGCTCGGAGAGATTCCGGTCACCGATCTTGCGACGCATCTGCAGGCCGCGCTCAGGGCGGCTAACGGCACGCTCTCACGAGTGGACCGCCTCCTAGCCGATCCATCGCTGAAGCGGACGGTTGACAATATGGCGTTCATCTCCACTCATATACGTCAGATGACTCGTGACGGCGGGCTGGAGCGACTTGTCAAAGATCTCGATGACGCCTCCGAGCGGTTGGATGCCGTCGTTGGGGACAATCAGTACGACGTGCGCGCGATTGTCGAGGACCTGCGCTCCACCGCCGGTAACCTCCGCGCCTTGTCGGAAAGCGTCAAGACATATCCGGCCGGTGCCCTTGTCGGCGGGCCGCCCGACAAAATCCAGCTTTCGGGACATTCGCCATGATGTTCAAACATGTGGCTGTCGTCGGCGTCGCTCTGATCATATCGGCGTGTTCGATCGGGCGTCCGATTCCCACCGCCACGACCTACAGCATCGAGCCACGACCCGCTGCCCCGGATGATCCACGGCTGCCGCATTCGGAACGACTGCGAGTGGAGCGTGTTCGAATTGCTGCGCCCTATGACAGGACGGCGCTCGTTTATCGCATGAGCGCAGTACGCTATGTATCGGACCCCTACAATGCCTTCCTTGCCGACCCCGGGCCGATGCTAAGCAATCGGATTGCCGAATGGTTGGGTGCTGCGGGACTATTCAAGGCAGTCGATGAACCCGCGGGCGCTGCGCCGGCGCCTTGGGTGCTGGAGGCGAGGGTGACGGAGCTTTATGGCGATTTCGAGGCGGCTGGCGACAGCCCCGCCGCCGTCATGTCCATCCGCTTCACCATTATCGATGAGAGAAGCGCCCGTGCGAAGGTGGCGTACCAAAGCTCGCTGTCGCGGCGGGTCCCGGTGTCGAGCGCATCTCCCGAGGCGCTCGTTCTTGGCTACGGAACGGCGCTGACGGACATTCTCACTCAGTTCGCGACTGACCTCTCGCACTCAACCTTAGAGTGATGCTGGGATTGGATGCTGCGCGCGCAGAACGCGCCAGTACACCAATGCATTTGCCGACTGGCTCGAAGACCATGTCCGAAAGGAAGTGCGATTCATCGTGAAGGGCGGGCAACAAAATTAAGACGTGAAGCGCGGTTGAAAGGCGCGTGAAAGTGTGGAATATCAATTGGCCGTAACTCAGCAAATCAACGCCTTATCTCGGTAAATCTGGGAGAAATATTCCACAATTCGATATAACGAAATTCATCTAAAATCAAGGCCTTATCCTGATTTCAGCCCCGGACTGAAAATCCGCGTGTCGGTGGTTCAATTCCACCCCTGGCCATAATCAAATCAGAAGCTTAGACAAGCCGAGTCAACTTCAACTGTGGAATATTCGCTGAACTGTGGAATGAATATTCAAGCAATGTGATCAAAGTATGCGATCAATTAAGCATGTAGAGGCCTTGGTTCTTGGTTCTGCATAGGCTATGCAGTTGACCAGATTGATTGAGGCCATCATGACGAATTTATCGGATTCGGATTCTGTCTGGCGGCGAGCCAGATCGCGCAGCCAAGTATTGGATTCGGCCAGCACGAATGCGAGCAGTGGCTGCTCGGGATGATTATCGAGGTATTGAGCACGTGCCGCCTCTTCGACGGTTGGATCGGGGATATCTTCTGAGAATTTGACGGCGCCGACCGTGCGTTGCATCTGGCGCTCCTGGTCATCCTCGGATATTACGGGCCAGTCGAGACCGGACTCTTTCATAGCCTGGTAGCACACCAGGAGAATATTAAGTAGAACCTCCACGGACTGCATAGTCACGCCGAGTCTGGTTTGCACGAGGCAGGAGGCGAGCAGATTGGGTTGTTTTATGAATATCTCATCGGACAGGGATACTCGCTGAGCCAGGTCCATGGCCTGGACCTTCTTCATCGCAGCGGCGACATGTCGGACAGAGATCCGGCCAGTCTTGACCCAGCTGGCAGCGTGCAAGGAAGTCTCTTAGGAAGGAAGAAAGTGGATAATTAACCGCTTGCTGATCAAATGCAACTCAATCAAGTGATTGCGATATTGACCACATCTCGCTTTCGCTACTTTCCTTGGGCACTCGCCGCCGCGCGTCTCTGCTTTCGCGAGGCTGACTCAAGGTCTCGCATGAGGCTGGCGACGTTTCGGCTCTCGATCGAGTCTTCATCACCGTCTTCATTCTCGGATAGGAAGGTGAAGATCAGGTGCCCATTCTTCACTCGTACGGCGGCACTCTCACCAGCCGCGTAGAGC
>Ga0302326_10026217_pt1 | contig 11792 bp, 17 predicted proteins | sample Palsa_T0_3_FD_202264 | JGI IMG/M metagenome (GOLD analysis project Ga0302326, IMG submission 202264) | Peat permafrost microbial communities from Stordalen Mire near Abisko, Sweden - Palsa_T0_3 | ecosystem: Environmental > Terrestrial > Soil > Palsa > Peat permafrost | place: Sweden: Abisko... | reverse complement strand
GCAAGATCGAGCGCTACCACCGCTCAATGAAGAACCAGATCCTGCTCGAGAACTACTACTTACCGGGGCAGCTGGAAGCGCGTCTTGCCGAGTTCGTCGATTACTACAATACCCGGCGTTACCACGAGAGTCTGCATAACCTCACCCCGGCCGATATTTACTGCGGCCGTGGACCAACCATTCTCGCCAGGAGGCAAACCATCAAGCACAAGACCATCGAACTGCGACGACAACTGCATCATCAGGCCATGGCCTGAACGTCAACCAGGTGGGCTCAACACTCTCCTGTTTCAGTGCTCAATTTGTCCAAAAGGTTCTGACGACATACACTCGTCAAGATCCTAAAAGAGCGGATGGCAGTCCGATCCCGCACCGAGTTCTGATTAAAGGGTCCCGCAGTGTCTTGTCCTGACGATCATAAAGCCCCGAAAGCATGGGGCCATCGGCAGACACGACTGCTGGCCGTACCCCTCCCCTCCTGCGCGGCGGCCGTTCACGAAACCAGCGTCCCTGTGCGATGATTGGGCGCCGATCGCGAAACTGTGATTAACCGGCTTTCACCTACGAACTCTTGACGCATTGGGATTACAAATGTAATTCTATCGCATGTCCCAGCCCTTGACGAATCGCCAGCGCTCAATCCTCGATTTCATCGCTTCTTTCACCAGAAGTCAGAAGGGACCTCCCTCTTACCGTGAGATAGCCGCCCACTTCAAAATCACGCCGGGGGGTCTCCAGAAGCAGATCAAGGCCTTGGAGGCCAAGGGCGCGTTACGACGCCGAGGATATCGGGCGGCTCGAGGGCTTCAGGTTGTTTCTGCGACTGAGACTGGACTGCAAGTACGTTTACCAGTCTTGGGGCAGGTTCGGGCCGGCCTCCCAGTCGAAGCTATCGAAAACGCTGAGGACCATCTTGTTCTCGACGAGGTTCTCGCCAAGGGCGCCAACTTTGTGGTCCGAGTAAAGGGCGACAGCATGTGTCCTGAGATTCTGCAGGGAGACCTTCTCCTAATAAGGCAATGTGCCAATGCCGAAAACGGCGACACTGTCGTAGCCCACGTCGGTGACGGCGAGGCGACCGTGAAGCGACTTCGAAAGGCAGGCGGAAAGGTCTGGCTGGAAGCAGCGAATCCTCAATACGCCGCGATCCGTTCTGAATCGCTGAAGCTTGTCGGTCGCGTGGTCGGATTGGTCAGGAAATTTGCGTAGGGAAATATGGCGACTTCGGCCGATCGAACGATCCCTTGGGTGATCGAGCAACAGACAGCGGTCAAACACCAGCTTCTGCGCTCATATATCGGGACGTGGATGAACATCCTATGGCAGCAGCAAGAGCGACTGGATCGACCAGCGCATCTTATCTACGTCGACGGTTTTGCCGGCCCTGGCGAATACTGGGCTACGGAAGATTTTAAAGAAAAGATGGACGGGTCGCCGATCATCGTCGGCAAGATAGCGAACGACTTGATAAGAGGCAGCCGAAAGTTGGACATCATCGCATTCGACACGGACCAACGCACAGTCGATAGCCTCGATCGACTATTGAAGAGCGTCAACACTAAGCAACAGGCTTGGGAAGTGCGGCATGGAGATTTCTTGACGGGGGCGAAAGACATTATGGATAAGTTTGCGGCCCGGTTCGGCCGCGATTATCCCACATTTTTCTTCATAGACCCTTTTGGATATTCGGGCTTCCCAATGAGGATCCTCGCCGAGATTCTCAAACACGAACGGACCGAAGTGTTTATCACATTAATGACGTACGACATCGTCAGATTTATAGGGAAGCCGGACTCCCGCGAGAAAATGGTCGACCTCTTCGGGACGGAGAACTACGAGGGCTATACGCGCGGTAACACGCCTGAAGAGCGGGTTAACTTCATTACTACGCTCTATCGGACCCAGTTGTTGAATCTAGCAAGAGCTAAGCATGTTATCGGTTTTCGTGTTAACACGCCGGGCCAGGAAGGGCGCGCACGCTACTTCCTATTTCACGCTTCGACAAACATCAAGGCGTTAAAAGAAATGAAAAACGCGATGGATCGTACCAGCGATCAGGAGTTCAAGTTCGAAGCCATCGGCGTTGGGGATGGCGACCAACTTGACCTTTTCGTGGCGCGCCCCAAGGCCCAGATCAAGAATGCACTGTTGGGGCACGTAGAAAAACCGCCTCGGCGTTCTATCCCCTACTTAGAGATTGAGAATTGGGGTTATGAACGAACGTCCGGAGTTGCTCGTCACATCAAAACGGCTCTCATTGAGTTGGAGAAGGAGGGCAAAGTGAAGATCGACAGAAAGCCTCGCCAGAGAACAAACACCGTAACCGAAGGGGCGATGATTACGTTTGTTGCCCCACAATTCTAGAAGTCATGGCTTTCGAGTCAACAATTGAATGGACTGAGAGCACCTGGAATCCGGTTACGGGTTGCACGAAGATCAGCCCTGGCTGCAAACACTGCTACGCCCAGACCTTCGCTGAGCGTTGGCGTGGAATACCCGGCCATCCATATGAGCAAGGCTTCGACCTCAAGCTCTGGTCGAGGCGTCTGGAGATGCCACTCAGGTGGAAGGATTCGCGGACGATCTTCGTCAATTCGATGTCCGACTTGTTTCATAAGGAAGTGCCGGACTCGTTTGTCAGTCGGGTCTTCGACGTGATGGAGCTGGCGTCCTGGCACAACTTCCAGATTCTTACCAAGCGTGCTGAGCGATTCGCAGAGTGGAGTCAGAAGACTTTCCACGGCGTGAACGGACCAACCAAGGGGAAGAAGCGCTGGCCAAAGAACGTTTGGGCCGGTGTCTCCATCGAATCGCAGGATTATGTCGATCGCGTTGAGCAGCTCATCCGCATCCCTGCGGATATTCGGTTCTTGTCCGTCGAGCCCTTGCTTGGTCCCGTTCAAATCAAGGGTTCTCATCTTGCCAGGATTCATTGGGTAATCGTCGGGGGCGAGAGCGGCAACCAGGCACGCCCGATGGATCCAAACTGGGCTCGTAATGTTCGGGACCAATGCCTCGCAGCGGGGGTGCCTTTTTTCTTCAAACAGTGGGGCGTCTACGATTCGCGCGGCCGGCGTCGAAGCAAGAAGGAATCTGGCCGCGTTCTGGACGGTCGGATATGGAATGAGATGCCGTTTCTTCACGACACGTAATCACGTTTATGGGCCGGAATCGCCGCCGAGATAAGCAGAACTTATATGCGTAGAAGTCTTGTTTGCTCCCGGCACTTCCTTTCGCGTAAAGTCAGTGGGGCGAGTTGGTAAAAGAACCTATGTCATCCTCGAAGAGCTATTCCGATCCGGTCTATGACGGGGAATCACCGCTCACGTCGGTTAGCGATTGGCCGCTTGAAAAGCGGATCGGAACCGGACTGCAGCGCCAGCGAACGGGGCTCCCGACTCAGGAGTTCCAGGACGAAGTACTCGGTCCTTTCGATGCCGCTGACCTCGCTGGCAAGGCGAGGATGCTTGGGCCGCTTTGGCCTAAATGGCGCCATCTGTTTGAGAACGGCGGCCGCGGTGCCGTCGACGTTTCCCATTAGCTCCGCTGATAAAAGTGTTGCCGCTGAGCGGCTGTTTAGGTGGGCCTAAAGGCCCGCTTAATAGAGCGCTACAGGGGTGCACTTTCGCCTCGATTGCACCGGATCAAACCATTTGAACCGATCGGATCAAACCATTCGATCCGCTCCAACCTGTTCGTATTTTTGTGACTGATTTGTGACTGAATCCAACCAGTCATGTCTGCGCCTTAGTTTCCTCGGCGGCTAAGTGTTTGATTTTTATTGTATTATCTGTAGCCACCCGTCGGATTCGAACCGACGACCTGCTGATTACGAATAAGTCTCGCGCCCCGAACACCGGCAGTGATTCGGGACAAAAATCAATAAAATCCAGGGAAAAACGGAAGTAGGTCTTCACGCTAGTTCAGCGTGTTTCACCCCGTTACGGCACCAAAAAGGCACCCTTCTCTTTCGAGACGAACTTGGATTTGTGAGAAAGCGAGCATCCGGAGATGAGAAGTATCGAAAGTCTACGGTTAGACCGTTGATCGAAACTTTTCGATCCAATCCGGCGTTTCGCAGCCACAAAGATATCCTCAAGTCAAAGCGTTGGCAAATTCTCTTCCGTTCGTGTTTAGCTGGCAGCTTGAACCGCCAGGATGATAACGTTTGCACTGTTCTGACATGGCGAAAATGGTCCAGCGGGAAGGTTAAGGGCGGTGCATTTCCCCCTAAAGCTAGAAGGGAGATGAGCGATGAAGAGAAAATACTTTTCGGTCCGAATCTCTGGCGCGCGACTCCGGTCCTGCACATCCTGGGTCGTGTCGTCCATTGAATCCACGACGACTGGCGCACCTGCTCCCGGTGCATGACGCGCACGAGCGGTTCCAGTAAGTCGGCCACTGCCCCGTTCCACTCCGAGAGCGTGCGCCGGGTGACCTGTACGCCGTGGCGCTCGAAGATCTGCTCTCGCCGATACAACGGCAAGTGATCTGCGTATTTGGAGGCGACCACGTGTGCCAATAGCACCGGCCCCGGTCGTCCCTTGTCGATGGGACGCGCCGGCAGGACCGCCTGCACCACAGCTCGCTGGCAGCTCAAAACAGGCGTACTTGGGTCGCACATACTCGAGGATTACAAATGACGCCGGCACTGATGTCGTCGACCCCGTGCGCCCCATTGAATTCGTAACTCCGAACCCATTTTGCGCTGCTTAGCGGATCATCAAGGGAGATGTACTTGGTCACCCAGTTACGAAGTATCGAAATCAAGGTTTGGCGAGCGGACAGGCCCCTATCGGTTGCTCGCTGGCGTCGAGCGGACTTTTGGCTTTCGATAGCGCTATCGAAACAAGTCCTCCGCTAAACCTTGCAAAACAGAGCGTTTTCAAGCTATTAAAAGAGCAGAACAGTTATAGGAAATTCCAGCAACAACATGAAGCTTATATTCTTCGTGCTCTGTTTTGCGAACATTCTGTTAGGGATTGTTATTTTGCCGTCAGAGGCAAACACTTGCCTCCTTTTACCCACAGTTGCGGACGCTGCTACCAGTTTTTCACTTTACGCCGAGCCGAACAAGGATAAGGTCACGGGGTTAGTTTGGCAGGTGCTTGATCTTTTCTCCAATTTGGGAAATTGCACCGAATACAGTACTATCCGCCTCCAGCTCCGTACGGTTATCCCCCACCCTATCGTACCGATCCATACGGTTACCCACCGTACAATCCTTATTCGGCTCCACAGCAAAACAATTTTCCTAAGAGCTGCATAACTTCAGTGGGTTCTTGTCTCCTACCTCCACTGCCACCTGGACTTTACATACCGGAAGGTGGCTCCTGTACCTGTAGCTTTCCTAGCGGAATTTATTCAGGTGTCGCTCGATGATTAGTACCTCGAACAGGTGGGCTGCCAGGTGTCAGAGGTTCGCGACTGCGGTTTCGGATTCCCTGTCGCTACATTGTCCCTGCATTTCCGTCCGGACAATTTTGTTTCTAGGCATATTCCTGGCGATCGAGGCGGCTTTGATCAGCTGGCCATTGCTAGCCAATGCTACAACGGCTCCGACGCCTCCCGTGTCTGAAGCCGCAAAGGCGCCCTTTCCTGTTTTCGTCGCGTCCGTTCCAGCGCTAATCCTTCTAGTGATAGTAGTGGGCCTTTTCTATTATTTTGTCCGGCTATTTACAGTCGACCTTGGTGCGAAATTCGACAAGGAAACGATCTCTGCAATCGATAAGATGGTTCAGTTTTGTTACTGTTTTATTTTCACCTCTTTCTTCCTCGTGTTCTTGCCTTTTTTTGCTTGGTTCATGTTATCACCGGACCTTTTCTCGAGCTTATACACCAGAATGTTCGGCAGCCCGTTTTCTCTAGTATTAGGTTGCGTTGAGGACCGCGATCCCGAACACGCATACGGCGAAGACGTGTGTGGCAACCGCAACGAGTGGCTAATAAACCTCGGAGGATCAGTTCAGCCCTTTACCCAGTTCCTCCCTCTCCCTCTGCCTGCTAACAACTCGGCAGATACCTCGGCATCCCCAACACCTACCCCAGCTCCTGCAGCCACTTCTGCAATGGTCGATGACTCGTCGCCTAAGACTCATACGGCGCGAGCGCCAGAAGATTCAGAATCTCTTCATTCTAACAGCGTCGCGCAAAGTACGCCTTTTATCGTTCCAATGGCCGTCGTCTCTGGGGGAGTAACGGTACCGTTCTATTTTGTAATTGTCGCACTGCTTGGTGCGTCAATAAGCCTGACCAGAAAGGTTCCTGAGTATCAAGCTCAAATCGCAACCGGCTCGGTTATTCCGGCAGATATTCGCCGGGATCTAATTATCCAGGTGTTGCAATTTGTGTGCGCACCATTTTTGGCAGTAATAGGCTACGCGGTTATTGCTCCAAGCGGCCAGACCGAACTAATGGCTCTTGCATTTGCCGCCGGGTTCTCCTCACAAACCATCTTATCGATTCTCATGATCGCGATGAATCAACTTGAAAATGCGCTTAAGAAGCCCACTGAAAGACATGAAGCTCAACAACGCATTGGCGACCCGAGTGAGGACAGGGATGCGTAAAGATTGTTGTCGATTGCAGGCCGAATATTAAGCAGCTGGTATCCTGCACCCCTTGGAAATTGAGCCACCAATAGTACAAGGTCGAAGAGACCTGTGAGGTGGCAAATGGCAGAGGATCAACGACCAGAAGAAGTGCAGCGTTGGACGGCCAAGCGTCGTGCGGCCGCCCTGGTGATGAGCTTGCTCAAGGGTGAGACCACGGCGGCTGAGGCCGCTCGCCGCCATGGGCTGAAGGTCGCCGAGGTGGAAGAGTGGCGTGATCGCTTGCTGCTCGGGGCGGAGAACGCTCTTCGTGCACGCCAGAAGGAAGACGAGGCGTTACGGGAGGAAGAGATCAATCGGCTCAAGCGCAAAGTGGGCGAACTGACCATGGACCTGGACATTCTGCGCGAGGCGGCAAGACGCCCTACGACGCCGGGGACGTCCGACGAGTGATGGCGACGTGGCCCGGCGTATCGATGCGACGAGTGTGCAGAGTTCTTAAATTTTCCCGTGCCCGGCTGCGGGCGCGCGCGGTAATTGCTGCGGCACCGCCGCGGCTCGACGAAGTGCTGGCGGAACGCATCCAACGGTTGATCGAACGGTATCCGACTTTCGGTTACCGGCGGCTCTGGGCAATGTTGCGTTTCGTCGAAGGGATCCGCGTGAACCGTAAGGCGGTGTATCGATTGCTGATGCTCAAGGGCTGGTTCGTCCATCAACGTTCGTTGACGCCAAGGCCGCGGGTCCACGGACTGAGGAGTCGTGCACAGCGCAGCGATGGGCGATGGACGTGACTCATGTATCGTGTGGAGCTGACGGCTGGGGCCATCTCACGGCGGTTATTGATTGCCACGACCGGAAAGTGACCGGCTATGAATTCGCGTTGCGCGGTCGCGCCAGGGAAGCCGAGCGGGCGCTCGAGGAGGCTTGCCTGGCGCGCTTCGGCACTGTGCGCCCTGAAGGTTCGACACCTGTAATACGCAGTGACAACGTACTAAGACAGGAGTCAAGGGATACATCAGGGCAAAGTTCTCCTGTGGCTTGCGGAGCAAGCGGTTTCGCTAATAACTGCCGCCAGCGGCGGGTAGCCTCCGCTGCGGCGTACCGTCAAGGGTTCGCTCGCCAGGCTCGCCGGCGTGGGTAGTGGGCGGTTTTGAAATCAAGGAATAAGCCCCGCGATTTCTTCCATCGTCCAGATGTGATCTGCAACATTGGCCGCCATCGCTGGAGTCATCCGCAAAGTCTGATGAACGCGCCCGAAGTTATAATACATATAGAACAGCGCGAGCGCGTGTCGATGATTGTCGATCTTCTTGCTGAAAGCATTTGTCAGTCTGGTAAAGCGCCGATTCTGCATCCCAATCGTTAGGTTCTGGCGTTCAACGTAGCTCGTGCTGATGTGCTTGTTCTCAGGGCGTCCGCGCACTTCCGTTTTCTCAACTCCAAGGCAAACCGCAGGGCTGTAACGCTTCTCGGATTCGGGCGAATTACCGTACTGCTTTACGATCATTCCATAATCGATTTCGCCATCGAAAGCCTCATCGACTGCGTTCACGTAGACGTGCAGGCCATCAGTCGATAGCTGGATACGATTGCTGAGCCTGCTCGCTAGATTGCGCATAAACGTCTCAGCAGCGTGCGCGCTTCGTGTTCCGACATACCAGCAAGGGACAATCTTCGTGTCGGCGTCTATGGCCGTCCATGTCCAAACGTCGCCATAACCAAACTGCCCCCGCTTCTCTTCGGGAACGTTCTTCGCCTTGGAATAGACGAAAGACCAAATCTCATCGGCTTGGATGCGCTTGCAAGAGAGATTATGAAAGCGCTCGTCCTGATACTTAGCGCATGCAATTCCCGCGTCCACGACGAGCTTCAATACCGCGTCTTTAGAGGAATCCGTCATGCGACAAGTCGCGCGCACCGAATTGCCCTCGCAGAGACAAGCCAGTATCCGCGCGCGTCGTTCGATGGACAGCTTGTTCATGTCCATTATTATGCTTGCTCGTGATAGCATTGTCAAGTCTCCTGCAAGCACGAAGCTCGCAGTTGACACGATATGCTTGCTAGGATTAGGCTGCAAGCATAGAGGTAGCAAGCATGGCGGATGAATCCATCCAATCTAAGGGCGGAACAGCAAGAGCGGAGGCTTTAACGTCTGAGCAAAGACAAGAGATTGCTCGGACGGCGGCAAGGGCACGCTGGGATGCTGAGGGGCAATTACCGCGAGCGCCATATTCGGGAACGCTTAAGCTCGCAAACATTCCTTGTTACGTGTTGGAGAACGGGGAACGAATCCTATCAACACGCGGGATTATGAAGTCCTTAGGAAGGACTTGGAGAGGCCGCAAATATGCCGGTACCGAATTGCCCGTTTTTCTTGAAGCTAAAAACCTAAAACCCTTTATTTCCAACGACTTAATGCCGGTACTAACCACTCGCAATTTTCGCACAGATAAGGGAACAAGGGGGGAAGGTTATATTGCCGATATACTTCCTGCGATTTGCGAAGTTTATCTACGGGCTCGGGACGAAGGGAAGCTAACTCGTCCTCAGGAAGCTATCGCAAAGCAATGCGAAATTCTCGTCCGCGGTCTATCTCGCATCGGTATTATCGCGCTCGTAGACGAAGCTACTGGTTATCAAGAAATACGAGATCGTTTCGCTCTCCAAGCGATTCTGGATGAATTCATTGCCAAAGAATTCGCCGCATGGGCCAAACGATTCCCAAATGAATTTTATCAAGAAATTTTCAGGTTACGAGGATGGGTCTGGAAGGGCATGAGAGTAAATCGCCCGCAGATCGTTGCGAATTATACAAAAGATATTGTGTATGCTCGTTTGGCGCCAGGAATTCTAAGAGAGCTAGAAACCAAGAACCCCATTGATGAAAAGGGCCGTAGGAAAGCAAAGCATCATCAGTGGTTGACCGAAGATATCGGACATCCCGCACTAGCACAGCATATTTATGCGGTCATAGGCTTAATGCGCGTATCTGACAGTTGGGTGCAATTTAAGGCAATGCTAGATCGCGCCTTTCCAAAACGCGGCGACAGTTTACAATTGCCGTTGTTTAACGATGGTCTTTCCAGCGCGCCGCAGCGGCTTTCTTAGCAATGGCCTTGCGCTTCGCGTCACTCAAGCTCGCTGCGCGGGCCTTGCCGCCCTTGGATGCGCCAAGCGCCGATAGCGCCTGCGCATGCACGTTCTTGCCCTCTGCGGGCTTCAGAATCTCGCCAGTGGACTCTTCCACCACGCGGAGAGCGTTCTGTATCGGGTCGGCGCGCTTGCCGCCTCTGCTTGCTCGGGTAGGCATTGGTCTAGTATGCCTTGAGGCAAATGGGGCAATCAATGGCCTCAAGGGGGAATATTATGCTTCGACCATTGGGGGCTGCGTCATGTTGCCTGATTCTGGTTTTGATCGCGACTGCAAATTGCGACGCCGCAGGTCCGTACACTTCCAAGGAGATATTCGCTCAAGACCGGGCAGCGATAGTCTTAGTGTTTTCGCAAAGTCAACCAAGAGGAACCGGATTTATCGTTTCTGGCGACGGCATCGTGATCACGGCTAATCACGTAGTAACATCGCCCGATCTCAAGACCTACCTACCAAATATCCAAGTTAACTTAAACGATGGTAGCACTATCACGGCCACTCCCGTTGAAACCGCTCCGACCGTTAAGTCTATAAATGGAGATTATGCGGTGCTCAAAACAAACATGAAGAAAGCGCCGCACCTAACACTTGGCGCATGGGATGAAGCCGAACCGGGCGATGCTCTAACGACAATGGGGTTTCCATTTGGAGTATCGAAACCGCTTCTTCTCTCATTGATGCTATCTGGGTTGGCGTCGTCGGAAACTGCCAATTTTATTATATTTCAGGGACCGGCCAATCGAGGATTTTCGGGAGGTCCGTTGATTTCAAATATCACGGGTAACGTGATCGGCATCGTTTCAACTAAGATCGCGGGCATCACCCCCGGCCTCGACGCCGCGAGAACTTCAATACAAAAAACGGGCGGAGGCAGCGGGGTGTTTTTAGGTGGAGTGGATCCCAATGCCGCAATACTGGACCTAATAAATGTACTCGACAATTCACTGATCAGCGGTATGGGGACCGCCGTTGCCATCAATCCAGCAAAAGTTATCTCTTGGACGGAGGGCGATTCACCGGCTTCTCCACGATAGTCAACCCCTTAAGCTGACAATTATAAGTAGCCGCTGTACCAAGGGGAATTTCGAGCGATGACTTTTCAAAGATACAACATTGCTCTTTTTGCGCGATCGGTTTGGACGCCTTGGCCAAATCCGCATTCTTTGTCGGAACGACCGCTACGAGAGCGAATAAGAGCAATCTCGCCATCCTCGGCAACACATCTAGATTCATCATTTAACAACCCCCAAATCGTGTACGAAAAAATGCTTGCTCACGTAGGCATGGCAAAGCTAAGGTACGTGCGTGGGGAGAGCGAGCAGACTCAAACGAGAGAAGCGAGAAAGAGAATTATTAGCGTTAAGATTACAACTGCAAATCCTAGAAGCGCGCCCCACACAAACAGATCAAAAGGGTATTTGGCGTCGTATTCCTCTAATCGGGAAAGCAGCGATTGGCTTCGCGGCGGCTTTGTTGAGTCTATTTGCCGCATTAGTTACGTTCCTCCCCAGAGTATCGATGGAACCCGGCGATCGGGTGGACCCGAGCGATCCCCTTTCTGAAACCTTTACCGTAACGAACTCCGGGATCGGGTCTCTTTACGACGTAACCGCCGGTATCTGCATCGGCCAAATAATCATGAATCCAATCTCGTTTAATCCCCAACAAACATTCACGCTTCCGTGTTCCGAAATTCTCCGGCCTGAGTGGAAGAACCATACGTTGAGAATGGATGAGCGGTTCACTGTCACTTTGCAGGGGATAATCGAGCCAGGGCCCGGATCGGGGGCGACAATTAGCGGTGCGGATATTGCCGTACTTGTCCAATATCACCCTTGGTTTATGCCATTTCATAGAGAAAAGGCTTTCAGATTTATTACTCATAGTTTGCCCAATAAAGATGTGTATTGGTCTTCGATGCCCCTACAGTGAGCGCGTAAATTCAAAACCGCCCACTACCCCGGCGTGCGCCGCCCTTGACTGACGCCCGCGCTGCGGCCGGATCACAGTTAGCGGGAGCATGAGCTCCCGCCGGTCAAGAACGGACCGGCGCAGAACCGAGAGTTGAGCCCAAGTGGCTTCCACTC
>Ga0302326_10026215_pt1 | contig 11792 bp, 13 predicted proteins | sample Palsa_T0_3_FD_202264 | JGI IMG/M metagenome (GOLD analysis project Ga0302326, IMG submission 202264) | Peat permafrost microbial communities from Stordalen Mire near Abisko, Sweden - Palsa_T0_3 | ecosystem: Environmental > Terrestrial > Soil > Palsa > Peat permafrost | place: Sweden: Abisko... | reverse complement strand
TTCATCCGCGCCCCAACACGCGAATATGGCGACCCCATTTGCCGCGGCGTCGATTTCGTCAGCGGCGTAGGCAACGATCCGCTCCACGTCCCGGTCGAAACTGTGACGTTCAGGAGAGCTCGGCTCCCAGGTCCTGGCGAGAGCCTTGAATTCACGATGAAGATACGGCAATGCGTCCGGCGTGCGCCCGTGCTGATCCGGCTGAGTATTCAGGTAGACGCTCAACACCGGAAACGCGGTGGGCTCGAAGGCTATCAGCCGCGCCAGGGGCTCGTCGAGGGTGGTCGCAAGATGATCGGTGATCGTGGATGACATGGCAGTGCGAGAGCACGCGGTGCGCCAAAGGAAAGGGATATGCCGATCAAGTTGGAGCTGATCCGGAAGCTTGAGAACTTCATTGAAAGGGTTGTTGATGCTTTTGACACTGTTTTGACCTTTTTCCCGTTACTGTGGGGACGTTGCTTCGGGCGCGGCACTGTGCGCGCGTCGGCACGAGGGCCCGGTGCCCGGCACGAAGGAGATCTAAAAACTATGAAGAAGAATATGACTGCATTCACAGCCGCTTTGACGGTGCTGGTGGGCGCGGCCGCGGCGGCCGACAAGATCGACATCCGCACATGGACTCTCGGCCAAGAAGGACAAGACGGATGGAGCATCAAGAAACTGATAGGCACTAAAGCTTTCGGCCCGAATCGGAAGGAAATCGGCCACGTCGAAAATGTCATCTTTAACCCCGAGGGCAAGGTACTAAAGCTAATTGTTACGACCGGGGGCTTCCTCGGTTTCGACGAGACGCCCCTTGCCGTCAACTGGAAGGACGTAAAACTCGGTCCCGACATCGATTACGTCAACACGCCGATCACCGTGGAGAGTCTCGACAAATACGGGTTGTTCGACGGTATGCCTGACAAGGTCGCGATAGGGCCACGCCAATGGCGAGCGACAGAACTCATCGGCGACTATGTGAACTTACAGGGTGGTATTCACTACGGCGAGGTCCGTGACCTGATTATCTCTAAGGAAGGCGAACTTAAGGCGGTGATCGTCACGTCGGATGTTGGCTACGGTCGAATGAGGGGGTATTACGCGTATCCATATTTCGGTTATGGCATGGGTTATGACAATGCCTGGAATCCTGGCAACGACCATTACGATTTGCCCTATGGGAAAACCGACATCGCCAATGTGCTCCCCTACGCTTACAGCAAGAAATAACTAACGTGGGGCTGGGCGGCCGTGGGCACTCACGTGCGCGCTGCGCCGTGTTTTGGAAAGTAAGAAGGGAGATTTCGACTATGTATTACTTTTGGGGAATGCATTGGTATTGGTGGTTTTTTTGGGTGTTCCTATGGATGCTGTTTTTTTCCTTCATGATGCCGATGAGGCGGTCTACTTACCGGCAAATGCAATCGCCTCTGCAGCTCCTGCAAAAGAGATATGCCGCCGGGGAGATCACAAGCGAGGACTATGAAGAACGTCGGACCAAACTGCTGCGGGATGGCAATACGAAATAGACCGGAACTCACGCCGGTCACGAATCCAGCTGAGCCGGTGCGGGGGAAAGATCCATCGGCGCGACAGACTCGCAGGCGCACGTGTTAGAACCGTGTCCAGTCCTGCCCGGAACTGCGGCGTTTGCACGCGACCCGGTTGCTCGTTTCGGCATTTTCTGGACCCGCACGCTGGCATGACCATTGAGGGTTTTATATTCGATAAATAGGAACCCGCACTGCCCGTATTTCGGCGAACGCAATCCCGGACTGTAAATAATAATCACGAAAGAAACAAAACATGAGTCCGCCAGAAATACTGGCAAACATCCTACACCCTGCGGCCTTGTGCAGCCTTCCCGAAAAGACACTTCGGTCCATAGACTCGTGGCGAGAACAATGACCAGGGATCATCGGCGCCTGGACGCCGGAGAGAATTTAATGGGACAGACCAACTGGCTGGACAAGAGCACGCGTGCCATCCCAGACAGCGGGTACGCCGTCCCTCGCTTACGATATCGCGGGAGCTCTCGCGCCAAAAGATATGTCTGCTGCCTTCGCCGTCAGGCCGAATCTGTTCTTCAAGGCCCCGCAACTCCGGAGGTAATCCCGGCCAACGGGGTGATTGGTGCGCTCATACAGTCTGCGTCTGGAAAATCGTGAATCGGGTGTTACAGTTCGTGGGGCCGGACAAGGCATTACAGTTGTTCGGCGTCAAACTTGTGGGCTTAACTGGCGAGAACGGCAAGAAGATGTTGCTGTCTCTCGTTTTCATCGGCCTGATCTGGATCTTCGGATGGGGGGTTGGTAAGTTAGCGGGCGCGCTTCTTCGGCAGCGTTCCGGCCGCAGCGCTTTCTGGGCCAAACAGAGCGTACATCTGTTCTCAGCTGTAGCCGTGGTAATCGTACTTTGCTCGGTTTGGTTCACCGATCCGGCTCGGCTGGCCACCGCCTTCGGCTTGATTACAGCTGGCTTGGCATTCGCTCTTCAGCGCGTGATTACGGCCGTCGCCGCCTACTTCGTAATCCTCCGTGGCAAGACATTCAACATTGGAGACCGGGTTGTGATGGGTGGAGTCCGCGGAGATGTAATCGAACTGAGTTTTATACAAACCACGATAATGGAAATGGGAGAACCCCCTTCTGTTGATAGCGCCGACCCGGCGATGTGGGTTCGATCCCGTCAGTACACGGGACGAATCGTAAGCCTGACCAACGACAAGATCTTTGAAGCTCCCGTCTATAACTACTCGCGGGATTTTCCCTACATATGGGAAGAAATGCTCATTCCGGTTTCATACACCGCGGACGTGGCGCGAGCGGAACAGATCATGCTTTGCGCGGCCCGCGAGGCGACCTTACAATTCGACGAAATTGGAGATGCAGCGCTGTCTGAACTGGAACGTCGTTATGCGGTGCGACGGAGCCAGTTGGAACCCCGCGTCTATGTCCGGCTCACCGATAACTGGGTCGAGCTTTCCGTTCGCTTTCTGACCAGCGAACATGGCATTCGGGATATCAAAGACAAGCTGAGCCGCGAACTCCTGAAGGAGTTTACGCGAGCTGGAATCGGAATCGCGTCCAGCACCTATGACATCGTCGGCATGCCGCCGATTTCAATAAGACTTGAGAACGCGAATCATGAGAAGAATCAGCTGGCTCAGGATCCCGCGGATACTGGGCCAGCCGCCGGCGCGATTCATGGGCCCGAATCTGATGGCCGGTAACGTCATCATGGTAAAGCACGTACCCTCTGTCCCGCAGTACGCCCTTGCTTTTGTAGCCCTCTTCAAAAAGACTGGGGGTCGCGGCCGCAGTACGCCTCCTCATGGGCATTGGCAGGCTCACTCGGACCGGCGCTTATGCAGCCGTCGATCGCTTGACCGCCTGCTGCCGCAAGCGCACTGGACCTTTAATTGCAACCTTCGATTCTGACAACCGGCATCGTTGTCAGCACTTTCACTCGCCAGCGACTTCGCTGCTTGCAGTTGTTGCGGCCTCAATGCCGGTTCTCAAATCGTCTGACGGCGGACCACATATCCTCAACTGACGAGGCCGATAAAAGCTCTTGGATCGACACATACAGTAGTGCCGCGCCCGGAGTGGCTGTATGTTCAGGGTCCCAGGGTGGTTTGAAGCTTTCGCTTGCAATTTGCGATCCGCGTTCCGTGGGCGGGGCTGTGCGGAAGCCTCGATTGGCGCGAATAGCGGCGGCATCGGCTTCGACCATTACGGACGGGTTCGGCATGACCTCGAGTGGCGTTGCTGCAGGGGCCAGAAAGGTTAAATCCATAAGTCCTGGCGCTTCGGCGCTCGCGAGAAATGACCCTACTTTGCTCGCCAAAAGTGACCCACCTCACCGGTACGTTCCAGTACCAGGTTTTGCTGCGGCGACTGGTGAGAGGCATACGCGCCCGACGGTGAGCAGATGATGTGAAAGCACCCCGCACGCCTGCGGCGTGGATGATGTTGCTGGCGGGCTCGTTTACCCGTGGGCAAACCTGTTCTTTGTGTGGGTCAGTCTAAGTGAGCAGAAGTGGGTCATTTCTCGCGAGCGCCGAGGGTCCTGGCGATGCCCGCACGCCTTCCGACTAGCGCCAATTCGCCACCAGGCATGTACTGGAACGGAGTGGCTTCACCGCGAAGGTTCAATTCTGCGAGAGGAATCGTCAAAAAGGAGCCCGTGCCTCGCGTCTGTGGCGACTCGTTTATTGAGGCGCGCCGTTTTGCGGCAATTTGTAATCTGAGAAAGCCATCACGCGATCAATCGAGAAACTCTTCACGAAGAAGATCTTAGCGACCGCTTGAACTTCAACACGTTCCGGCATCCAGATCCCATCATTGACGCGCGTCTGCCGCATGTTAATCTGCGAGCCGCGCAGCAAGCGCACTAGAAATAATCCCATGTAGAACGGGTGGATCACCTGCGCTTCAACCTTGATCCAGCCCAGATCTTGCTTGTCGACCCAAAGCTTACCCGCGACCTTAGGAAACATGCTGCCGTACTTGCCTTGGGCGTGGTAGCCGGGGTGCGGCGTCGCTTGAAGCACATAGGCCGGCCTGCCGTTGACTGCTTCTTCGCCGACCAGCTGGAAGTCGAAGGCCATGGGTACTTCCCGGACAATCGACGCGGTCTCCTCCTCCTGCTTGCGCAATCGCTCGGCCCGCTCTGCTGGAGTTTCCCGCTTCAACTTGTCGAGCTCTTCTTTCTGTTTCCTTTCCTCCCCGGCGGAGGGAGGCCGCCGCCCGTCGCGTTCCACGAACTGCTCAAAAGGAACGCCATTGACCAGAATCGTCCTCGATACATTCACATGCTCCGACTTCACGCGTCCATCCGGGTCCCTGTGCTGATCTTCGTCACGCTCGATATAGGTGTAATGGAGCCGGTCCTGCCAATGGCTCTGGGTCGCCGCGATCGATGACTCCACGATCCGGTGGACGTCCAGTACGCTGGAAAGATTCTGAGCTTTGAGGGGACCTGCGTCACCCTGATCGAGAAGTACGGCGAAAGCTGCAAAAGCAACAATGGCGTTTCGATACTCGCTGATCCGCATGGTCATGCTAGGTTCATCATCCCGATGCCTCGGTGGACACGGGATTGTGCCAGCCGCCGTCGGAACCGATGATCGTGTCAGCTTCCTTCGGCCCCCAACTGCCGCGCCGGTATGGGCGAACCCGATGGTGTGTCTTCAGGACTGGATCGACCACGGCCCAGGCGTCCTCCACCGCATCCTCACGGGTGAAGAGCGCTCCATCGCCGGCCATGGCATCGCCCAAAAGCCGTTCGTAGGGCGCTTCCTCTCCCGGCTGCTCTTCAAGCAAGTAGAGCTCTCGTTGCTCGCCGACGAATTCCTTTCCAGGGAGCTTGACGCGAGCGGCGAGGGCGATGGCCGAGTTGGGGGAGAGCCGGAAGCGCAGGTAGTTGATCCGGCCGGTGTCTGGCGCTGAGTCCGCAACGAGCCTCTGCGGCGGGGCTTTCAACTCCACCAGAATCTCGGTGGCGGTATCGGCCAGATATTTGCCGGAGCGCAAGCACCACGGCACCTCCGCCCAGCGCCACGAATCGATAAAGAGCCGCATGGCGCAGAAAGTCTCGACGTCGGAGTTCTTGGCAACGCCCGGCTCGTTCCGATAGCCCGCGTATTGGCCGCGCACCAAGTCGTCGCGCGTCAACGGGCGCATGGCTCGGAAGACGTTGGCCTTCTGCCGGTGCACTGCTCCGAAATCTCTGTCGGAGTGCGGCTCCATGGCAAGCAGGGCGACCAGCTGGAAGAGGTGGTTCTCGATCACGTCCCGCAAACAGCCCGCGCTTTCATAAAAAGGGCCGCGGTCTTCCACTCCGAAATCTTCGGACAGGGTTATCTGTACGCTGGCAATGTAGTTGCCGTTCCAGATCGGTTCCAGGAACGAATTGGCGAAGCGGAAATAGAGGATGTTCATGATGGCCTCTTTCCCGAGGTAATGATCGATTCGGAAGATGGAGTCTTCCGGGAATACCGACCGCGCCACTTCATTGAGCTCCTTGGCAGAGGCCAGGTCGCGTCCGAACGGCTTTTCCACAATGACGCGGGTGTTTTCAGCCAATCTCGCAGCGCCGAGTTCTTTGATCACCGTCTCAAAGAGGGGCGGCGGGATCGCAAGGTAGTGTGCTGGTCGCCGAGCCGTGCCGAGCTCGGGATCCTGAGCGAAGAGTTGCCGAAGGTGTAACTTGCGGACCTTCGCACAATGCTCCTCCAGCGCGTTGAAGGCAGGCGTGCTACGAAGGGGAACGCTGCTGTTTGACGGGCTGTGTGACGAGGTACGCGGCGCTTGCTGTGTTGTCATAAGGATCTCAGCCGGCAGTTGTGAGCGCGGCGTCCTTCGACTCGATGCAGTTGATGAGATCTTTCCAGGAAGCGACGAACGATACGGCGCCTTCGTGCTGAAGCTCGGCTGCGAGTTTCTCATCGTCGACACCGGCCTTGCCAAACGCGGCGATCACGCTTTCGGCGTCGCCTCCATCTTCCGGCAAGACGTCACCCAGTGTGCCGTGCTCAGCAAACGCCAGCAGTGTTTTCTCGGGAATCGTATTGATGGTGTCCGGCGCAGCCAGCGCCTTGATGTAAAGGACGTCGGAGGCCTTGGGATCTTTGGTACCCGTGCTAGCCCAAAGCAGACGCTGCGGGGCTGCACCGGAACTGGCGACTTTCTTCCAGCGTGGTGAAGCGAGCATCCCGCGGTATGCTTTGTAGGTTCGTTTTGCGACGGCAATGCCCAGGCGGTCCTGAAGTTCCTTAGGAACTTTCCCCATGACGGCTTTGTCCCAGCGGCTGATGAACATCGATGCCACGGAATGTATCTTCGGATCCAGCCCCGCGGCAATCCGGCGCTCGATTCCGCGCAAATAAGCTTCAGCGGCGGCCATGTACTGTGCGGCTGAGAACAGGAGCGTAACGTTTACCGGCACTCCTCGAAAGATGGCTTCCTCAATGGCAACCTGCCCCTCCTTGGTTCCGGGAATCTTAATGAAGAGGTTGGGCCGCTGCGCTTGAGCATGGAGACGGACCGCCTCTTTCACCGTGCCGGCTGAATCGTACGCCAGTGAGGGAGAAACTTCCAAAGACACCCAGCCATCCACGCCAGCGGTTGCGTCATGGATGGGCCGAAAGAGGTCGGCGGCATGCCGCAGATCCTCAATCGCCAGCTCGAAGAAGAGCGCTTCGCCGGACTTGCCTTCCTTCCTCTTCTGGCGGATCGCATCGTCGTAGAAGTTCGAGTTCTTGATCGCGAGGTCGAAGATCGACGGATTGGAAGTGAGGCCGGTGACCGAGAGTTCGTCGATGTAATGACGAAGGGTCCCACTCGACAGCAGGCCTCGCGTGATGTTGTCCAGCCAGAGGCTCTGGCCAAGGTCGTGGAGCTGTTTGGTCGGGTTCATAGCTTCACTGTATGAGAAGCATGGTCAAAATGCCGTCAAAAAGAGCGGAGATTCACATCTCAAATGTTCACGATGGCTGCGAAACTGACGGGGTCCAGGCTGGCGCCTCCTACCAGGAAGCCGTCAATCTCAGGCTGCGCCATGAGACTCTTCGCGTTGTCGGGCTTGACGCTGCCACCATATAGGATGCGGACGTTATTCGCCGCGTCCGATCCGAAACGCGTCTTCGCTTGAGCGCGGATCAGCCGGTGAGCATCCGCGGCGACATCCGGTCTGGCGGTCTCGCCGTCGCCGATCGCCCAGATCGGTTCGTAGGCGATTAGGATTCTTGCGAACTGCCCCTGCGACAACTCGCCAATAGCGCACCGAAACTGCTCCATCAGCACCGATTCGACATTCTTTTTTTCGCGCTCTCCAACGCAGACGATAGGGGTGAGACCGGCGTCGAGCGCGGCCACGGTCTTCTTCAACACGCTCTCGTTGGTTTCGCCGAAATACTGGCGCCGCTCGCTGTGCCCCACGATTACGTGAGAGCAGCCAGACGCACTGATCATCGGGCCGGAGACCTCGCCGGTGAACGCCCCGTCCTTTTCCCAGTAGAGATTCTGTGCGCCAATCCGTACTCTCGTTCCTCGAGCAGCGGTGACGGCGTTCTCAACGTCGAGGAATGAAGGGCAAATCACGATCTCACAATGGTCGGAGTGCTCGATCAACGGTCGAAAACTGTCAAAAAAGGACGTGGTTCCGGCAGGGTCCTTGTACATCTTCCAATTTGCACCCATCACAGGTGTACGCTTTTTCATCAGGTCCATCCAGATCGGTGCCCCGCTTCAGGCAAGTTTCATCCAAAATCGAATACGTCTTCACAGTAAGCGAATGGTTGTCAAAACGGTGTCAAAAGGAGCGCCGAGCGACGCCGCTAAGATTACACAACTATGACAGTCGATCGCCTCTTGCGTTCGTCCGATAACCAGGCAACGATGTGAAGCCGTGAGCGGATCGTAAGGGAGGAACTGATGGACACTGACGCGAGGCCGTTCATCCGACGAGATGGAATCAATTGGATATCGCTAACCGCTTTCACGCTTTTTCATGTTGGCGCAATCGCTGCCATTTTCTTCTTCACCTAGCCGGCTTTTTTTATCGCATTGGCGCTTTACTGGCTTTCCTTGAGGTCTTGAGCTTAAACATAGGAGTGGGCTACCATCGCTTGCTCAGCCATCGTTCCTTTGAAACCCCGAAGTGGATCGAGTATTTCTTAGCGGCTTGCGGGGCGTCAGCGTTGGAAGGCGGGCCAGTGTTTTGGGTTGCGACGCATCGCATCCATCATCAGTTCACCGACAAGGATGGCGATCCGCACAAGCCGCGCGATGGCAAGTGGTGGGGCCATATAGGCTGGATACTGGTCGGCGATGCGACACACCGCAACATCGACCAGTGCTCTTACTATGCCCCGGATATTCGCAAGGATCGGTTCCTGCGTTGGCTCTCGAAGTATCACTATGTGCCTTTGGCTCTTCTGAGGAACACGCGCAAAACGGAGCGCGGCGCGAACCAGTTCCTAATTCAGTTGGCGGTGCGCGCCGCACCCTTTGCGCTTTTGAGGAACACGCGCAAAACGGAGCGCGGCGCGAACCAGTTCCTAATTCAGTTGGCGGTGCGCGCCGCACCCTTTGCGCTTTTGAGGAACACGCGCAAAACGGAGCGCGGCGCGAGCCAGTTCCTAATCCGCTTGGTGGTGCGCGCCGCACCCTTTGCGCTTTTGAGGAACACGCGCAAAACGGAGCGCGGCGCGAGCCAGTTCCTAAGCCGCTTGGTGGTGCGCGCCGCACCCTTTGCGCTTCTAAGCATTCTGCTGCTGGCTTTGGGCGGCCTACCGTTTCTCCTGTGGGGAGTGTTCTTCCGCGTGACGGTAGGGTTGCATGCGACGTGGATGGTCAATTCTCTGACGCACTTTTGGGGAAGCCGACGGTTTGCTACGCGCGATGCGTCGCGGAATAACTGGTTCGTAGCCATGTTGAGTTTCGGCGAGGGATGGCATAACAATCACCACGCAAATCCGACATCGGCCCGGCATGGACTCGCCTGGTATGAGATCGACATGCACTGGTGGGAGATCCGGCTGTTGCAGATCATCGGCTTGGCCACGTCTGTACGCCGCGCCAGCCTACCGTTCAAGCTGCAGCCGCCCGTCACTGCGTCCACCAACGCCGAAGTCTAGCGACCGATGGAACCGGCGGCCTGACGTGTCTTGTCAAACAATACCTGGAGATCGCCCAAAGCTTCCGGGTCCGCCTTCGCCACCTCCGCTGTGATCTTGTCTTGAAAGGCCAAGAGGTCTTCCAAAGCTTTTCGCCCGTGTGCATCCGGCACACGGTTCGCAATTTCGCGAGTACGGGTGAAGAACTGCTTGCTGGTCGCGGCCGCGAGCCCATAATTCTTCTGACTGGTTTGAACGAATGCCAGACCAGCTAAATCGCGGAGATCAGCCAGGTCATCTTCTTGTCTTGCGGCGGATAAGTCTTTCTCGAGGCTCTTGACCTTTATATACTGCGGTACGAAACCGGCCAAGAACGCCACGATCAGGAGGATGATTACCACGATGATCCGGTTCTTCATGGGCACGAACCTTTCATTCGCTGACGGGGATGTGCGACTCCGGAATGATCCCACAACCCGTTGCCATTGTCCCCAAATGGCCGCGCCTGCGACCAGGACGTGTCAACCTTCGTTTGCTCCACCGCCCGGTTCAGCAGCCCCGGGACATTGCCACCATCGACGATGACTTTGAACTTCGTGCCAGCCCAGTACGGCCGGATACCTGAGAAGTATCACCACGCGCAGCAAGATCATCCAGGATGAAAGCGGCGGGCCAACAATGCGGCTTGTTAGATAGCTCGTTCTGGGGAGGTTCCGAGCATAACAGAGACAGGAAGTTTCTGAATGCTCAGCACCAGCGGTCTTATTCAGCTACGGTGCTTTCTTCCCCGGCATTACGATGTTTGAGACGGTAATGGTATCACCCTTCATTTCACCGGTTAGCCGCACCCTGTCACCCGCGTGCTCCTGCAACAGGGCGAGCTCCTGATTTTCGATGTTGTAGATCTTTCCACCGCTGACGAACACATATTTGGCGCCGCCCTTGATGCATGCCAAAGTGCAGTCCCGGTCCGTCATCTTGGCCCCAGGGTGTTCGGCAATCATTTTCGCGTGACTGGCGCCGCACATGCCGCCGCTAATGTTTCCGGTCCACGTCTTCTCGGCGGCCTGCGCAAAAGCGGCGAGGCCCACGAGCAGACCGATACAGCATAAACTTTTCAACGGACTCTTCATGTCTGGACTCCTATAGGTCGCGACAGAAACATTCGCGCCCAACTGCACTATAAGGCAACCAATGTCAAAGCGGCGTCAAAAACAGTCATCAGGACAGACCCCTCGCTCCGACTGACTTTTTGACGCCGTTTTGACGACGATTCCCCTACAGTGAACTTATCAGCCGTTATCGCGCAGAACGGTCGATCAAAAGCAGAACGTAAAGGATGACAAATGTCGATACTCAAAGGCGCTATTCACAAATTTGCAACGCGAAGCTTACTTCTCCTTATCGTGTTGATGACGGGCAGCACATTGGGCTTCTCCAGCGGCCAGAAGATCGAAACGATCGACGCTACCGCCGACGGCACGAGCAGCCAACTCGGGCAGATAATCGGCATAACGCTGGAGATCTATGACTACTCCACTCCAGTGGACACACAAATCCTGAACCAGGCATTCGATAAAGGCCACGACCATGGATTGGTAAACGCTCTGTCGAAAATGAAGGCGGTGGGCCACATCTCGGTCACGGGCACCTTAGGCTACGACGTCAGTTATATACGTGAGGTGGCTACGCCAACCGGGCGCAAGATAACGTTTGTCACCAACCGTTTGATTCGATTCGGAGAAGTCTACTGGGATATGCGGTCAGAGTCCTACAACTTAACCGTCGGCGAATTGACTCTGAACGACACCGACAAGAGCAAAAGTACGGGATTCCTCTACCCCGAATGCAAGCTCAAGATGGACAAGCAGGGGCAATTGCAGTTCGATCTAGTGGGAAATCCATTCACGCTTAACGACGTTCTCGATTGGAAGGGCAGGCCCGGCACGAACTAGCTAGACCAGGCAGACCAGGCGCACCCCATTTGCGCCAAACGGACTGGGCAGGCGTTGTTCAATCTTCCCAGGACATTCAAAATTTGGCGACTGCGCCGGCCGGTATAGTGGTCCCCAGAATTCAGACCAGGCGATAAGTTAGAATTTGGCGGAGTCGGAAGCGCAAGGAGAGGCGATGACGACAACGCGAAAGCAGTACAGCCCGAAGTTCAAGGCCAAGGTGGCGGTGG
>Ga0302326_10026214_pt1 | contig 11793 bp, 9 predicted proteins | sample Palsa_T0_3_FD_202264 | JGI IMG/M metagenome (GOLD analysis project Ga0302326, IMG submission 202264) | Peat permafrost microbial communities from Stordalen Mire near Abisko, Sweden - Palsa_T0_3 | ecosystem: Environmental > Terrestrial > Soil > Palsa > Peat permafrost | place: Sweden: Abisko... | reverse complement strand
TGCGCCGTGGCCGGACGCTGCCCGGGGTGGAAGAAATAGCCATCGGTAATCTACCGGCTCTACCATTAGGTCATGGCCGAAACGATCTAATCCGATTTCCAGTGATTCTGGAAGGCCACGAGACGCCAAGCGACCGGCCGCCTTTGTTGGACGGTTCGATCGTTACGCCAGGATATTTTCACTTGTTGGGCATGACCCTGCTGCGCGGCCGTTTATTGAGCGAGTCGGACAACGAAAAGGCGCCTCAAGTGGCGGTGATCAACGAGGCGTTCGCGCGGACCTACTGGCCAAACGAAAATCCGGTAGGCAAACGGCTCAGACTACCAACCCCAGGAGACCGTTCCTCCCTTTCCTGGACCACGGTGGTCGGTGTGCTCGCGGATGCGCGAACCGAATCGCTGGCGGAGTCGATCGTTCCACAAATGTATCTGAGCTTGTATCAGCGGCGGGCTAAGGATTTGGCGATATTTGTCCGTGGGCGGCTGGACACTGCTGCGATTCCGGTCGAGCTGCGCGAGCAGGTGCAGTCGGTCAACCCGGAACTTCCTGTTTTCGGCGCGCAGACGCTCAATGAAGTGCTGTCCGCGTCTCTCGCGCAGAGGCGATTTTCGATGGAAATGGTCGGTCTGTTCGCCTTGACCGCCTTGCTTCTCGCGGGGCTTGGAATTTACGGAGTGATTTCGTACATGGTGAGCGAGCGCCGTCACGAGATCGGGATTCGCCTGGCGCTTGGGGCGCAAAGCCGGAACATCCTGCGTATGGTTCTGCGTCAAGGACTGGCGTTGGCCATCGCCGGCGCCGCGGTTGGGCTTGTTAGTGCGCTGATCCTCTCGCACTTAATGGCAGGAATGCTTTACGGCGTGAGGCCGGCAGATCCTGTGACGTTCGCAGGTGTCGCCGCTCTTCTCATCGGTGTCGCTGTGCTTGCTTGTTATATACCGGCGCGGCGCGCGATACGCGTCGATCCACTGGTGGCGCTGCGATACGAATAGGCGCAGGGCGGAGGGTACCCAGCGGATGCTGGAAAGTGCTTATCGTTTCCGTTCAAACAAACTGAGGAGAGTCACTCGAATGAAACGAATACGAAACTTCTTGCTGTTGGCAGTGCTCATCTTTACCGTCGCTGCCTTGGGACAGGGCGCAAAGAGCGCCGCAGCCGCGAGTGTGCCTCAGGCGCAACAGTCCCAGGCTCCGCCAACCATAGCGTCCACCGTGGACCGGGAGGTCAGCATCATCGAAAAGGAAATTGTGGAAGCTGCGGAAGCCATGCCGGAAGATAAGTTCGACTTCTCTCCGGAGAGCTTGAAGATTCCAGGGGGAGAATACAAGGATGTGCGCACGTTTGCGTTGCAGGTCAAGCATGTCGCCGCTTCCAACTATGCCCTTTGGTCGCCGCTTACCGGGGATAAGTTCCCAGAGAACTTCATGGGCGGGAACGGTCCGCAAGACTTGAAGACGAAAGCCGACATTCTTAAGTTCCTCAAGAATTCTTTTGCCCTGGGTCACCAGGCTGCGGCGACGTTGACGACTGAGAACATGTTGCAGACCGCGGAGCACAGCAAATCAACCCGCCTGCATCTGGCTACATTTGCCGTGGCCCATGCGTTCGATCATTACGGACAGATGGTGGAGTATTTGCGGATGAACGGAATTGTGCCGCCAGCCAGCCGGGGACAGTCAAACTGATTGCCAGAATTGCCATAACCGCCGTATTTCTGCCGGCGCGTTTGCTTTTGCTGAGTCGCTCTTCCGGCTAGCTACATCCCAGCCTGACAAGCGATTTGAGGTGACCCAATAGTTGCGTTGCGGGAGGGATGAACTGGCCATGACACTCAACCACTGGACTCTCAAAGGATGGACTGTTGGCGGCATCGCCTTGGTTTCCTTTGCCGCAGGGGCGGTCATCACTGCCCGCCTGGCGCACGTCAACCAAGTGCGGGCCGATAGCAATCGCGTTTTCGAGCTTCGCGTTTATCATGCGGTGCCGGGCAAATTGCCGACGCTGGAGTCACGGTTTCGCGACACGGCTTCAAAGCTACTCGCCAAACACGATCTGAAGGCCGTGGGTTACTGGGTACCAGAGGATGCTCCCGCTTCGGACAACACGTTTATCTATATCTTGGCTCATCCCAGCCGAGAGGAAGCGAAAAAGAACTGGGACGCGATGTTTGCGGACCCAGAGTTTCAAGAAATGGTGAAATCCGAGCAGGCCGACAAGCTGGTGGAAAACGTGGACTCGACGTACATGCATCCGACCGATTTTTCGCCGATGAAGTAGTGCCCGGTGAGCCATTTGCGCAAGAACGGCTGCTTGTTTCCGAATGTCAGACAGACTCTGACCCGGTCCCACACCTCCGCCAGCCAAAACGCAATTCCCTTCTCCGCTAGAGACTGCGCCCGGTCCCGCGCTCGTTCCGTCAAGGGTTTCCGCTTCGCTCCGGTAAACGGTTGATCCCACCGCCCTTGACGGCGCGCGCGCCCGGTCGCAATGACTCGCTATGAAGGAAATTTGCTTACTTTTTCGAGCGGCAAACCATTCCGACAAAGGAAACGGAGAAGCACCAAAACGAATTCACAAGAACGGGCAACTTGGGCCGGTTCACTCCATGATGCAGTTCGTGCGCCAGGTGAGCTCCTTCAGGTCAGAAACACCGTATTGTTCTGTTAGCAAATTTGTTGGCAGGTTTACCAAACCCCTATAAAAGCATGCGCTTGTTCGACGTAGGTGAGAGGTTTTGAGGTGCTCCTACCACCCGCGCCTCCTACCTCTTTGTTTGGTGTGGTTTTTGCTCACGCCATAGATGAACCCACGAATGATGGTTTTGCAGTGGGTTGGGCGTGCCCGGTATGTGTGATCGACTACTACGCCCGGGAGATCGCGGGCCGGAATCTCTAGCGCCGTTGCCGTCACGGCGGCGCAGAGCAAACGCCTCGACTAGGTGGGGAGGACCTTAGTCTTGGGCACGCCTCCGGACACGCCGATGTGATTTACAGTCAAGGACTTAGGGAGTATGATTCTAGTGTTCCTTGGGGCGAAATTGCTTATGGGGGGGTGTTTTTATGCGAGTACGCACGTTTGTTTTGGGCTCAATATTTACGTCGCTTTTACTCTTCTTGTTGTTCGGCCAGACCTCCAGCGGAACGAATGCCCGCCCGAAAGTAGTGGTGATTGGAGTAAACGGGATGGAGTGGGATATCGTTCGCCCTCTCCTGGTGCAAGGTAAACTACCCAATCTTGCGAGCGTGATCCACAGCGGAACGTACGGAAAGCTGCAAACAGTCTCCGCGCCAAACTGCCCGCGTGTATACACCACGATCTCCACCAGCACCAGGCCCGATGAAGACGGTATTACTGGTTTTATTGTCGGCGGAATCACCGCGAACACCAATATGCTGAAGAAGGAACCGATTTGGTCGGTGCTTTCGAAAAATGGCGTGAGCGTGGGCATGGCTAACGTGCCCGCGAGTTTTCCGGTGATGCCGGTGCATGGCTATATGATCAGCGGCATGCTGACCCGCGGGAAGGACTGCGAGGACGGCGTACTTTGCGCACCGAAACTCTCAGAGGTTGAGGGCGGAGACGCGGTTTATCCCGCCGCATTGAAAACGGAGCTGCTGAGCAAGGTGGGTGATTTTCATATCGATTGCGTGCGCATGCCGTCAGCGGAAGAATTAAACGGACACGAGTCTGACGTGATCGATTCCTGGCTGAAAAAAGTACAAATGATTCGCGACGAACAGACCAAACTGTTCGACTACATGATGACCAATCATCCGACCGACTTTACGTGGTTCGTGCAGTCGTGTGAGGATCGGACCGGACACTGGTTGTATCCGATCGCGCCGTACAACGCGGGCTACAATCCGAAAATTAATTCGGTACGCCCAAATGCCTTTCCCGATCAATACATCGCTTTCGACGCAGTGTTGGGTGCGATCCTTAAACACGTTGACGACAGCACCTATCTATTTATCGTATCTGACCACGGCATCAAACCGCTCCGCGAATTCGAACAGACCGATCCGCACGCGCACATGGATCACACTAAGACCACTCCGGTCGTAGCGACTCATGACTTTGCGGATGGCGACGATGTCCCTGGCTCATTCATCGCCAAGGGCCCCGGCATCAAACGAGATTCGCGGCTGATGGGACTGAACGCTTCGGTGTATGACATTACCCCGACCATACTGCATATTTACGGGATCGAGCAGACTACCCAAATGCGCGGTCACGTACTGACCGAAATTTTCGAGAAAACACCCGCCGCGGACTAAGACAGCAGTGTTAGTTCTTGGTGGTTTGTTGACGCTGCTCCAGCAGTTTGGCCCGGGATTCGGCTCGCTCGGCCTCGGCCTTCTTCCCCGCTTTTGCATAGGCCTGCGCCAGCGCGTGGAACAATTCGGGATTATTCCGCTCGGATCTGGACAACGGCAAGAGCTGCGCAATGGATTCTGTGAACTTTCCGTCCACGATCAAAGCCCGAGCTAGCCACAGGTGGGCATCGACATTCTGCGGTTGCAGCAACAGCGCGGCCTCGAGCTGATCTTCCGCCGCGTTAGCATCCTTAAGGCCAAGATACACGCGGCCAAGTATCAAGTGCGCCTGAAACTGTCCGGGGAAAATCGTCAAACTCGCGACCAGAGCGTCACGAGCGGCGGCCAAATCGTTCGTCGCCTCCAAGGCTTGACCTTCGTAGAAGGCAACCATCGCGTCTTCTGGGCGGACCAAGCGAGCGCGCTTCAGGTATTCGACCGCAGGCGCATATTGGTGCACCTGCAGTTCGAGCTCGCCTAGCTGCTGGAGTGCCGTAGGCGATTCCGGATCCAGTTGCAGAACCCTCTTGAAAGCATTTCGCGCTTGGTCGACGCGGCTGTCCTCCGACGCCATCATGGCGGTGTGCAGAAGATTCTGCTCTTCGATCTTGTCCTTGGGATCGGGTAAAAGCGATGGCTCGGGGACATTGGTGGCGCTCCCTGCGTCGGCCGGACCGAGATAGCCGAGTGACTTCAATTCATCGATGGTTCCCTGCCCTACCGTGGCGGTAGAAGGTGAAGGCGGCGCCTCGCGCAGCCGGAGATCCGCCAACATCTCGCGGAACTTCTGAACAACCAGGTTCCATGGTTGATACTCGTTCTTTAATTCCGCAGGATCGGACTGCAGATCGTAGAGTTCCGGACGAGGCGCTTCGATAAATTTAGACCCGTCAGCCCGAACGGACCGCAACGGGGCCCATCCGAAACGCAATGGATAGTCGGTCTCGCCAAAAACTATCCGACCAGCCACTTCACTGCCCGCGAAGTACGGCTCGAGGGATTCACCATCGAGCTGCGCAGGAACGCGAGTGTTAGTTAGACCGAGAACGGTGGGAAGGATGTCAATGGTCCGCACCAAAGCATCTATTTCTCGTCCCGCGTCGATCCCATCCGGCAGCTTGAGAATTAGTGGAACGTGGGTGGTGGAATCGTAGAGAAATATTCCGTGCGTTTCCTCATGATGTTCACCCAAACCTTCGCCGTGATCCCCAACCACGATAATAATCGAATTCCGATATTGCGAATGCTGCTTGAGATACCCCAAAAAGTGTCCGAGAGCCGAATCCGCATAGGCGATTTCGCCGTCGTATAGATGATCCTTATACAGCCGCGAGTACGGCGCGGGAGGCTCATAAGGATCGTGAGGATCATAGAGGTGCATCCAGACGAAGTGTGGTCCTGCCGGATGCGTATTCAGCCAAGATTCGGCGCGGTGAGCAACGTCCATCCCGCGGCGCTCTACCCGGCCCCATCGGGATTTGGTCTGTGCGTGCTTGGGAAAGTTGTCGTAGTAATCGAATCCGCGGTCCAGACCTGGCGCCAAGGTTCGACTATCCAAAATCACCGCGCCAATAAAGGCTGCCGTGTGATAACCCTGCTGCTTGAGCAATTCTGCCCAGGTAACGTGAGCTGGTGATAGAGGAACTGCAAAGTCAGTCACTCCATGCGATCTGGGGAGTAACCCGGTGAGGATACTGGTGTGGGAAGAATTGGTAATGGGGCTCGGGGTGAATGCCTGTGCGAAGCGAACACCGTCTCTGGCCAAACCGTCCATTGCGGGAGTTTGAACCTGCCGGTAACCGTAACAACGAACATGGTCAGCACGGAGCGTATCTATGGTCACAAGAAACACGTCCGGTCGAGATGACTTCCCTTGCGCATGGCTAACTACGGGGCTAAACAAGAATGGCAGGCAACCAACAAGAACAATACGGAAGCTCCTCATTCGCATAGACCCGGCATGAACAACCCTGGCGATGTTTCGATATGCGAAATTGTGAACCTCATGGCCATAATCGGGAGGCGCACCTGCACCATGCAGAAAATACAGACATCAGAAATTGCCGGAGGCTGCCCCCCGCGTCGCCGCTGCAGCATGCACTTTCTTGCGTTCGCTGATGAAATACCATGCGACTAATAAGACCACAGCCCCTAGTAGCGTTTCACCGGCGACTTGATTGGGCGGCATAACCAAGATCACGCAAATAAACACTGTCCAACCGATAGCAATTATGTTGACGGCGTTTTTCCAACGGCCCAGATTCCACGGCCCACGCTCAACCCACTTGGGTGTTTGCCAGGCGCGCCAGCCCAGATAGATCGGCAAAATGTAAGATATGTACAATCCGATGGTGCTCATCGAGGTCACCACGGAGTACGCGCCGCTCGAGATTGCCACAAGAAAAGACATCCCGACGCAAAGCCAGATGGCCGGCCCCGGAGTGGAGTGCTTGTCCACCACTTTGCGCCAGGCTTTGGAAAGTGGTAGGCCGTTGTCACGAGCGAATGCGTAGATGACGCGCGACGTGGCGGTCACGCAAGCCACCCCGCAAAACCACATGGCCATAACCGCAAACCACGTCATGATGCTACCTGCCCGATTGCCGAGCGCTTGGCTAAGGATGACGATGACCGCAGGAATCTTGTTGCCCGCCGAATCCGTTGCCCCGAGCACACCAGGAATGTCGTGGATAGAAAGCGTCAATGCGAAAAGTAGCAAATAGCCAACCAGCGCCGAGATAATCACGGCGTTGACCATGCCCCAGGGCACGCGCCGTCTCGGGTCGACTGTTTCTTCGGAAACGTGGGCTGATCCATCGTAACCGACCAGAGTCCACTGAGCCATCAGCAGCCCGAGCAGGAAGGACCACCAGTAAGGGGAATGGGCGCCGGTCGCGCGCTGCAGAAAAAAGGAAATAGGCTGCTTGGGAGCAAAGAACAAAAGAGCGCCCACGATGGCAATTACTCCCACGATGTGCACGGTCACGCTGAAATCATTCAGCCAGGCGACCAACCGGATGCCATAGTGATTGAGCAAGCCGTGGGACAAGAGAATCCCACCATAGACGACTAACAGTGTCCGGGTATCCGAACTGAGCCCAAGCAGTGGGGTCACAAACTGCGCACACCCAAAATCGACCGCCGCGAGGTTGGCTATCAAGCCGATAATGCTGAACCACGCCGTGAACCAACCCCACCCCGCTCCCCCGAGCTGGCTGGCCCAATAGTACATACCGCCAGAAGTGGGAAAGGCCGACGAGAGTTCAGCCATGCTCGCTGCTACCGTCAGTGTGAAGATCGCAACCAAGGGCCAGCCGAATGACATTTCCGCGGGGCCACCTTGTTCCAGACCGTATCCGTACAGCGTAGCAATGCCAGTGATAATGGATATGATCGAAAACGAAATGGCGAAGTTCGAGAAGCCGCCCATAGTGCGGAACAATTCCTGGGCGTAGCCAAAGTGGCGCAGATCTTGCGCGTCTTTTGATTCCTTGTTGTTTTCCTTCAATCGCATATTTGGCCTAGGCTCTTGGATCGACGTCAATACGCCAAGTTTTCTCGTACACTCGCCTCAGCATCCGCGCTTGGTACAGCATCATTCTCTATTTCTCGCAGAATTTGGTGTCCAATGTACACGCTTGAGAGAGCTCTTCGGTAGCATTTGCCTTTTGTCCGAGCCCTTCGTAAGCCAGCCCGAGATTGTAATGGGCCGAGGCATCGGAAGGTGTTGCCGCGACGACTTTTTGTAACAGAGGAAGGGCCTCGCCCAGCCTATGGGCATTGGCGAGAAGAAATCCGAGCTTGCCGTTCGCCTCCACATCATTGGGGGAAGTCTCCAGGACCTTCCGAAATTCCTGAATAGCCGAATCCGGTTTCCCCTTCGCCTGATCAATGAAGCCCATAAACTTGTGGGCGTAGGTGTGCCGGGGATTTACCTCTAAAACGTGCTCAAACCCTTTTTCAGCGTTGTCCAAGTCGTCGAGATTGAATTCACAGGCGGCAACGAAAAACTGGCCTTCGATACTCTGCGGATCACGAGAAAGTAATGTCTCAAACGTCTTCTTTGCCTCTGGGTAGCGCTCTTGATTGAAGTAGCATCGACCCAACATCAAGTAACTAGCCTCCACCGTTGGATCCTTGTCAATTGCGCGCGATATGGATTCAATAGCTTGGTCACAATGGCCGCTCCCTGCTTCGATCCCGGCCCGGCTGATCAGATAGAAAACATCGAGCTTGTCTTTGGGGTCAGCCCGGGTCGATCCATCGGATTCCGAACTCTTGTCGCTTTCTGAGTGCCCGAGGTAGCCCAGGCTCGCCAATTTTTCCACCTCCTCCGGGCCTAGCGGTCGAGAGGCAGGCACATGAGCTTCGGCAGCGCTCGATGACAGTTCCAAAGCACGCAGTTTGGCCTTCATCTCATTCATCACCGCCGGCCGGTCCATCGCGCGATTTGTCAGCTCGTGCGGATCTTGAGCCAGCTCATAGAGCTCGGCGTGCGGGGCGTCGATGTACTTCAGGTTTGATACCCGTAGGGAGCGCAGGGCGCTCCACCCGAACTGTCTAGGGTAAAAAGTTTCGCTGTATGCATCCGCATCCAGTGCGTCAGTTGCTGATCTGCCCGACATGAGTCCAACGAGACTCTGTCCCTGCATCATACGACCCTTCGCGAACCCGAGCGCGCGCAGAATGGTAGGGGCAATGTCTATGGTGCGGACTTGTTGCGTCACCGTTCCAGCTTTCATCGAGTTCTCCAATGTTTTGAAAACCAAAGGAACCAGAAGCGTGGGATCATAAACGAAGTAGCCGTGCCTAATTTCGCGGTGCTCCCCCAGGCCCTCTCCGTGGTCACTGGTGAGTACGATTAACGTCTTCCCGTACGTTTTCTGCTCCTTCAGGAACGTCACCAACCGGCCCACTTGCTGATCCACATAAGCGATCTCCCCATCGTAGGGCCGGCCCGCGTATTCCTCCTTGAACGGGGATGGCGGGTTATATGGATCATGTACGTCATAAAAATGGACCCACACAAACCACGGATGTCCGCTGGCTCGCCGCATCCATGAGAGAGCCTGGTTCACGACCTCCACACCTGGCCGTTTCAATTGCTGAGGCATATTGATGATTGCGCCCGGTTCCGTCTTCGTCTCGAAGTGATCGTAGTAGAAGTCAAATCCCGTGCCGAGACCAAAACTGCGATCTAACACATAGGCCCCTACGAACGCCCCCGTCATGTATCCATGGCGCTTCAGGATCTGCGCCAGCGTTTCAATCGAGGGATCGAGCCGATAGCCCACGTTGTCGCGGACTCCGTGAACCATCGGATAAGCGCCGGTCATGATCGAGCAGTGGGAAGGAAGGGTTAACGGTGCTGCGGTAACCACGGTCGTAAAGCGTGTTCCATCGGCCGCGAGGTTATCGATGTTCGGCGTGCGCACCTGCTCGTCGCCGTAGCATCGAAGATGATCCGCGCGCAAAGTGTCGATCGTAATCAGGATGACATTGGGAGAAGACGAGTTCTTGGGGGTCGTGCCGAACAGGCTGGAAAGCAGCACCGGGCCGAAGACCATCGCGCCGCAGATAATTAGCGCCACTCGGTGTCTATTCATTCGTCCGTTGCCACAAAACACAAGGCGACCGAAGATAAAGAGCATTTCCGATGCGGATGCGAAGCATATTCTGAGGCCAGATTTGATCCATCGCAGCGATGCCACGGCGCGTGAAATCTGAATCGGAGCTCGCTCTTCGCCCGACGCTACTTCGCTTCGAACTTTCCGACGAATACCCACTCAGAACGACGACGCGGACCTTGAATAAAGTTTTCACCCGTCGCGCCAATGATCTCATCATTCACCCAGACAAATCGGTCAAGTGCCGCCAGTTCGGGCAGCGGGGTTAATTCCCGATACGTTTCTCCGGCCCGGTCCAACTTCCACACTTTCTGAGAATCAGTCACCAAGACGAATCCGTCACCGACAAACACGGCCGACGGCGAATTGCCTTCGTGGCTCACATCCGGCAGCGGCTTTGCCTGCTCCCATTTTCCCGCGGCAATATCGTAACGGGCCACGTCATGAAAAGCCACGATCGGATCTCTTGGGCTGTCCTGGTATATGCCGCCGAACATCCAAATGGCGCGCCCGTCCGTTTCCGCGCCGAAGTAAAAACGCAAATCACCCGGATAACCAGGCAGATCTTTCCAGCCCGTTTGCGGGTGCTCGGTGTCCAAAGCCATCAGACTGCGTTTCGCAGTCTTTGAACTGCAGCACGTCCCGGTAGGATCTCGTGGTTCAAATTGTTCCGTGCCACCAACGACGAAAAGCATCTTGCCGACGCTAACCGCCCTCGGATACACCCGATCGAAAGGAAACTCGCCGAATTCTTTCCAGCTATATTGGCGGTGTTGCGACTCCAAAGTGTAAATCTTGCGATTCACCTGCGAGCCTGTATATCCACCGAGAACAAAAAGCCGATTGCCGACGACCGCTGCGGTAGCGCAACCTAAAGGAATCGGTAAATCCGGCAATTTCGTCCAAGTGCCTGAGCGGGGATCGAAGGAATGTACGCTGCTGGAAAATTGTTTCTTGATCCAATGGTCCTTGGTTCCGGTCCACCAGGTACCGCCGACAATGATCAATTTGCCGTCGAGTACGGCCGCAGCGTAGTCGGAGCGAGGCTCAGGAGCAGGCGTTGATAGACTCCAATGAAGAATTTCGTCGCCGGAGGAAGCAGCGGCAGCAAGCAGGAAGAAGGCGAGACCCAGACACCACGAACCGAGGGGATTCATGACCAGCTATTCCTCCCGAAGAAAACGACAGTAGCGCCACTCTCCAAAGGCCTCACTGAATCTGTGTCAGTGGGCTCTTCCGGCCGAGCCCGGCGAAAATCAGAAGCAGGCCCACAATGATGATCCCGCTCGATGCGACAAACATTCCCGCGGCCGTCGCCGTGGAATTCTTGGCAGCGACAATGATTTCGTTCCAGTGGGTATACGCAAAAAATGCAGCGGTTGAACCAAGGAGGGCAAGAACACCACCGGATACAATGAGACTGACGCTGGGGCCAGCCTTCAGGCCTTCTTCCACATTGGCTGGCTCCATGTCCTTTCCGGCGAACGAGACGAAGAGCAGCAATGCCAGAGGATGCATCAGTCCCGCAACGATAAACAGGGGCACGTAACTGCCAAACCATTGAAGGAAACCGCCGGCGAGCAGCGTCATCAGCATCCCGCCGATCGCGCCACATGCCCCGCCCAAACCAACAACGGAGCCAACCACACGTTTCGGAAACAAGTCGGAAGGCGTGGTGAAAAGATTGGTCGACCAACCTTCGTGACCAGCCGTCGCGAGGCTTATCAACGCCAGCGACGCCCATGCGTGGTTTGTCAGTACCGCCCAGATCGCTGCCGGCATGCACATCGCGGTTATGAACATGACCGCCAGACGTGCACGTGCCGGACGCCAGCCGTGGTTCATCCAG
>Ga0302326_10026213_pt1 | contig 11794 bp, 13 predicted proteins | sample Palsa_T0_3_FD_202264 | JGI IMG/M metagenome (GOLD analysis project Ga0302326, IMG submission 202264) | Peat permafrost microbial communities from Stordalen Mire near Abisko, Sweden - Palsa_T0_3 | ecosystem: Environmental > Terrestrial > Soil > Palsa > Peat permafrost | place: Sweden: Abisko... | reverse complement strand
CGACGAACGTTTGCTCCCGCAATTGCGTCCGGGCCAGCATGAGGGCCTCGGGCTCGCGCGCGGTGATGACGAGGCGGAGCCCCCGCTCCGCGAGACGCCGGGCGATCGCACGGCCGAAACCATGCGAGGCGCCCGTGATGAGGGCAACGTGTCCGCGTTCGAACCAGCTTTGGGTATCGTTCATGCTTCTTATGGTACGCCGAGGGCGCCGGGCGGGCACCGTCCGTTCGGGCGCCGGTCCCCTGTCCGTTCGGACAGTGCAGCGCTCGCGGCAGTCTAGATAAGGCCGCGCTGTTGGGCAATGGCGACCGCTTGCGCGCGATTCCCGGCGCCGAGACGAGAGAGAATCTCGCCGACGTGAAATTTCACCGTTCGCTCGCTGATGGCGAGCTGCGCGGCGATCGCTTTATTCGAAAGACCTTCTGCGAGCAAGGCCACGATTTCGCGTTCTCGTTCCGTGATGCGTGCGTAGCGCGGCGCACGCAACGCTTCCACGGCCTGCGCCGCAATCGCCGGCGCCATGCGCGTTTGCCCGGCGGCAACGGCACGCACGGTGGCGAGCAGTTCGTCGCTCGCGGTACCTTTGAGAACGTACGAGTCGGCCCCGGCTCCAAGCGCGGCGCCGACGCGTTCTTCCCCGGCATACGCGGAAAAAATCACGATGCGCGTTGCCGGCGAAACGCGCTTGATCGTGGCGATCGCAGCGAGGCCGTTACCGCCGGGCAGTTCGAGATCGAGCAGCAGGACGTCCGGCCGCTCGCGTTCCGCGAGCGCGATCGCCTCGGCGGCACTTGCCGCGCTGCCGGCGATGCGAAATTCACCCGCGTCTGCGAGCGTCGCGATGATTCCATCACGTACGATCGGATGATCGTCCACGACCCCGACGCTCGTCATCGAGCGAGCGGCACGCGCACGCGAACGCTCGTGCCGCCGCCGCGCTCCGCGCCGATCGCGAATGTCCCGCCGAGATCGAGCGAGCGTTCGCGCATGCCGACGATGCCGTAGCGTCCAACACCCGCGCCCTCGGGCAAGCCGATGCCGTCGTCTTCGATCGTCAGTCCGCAGCCTCCGGCAGTGTCGCATTCGAGCACGACGTCGACGCGCCGCGCCCTGGAGTGGAGGCGCACGTTTGCGAACGCTTCCGAAGCGATCCGGAACAGCGCAACTTCGGTCTGATGCGCGAACGTGCGCTCGGCGCGATCGCGAAAGGTCGCAATGATCCCGGTCTCCGAGGTGAAGCTCCGAGCGGCTTGCCGCCGAGCGGATCGGAGCGCAGCGTCAGCACCGATTCACGCGCGTCGCCGAGCGCTTCGCGCGTGACGGTCAGCGCTTTTTCGACACGTACGCGCGCGTCGCCGGCGTCGCCGAGGTGCCGTAGCGCGGCCTCGAGTTGGAGCGCGATCGCCGTGAGGTCCTGGGCGAGCGTGTCGTGGATATCGCGGGCGAGACGCGTCCGTTCTTCGGTGCGCGCCAGCCGCTGCGCGCTCTCGCGCAGATTCGCGCGGTCGACCGCCATGCCGATGTGCGCACCGAGCGTGGCCAGCAGGTGCAGATCGCGCTCGCCGAGCGCGCGCCAATGCGGCCCTCCCAAATTCATGATTCCGAGTTCGCGCGAACCGACGCGCAGCGCCACGCTCGCGTGGTACTTCATGCCCGCGGTCAGGTCGGCTGCTCCCGCGCGCTCGGCCTTGAGCAAACGGCTGCATTCGATCACATCGACGTTCTGCGAAACGAAATCGCCGTCGCGGAAGGCCTCGAGGCACCAGCAATTGCTGCCGGTCATTTGCACCGGTTCCCGCAGATACGGCGGCAGCTGCCACGAGGCCGCGAGATAGAAGCGGCCCGTCTCGTCGTCGAATAACCAAATCCAGCCGGAAGCGAGATCGAGGAACCGGCCGATGATTTCGAGCGTCCGCTCGAGGGCCGCGCCGACATCCCCCGTTTCGCCAAGCGCGCCCGCGACCGCTTCGAAGACCAGGGCGTCGCGACGTTCGCCCGTCAGTGCGGAACCGGTTCCGGAGCCGGCAGCAATTTCGGGACGGCCGAGCCTTCGAGAAAATGCGGTAGCTCGGAGAGCGAGAATTGCATGCCCGTGTAAAACGGACCGAAGGCGGCATAGCGCGCGCTCGCTTCATCGAAGCGCATTTCGTAGATCAGCTTCTTGAACACGAGCGGATCGTCGGCGTAGAGATCGACGCCCCATTCCCAATCGTCGAACCCGATGGAACCCGAGATCACCTGGCTGACCAGGCCGTGGAACGAGCGACCGATCTTGCCGTGATCCAGCATGAGGCGCGCGCGCTCTTCGTACGGCAATTGATACCAGTTGATCGCCTCGCCGCGCTTCTTATCCATCGGATAGAAGCACACATAGCGCCGCTGCGGGACTCTCGCCCAAAGGCGGCCCGCGTTGCGTGGTGCTTGGGCTTGTTCGGCGATCGCCCCGTCGAAGGCGGCAATCCATTCCGGTGAATGAGGTTTGAGCCCGCGGTCGCGCAACTCGGCGTGGATCCGGCCGCTCGCTTCGTACAAGCCGAGTTCCAGGACCGAAACGTAGGACGAATGCGCCTCGAGATAGCTCGCAAGCTCCAATTTGTCGAATGCGATCTGCGCCGCGCCGAGCTCGTCGAAACTCTTCGCGTAGTGCGTAAGCATCAGATCGCTCTTGTGGCCGAGCAGCTGCGCGAGCGACACGTCGGATTCCGAACTCGCGGCGAGCGCTGCGAGACAATCGCCGGCGCGGACGGCGATGGCGGTCCGACGTTCGAACGGCAGCTGGTCGAACGAGCCGCGCTTGAAGCGGAACATCCGGTGCAGGATATGCCAGCTATCGAGTGTTTCGGGAACTTCAGGATGGCGCATGGACGCTACTTCGAAACGCCGGCTTCTTCCGCCTCGACGGCGCGGAGCAACTCATGCGGCCGGTCGCGATAGATCTCCCACGTCGCGGGCTCGGCCGCGATTCGTTCCAGCAGATGTGCGTACGCGGCGTTGACCGGAGCGGCGACACCGAGGCGTGCTCCGGCCGCGGCGATCGCACCGCTGAGCGCATCGACCTCGGTGCGGCCTTTACCGGCCCGGACGTCGAGCAGGAGCGACGGCGGTTTGAGCCCGCGAGCGCCGGCGATGCGGCGCGCGAGAAACATTCGCGCGACGGGATCGGGCATCGAAACGAGACCAAACAAGGCGCGCACCGGATACCGCGGCAGATCGACCGCCGCGAGCCCGAGTGCCGTGATCACGGCGCGCGCTTCGCGAATCGCTCGCAACTCGAGCGCGAACATGCCTTCGAGGCGCACGAGACGGCCCGGCAGCACGTCCAAGATCGCGCAGGACGCGTTCGCGATGACGTTGAGCGCGAGCTTCGACCATTTCATCGAACGATAGTCGGCGAGCACCGTCACGGGGATCGGCGTTCGCGCGAAGGCGGCGACGAGCCAATTGTGCGCGACGCCGCCTACCGGCGCGATCCCGAGCCCCCCGCGATTCGCAGCCACGATGCTGCCGTCCGGCAGACGCTCGACGGGAATGGTGAGCGCGCCCGAGACGATGCGATCCGCGCCGAACGCCGCGGCGAGCAGCTCTTCGTTACCGACGCCGTTCTGGGGCGTCAAGATCGTGCAGTCCGGCGAATCGGCAAGCGCTCGTTGCAACGTCGCGATCGCCGCGTCCGTGTCGTAGGCTTTGACGGCGACGATCGCGAGATCGGCCGCTACCGGCAGCACGCCGGCGCTCGTGCGCGGCGCGTACGAAACCTCGCAACCCACGCCGTGCAAGGCCTCCCCGAGAAACGTTCCGACGGCGCCGGCGCCGACGACATAAACGAGAATGTGCTATTCCCTAGGACGTTTTCCGCGCGGACGCGGTGTGTCCGGTGGAGCCGAAGCCGCCGCTGCCGCGCATCGTATCGTTCGAAAACTCGCTCACGATCGCGAAGAGCGGGCGGACGATCGGCACGAAGATCAATTGGGCGATACGGTCGCCCGGCTTGATGACGATCGGCTTCGAACCCGGCTCGCTGCGGTTCCAAACGCTGATCAGCACGGGGCCTGTATAGTCTGCATCGATAACGCCGACGAGATTCCCCATCACCAGACCCTGCCGGTGGCCGAGCCCCGACCTCGGCACGATGATCGCGGCGACGTGCGGGTCCGCGATGTGAATCGCGATGCCTGACGGCACGAGCACCGCCGGAGTCTGCGGCGCGAGTGGGAGATCGTTTTCGAGGCACGCGAACAGATCGACCCCGGCCGCCATCGCGCTGTGGTAGTCCGGCAATCCCCATTGACGAATTCGCTCGTCGAGAATCCTCACCTCAACGGCGGGCACGCTTCCCATCGTCACTTCGTGAGCTCGGCCAACTCCGCTTGAAAACTGCCGATGTCGTCGAACGACCGGTAGACGCTCGCGAATCTGATATAGGCGACCTTGTCGAGGCGTTTGAGCGCCTCCATGATCTTCTCGCCGAGCATGGTCGTCGGCACTTCGTTCTCACCGCGCGAGAATAACTCGCGTTCGAGCGCGGCCACGACCTCTTCCATTTGGGCTTCGGAGACCGGACGTTTCTCACAAGCGCGCCGGAAGCCGTTGAGCACCTTATCGCGATTGTACTGCTCGCGGCGGCCGTCTTTTTTCACGACGAACAAGCGCGGAGCTTCCATGCGTTCGTATGTCGTAAAACGGCTCTTACAATCGAGACATTCGCGGCGCCGGCGCACGACGCTCTCATCGTCGCGAGAATCGACAACGCGGGTCTCGCTCTTACGGCAGGTGGGACAGATCAGGTTCGCTCTCTTTAAGATCGGGGCGGCACGGCCCGCTTTAAGATCGGGGCGGCACGGCCCCCCGATGCCCCCCGGGCCCGGACTCCCGGGCCCAAGGGCTCAGAAATGGCCCACTAAATATGGGGTCTCTCTGAGTATAGGGCACAAGCCGTGCTCGCGCAAATGACAGCTACGATCGGGGCGGCACGGCCCCCCGTGGCCCCCGGGCCCGGACTCCCGGGCCTATGGGCGTGTGCTGCTTAGCTGGCGCCGATCTTGAACATCTTCGTGCCGCATTCGGGGCACTTGCCTTCGGTCGCAGGGCGGCCGTTTTTCATCGTGATCTGGACGTGGTCTTTCATTTCGCGCTTGGTCTTGCACTTGACGCAATAACCTTGGGGTGCTGCCATGACATTCTCTCCGGTTCGGCCGCGGTGGTCCCCCACGAAGCGTAGGGGTGCGACCGCGCAATCCCGCCGTCCATTCTCAGGCGGCGGACCGTTTCCTCGCGGTTTCCCCTCGTAAACGCTGCGCGGCTCGGCAGGATACCCCTTGCCGGGCCACCCCAGCGGCGTGAATGAGCGGGCATGGACCTTGCCCGACCCCGGTTCGCCTTCCGCGACGAAGTCTTCGCGATCCGCTCCGCGCGCCTAGAAGGAACCCGCTTCGAAGGCTTGTGGTGTGCGGGTTCGCTCGCAGCCTTAGCCGGCCGCATCGTCGCGATCGTGGGCCCGCGGGCCCCATCGGACGGGGCTCGCGCCCGCGCTCACGCTCTGGCTGCGACGCTCGCGCGGAGCGGCGTGGGTGTTATCTCCGGCCTCGCAATCGGTATCGACGGCGCTGCTCACGCGGGCGCCCTGGCGGGTCACGGCCGGACGGTCGGCATGCTTGGAGGCGGGCACCGCCGGTTTTTCCCGCAGCGCAATCGCGCCCTCGCGGAGGCGATGATCGCAAACGGCGGCGCCGTGCTTTCTCCCTACGCACCCGACGAGCCGGCGCGACCGCACCAGTTCCTTCAGCGTAACGGCCTCGTCGCCGCCTTTTCCGACGCCGTCGTGATCGTCGAGGCGGCCGCACGAAGCGGCGCGCTCAATACCGCATCGTGGGCCGCCGAACTCGGCATCGACGTGCTGGCGTTTCCCGGCGACGTCGATCGCCCCAAAGCAGCCGGCTGCAACACCCTTATTCGCGACGGCGCGATCCTCGTACGCGACGCGGACGACGTGCTCGCGCACCTCGGCCTCACCCGCGACCCTGCGCCTTCCGAACTCGAGCAGGCGCCGCCGCGCGCCGACCCGCTCGAACGCCGCATCGTCGCCGCACTGGCCGGAGGTCCCGTCGATTTCGACGGGCTGCTCGCGACGACCGCGGCCTCAACGGCCGATCTGATCGCAGCACTCGTGCGCCTGGAAATGGACGACGCGATCGAGCGCCGCGATGCACTCGCGTATTCGCTCCCGGCCAGCAGGGCTCGATAAAAAGCTGCACCGACGCGCGGCGCGAACGGAACCTGCGTGAAAACGCGGTTGATCGCGGTCGGTAAAGTACGCGAACCCTACGTTGCGGCGGCCCTGGACGATTTTCGCAAACGCCTCCAGCGTATGGGAGCCTACGAAGAACTCGAAGTCGCCGCGGCGCACGGCGGCGAACCGGTTCGAGCTATGCGCGAAGAAGGTGAACGGATCGCCGGCACACTCGTTCCGGGCGAACCGTTCTGGCTGCTCGATCGCAGCGGAACCGCGCTCTCGAGCATCGAGCTTTCCACGAAGATCTTGGCGCTCGCCCACAGCGGCGCGGCACGCTTGAACCTCGCGATCGCGGGAACGTACGGCGCGAGCGACGAGCTACGCGCGCGCGCCGATTTCACGTGGTCGCTTTCGACGCTGACGTTTCTGCACGAGTGGGCGCGCGCGATCGTGGTGGAACAGCTCTACCGCGCAGCGAAGATCGCGCGCAATGAGCCTTACCACCACTAGCGCCGCGGACTCGGATCTCGCACGGTTAGCCGCCGCGCTCGCGGCCGCCGCGCATGCGGTCGTGCCCGGCGACGAGCTTCCCGCGATCGCTCTCGAGGCGCCGCGCAATCTCGACCACGGCGACTTCTCTTCCAACGTCGCGCTGCAGCTGGCAAAGCGCGCGCGCCGTGCGCCGCAGATTCTAGCCGCCGAAATCGTCGCGCGGCTCTCCGGCGTCGATGGCGGATTCTCGGAGATCGTCTCCGAGATCACGCCGCTCGGCGGATTCATCAACATTCGGCTCTCGGCCGCCTACTGGCAGCGCACGGTGCGCGAGATTCTCGCAGAGGGCGAGGATTTCGGGCGCGGCGCAGCGACGGGCGAACGCGTCTCGCTCGAGTTCGGCAGCGCCAACCCGACGGGTCCGCTCGTGGTCGTGCAGGGCCGCACGCTCTCGCTTGGAGATTCGATCGCGAACGCGATGCGGTTCTGCGGTATCGAGGTCACGAGCGAGTGGATCATCAACGATGCGGGCTCGCAAATCGATACGCTCGGGCGCTCGCTCTATGCTCGCTACCGGCAAATCGCCGAGCCTTCGTTTCCGTTTCCCGATGAGGGGTATCCGGGCGACTACCTCGTTCCGATTGCCCGCGAGCTGCGCGACAACGAGGGCAGCCGATACGACGCCGCGCCCGAACCTGAGTGGCTGCCCTACTTCGCGAAATACGGACGCGACGTGCTCGTGGCCGGACAACGGAAAACCGCCGATCGTTTCCGCGTGCGCTACGATCGCTGGCAAAGCGAAAAAGACCTCCACGAGAACGGTGCCGTGCGCGCCGGCGTCGAGGCGCTACGCGAGCGCGGGCTGACGTTCGAATCCGAGGGCGCCACCTGGATGCGCACGACGCAATTCGGCGACGATAAGGACCGCGTGCTCGTGCGCAGCGACGGGCGCCCCACCTACTACGCGCCCGACGTCGCCTACCACTACGACAAGCTGCAACGCAACGATCGCGCGATCCTGATCCTCGGGCCCGATCATCACGGCTACATCACGCGCCTGAGCACGATCGCCGCGGCGTTCGGCCGTCCGGGAGCGATCGAAGTGCTGATCGCGCAGCAGATGACGACGGTCCGCGATGGTGAGATCGTATCGCTCTCCAAGCGCCACGGCGATGTGCTGACGCTCGACGAGGTGCTCGACGAAGTCGGCGTGGACGCCGCACGGTTCTTCTTCGTGATGATGAACGCGGACTCGCCGATGACCTTCGACCTCACCCTCGCAAGAGAACAGACGAGCGAGAACCCCGTGTACTACGTGCAATACGCGCACGCGCGCATCGCCTCGGTCGCACGCCGCCCCGAAGCCGCCGCGATCCTAGCCGCGGCCGAGCGCGGCGCGGCAACGGACCGTCTCGAAGCCCCAGCCGAAATCGCGCTCGCGCGCCGTCTCTCCGAATTCCCGGCCGTCGTCCGCCAGGTCGCGCAGCGCCGTTCGCCGAGCCACGTCGCCCGCTACGCGCAAACGGTGGCGAACGATTTCACACAGTTCTACGCCGCCTGCCGCGTCCTCACGGACGACGTGGAACTCTCGACGGCGCGCCTCGCTCTGTCACTCGCGACCAAGCGCGTCATCGCGCTCTCGCTCGGCCTCCTCGGCGTCTCGGCGCCGGAACGTATGGACCGGATCGAAACCGAAGAGGACGTCGAGGAGCGCATCCAAGTGAACCTCTCGGATCTCGAATCGCTGGTGCTGGTCTCGTACCTTGGGGGTAAGAGCTACCAGGAAATGGCGCGCGACCTAAGCTGCCACGTGAAGTCGATCGACAATGCGCTGCAACGCGCGAAACGCAAGATCGAAAAGAACCGCGCGGAGATCGGCCTGGCGTAGTCGATGCGCCCGCGGAGACAAGGAGAACGGCGTCCCCAGCGGCGCCGTTCCTGCCTCTACACCTCACGCGGGCGGCGAGCGGTCAAGCCGCCACGTGCCTAGCCAAACATACCTACGATCACCGCCGCCGCTTCGACGGCGCTGCGTTTGCCACGCACGTCAAATCCAGTCCAACGATATCGAAAATGAAGGTGCGTAGTCGGCTCCATCAGCCTTACCATGCGTTCGGCGCTTCGGCTCAAGATGATTATTCTTATCACTTTACCCCTCGAAAGCCGGAGGTCCGCTGGTCGAAGCGTGGTGCCTCTTGCAACCGTTGCAGTTCGGCTTTGTGGCGCTCGAGAAACCGCTCGAAGAGCGGTACGCTGAACGCAACGGCCCCCGGGACCGGGCCATAGACGACGCCTTTCACGACCAGGTTGTTGCGGATCGAGCTTGCCTCGCGCGTCGTACGGCCGACAAGTTCGGCAACCTGCGAAACCGCGTGCGGGCCCGGACCGAGCGACCCGAGGGCGAGGACATAGCCGATTTCGCGCGGTGTGAGCCTATCTAAGCGGACTCGGAAGAATCCGTCGTCGAGGCGTTTCTCGACGAGAGGAACGGCAGTCGCGACATCGCCCAGATCGATGATGCGATCGTCGTCGGCTTGCCACGCATACGAGCCGTAGAGTTGAACGAAATATGGATAGCCTGCGCTTAGCTCGATCAAACGCTGCAGCGCATCGTCGGCGAAGCGAGCCGACGTGAGTTCGGCCGGTTCGACAAGCGCCCGGCGCGTCTCGGCTGAGCCGAGCATCGTGAGTTCTGCGTACGTGAACCGCTCTGCGTAGGTGTGCGCGCGGCCGAGGTGGACTCGGACGTTCGGCGTTCCCGCGAAGATCGCGAGAATCGAATTTTCGGTACCGAGGCTTGCGTGCACCGCGCGAAGCAGGGCGCGCAACGTGGGCAGATCGGCTTCTTGAGCCTCGTCGACGGTAATCGCGAGCGCCTTTCCGCCGGCACGCAGTTCGCTGCTGAGTTCGCCGACCGCTGCGACCAGCGACTTTACCTCTGGGCGTTCGTCGAACGTCCCATGAGCTAGGCTGAGCGATCCGACGCCGCCGGGAAGTTCGAATGAGACCGCCGGCAACGCCGCCAGCAGGCGCTTTGCAGCCGCTTCAGCCCGGCGACCGAGCTTTTCGAAGCGCTTGACCCCGGCGGCGACGCTTTCGGTCATCACTTCGGAAAACGGCCGGGCGCGCTCGGCTTCGACCGCAATCGTTACGAACGCATCGCCGAGATGCTGCTCCGTGATTGCTCGGAGCAAGACCGTCTTGCCGACCCCGCGCAGCCCCAAATAGACGAGCGGCGCGGCACCGAGCCCGCCACTGGTCTGGCCGGCTGCGGCAGCAGCCTCGGCGAGCTCGGAACCGCGGCCCGCCAAGAAGGCTGGGGCAAGGCCTGGCCCGGGATGATAGGGATTAAGCACCGTTTGACAATTCTGACACGAGGCCGGAATTACCTCGCTCCAGTTTCACAAAAACCCTTATTCCACGGGATTGTGCAACTTGACAATTCTGACACCGGCACGATGATCGGACCGTCGGCACGGCGCACAGCGGCAGCGCGCCAGCATTAACGCTCGACGATGATTGGAGAGACCACGACCGTCGATCCATCGAGCGCCTCGATGAACGGCGGCGCGGCGGGCGCGCCGGCTTCGTCATCGGTCTCTTCGGGCTGCGAACGGAAGAATCGCCACGCAACCTTCGCTAACGCCGCCGCCGGAATACCAAGCAGCAGCCCGGGCAGTCCGAACAGCTCGCCGCCCGCGAACACCGCGAACATCACGACGATCGGGGAGACGCCCACGCTATCCGACATCACTTTGGGAACGAGCAAGTTGTCGGCGATACGCGCGATCGTGAAGACGATAACCTGCACCCAAATCACGGTCGAGAGCCCCTGCGGCGCCGCCAGCACGAGGCCGATCGCGTGTGCAGCGAGCATGCCGAAGAACGGCACCGCGTACGCAAGGCCGCCGATGATTCCGAGCAGCAGCGCGAACTTGAACCCGGTCGCGAGCGTGCACGCGAAAATGAACGCGCCGACGATCGTGCAGAGCGCCGCCTGCCCGGCGACATAGCTTCCGAAGACATGCGCGAGTTCCGCGCCCAGGGCCCGCGCGGTCGCCCGGCGGCGGCGCGGCAGCAAGGCGTAAAACGAATCCGCGACCGTGTCGCCGCGCATCAAAAAGAACGCCGAAAGCACGAGCGCCGAGATGCCGATGAACGCTGCCGTAAAGGTACCGATCAAAATGCCGGTCAGGGACGAGAGCTGCGAACTGAGCGCAAACGAGGCGCGGGCCGCAAGGAAGCTGCGCAGATCGCTATAGCCGGGCGGGAGATACGAGCGCCCGACGTGGACGGCCAGGAAGTGCTGCGTCGCATCGATCCACGTTTGCGAAGCGGCAACGTAGGAAGGCACGTCCGCGCCGATCGCTTGCACCTGCGCGAGCGTCGCCGGGATCACGAGCAACGCGAGCACGACGACGACCGCCACGAGCGCGACGTAGATGAGCGCGATCGCGTAAGCGCGCGGCATACGCTTCTCGAGGCGCTCGAGGATCGGCGCCACGCCGAACGCGATGAACGCGGCGATCACGAAGACGGAGAGCGTGCGCGGAATGCGCGAGGCGAACCACGCGGCGGCGAGCACGAGCACGATGAGGCCGAGCGTGACGAGCGCCCGGCGGCGAAAGTCGGAGGAGCCTAGAGCGGCTTGCACAGCAGTCGCCGTTCGGTCGCGAATCCGGCTTGCGCGTAGAATTCACGCGCCGGCGCGTTGTCTTCGGTTACCATCAGAGCGAGGTGGGGCAGGCCGCGTTCGCGCGCCGCATCTTCCGCGGCGGCGAGCAGTTGCGTGGCCACGCCGTGCCGTCGCGATTCCGGCTCGACCGCCATGTAGGCGATGAAGCCTTGCGGAATGCCCGTGACCTCGTCGGGCAACTCGTCGAGCATCAAGAGAAAGCCGACCGCGCCTTCGAGACCGGTCACGGCAATGACCAGGACGTGCGAGCGTTCGAACGCGAAGGCGATCATCTGTTCGTAACTGTAGTTCAGCACGGCCTCCGGTGCCGAGCGCATGGCCGACACGCTATCGATCGTCGTGCGCCGCCCGAGATCGAGCACGAACTCGCGGTCGCG
>Ga0302326_10026210_pt1 | contig 11795 bp, 15 predicted proteins | sample Palsa_T0_3_FD_202264 | JGI IMG/M metagenome (GOLD analysis project Ga0302326, IMG submission 202264) | Peat permafrost microbial communities from Stordalen Mire near Abisko, Sweden - Palsa_T0_3 | ecosystem: Environmental > Terrestrial > Soil > Palsa > Peat permafrost | place: Sweden: Abisko... | reverse complement strand
AACAGTCTGCAAGGCCCCGCCTCGGATAGCAGCCGAATGCCTGGTCAAACACACGCATCGGCTGGCAACAGACGAACAGATCGCCGGGCACGAAAAGGAGCACAAACGACGCTTTGACGAGGCCCAAGCGCTCAAGAATTCCGAGAAAACGGCAGCGGAGCAGATTGCAGGAGCATTGACTACCGCGTTGAGTAATCGTTCCAAAGACAGATCACCCAATCTGCCGTCCTGAGTTGTAACCCATCTCTACCAGCGGAAACATCCTGACACCCCGCCACGGCTCAGTCATACCGTGTGACGCGAGAAGGGTACCGCCGCAAAGCTCACAAAAGAAGGCCCTGTATTGTTCTGACTCGACAGTCAGAGCCAAACTTAACCCGCTAACCATATGCCCTCCAACGCCGAAGAGAACGGCGTCTCCGGGCCAAAAGGAGATTCTCAAATGGTACCAACCCTCATCAACAAGACGCGCTCGTACACCGCGATCGGCGAAGTCTATACGGGAGGCGTCGTGACCGGCGCCACCAACGCTTCGCCCATCGTCATCACCACCACCTCGACCAACAATCTGGTGGCGGGCGATCAGGTGCAGATCACCGGCATTACGGTCAACACCGCCGCTAACGGCGTGTTTTACGTCAATCCGCTGACCGGGACCACATTCCAATTGTTTTCCAATTCCGCGCTCACCACGCCCGTCGCCGGTAACGGCACGTATGGCACGGGCGGCGCTGTGTCGCTCGCAACGAACATTTCCGGCGTGACCGGCGACTGGGATCTGCGCCTCCGCGTGGACGCCTTGGCAGCCGGAACCAATTGCGTGATTTCGTTTCAGGATTCGGTTGACGGATTCGTGAACGATATCCGCACCATCGCCACAGCGGGCTTTACCGGCGCCAACTATCAGTTTTCGGCCACGGTTTCACCGCAGTTCACCGCGACCGATACGTCGCGCGAATGGAAGCGATACGACCTGATGTCCGCGCGCTTCGGCGTAGCGAACGCGGCGATTCGCGTGTACGTGCAAGAAGTAGACGCGGGCGCCGGGCTGGTGTTGACTGCTTGGTATGACAACTAGTCCATGGTTGGGATAGCCGGGCGTTCTAATTGCTGAGCGGGCGAGGGGGCGAGCGGGCGACAGGGCGAAACCCCTCAGTGCCGCGCGACATCCCTGATTGTTCGCCCGCTCTTCGCGTCCGCGCGCATCGCCCCCTCCCCGGCTCGCCCGCTCAGCCACGCAAAAAGGAGAATCCATCGATGAAGAAAATCCTAACATTACTGGCCCTGTCTACCCTTTCGGCCCTCGCGCAGCAATCAGTCCCGGGCCCGGACACCGGCGGTACCACATCGCCCGTGCGCCGTGTCATTAACATTCCCGGCGGGTGCAACGACGGCGACATGTACTACAACATGACGCTCCATCAGGGCTATACGTGCATCTGGGCGGCGATCGCGGGACCCGGCATCTGGGCGCCCACCGGCGGCCTGGTGCTGGCGAGCAATTCGGCATTCACCGGGCCGACCGCGCAGCTCGTCTGCCATGCGCAATACAACTTCTCGTATGACGGCGGCGCGGATGCCCTGATCACGCCGTTAAATAATTGCACGATCCCGGCCAATGCCGTGATTACCAACGTGGCGATCAATTCGACCACGGCGGTGACCTCCGCCGGTTCCGCCACCATGTCGGTAGGATCGACCAATTCCGGTTCAGGCGCGGCGGCTTTTCTCGCACTTACGGCGAAGGCCACCTATGCGCTTGGCGCGTTTGTGCAGGCCATCCCAGTACCGCAGACGGCCTCGACGTGGATCAAGACGACCAGCGCGGGTTCAATTACCGTTACACCAGCAGTAGCAACTCTAACAGCAGGTGTAGTGGAGATCTACGTATTCTATTACATCTCATCGACATAAATACACCTCAGTCTTTTGGGAGCTTCGCTGCGTTCGTCCGCTCGCGTACACGGCATGTCTCTTGAATAATAGCCGGTCACACTGCTTTTTGCGGGCGTTTGGCGGTAGAATGACCGTAGCAGTAACCTCATGTAAAGTGGCCAGCCAAGGGGGCCGGAGACAGCGCCGGCCCTCTTGCTTAGTAACCCATCTCTACATCAAACACCGCCCGGCACTCAAACTGCCGAACAGCGTCCTGACGCATCGCGCGATTCTACCGCCGCGAAGCCCCAAGAACAAAGGAGTCCTTTATGGCAAATCACATTACCGAAGCGCAGATTCAAACCCTACTCGCAGTTGGAACGGTTGGAGCGTTGTATCCCTACCAGCTTTTCCAATTGGTTGACGCTCTCGACCGGAAGCAATACGTGCTGGCGGCCGACTCGAACGCCGGCGCAGGCGAATCGACGCTCGCGACTATCTTTGCGTCAACCGGGCCGAACCCGTAATATCGTTTTATGGCCAGGACCATTCGCAGCGCCGATAGGCGTAGGCCGCAACTGGGCCGCGCACGCGGTATCTCTCGCCGGAAGCGGAAGAACGCCCGGAGTTGCCGCCAAGAGCAAGCTGCGCAACAACGAAGAAGCGACGACCCGATGATCGACGAACCGAAGCGTATTCGCAATTTCTACTGGCATTTCTGGTAGACTTTCTCTCAGCGGGGTAGAGCAGTCTGGTAGCTCGCTAGGCTCATAACCTAGAGGTCGTGGGATCGAAGCCCACCCCCGCCACCAAGAAACCTTACGTGACACGGGAGCGACCCGGTGGCCTGATGGTCCCGTTAAGCGGGCAGGCACGAAACAGCCGGGCAACGCTCCCCCCTTACACTGAATGCCGGACGCGATCCAATCAAGCAATTCCCTCCAATCGCTCGCCGCCGACGGCTTCACCGAAATCGTTCTGCGCAATCCGGTGAGTGGCGAGCTGGTGACCCTGGAGGCGAGGCCGAATGCCTTGACGACGGCGGGTCATTTCCGCTGGGTAAGGAAGCCTGACCCCGACGCGCCCTTCAACAGCTACGCCGTGGCGAATGCGGCGCGGGCCGTGATAGATGAGCGATTCAATAAGCTGGACGCGGAGCTCGCCGCGATCCGGGAACGCTTGACCGTACTCGAATGCGACCGCCATTCCCATGCCTGAAATCATCCCTCCCGTAGACCGTTCTGCCCGCGTGCTCACCGACGGCTCGCCCGTCACCGACGATCACCGCGAGATCAACGCGGCGACGGGCCAGCAGAAGGCGTATGTCGTGCTGAGCGCGGAAGAGCGCGCCAAGGGCTTCGTGCGCCCCGTGCGGCAGACGTACACGCACAAGACGTGCGGCACGGAAACGCATATGGGCCTTGCGCTGGCGGAAACTTATTCGCGGGACCCGACATTCTACAGTGGTACCTTTTGTTGCGCGTGCCGGGCGCATTTCCCGCTCGATCAATTCGTGTGGGACGACGGCTCGCAACTCGGCACCTAACAATAAATCCAGGCCGGGGACCGGCATTCAGAAGGCGGTCGTTAGATCGCGGGTAAGCCGGATAGGGCCTCATATCGCCAAAGCCGGCGCCAGTAACATTCTGAGGGGCCGCCTAGCAGGGACGCGGCAAGCCCTGCACTGTAACCCATCTCTACATTAGAATCCGCCCGGCATTCCACCGCCGAAGAGCTATTAACACCCCCGCGCGACTAACGCGTAACGAAGCCCCAAACTCATCATGAAATATCTTTTGAAGGAGATCCCCATGCAATTGGACAAACCCACAGACGAGAAAGCAACCCACGAAACCAACGTCCACCATTTTCATCACTTCGCGCTTTCCGCGCTGGAGTTTCTGTTGACCGAATATCGCGACGGCCGCCACCCGCAGGACCGCGACGTGGTGTCGGCCCAAACGTATCTGACGGAACTGGGCGCGCATCGCGTGGCCCTCACCGTTACGCCCGAAGTGAATCAGGATCTGGCCGGTGCTGACAAGGAAGTCGCCGAAGCGCAGGCGCACGTCGCCGAAGTGAAGACGCACCGCGAGCGCGTGGACAAGTCCATCAAAATTGGCGTGCGCGTCGAGGATCTCGACAAAGCGGATGCCGATGTGAAAGCCGCCCAGGTAAAGATGAACGAAGCGCAGGAGAAGTTCGATCGGGCAACCCGCGACGACGTGCCGCTCGAAGAGCGCGAAGCGGCCCAGAAGGAAATCGGCAAGGCCAAGGAAGAACTGCTTGCGGCGGAAGCGCATCAGGCCAACCCCTCGGCGGATGTGCCGCACACGGTCGATCCCATTGACCATCATCGCTTCGCGGACGACGGCGCGCCCGAGGGCGCATGGGGCCCTTACGGGGGAGAGCCCGCGGCGACCGATCAGCCGGTACTGTAACCCATCTCTAGCAGCGGAAGCGGCATGACATACCCGCTCAGTCATGCCGTGTTCCGCGAGAGAGACATCGAAACAAAACTTCACAAACAATAAATGGGACTTTTGATTGGCTTCGAGGGAGTTGACGGTGCAGGGAAATCAACTCAAGTAGAACTGCTACGCCAGTGGCTTACCGAGAACAAAATCTCCTGTTTAGTGAGCGACTGGAACTCCTCGAAGCTCGTCCATTCCGCCTTAAAGGATGCCAAGCACTCGCGCCAGTTGACGCCGCGCACGTACAGTTTGTTCCACGCGCTCGACTTCGCCGACCGCTATGAGCGCCGTATTCTTCCGGCGGTGCTGTCGTCGCCATCGGCGGTAGTAATCTGCGACCGCTACATCTACACGGCATACACGCGCGATGCGGCGCGGGGCCTGTACGGACGCTGGGTGCAAGGGCTCTACGCGTATGCGCGCAAGCCTGATCTGACCTTTTATCTGCGGGTACCTGTAGAACTGGCATTCCAGCGCATCAGGGAATCGCGGACGCCGAAGCACGGAGACTCCGGCATGAAATATTACGAGGCTGGCATGGATATGAAGCTCTCGGCCGACCCGGCGCGCTCGTTCCGCATATTCGCGCGGCGCGTCACCGGCGAATATGACCGGCTTGCTCCGCTCAACGGCTTCACGATTATCGACGGGGCCAAAAAGGCGCTGACGCAGCACGCGGAGATCCGCGCGGCGGTCCTGGCCGCAATGGGCGGCGAAGCGCGGCAGGCGGGAGCATAATGGCCGAACCCATCACCGTTGGCGGAACGCTCACAGCCGGGCGGCTCGACGCAACGGAACCCCTGTACATCGAAATCTATGACGGCTCGCTGCGGGAATACTTGGGCGGCATGTTCTCCGAAGAGACCATGGCGAAGCGTTTTGTTTCGCAGGTGATTCCATTGCCCGAGGGCAAATGGCTGATCAAATTGGCTCACGATCAGTTGAAGTCAATGCGATTGGATATCCAAAAGCGCACCGACCTGAAATAGCAGCCCATCTCTACCAGCGGAACTCACCCGGCGGTCCACGCTCGCTCAGTCATAACCGCATCGCGCGACTGGCGTAACTCACAACTCACAAAACCATGAAATGGCTGATCGTACTTTTGTGTCTTAGTTGTCTGTCGGGCCAAGCTCCCCCAGGCCCGGACATCGGTTCGCCCACGGTACCCAACCGCCGCCTCGCGTTTGTTCCCTCCCGATGCACGCTCGGCGAAACGTATTTCCACCTGATCGCCCAGATCACGTATACCTGCGGCACGTCGAACAATTGGATCGCGCCATCGAGCGGAAGCGGGAGTATCGCCGGGCCGACCACAACGACGTCCGGATACGTTCCATTGTGGGGGAATACGAGCGGCACGCTACTCGGCGTCGGCCTCGGCGTCGGAACGGCGGCAAATAATCTGGTGCAGTTGAACGGCAGCGGGCAATTGCCAGCCGTCAGCGGGGCGTTGTTGATTGGAATTCCGAATAACACCATTCAAACTCAGAGCAATTCATTTCCGCAAGAGCCATTCCTTAACTTTGCAGATGGCAATATCACTTGCGTGGACGATGCCGACAATACCAGCACCGATTGTTCCCTTATCGGTCAGCCGTTTTATTACCAGATCAACACCGGCACACATATAGGCACTACTTTTCTGCCACAAGAGCCAAATCTTCAATTTATTTCCGGCGTCACCTGCGTTGATAGCCCAACCCATTCCAGCACGGATTGTACGGTATCTTCCGGCTCAACGCCTTCCAGCGTCGGTGTGACCACCTGGACCGGCTCCGCTTGGGGCACGTCCTACGGCGTCAGCGGCACCGGCAGCGTCTGCCTAACAGCGGGTTGTGTAATGACAGCAACAAACGTTACCGGTTTACCGCTCACGACTGGCGTTACTGGGAATCTTCCGGTTGCAAATCTAAACAGCGGAACCGGCGCATCAACCTCTACATTCTGGCGAGGCGACGCTATCTGGGCTGTCCCATCGGTAACTCTTGCGACGCTGGGCGGCGGAACAAACACCTCCAGCGCCTTTGTTCTTGGCCAAGGGTCTTCACTCAGCATAACCGGGACAAGCGGGCTTGTTTCCAACGTATTGAATCCAGCAGCTCTGAATAATGTTAATCAGCATCAATTAATATCATTCACCTGTAGCACGAACAGCACGACTACCACTCCGGGCTATACCGATGAGGACTGTCTCGAAGTAACCGAAAACGCTTTGATGGGCCAAGCCCTGAACAATGGCATCACAACGGCAAAGAAAACGTTTCTGCCAGTTAGTATCAATATGAGCGCGAATGCCTCTGGGCAAAAGATTCCACTGAACGTCGGCATGAACGCTTACGGAATGTCCGACGATATCATGTTTGGCACGTCTATGACGTATGCCGGCGGAACGGTAAACGGCGATGAGGGGCACTCGGTGTGGCGCATTACGGACAGTCAGCAAAGCAATCTAACGCTTACCACATTGACCAGCGTCCCTACCCGCACTCTTTGCAATACCACCATTACGCAAGCCGTTACGTCGTCTCTCTCCGCCCAAAGCGTGACGGTAGCTTCATCCACGAATTGCAGTATAAATAATTGGGTAATTATAGATCGCTCTAACGCCAACGGCAACACGAACGCCGAAGCCGTGCAACTGACAGCCGTGTCAACGGGCCATGTATCTGGTGTGTTCATGAACAATCACAACACATCGGCTACCCTAACTCCGGCGACTGTGGTCAATGTCAACAATGCATTTCAATTTGGCCAGAACCGCGTTTTGGTGGACCTAAGCGGGACATCGTATACAACAGGGACGGTAGCCAGTATCTCGGGCTATACGTTTACTGGTTCGGGAACGACTTGGGCAAACAACGTGGTCGGGGGAGACGCGCTCAACCCCGGTTGCATTTATCTGGCCCAGGATACTCTGACGCATGGGCCGTTTACCGGGTCGGCCGGAAACAGCAATGGCCCTTTGCACGCCTATTACGAAATTCAGTCTGTCGGCGGCACCACAGCTTTGAATATTTTTTCCCTGTCGGTCAGCGGCGATTTGAACTACTATCACGACGGAGCAAACAGCGGAAGCGGGGCTTACACAATCTTGCCGTGCTCGCGAATCTTTTGGTTCTCCGGCACTAGCGGAGCGGCTACGGTCGTGCTAGATACGAGCACATTCACTTTTACCAACGGCGATAATGTCGAAGTGGCCATAAGCTCCTATCCAGATCGCCAGGGCATTTGGGATCAGTTTTCGGATTGGAATCCTGGCGGTACCCATCGCGCTCGTTACGAAATGGAAAACGAAGGGGCTGTCCCGTTTCTGTACGGCTTGCAAATAGCTCAAGGATTGCCCAGTGGATTGTCAAATATTGAAGGCTTTGTCAATGGCGTCGAGATAGATGCCCAAACAAAGTTTGGGATTAACATTGAAGGCCAAGCCGACGCCGCAGCAATCAACATAAACATGGAAAATGGGGGCATTCCCGATATCCTTTGGAATGCTGGCAACGGCGCGTATCAAAGTGGCTGTTTCGGGCCTAATACGACAAACACAACAGATATCGTACTGACGGCCGGGCTAGGCGTAGTCAGCGCGCCATGTGTACCTAGCTCCGTTGCCGCAAGTTTAACGCTGTCTAAGGGTGCGGGCAATGTGGGATCGGCCACGTTCCAATTTACAACGGCAACCAACAAGCCCGCCTACGTTACATCACAAGATCGGTCAAATAACGCGGCGGCAGCCGGCTTTGTTTCCATCGACGGTAACAACAACGGCCTCTATTCAACCAACCAATCATACGGCGATCCATTCTTCGGCCATCAAGGGAATCTGTGGGCTTACGCCTACAACGCCGGTACGCCGATAAACGCTTACTTCATGGACTTCGCTGGCGGGAACAATGCCACGGGAAATACCTACTTCACAGCACTCCCCGTAAATACCGCTACATCGAGCGTGAACTACAACTCGAATTACTACGGATGGGCTGCGGATGTCTGGAACGGCTCGGCGGGCGTGCCAAAGCTTTTCTCAACACGATTAGAGCCCGCTGCTGGGACGAATCCTGTAATCGCCTGGAAGTTTTATGACGACACCGGCTCGCCACGGCTTAGCATCGCCGATAACGGAGTGATTACCGTTTCAGAAATAACAACGACCGGCTACGTCTATGCCAGCCTTCCAGTCTGTGCCGGCGCAACCGCTCCGCTGGGAACAATCTTGTATTGCCAGGATTGCAAAAATTTTACCGACGACACGACCGGCACATACGACGCAGTTGCGGCCAGTGGTGGCCACGGCACAAACGTACTGTGCGAGGGTTCGAGCGCCCATACCTGGAGAAATCACTAGCTTCTGACTCCTGACGTTTTATGGCCATCTGGACAGATTCCGACTTCATCGATTCCCAAGACATGGCAGGTCTCGATTCTGAAGTCGTTACCGTGGCGCAGGCCGAGAACCCTCCCATCGTTCTCGACGCCATAGCGGGCCAACTCGCTCCCAGCCTTTGCCAATCGGCGGTAGACGAATGCGGCCGGTTCGTTATGAATCAGGGCCAGGCGTTCTCCGGCTTCATGCCTCCGTTCATGATGCCGTATAACCAGACCGCCGCCGTCATCCAGATGGTCGGCCCGTCGGTAAACCGCACCCGGTACTCGCTTTCGCAGATCGTGGTGTCCGCGCCGCTGGCCGGCTACATGAGCGACCTGAAGTGCTGGGCGGTGTATTGCGCGCTCTACCAGTTCTACCGCACCGCGTTCTACCGGCGCATGAACGACCGCTACGAAAAGAAAATGGAGATGTTCGAGCGCGAGATCAAGCTGAAATATTGGCCGCGCGTCTGGAATACCGGGATGCCGATCTCGAACACGCCACTTGTCTGCCCCGGAGCCGTACATGAATTCAACGCTGGGACGTGGGGCCCGTCGAACGTCAGCTCGACCGCCGGCACCAACGTCAATGCGGCTGGCGAATACGACGTAGCGATTACCTGGGTCGATCAATCCAAGTACGTGAGCCCGTCGTCGAACGGAAACGCGGAGTCCGGGCCGAGCGCCGCCATGACGATCCTGGTGCCGCCCGGCCAGGTCATTCAGACAAGTATTGCCGGATTGAATCCGCCCAACGGAACCAGTCCGGTAAACGTGTCGCTGGGCTTGGGCGTCATTACGCCAGGCAATGCGACCGGGTGGAACGTGTACGTCGGGGTGACGGATTCAGTGCCGTACTACATGTGGCTTCAGAATCCTGTTCCGATTCCGATCGGTACGCTTTCGTATACGCTGGCAGGGCCTCCAGTGTTGAGCGGGAGTATTCTGATGTCTGGTCAATTGCCAGACTCCTATCAGACTCTTCAGGGTTTCTTTATGAGGGGTTGAGTTTGGGGCTTCGTTGCGGTATTAGTCGCACGATGCTTGCGGACGCTTTTCGGCGGTTCTTGTCGGTTGGCTTCCGCTGGTAGACAGGGGTTACACTGAAGTTAATTGATGGAATGACATGCTCGACCTCGACAACTATCTCGCCAAGCGCGCCGCCGCATCCGCCGAGGCGGATATCAAAGCGGCACAGGAATTCGCGGAGCTGACCGCCGGTCTGTTTCTGAACGAAATGGCGGAGCGCCCTAAACCGCAACCCATTTCTACGCAAAAGCCAAATTGACCCCGCATCGTTACTCAGTCATATCGTGTGACGCGAACGGTAGAATGCAACGAAGCTCACAAAAGACAGGCCCGGCTGTCACTCCGGGGGAAGGAACAATAACAAAATGATATTGCACATCGTAAGACATCCCAAGTCCAAACCAGAAGATGACACCGTAGACGACGCCCAGCGCCAGGTCACCGCCAAAGGCGCGAAGAAGTTTCGTAAGGTCCTGAAGCAATACAAAAAGGCCGGCGAGATGGACCCCGAGGTGATTTTCTGCGGCCCCGAAACGCGCAACATGCAGGCCGCCGACATCGCCCGCGACGTCTTCGGACTGCCTCCGTCGGCGGTCGTCCAGTCCGGCAACCTTTCGCCGGACGGCGACGCCAAGAAGGCGTTCGCCGATATCCGCGCCAGCGCGCCCGAACCTCCCGATGACGACAGCTTTCAGGTGATGGCCATCGGCAGCAGCCCGGCAATCAGCGAATTGTTTCAACTGGCCCACGGGATTGGAACCAAGGCGGGCATGTCGGGAGATGTGAAACTCAAGAAGGGGTCCGTCGCCAAGATGAAGATCTACAACGCCGGTGGATCCAGCGCGTCGAGCCAACTGCGCTCGCTGCTGCCGCCGGGATTGGCCGCGAAGGGGCAGAGCGCTTAAAAGCGAGCGGGCGAAACACTGCCCCGTAATCTTGGGAGAATCACATCATGGGACGATTTGTTGAAGTGCGCGGCTACTTTCACAATGAAAACACAAACGGTGCCGGTAAGGTGGTGCGCAGCCTGATTATCAACACCGGCGCTATCCGATGGATCGATGAGAAGTGCCAGACCGTAGAACTGGGGGATAGCGGCGGAGTCTGGACTTTGACATATGAGTCCATGAAACGATTGCGAAACTTGATCGATTTGGTGGCTCTCACTGGCGAAGCGGTAAAGCCAGCCGCGCCTTACGTGACAGCGTAACCCATCTCTGCCAGCAGAAACCGCCCGACACCCCGGCCCGGCTCAGTCATACCATGCCGCGCAAGAAAGCTACCGCATCAAAGCTCACAAAAGGCTAAGACTCATGTTGGAACACATATCCTATTTATGGCGTAAGTGTCGTTACTGCAACCGCCATCGCTTCATCTGCATCCATTCTCCCTGCGATGAAAGAATCGCCAAGTGCCTTCACGTATACGGCGATGGCCGCAAGTGGACGGGCAAGGAAGCGCCGATCATTACCGACACGCTTGGACGCCGTTGGGAATTTGTCTCGACTACGAGCGACATCGAAACCGTGCCAGCCGTGACGTTCGACGATTGCGATCACAAGATCGGCGATCAGGTAAACGTGGCCACAGCGCCGTCGGCCAAGTATCCGGGGCTGGGGAACGTTGTCTTCAAACGGATTGCGTAATGGCCGAGCACGAAGACTTCATCGTTACCGACATTCACGGTCGTCAGCTCACTATCCGGAAGTTAAAGATGCGGGCCATGAGACGGCTTGTCGCGCTCGCGGTATTTAGCGGGGGCGTATATCTGGCATGGCCATTGCTGACTTTCAGAACGCATTTATCGTTTGGCGCATACTGCGGAATCGGGTTAATGATGGGGGCAATGAAAGTGTTAGAACGCATCAACAGTACCCCCATCTCTACCAGCGGAAGCTAACCGACAGCAAACCGCCGAAGAGCCATCCCGAATGACGCGCGATTGACGCGCCGCGAAGCCCCAAAGACATGAGCCTGTCAGACATATACGCAGCTCAAGGCAAATTCATCGACAACATGGTGGGAGCCTTTGCCGATCAGCTAGGTGGCGTA
>Ga0302326_10026209_pt1 | contig 11795 bp, 5 predicted proteins | sample Palsa_T0_3_FD_202264 | JGI IMG/M metagenome (GOLD analysis project Ga0302326, IMG submission 202264) | Peat permafrost microbial communities from Stordalen Mire near Abisko, Sweden - Palsa_T0_3 | ecosystem: Environmental > Terrestrial > Soil > Palsa > Peat permafrost | place: Sweden: Abisko... | reverse complement strand
ACACGCCGGCACTCCACGAACTCGACTGCGAGCCGGCGGGATTCGAATGGATCGACGCCGACAACGCGGAGCTCTCGCTGTTCTCGTACATCCGCCGCGCGCGCGACGGGTCGTTCGTCGTCGTCATCGTCAACTTCACGCCGGTCGTGCATCACGGGTTCCGCGTCGGAGTGCCCGCTGCCGCGCGCTATCGCGAGATCCTCAACACCGATGCCGCGCGCTACGGCGGTAGCGGCGTCGGGAGCGACGACCCGGTCGAGGTCGACGAGCATCCCGCGAACGGACGGGCGCAATCGATCGCGCTCACGATCCCGCCGCTCGCCGCGGTCGTCCTCTCGCCGCAGTGAGCGTCGACGCGCGAGCGCCGGTGTGGCCGGGCCGTCCCTTCCCGCTGGGCGCGACCTGGGACGGCAAGGGCGTCAACTTCGCGCTGTTCTCCGCCAATGCGGAGCGCGTCGAGCTCTGCATCTTCGACGCGAGGGGGCGCCGCGAGTTGCGCCGCGTCGTGCTGCCCGAGTACACCGACCAGGTGTGGCACGGCTATCTGCCCGACGCCAGGCCGGGTTTGCTATACGGATACCGCGTATATGGCCCGTACGACCCCGCACGCGGCCACCGGTTCAATCATCACAAGCTGCTGCTGGATCCGTATGCGAAGCTGCTCGCGGGTTCGCTGCGCTGGAACGATGCGCACTTCGGCTACCGCGTTGGCTCCACGCGCGGCGACCTGACGTTCGACCGGCGCGACAGTGCCGCCGGTATGCCGAAATGCGTGGTGATCGATACTGCGTTCACGTGGGGAAACGATCGTTTGCTCCACACCCGCTGGCATGAGTCGATCCTCTACGAACTCCACGTGCGCGGCTACACGATGTTGCACCCCGGCGTCTCGCCGGGCGTGCGCGGCACGTTCGCGGGGCTGGCATCGCCCGCCGCCATCGAGCATCTGCAACGCCTCGGCATCACGGCCGTCGAACTCCTGCCCGTGCACGCGTTCATCGACGACCGGACGCTCATCGAGAAACGTTTGCGCAACTACTGGGGCTACAACACGATCGGGTTCTTCGCGCCGGAGCCGCGCTATCTCGCGACTGGTTCGCTCGGCGAGATGAAGACGACGGTCAAGCATCTGCACTCAGCCGGGATCGAAGTCATCCTCGACGTCGTCTACAACCATACGGCCGAAGGCAACGAACTCGGCCCGACGCTGTCGCTGCGCGGCATCGACAATGCATCGTACTACCGCCTCGTGCGCGGCGACGAGCGCCACTACTTCGACACGACGGGCTGCGGAAACACGCTCGACCTGCGCCACCCGCGCGTGTTGCAGATGGTCATGGACTCGCTGCGCTATTGGAGCGACGAGGTGCACATCGACGGGTTCCGCTTCGACCTCGCGACGACGCTCGCGCGCGGCGACGGCGGGGGCTTCGAATGGCATAGCGGCTTCATCGAGGCGATTCAGCAAGATCCAGTGCTCTCGCGGCTCAAGCTGATCGCCGAGCCGTGGGACCTCGGCGAGGGTGGGCACCAGCTCGGGAACTTCCCGCCCGGCTGGTCGGAATGGAACGATCGCTTTCGCAACACGGTGCGGCGATACTGGCAGGGGAACGAGGGCATCCTCCCCGACCTTGCGTTCCGGATTACGGGTTCGAGCGACCTGTTCGAGCGCTACGGCCGCCGTCCGCGCGCCAGCGTCAACTTCATCACCGCCCACGACGGGTTCACGCTGCACGACCTCGTCAGCTACGACGGCAAGCACAACGATGCAAACCTCGAAGGCAACCGCGACGGCGCGAGCGAGAACTTCTCGTGGAATTGCGGCGCCGAGGGGCCGACCGACGACCAGGAAGTGCGGCGCCTCCGGATGCAGCAGAAACGCAATTTTCTCGCGACGCTGCTGCTCGCCCAGGGCCTGCCGATGCTGCTGGCCGGGGACGAATTCGGCCAGACGCAGGGCGGCAACAACAACGCGTACGCTCAGGACAACGAGCTGACGTGGCTGCAGTGGCAGCAATTGGCGGAGGACCGCAGCCTGTTCGAGTTCGCGCGCGATCTCGTTCGACTCCGGCTGCACCACCCGGCGCTGCGACGGACGCTGTTCTTCCACGGCAGCCACTTCGCCGATGGTGCGCCGCTCAAAGACATCACCTGGCTCACCCCCGAGGGTCAGGAGATGACGCCGGAGGCGTGGAGCGAACCGCACACGCGCGCGCTCGCTCTCCTGCTCGGCGGCGACCCTGGCGACAAGTTCGTCAGCCTTCTCGGCTACCCGGAAATCGACGACAGTTTCCTCCTGCTGCTCAACGCGCACTTCGAACCGGTGGAGTTCGTCCTGCCCCGCATCCTTGGGCTCACGGCGTGGGAGGTGGCCGTCGACTCGACGTGGCCCAGCCCGGTGCCCGCCGGCACGCCGTGCGAGCCCGGCTCGCGCTTCGCCGCGAACGCCCGCAGCCTCGTTTTGTTCCTCGGACCGACGCCGAGGGTGACCGCGCCGTGAGGGACGGATTTCGCGCATCCCGTGCTGAACGTGAGCGCACGCTCGTGGAGGTTGAACGATGAAGGCCGTCGTCATGGCTGGCGGCGAGGGATCACGGCTGCGACCGCTCACGTCGGCACGACCGAAGCCGCTGGCGCCCGTCGCGAACAAGCCCGTGATGCACCACATCGTGGACCTGCTTCGGCGGCACCAGTTCAGCGATGTGGTCGCGACCCTCCACTACATGGCCGACGAGATCGAGACGTACTTCGGCAACGGCAGCGATTTCGGCGTCACGATGCACTACGTCGTCGAGGATTCCCCGCTTGGAACGGCCGGCGCCGTCAAGCTCGCGCAGCACCTGCTCGGCGACGAGCGCTTCGTCGTGATCTCCGGCGACGCCCTGACCGACCTCGACCTGACCGCACTGCTGGCCCACCATCGAGAGAGCGGCGCGGCCGTGACGATCGCGCTGCAGCGCGTCGCCAACCCGCTCGAGTTCGGCGTGGTCGTCACCGACGACGGCGGCCGCATCACTCGCTTCCTCGAGAAGCCGTCGTGGGGCGAGGTATTCTCCGATACGATCAACACCGGCATCTACGTGCTCGAGCCCGAGATCCTCGACTACATGGAGGCCGGCAAGTCGTACGACTTCTCGCGCGACCTCTTCCCACAGATGCTCCGGGACGGCAAGCTGCTCTCGGGCTACGTCACCTCCGACTACTGGACCGACATCGGTAACCTGCAGCAGTATCAGCAGGCCAACTACGACGTGCTCCGAGGACACGTTCGCCTCGAGATTCCGGGGAGAGAGGTCGCGCCGGGCATCTGGCAAGGCGAAGACTGCAACATCAGCCCCGATGCGCGGCTCTTCGGTCCCCTCGTCATCGGGAAGAACGTCTCGATCGAGGCGGGCGCGACGATCGCAGAGCTGACCACCATCGGCGACTCGACGATCGTAGCGGCCAACGCGAACCTGCACCGCTCGGTCGTTTGGGAAGACGTCTACGTTGGGGAGCATGCGTCGCTGACCGGGTGCACGCTGGCCGACCGCAACATCGTCAAGGATCGGGTCACGATTCACGAGGGCGCCGTCATCGGGCGCGGGTGTACGATCGGCAGCGGCTCGGTCGTGAACGGAAACATCAAGATCTGGCCCGACAAGACGGTGTCCGCCGGGTCGATCGTCTCGATGTCGCTCATCTACGGCATCAAATGGCCGGGCTCGCTCTTCGGCGCCGACGGCGTGAGCGGGCTCGCCAACATCGAGATCACGCCGGAGTTCGCCCTCAAGCTCGGGCAAGCGTACGGCTCGGCGCTGCGCCCCGGCCAGACGGTCTTCACGAGCCGCGACACGCACCCCGCATCGCGCATCATGAACCGCTGCATTATCTCGGGGCTCCTGAGCGTCGGCGTGAACGTCGGCGACCTGCGCTCCTACCCGGTGCCGCCCTCGCGGTACGCGATTCGCAACGCCGGCGACGGTGGCATCCACACGCGAATCTCACCGCGAGACCCGAACCTCTTTCTCATCGAGTTCCTCGACAGCACGGGCATCGACGTCGCCAAGACGGTCGAACGCAAGATCGAGAACATCTTCTTCCGCGAAGACTTCCGGCGTACGCCCATGGAGAGCGTCGGCGTCCTCGACTTTCCGACCCGCCTGCTCGAAGGCTATCAGGCGGGGTTCCTCGCGGCGCTCGAGCCACGCGTGATGTCGGAGGCGGGGTTCCGCGTCGTTATCGACTACGCGTTCGGGAACACGTCGCTCATCCTCCCGCGGATCATGAGCAACCTGGGCGTCGAGATGATCGCCCTCAACGCCTACTTCGACGACAAGCAGGCGCGCATGTTCGCGGGCGGCCGCGCCCGCCACCTCGAGCAGCTCAGCAACGTCACGCTCTCGCTGCAGGCAAACCTCGGAATTCTCCTCGAGCACGACGGTGAGACGCTCGCCCTCGTCGACGACCGCGGCCGCATCGTGCAGGAGAGCATGCTGTTCGCGCTGCTGACGCTGCTCGTGGCGCGCCGGACGCCCGGGGCGCGGATCGCCGTTCCGGTGACGATGCCGCGCGCGATCGAAGCCATCGCGGCGAGCAACGGCGCGACCGTGATCCGGACGCGCAGCGACCGGCGTGCCACGATGGCGCTTGCGGAGCACGAGGGAACGTCGCTGCAGTTCGCTGGCGGCAGCAGCTACGAGGTGATCTTCCCCGAATTTCAGCCCGCGTTCGACGGCTTGTACGCGGCCGCGAAGGTGATGGAGCTGCTCGCGGGCGAGCGGCGCAAGCTGAGCGAGCTCGTCGACCTGCTGCCGGAGTGGCACCTCGCAAACCGCGTGGTCTCGTGCCCGTGGGACCGCAAGGGCACGATCATGCGCCGGCTTCTCGACGAGACGAACGGCGCGAACGTGGAACTCACCGACGGCATCCGCGTCGACCGCGACGGTGGATGGGTCCTCGTCCTCCCCGACGCGTCCGACCCGACGTTCAACGTCTTCGGTGAGGGCCCGACGGAGGCGATCGCCAAGGACTACGTGGATGAGACGGCCACCCGCATCGAGCAGCTCGCCCGCGCGTAGGCCGTGAGCGCACTCGACGCGTTCTCTGCCACCCGCGTCGCTACCCCGGAGGCCGACATCGCCGTGTACGTCGGCGGGTCCGGGCCGCCGCTCGTCTGCCTGCATGGATATCCGCAGACGCATCTGACGTGGCGGAAGGTCGCCCCCACTCTCGCGGAGCGGTTCACCGTCGTGCTGACGGACCTGCGCGGCTACGGCGCGAGCTCGATCGTGCCGTCGGATGCGACGCACGAGCCGTACAGCAAGCGGGCCATGGCGCGCGACGTTCTCGCCGTCATGACCTCGCTCGGCTTCGACCGCTTCTTCGTCGCGGGCCACGACCGCGGCGGCCGGGTCGCGTACCGCATGGCGCTCGACTCACCCGAGCGCGTCGCGGCGCTTGCCGTGCTCGACATCGTGCCCACCCTCGATACCTATGGGCCCATGACCTATCGCGGGGCGCATCGCTCCTACCATTGGTACTTTCTCACGCAGCCCGAGCCCATGCCCGAGCGCCTGATCGGAAGCGACCCCGATTTTTACTGCGAGTGGACGATTCGAAGATGGCTCGCGCGCCAAGACGCGATCGAGCCGGAAGCGATGGAGGCGTACAAGTCCTGGTATCGGTCGGAGGGCGCGATCCATGCGGCGTGCGAGGACTACCGGGCCGGCTACACGCGCGACATGGAGAACGACCAGCGCGACCGCGACGCGGGGCGGCTGATCGCGTGCCCGGTGCTGGCGCTCTGGGGCGACGGACCGACGGTCGTGAAGCCGATCGACTTCCTCGACGTCTGGCGAACGTGGGCGCACGACGTCCAAGGCGGTCCGATGCCGTGCGGGCACTTCCTGATGGAGGAGGCCCCCGAGGAAGTCACCGCGGCCCTGCTCGCATTCTTCGCATCGCACGATCGGAGCACCGCCGGTCACTAGCGGACCGTAACGGTCCGCGTATCGCCGCCGATGTGGCTACAGCGACAGCGGCAGTGTGCCGTTCGTGCAGCTCGTGCAGCTGACGCTCTGATCGGAGTCGCCCTGCGGCACGTCGAACGCGGCGACGGCCCCAGCTCGGCCGCTGATGCTCACGTTCGGCCCCGAGATGCCGAGGAACGCCGGGTCGGCCCAAATCGCGACGCCGAAGTGGAGTGCCGTTGATGCATGAAAGTGGAAGTAGAGCCGGCCGTGCGCGACGGCGACCATCGTCAGCTCGGGAAACTGCGCGGGCGGGAACTGCGCGAGTGGGACGTTGTACTGCGAGGTCGGGTCCTGTGCGTACAGGAACAGGCGCGACGGCGTGGAGTGTCCGCCGATGAACGTCATCCCCGCGACGTTGTCGTGATAGTCGATGGTCGAGGGCTCCACCGGCGAACCGTCGCGCAGGAACGTCGTGCCGCCGGAAATGTACGGAAATGCGATCGCCCGCGGACGGTTGGAGAACGTCTGCGCCACCGGAAGGGCCGCCGCAAGCGTCATCGGCGTCATACCGTCTGCGAGGGCTTGCGAATAGAGCGCGCCCATCAGGGTCGAATCCGCGGGCGCGCCGTCGATCATTTCGGGCGCTTCTTGCTGCGACATCATGACGAGGGGCTGCAGCTCGCCGGCGGCCGCATAGGCGTCCACGACCGAGCGCAGATACGCCGATCCGGTCGTCCCGTTGAAGCCGCCCCGCTCCTGCACGTCGTCGGGATCCGTCGAGAAGTAGTCGTCACGCCCGGTGAAGTACGAGCGCGTGAGGTCGCGCGCCGTCCATTCGAACGAGACGAGGTCGCACGAGCCAGTGGGGCTGGGCCGCTTGTACGACGACGGATCGGCGCAATACGTGCCCCATGGCGCGCCGCGGTCCGACGTGTGGTCGATGTCGAGCGAATCCCACGTAATGCCCCAGAAGCCGTGCTCTCCCCACGCGAGGGCTTGCCCGACCAGCCGTTCGTGACCCGCTCCCTCCACGGACACCGTCGGTACGTACCACGGAAAGCGCTCCTTTCCGACCTGCAGATACTCGATGTCGTGCTCCATTTCGACATCGTCTCCGTCGCTCGCATGGTACTGATTGAAGATCTCGTAGTTGCCGGCTTCGAGGTACTCGACGTTTCCGAGCATCCACGTGACCGGCACGTGCGCCGCTGCCGCGACGCCGTGGAGCGCGGCGACGCCCGCCGGCGAGAAGGGGTGCTCCATCAGCGACGTCGCGATGAAGATCGCCTGCGTGGCACCGACCGGCCGCGCCCATGCCGGGATCGGCGGTGCCGCGCTGACGTGGAGTGACGCCGCCGCGCCGCACTTGGCGTAGTGCACGTCGATGGGCGGGAACGGCCCCGGCTGCACCTTGTACCAAATCACGCCGTCGTAGGAGAGGGCGCACGGTCCGCCGCTGAGGACGTCGTAGGCTCGCGGCGTCACCGCCGTCTTCACGCCGGTGCCCGGCAGTTGCGCGTTCGACGGGTTCGGCGGTAGGGCCGTCCCCGAGCCGGAACACGAAACCACGCCCGCACACAAAACGCACGCGCCAAGCGACGACGCGAAAAGGCGGCCGAGTGTATCAGGCCTAGGGACCATCGTCCCCCTACAGTGTTCGCTCCGCGCCGCTTACCCCTGCACGCTCGCCGCAAACGTGATCTTTCGCTCGAGTGCGTGGATCACCGTCGGCCAGGTGTAGCGAGCCGCGGTCTCGTGCCCGGCGTGGCGCATTGCAACCGCTGCATCGGGGTCGTCGACGAGATCGCGCAGGTACGATGCGAGTTCTCGACCATCTTCCGTGTCGACGACGATCGCGTTCACGAACGGTTCCGCGTACTCTTCCCCGGTCGCACCACAAACAGCCAACCCACCGGCAGCCATGACTTCTAGACCGACCAGTCCAAACGGCTCCTTCCCGCTGTTTGCGAGCACCGCATCCGCGGCCGCGTAGAGCGCGAAGAGCATATCGGCCTCGAGGAAGGCGCGGAGGTTGATCACGTCGTCGCTGGAGGTGGCTAGGGCCGTAAAGAGCGACGCGGGATCGCCGGCATCGGCGACGATCTCTCCGACGCGAAGCCCGCGCGCTCTCGCCCGCTCGAACACCGCGGCGCCATATGGCTCGCGACCGCCGCGCACGACGAGCCGCGCCCCCAACCCCGCGTCGTGCAATTCCGCAACTGCGTCGACCGCCTGCATCCAGCGCTTGTCGGGATCGAAGCGCCCGACCTTGACGAGGAGCGGCCGGGCCGCGAGCGAGGTCCGCCAGTCGTGCACGAGCTTCGCCGGCGGGCCGTCCAGCAAGCGCGCCGGAATGCCGTTCGGGATGACGAGCGGCTGCTGCCCGCGCAGCGAGAGCTCGAATTTCATGTACTTGCTTACGGTCGTGATCGTAGCGCAGCGGCGCAGTGCGCCCCAGTCGATCGCGTCGAATCCGTAGGTGTTGTTCGCGTTCCACAGTATCGTCGCCGCGTCGCGCAGGCCGCGCGCTCGCAGTAGGCGGTCCAGCTCGATCGTCGCGCGAGCGGTCTGCCACTCTTCGGCGAGCACGAGCGCACGCGCTCCCCGTGCGACCGCCGGCGCGACGATCTCGTCGACGACGACGGGCGGGATGCTCAGCGAAAAATCATCGACTTTCCCCCGCTCGCCGTCGTAGACGCTCGCCCTGTGATATGCCGAGATCCATTGGCACCAGCGCCGATAGCGCAGCCGCGGCGCGGGCTCCTCGACCGCCGGCAGCTGCGGGTCGCCGACGAAGAAGAGATCGGTGGGCCGCCCGAGATCCGCGAGGGCCTGCGCCAGCTCGGTAACGCGCGTGCCGAGTCCGCCGACCATCGAGTAGCGGTCCGGGCCTTCGAACGAGAGGATCGCGACGGAATCCATGGGCCTGATTTGCCGCGCGGATGCGTCGACTTTCCTTCAACATCGACAAGGACGGGGCGGCGCCGCCAACTTCCGATACGGACGGGTCGGCGCCGCCAACTTCCGATACGGACGGGGCGGCGCCGCGAACTTCCGATAAGGACGGGGCGGCGCTGCCCCGAAGGTCGATTTCGTGCAACGCTGCTCGGCGCGCCTCCCGTGACCTCTCGCAATCCCTTCGCTCCCGAGCGGCCGGCGGCGCCCGGACACACGCCGGGACGGTCGGCAGAGCACGAACGCCTCGAAGAGAATCGTCTGCACATCGCCTATTGGGAGCGGTGGGGACCGTACGTCAGCGCCCGCCAGTGGGGAACCGTCCGCGAAGACTACAGCGCCGACGGCGACGCCTGGTCGTATTTCCCCCACGATCACGCGCGGTCGCGCGCCTATCGCTGGGGCGAAGACGGCATCTTCGGCATCTCCGACAGCCACCAGCGGCTGTGCTTCGCGCTTGCGCTCCACAACGGCGAGGACGCGATCCTCAAGGAGCGTTTCTTCGGCCTGACCGGCCCCGAAGGCAATCACGGCGAGGACGTCAAGGAGTACTACTACTACCTCGACAACACGCCGACGCACAGCTCCATGAAGGCGCTGTACAAGTATCCGCACCATGCGTTCCCGTACGAGGATCTCGTGCGCGAAAACGCACGCCGTACGAAAGCGGATCCCGAATACGAGTTGCTCGACACGGGCATCTTCGCGAACTCCGCGTATTTCGACGTGACGGTCGAGTACGCGAAGGCAACGCCCGACGACGTCCTGGTCGCGATCTCCGTCGTCAACCGGGGAGCAGTGGATCGCCGCCTCCACCTGCTTCCGACCCTCTGGTTCCGAAACGTGTGGTCCTGGACCCCAGATGTTCCGCGCCCCCGGCTCTCGGCGGGTGCGACGGCGCACGGCATGCCGTTCATCCTCGCCGAGCACGATGACCTCGGGACGCGGCGACTGTACGCCGAGCAGCCCTGCGCGCTCCTATTCACCGAGAACGACACGAACCACGAGCGGCTGTACGGCACGGCGAATCCATCGCCGTACGTGAAGGACGCGTTCCACGAGTACGTCGTGCACGGGCGCACGGACGCGGTGAACCCGGCCGGTACGGGGACCAAGGCCGCGCTGCACTTCGTACTCGACCTGCCGGCAGGCGCGATGCAGACCGTGCGGCTGCGCTTCACCGACCGGGACTGTGGTGACGCCGCGTTCGGGGATTTCGACGAGATCCTCGCGCGGCGCGCCGCCGAAGCGGACGACTTTTACGCGGAGGTCACGCCGTTTGCGCTTGCCGACGGACGCCGCCACGTCCAGCGCCAAGCGTTCGCCGGGATGCTGTGGACGAAGCAGTTCTACCAGTACTGCGTCCGCGACTGGCTCGCCGGCGACCCGCTGCAGCCGCCTCCGCCGCCGCAGCGCCTCGCCGGGCGCAACCACGACTGGCGCACGCTCTTCAGCGACGACATCCTCTCGATGCCGGACAATTGGGAGTACCCCTGGTTCGCGTCCTGGGACCTCGCGTTCCACGTGATCCCGCTCGCGCTGATCGACCCCGAGTTCGCAAAGCGTCAGCTGCTCTTGCTCACGCGCGAGTGGTACCTGCACCCGAACGGCCAGATCCCCGCCTACGAGTGGGCCTTCGGCGACGTCAACCCGCCCGTGCAAGCGTGGGCCGCGATGCGCATCTATCAGATCGAGGGAAAGATGCGCGGGCGGCGCGACACGGTGTTCCTCGAACGCGTCTTCCAGAAGCTGCTGATCAACTTCACCTGGTGGGTCAACCGCAAAGACGTCGAGGGAAACAACGTGTTCCAAGGCGGCTTCCTCGGCCTCGACAACATCGGGGTGTTCGACCGCAGCGCACAGCTCCCCACCGGCGGGACGATCGATCAGTCCGACGGCACCAGCTGGATGGGCGTCTACGCGCTGAACATGCTCGCGATCGCCGTCGAGCTGGCCAAGGATAACGTCGCGTACGAGGACATCGCGTCGAAATTCTTCGAGCACTTCCTGTACATCGCAGAGGCGATGAACGCGATCGGCGACAATGCGATCGGCCTCTGGAACGAGGACGACGGCTTCTATTACGACGTGCTCCACCTCCCGGACGGCACGCACTTCCCGCTCCGCCTGCGCTCGATGGTCGGCCTCATCCCCCTCCTCGCCGTGCAGACCCTCGAAGCCGATACCCTGGAAGGGATGCCGACGTTCAAGCGCCGGATGGAATGGTTCATGCAGAACCGGCCCGAGCTGCGCGCCAACGTCATGCGCATGAACGCCGAAGGAGTGGGAAGGCGGCGCATACTCTCCATCATTTGGCCGGAAAAGCTGCGCCGCATGCTCCAGCGAATGCTCGACGAGGGCGAATTCCTCAGCCGCTACGGCTTGCGGTCGCTCTCGAAGGTGCACGAGGGCGAGCCATATGCGTTGACCGTGGCGGGCATGGAGTATCGGGTCGGCTACGAACCCGGCGAGTCGCGCACCGGCGTCTTCGGGGGCAACTCCAATTGGCGCGGTCCGATCTGGTTCCCGCTGAACTACATGCTGATCGAGGCCCTACAGCACTACCACTACTATTTTGGAGACGGGTTCGTCGTCGAGTTCCCGACCGGATCCGGGACCATGCTCACACTCTGGGAGGTCGCGACGGAGTTGTCGCACCGCTTGATCGAGCTGTTCGATCGCGACGTGCACGGGCGCCGCCCATCGTTCGGCGACGACCCGACGCTGCAGCGCGATCCGCATTGGCGCGACCATTTGCTCTTCTACGAATTCTTCCACGGCGACAGCGGCAAGGGCCTCGGCGCGAGCCATCAGACCGGCTGGACGGGCGTGGTCGCGAAGCTGCTGCAACAGTGCGCCGAGTACTGCGGTCAGGGCAAACATCCA
>Ga0302326_10026206_pt1 | contig 11796 bp, 7 predicted proteins | sample Palsa_T0_3_FD_202264 | JGI IMG/M metagenome (GOLD analysis project Ga0302326, IMG submission 202264) | Peat permafrost microbial communities from Stordalen Mire near Abisko, Sweden - Palsa_T0_3 | ecosystem: Environmental > Terrestrial > Soil > Palsa > Peat permafrost | place: Sweden: Abisko... | reverse complement strand
GCCTTCCCATCTCGATTCGATCCCGTCGAATCCGTTGCGCCCCCTTTCTTTACGTTAACATGTATTTAGTCCCTTGAAGCGATCACTTCCCCAAGCGGATACGGTAGCGACGCTCCCGCCCCGGAAGCTCAACCCCTATCGCCGCCACCTTCCCGTTTGGCTGCTATTCATCGGTGGAACTGCCCTCGTATTTTCCCGCTTTTATTATCTCCGTGGAAACGATAGTGAGATTGCCGCACGGGAATTCAATCTGCGTTCGGCGAATTATGCGGCGTCATTTACGCGAGAAATGGACGGGCTTCTTTCCGCACTCGAGTCCACTGCGGCCTTCGCCGAGCTTCAACCGCAGCTGAATCGTCAAAATTTCGAGCCGTTCGCCGAGCGCATCGTACACAGCCATCCCGCGATCTTGGCTCTTGAATGGCTGCCGCACGTTTCCGAGTTGGAGCGTCCGGCCTATGAGCGAATGTTGAGTGAGCTTGAAGGGCGCCCGGCAGGAATCACTTTTGGAACAACCGCTAACCCAAAACCGGCGCCGCCAAAGCCCGATTATTTTCCAATCACTTTGATGTTTCCGCGAGTTGCCGTAACCAATCTCATTGGATTTAATGGCTACTCGCAGAAGGAATTACATACGGCGCTTGACCAGTCGCGAGACACGGGAGGAGCGGTATCGGCCGCCAAGTTCCACCTGATCGAGCCGACCCGCGATGGCTTCGCGGTGCCGTTTTACTTGCCGGTGTACCGGTGGGCCGAGGGTCACCGGTCCGGAGCTGTCCCCACGGTTGATGAGCGCCGAAGGGCTTTGACCGGCTATATCCTGGGAATCGTAGAGATCAGCCTTGCGCTAGAGGACGCCATCAAGCAGATCTCAGCGGCTGACGAGAATCTTCAGTTTTACGATCTGTCCGCACCGCCCGGCAAGCAACTGCTCCACTTCCACCGCGCTCCCAGTGAAGCGGCGACGGTTCAGCCACTGTCCGAATCCGCGGCATTGGTTCCCAACTACCTAAAATTCGTCCAGCAATTTCCGATTGCCTCCCGGCAGTGGGCTGTGGTGTGCACGCCAACCGCGAATTACTTGCAAGGGGCCTTGTCCTGGAGACCTTGGGCGCTGCTGACCATTGGGATGCTGGGCACCACTTTCCTATGCGCGTACCTGGTGCTTCACCGGTCCTATGCATCGCGGGCTGAAAGCCTGGTAGGCCAGTTGTTTCAGAATAATGCAAGGCTGAACCGCGAGATCGAGGAACGGAAAAGGGCGGAGGACGAGATTACGCGATTGAACGCCAGCCTGGAGGCCCGGGTTGCCGAGCGTACCGAGGCTCTCCGCGAGAGCGAGGAACGCTATGCCCTTGCCGCTCGCGGATCGAAGGACGGACTCTGGGACTGGAATTTGTCGAGTGGAACCATTTATTTCTCGCAGCGCTGGAAAAACATGCTTGGTTACGGCGATGACGAGATTTCGACCGCTCCCGAAGAATGGTTCAAACGGATGCACCCTGAGGATTCCGTCCGCGTCCGCGAACAGATCAAGACTCATTGCGAGGGGGAAACGGCTCACTTCCAGAGCGAGCATCGCATGTTGCATAAGGACGGCTCTTACCACTGGATGCTCAGCCGGGGAGTGGCGGTTCGCGACGATCGCGGACGCACCACGCGGATCGCCGGGTCTCAAACGGATGTCACGGAGGGCAAGGTCGCCGATCCGCTTACCGGTTTGCCCAACCGTCTGTTCCTTGCCGACAAATTAGCTCAGGCTATCCAGAAAGCGCGCGACTCCCGTTCACATCTGTTCGCAGTTCTGTTTCTCGATCTGGACCGGTTCAAAATTGTCAACGACAGTCTGGGCCACAAAGCGGGCGACCTGCTTCTGCGCGCCATTGCCGCGCGCTTAAACTCGTGCAGTGGCCCTTCTTCGAATCGCAGCGGCAAGACGATTGTCGCGCGCTTGGGTGGGGACGAGTTTGCCGTGCTCCTGGATGAGATTCCCAACTCACGCGCGGCCACCGATTTCGCGGCGGCTATTAACTCAGCCATGAACCCTGCCTTCGATCTGGATGGCCGCCAGGTATTCGCGACCTGCAGTATTGGAGTGGCGCTGGGAGGACCTGACAGCGATGCCAACGATCTTCTGCGCGATGCGGACATCGCGATGTACCACGCCAAATCCCAGGGCAAACACCGGTACGAAGTTTTTGACGCCGAGATGCGGCAGCGCGCCGTAGACCGCATGCAACTTGAGTCCGATCTGCGGGCCGCGGTCCCGCGTGGCGAACTCGACATCAACTATCAGCCGAAGATTTCGCTTGTAGACGGGAACATCGTAGAATTCGAAGCCCTGGTTCGCTGGAACCATCCCGTACGCGGCTTCCTGATGCCGCAGACTTTTGTTCCTCTAGCCGATGAAACGGGACTGATTATCTCGATCGGCGAGTGGGTCCTGTTTCAAGCATGCCGTCAACTCGCCATATGGCGTAAGCGCTTCAGCCGCGATATCGGCATAAGCGTGAATATCTCAGCACGCCAATTTGAGACGGCGGAACTGGTCAGCCAGGTGCGTTGCATTCTCGCGGAAACCGGAATCCCGGCGGCCAGTCTGAGTCTTGAAGTGACCGAGAGCCTTTTGCTCGAGAATCCGGAAAGCGCGATCCGTCAGCTGAACGAACTGCGCGCCATCGGTATCGGCCTGAAGATCGACGATTTCGGCACCGGCTTCTCATCGCTTAGCTATTTGCATCGCCTGCCGTTCAATGAATTAAAGATAGACCGATCCTTTATCTCCAATTTCGGCAAAAAGGCGGAGGCCAGTCACATCGTACACACCATCATCCTGCTCGGACGCCTGCTCGACATGAAGGTTGTGGCCGAGGGCGTGGAGACCGAAGATCAATTGAACGAACTGACTGCGCTATCGTGCGACTACGCTCAAGGAAACTTTTTCGCCAAGCCTCTACCGGCTGCTCAAGCGGAAGCTTACTTAAATCCGGGCTGCCTCCCGTTCTTCCGCCACGCCGATAAATCCCTTTCCGCATTGGCCAAGATTTTCTAGTCGTTACCAGTTTCCGGCCAAAAAGCGGAATCCAAGGGAAAAGTTTGGGAGCGGGAAATTCTGCGGAGATTTCCGGCTGTGGCGCGAAGCTTACGCGCGGTTTTTTCCCCATACATTTGTTGATCCGCTTCAACCCAAAGTTCTCCGAGTTGAAGCGCGGGAACGCGTGCGGCCATGCCGGCCGATGCCCTAATGCCAGCCCTCTCAAGCGCCTTACGAATGTGCCCCAGAATCAACTCGGCAGTCGCCGGATTGCCTGGGATTCCCAAGATCCCGAATTTATCGCCAGCCAACCGCGCCACAACATCCGTTTCGCGCACATTCTTGCACAACACTTTGGCCGTGCGGCGAATCAGTTTATCGCCGGCGGACTGGCCGAGGCTCTCGTTAATTTTCTGTAGTCCATCCAGATCCACGAGAACTACGAACGCTGAATTGCAATAGCGCCGGCAGCGCTCTCCTTCGATCTGGAGCATGCGGTCCCAGCCGTGGCGGTTGAGGAGGTCCGTGAGAGTGTCGGTCTCCGCTTCTGTTGGGTTGCGCTCCTTCTGCCGTTCGGCGTTTACTGCTCTTAGTTCCGCCGCGAGCACTCCGCTAAGCATCTTAGCTACCATCTCAACCAAGGGCAGGTCGTCCTCAATGGCCTGCGGCTGCGGATTTGAATCGAAGGCGCAAAGTGTTCCGAAGAGCGCGCCATCCTGGTATGTAAGCGGTACGCCGATGTAGGCGCCAATAGAGATTCCGCGGCCCAAGCCTGCCGAGGCGTAGGCCGGAATGGAAGCCAAATCAGGGGCGATACGCGGCGCACGGCCCGCAGCCATCCGCGAACAGAACGAATCTGCCCATTTGAAACTGGTATAGGGGACTATGCCGTAACGATCGCCCTCCGCTTCGAGAACAATCGACTCGTCGCCCTCGGCACGAGTTACCATCCATAAGTCGAAGCCGAATCTTGAACGCAAATAGCGTAACGCGCCGCGCGCGGCCGACGAAAAGTCAGTGCCTTCCGGCTGATCCACGAGAAAGTTCCTGCAACATGAAGATAAGTTTCAGATTGTCAGAAACCGAGTTGCCAGAACAAGACTTGCTTTAGTGCACGTTAGTTAACAATTGTCTTCCTAACCGCCTGGTTGGCGTAGTCATCGCTCGAGCGGACTGCCAGAACGTGCTCTCCGGGGGCGGCATTCGGCAAAGTCAGCTCGTATTCCAGTGAGAGGGAGTCGGATAGTTTGGAAGTAGGGTCCACCAATGTCCAGTCCCGTCCATCGAGCGAATATTCGGTTCGCTGAATCACGCTTAATGCGTCGGACACTTTCCATTTCGCGTGCAGCCCGGCTCCCTGGCGGACCACGTTGAGCAACGTGATTTCGGGCGGAGTATTGTCGATCAGGAAGGGCGCGCTTACCGATTGGGAAGTGAGAGCCTCCGTCTCTACGTTGCCCGGCGAATCGGACGCAGTAATACGTAGGCGGTATTCCCCGTCTGGGAATGCGGTCGAATCGAAGCTGTAGTGCTTCTCGCGAATTTTGTCCGCGAGAGGCCGCCACGCCGATTCCTTTTCACCACGGATTTGAAGGGTAAAGATCAGTGGATCGCCATTATCGTCGCTCGCATTCCAACGCGCGCCGGTCCAGCCCTTCGCGTAGGTCATGGAAGACGTGCCCAGGTCCAGCGAAATGCCGGAGGATGATGAACTCTTGTGCCCCATCGCCGGGAGATTGATTGAAGCGGCGGGCGAGTTCACGGGAACACCGCTGACGGGGGGCGAAAACCGGTAATTGGGCGGCGTGGATTCGATATCCTCGATCTTTGGCGCTACGTTCTTGGGCAGGTAAGCGGCTTCCACGGAATCGAGTTCCGCGCCTGCGCTCAGTACCGCTTTCCATTGTAGAAACCGCGCGGGGGGGGAAGCCGCACGTTCCTTCACCGGCGCCCATCCACTCCAGTTTTCCTGCGGACGATCGACGTTGCCGCTGCGCGAAAAGAGATCGATCTTGCCCGTGCCTTCGGCCTTGACGCGGCCCCATTGAGAGAAGCCGGCCGAATCGAAAACGTCGCTTTCCACGCTGCCGCTGGTCTCGGCGGTTGGACCAAAGCGGAAGACCTTGCCGACATTGCTGGCCGCTCCATAAACGGTTCCATCGGGTGCGCTGACGAGTGCGGTAATCTGCGTCGAGCTCACCTTGACGAGGGTAGTCGAGAGCGATGGCGAGTCAATGCGGTACAACGCACCGTTGTTGCCGGAACCAAGAATCGCATGTCCGGCGTGGTCGAACGCAATCGCATAAACCGTGTCGCGCGTATTGGTCCAAATTCGCTGCGGCGCGCCGGACGGATCAATCCGGTAAACGTCGACGCCGCCGGAAACAATGGGGCGGGCCGGGGATTGTTCCGCTGGTTCGGCACCGGGTTTTGCAGGCCCGATCGAGGTCGCGAGCGGGATGGGCGGAAGGGACGCACTTGCACCCGCAAGACCGGCGGCATAGACTGAGCCATCCGGTCCGGCGGTGATCGCCGTGATTTCGCGCTTCAGCATTTGATAGAGCACAAAGCCCGCACCTGTCGGAGAAATTCGGATTACCAGGCCACCGGGCGCGGTGCCCACGAGCACGTTGCCCTGGGCGTCGACCGCGATCGAGCGCGCATGCGTTTCTCCCGTTTTGAAGAACACTTCGCCCTTGCCATTTGGGTCCACGCGATGGATTTGGCCTTCGCTGCCTGTGGCTATGAATAGATCGCCGCGCGGACCGAACGCCATTGCCCAGATGTACTTCTGCTTGGGATCGTAGAAGACATCGCTCTTGCCGTTGGATCCTACGCGGTAGACCTTTCCATCGGGCGATGTCGCAGCATAGATCTGGTCCTTCGCGTCAACGGCGATGGCGTGAATTTCGAGCGCATCGAACTCCGCCAGCTTCTTGTGGGACCCATCGGGCGCAATCTGAAAGAGCTTCGCTCCCGGTCCGCCGCCCGTATAAAGATTGCCTTTCGAATCGCGCGCCAGCGCCCACAGATATGCGGAAGAAGCGTCGAAAAGCTCGGAGACTTTCGGCGCCAGGGACAACCTGCCGTCGCTGCGCAGCGAAAGGCCGTGAAGCTGGCCCTTCTCGAAATCGGAAGCGTCACCTTGGATCCACGCGCGCGTAGCGCCAGCGTACAAAGCTGCGGCCGAAGCCAAAAAGCAAACGATAAGTTTCAATGTTTATCTCACCACGAACTTCAACGCGTAACTGCCGCTCACCACATAGTCGAAGGGCAGAGACATCTGCTCGGTAGCGCTATCCGGAGCCATCACAATCGACCTGCTGGAAGCGCGACCCGCCTGCATTACGTTCAGCACGCTTGGCGGCAAGCTTGGCATCATCTTGTCTTCGTAGTATGCCGTCGGTGTGTTTTCGAGGAGCGACACATAAAGCCGGTTGTTGGTGCGCTCCTGATTGATCAGGGAAACGGCATGCTTCACATCGATATAGCGATCCATCATGCCGGCCATGGTTTGCAGGCGGTTCATAGTGTCGGCGTCGCTTAGCATGATCCGGTGTTCACCCTTCGATAGGCCTTCCGGGAGGGTGATCGTGAAGTCGCGCTCGATGCGGTCGCCGCGATAGGGACGCAGGAATACCTTCAACGGCAGTTTGTCGCCAGGCCGCGCCTCCGATACGCCCACCCACGCGTTCTCTATCGTGGCAATGCGGCGTTCGGGCAGCAGGTCGACCGTGACGTCCACACTCTTCAGCTCCGGCGTATCCACCGAGTTCAGATAAAGGCGGTTGAACTTCTCGCCGTACCAGGTAGCCAGCAGCATGGGCGCGGGCAGCGGCATCTCGCTCGATGAGAGCATCGTATTCAGAGAGAGTTCATGGCCAGCCAGTTCGACCTTGCCACTAAGCCTGTATGTGGCCTCATCTTTGAATTCGTTATCGCCTGACAGCGAATTGAACAGAGTCATCATCATCAGGTAGGGAGTCCACTTCTGATGCTGGAAGACGTTGAAATGGAAATCCTTCTCACCGCGCACCTCGCTCTTCTCGCCTAGCGAGCGAACCTTCACCGTGACGGGAATCATCGGGGACTCGAGACCCAGCACGCCCATAATTCCGCTGTGGCGATCCTGGTGCAGCGAGCCGACGATCTCTGTAGCATTCGCCATCTTGTTCGGTTGATAAGAGGACGACAGCACCATCAGGACTTCGCCCTTACTCATCGGCATATCGACCGGACCGAGGTTGAAGAACGGATGCCCGAACGCGAGCACGCGCTTTCCATCGTTGTAAGTGACGGTGCCGAGGCCGGTGATACTCATGTCGCCAGAGACTAAAACACCCGCGACCGATTCGCCAGGGTTCAAAGACTGCTGCCAACCCGCGACCGGCTTCGACGCGCGCAAGGTGCTGCCAGCGCCGCCCATCACCGGCGTGATGCCAAGGTCATGCAACATGGGGCCGAACTCGGTCAGAGTGCCCTGGTTGAAGCCGGAAAACGTCAGTGGAGTATCGATCGGAACCATGTTCGGCATGGCCATCGCCGCTGCTTTTTCACCCGTCCCGGATTTCGACGGCGCGCGGGCGTCCATGGGGCGCGTCTTATCCAGGTCGTTAATTTCCAGCATCAGCTCGATCGGCGTAATGCCGCAGATTGCGTCCGGGGAAAATACGCTCAAGCGAAGCGCCACCGCTCCAATGAGCTTGCCATTCACATAAACGGGACTTCCACTCATACCGCCCGCGACGTTCGTCTCGATCGCCTTACCGCCCATTTTGCCGACGATGATGTCCTGTCCCGGGCCCCACATGTTCTTCCACATGCCGACGATTTCGATGGGCACGGGTTCAGGTACGGTTCCTTTGAACACGGTCCATGCGACGGCCTGCATGCCTGGTTTGACGTCGGTGGCCTTCATGATTTCGACCTTGCCGGCTTTGGGGGGAACGGGCGCGGCTGCGCCAACGACAGTGGGAACGACAACTACGAACGCAATCCAAGCGCTCGCGGAAAGAACTTTCATGAGTGGAAAAGCTCCAGTAACTTCAGTCTACTATGTGAAGGGAATGATCATCCTGGAAACGATCCGCGCGCTGCTGAACGAGGCCGGAGCTGTATATCGCGAGGTACACCACCCTCCTACACTCACCAGCGAGGATTCGGCGCGCGAACGTGGCGAAGATTTGCGTATCGGCGGCAAGGCGCTGCTGCTCAAAGTGAACGATACCTTCCGGCTATTCGTGCTCAGCGCGGCGAAGCAACTCGATTCCGGCGCGATCAAGACGCGCTTCTGTGCAAAGAAGACCCGTTTTGCCACGCCGGAAGAACTGCGCGAACTGACGGGCCTTGTGCCGGGATCGGTGCCGCCTTTTGGCCAGCCCGTGCTTCCCTTCGAGCTCTACGTGGATGAATCGGTGATAGAGAATGAGAAGATCGCCTTCAACGCCGGCTCGCTCACTGATTCCATCATCATGCTGGTCCGCGACTATCGTGAAATCGCAAGGCCGGACGTTTTCAAGTTTTCAAAGGACTAGAGCATCTTGGAAGAACTCGAAGCGCAGTCCAAAGTCACAACCACACCGGTAAAACTGGCGCTTGCGATTCTTGCCGCAGCCGTTCTACTAAATCCCCTCCTGTTGGTCAGAATTCCGAAACGAACCGAACAATTTGGGCCTGCCACGGTTGCCGCCAAGACCGGCATCAGCGACCTTTCGAACTACTTTTCTTATGCGCTTTACTTCGCTGGCATCCTGTTGGTTTCAGCCGTCCTCTTCCTATTGCGAGACAGGCTCGCCGGAAATTCCTGGAATGCCCGCGCCTTGCGGCGATTGATCGTCGCCATACTGTTCGCGAGCCTGATCTGGAGGCTTCCGTTCACGGCGCCCAATCCGACATTCCAGTCGATTGTCTCGCCGGTCGTGGATGAATTCCACGAAGGAGAGATCCTTGGGCTTGCACCTGAGGCCGATGCCGGACAGGACCTTCCCGTCCCCCTTCTGGTGCATGGACCCGGTATGGATTATGCGCCTGCCTGGATAGGCGCAAAGCTTGCACCGGCGGGCTATCGCATCCCTACCATCCGTATGTTCTTCCGGTTCCTCGGATCTGGCGCAGTGATCGCTCTGGTTTTCGCGCTGATTGTGATTTGCAAGGAACGCGAAGACTTGTTGAGTATTCCTGATTCGATCAGGGGCGCATTCCGTTATTGGGTCATCGGATGTGCTCTTGCCGTAATCATCGATCTTTCGATCGTCGGCGCGAGGCGCTTCGTCTTCTGGCTGCAAATCTCTCTCTTAATTCTTGCGGCGCGGGCTTTGCGGAATGAGCAAGCGACTCGATATCGCATCCCAGTATTCGCGTTTCTTGGGAGCGCTTTGCCCCTTGGTATCTTCTACAACTACAGTTGCGGGATCTCCGGCGCGGCGGCGACCCTCGCGGGTCTATCGATCTTGGGCTGGCATTACGGGAAGCGAGGCGCAGGTCTCTTGCTGACGGCTGTCGCTTCCGCTATGGCGACGCTCTGCGCACTGTACTTGATCTGCGGATCGCGAGAGTTTTCGGCGATTGTCCGCGACATCGAGTATTGGTCAGCCAACGCCCGCCGGGTTGCTTTTTGGCCGGTAACACCGGCTTCGGGCGCATCGATCCAATCCGTTATCGTGATGGCGACCTGTTGCCTCCTGCTTATTACCGCAGTGCGCGCGTTTCGGCATTTCCTGCGCTTTCGCTCGAACTTCGATGAGTCTTATGCCCTTGCGTTGTTTCTCATCGTCGCCGTGTGTGAGTTGAGGCCTTACCTGGATCGCGCAGATCCTCAACATTTGTTGCTCATCACTCCGACATTTCTGTTCATCGCGCTCTATACGCTTTTGCCGATGGCGGTCCCGCGAGCCAATGCGATTTTCGAATCGATACCCCGGCCATTTCACGAATCTCTGAAATGGGCGGCGGTAGCTGTCTTTGGTGTTTTGATCCTCCATACCATCAATCCGCTGGTTGCCTTCTACCCGAATGATGAACTCCCGCCGCAAAGCCCGGCTGTGCCGCCTGACGAGAGAATCGTCGCACCTGAATTCCGGTTGGCGGTTCAGGAGCTCGGCGCGGAAATCGAAACCCAGCCTTGTTTCTTCGCCTTGTCTTATTCGGCGGTCTGGTACACCGTGTTCAACCGGCCGTCGTGCTCCACGTTTTATGAACCGCCTTATGCGCGAAGCATCAGCGCACAGGCGCAGATTGTGGATGAGCTGCGCCGCTATCGTCCCAAGATCGTGCTGGCCGAAGATCGCTCCTATATGAAGATCGACGGCTTCCTGCCGGCGGAAATCTGCCCGCAGGTGTGGGCTTACCTACAGAAAGAGTACGTTCCCTTTAAGACGATCGGCCAATGCCAGTTCTATCGATTGCGGTGACGATGATACTTTAGAAAGCTTGGGAGAAATTGAATGAGCAGTGTTCGTGTTTCGGTTGGCACCCGCAAGGGCGCATTTATTCTCACTTCGGATGGCAAGCGGGAGACGTGGAAAGTCTCTGGCCCACACTTTGCGGGCTGGGAGATCTATCACGTGAAAGCCTCGCCGGCGGATACCAACCGGCTTTACGCATCGCAATCGAGCGGCTGGTCCGGGCAGTTGATTCAACGCTCGAACGACGGAGGCGAAACCTGGGAGCCCGTCAGCAACAAGTTTCTTTACGATGGCGTTACCGGCACACACCAGTGGTACGACGGCACTCCGCACCCCTGGGAGTTCAAGCGTGTGTGGCATCTGGAGCCGTCGCTCACCGATCCCGACACCCTCTACGCGGGGGTAGAGGACGCCGCGTTATTCCGCTCTACCGACGCCGGCCAAAGCTGGCACGAATTGAGCGGGCTGCGCAAACACGGCTCCGGTGCACAATGGCAGCCCGGCGCTGGCGGCCTCGGGTTGCATACGATCATTCTCGACCCGAGCAATCCCAACCGGATCTACATTGCAATTTCAGCGGCTGGTGCGTTTCGAACCGAGGACGGGGGCGCCACATGGCAGCCGATCAACAAAGGCCTCTATTCGAAATACATTCCAAATCCGACCGCCGAAGTGGGCCACTGCGTTCACCACGTCGCCATGCATCCCACGCGTCCCGATACGCTCTTCATGCAGAAGCACTGGGACGTGATGCGTACCGACAACGCGGGCGATTCGTGGCAGCGAATCAGCGGCAATCTGCCCACCGATTTTGGTTTCGTGATCGACGTCCACGCCCATGAGCCGGAAACTGTCTACGTGGTCCCGATTAAGAGCGATGGCGAGCACTTCCCGCTCGATGGCAAGCTTCGCGTCTACCGCAGCCGCACCGGAGGCAATGATTGGGAGGAGCTATCGAAGGGCTTGCCCGAGCGCGATTGCTACGTAAACGTGCTGCGAGACGCCATGGCAGTCGATTCCCTCGATTCATGCGGGATCTACTTCGGGACGACAGGCGGTCAGGTGTACGCCTCGCCCGATGCCGGCGACACCTGGGCGCCCATCGTGCGCGATCTACCGGCGGTTCTCTCAGTTGAGGTCCAAACGCTGCCGTGATCCGCGTCTATCTCCCGTCCCACCTGCGGACGCTGGCCGGTACAGATGATGAGGTGCTGCTTGACCTAGAAGGCGCTGTCACGCAACGAACTGTACTGAACGCGCTCGAGGCACGCTACCCCATGTTGCGTGGTACCGTCCGTGACCAGGTAACGCAGCAGCGCCGCCCCTTCATCCGCTTTTTTGCCTGCGAGCAGGACCTTT
>Ga0302326_10026205_pt1 | contig 11796 bp, 9 predicted proteins | sample Palsa_T0_3_FD_202264 | JGI IMG/M metagenome (GOLD analysis project Ga0302326, IMG submission 202264) | Peat permafrost microbial communities from Stordalen Mire near Abisko, Sweden - Palsa_T0_3 | ecosystem: Environmental > Terrestrial > Soil > Palsa > Peat permafrost | place: Sweden: Abisko... | reverse complement strand
AAACACGGAGTTCGTGCTGATAAGCCGCGTCCAGGAAGGCGCGATATTAAAGGTCCCAATCTTCGAGCGTTGATCCGCTGCGCCGACGGTGACACCGGGAGTGAAGCCGGTGGGAGTGCCGATCGGAACGACGCCGCCGTAGTTCTCCAGCGTTCCTGGCGTTCCAGGAAGTACTCCGTCCAGCCCATTCCAGGCGGTCGCATTTTCCGCGTCCAACGAATTCGGCGTCTGGAACCAGCTCCGGCTGTAGCCGAGGTTGAGGTGAATCGAGTCGGCGGTCGAAATTTGAAAGTCGACGCGATCGAAAACGTTCTGTTCGTTGCCCTTGTCGTGCACCACCGCGAATTCCGGGGCATCCAGGAACCGGCCGCTGTTCAAACCGCCCACGGAAATGAAGTTTCCCCACTTCTTGCCCCCGTAAGCGAGATCGGCCGACGCGTTAGTCGACCCAAACGAACCGTAGGAAGTTGTAATGCTGCCGTGGGGGGTGGTTATACCCTGGCCCGAGCGCGTGGCCGCCACAATAACGACACTCGTCTTGCCCCCGTACTCCGCGGGCGGAGCGCCGGCAATGACTTCCATCGATTGAATCGAATCGACGGACACCTGATTGGAAAAGGTTTTGCTCGACTGGTCGGTCATGGGCTGGCCGTCGATCGAGAACGAGTTCTCCGCGTGGTCGCCGTATCCGTGGATTTGCCCGTCGGAATCGGACGCAACCCCCGGCGTTGCCAGCCCAACCAGCGCGCTCATTGACGACGACCCGCTTCCCGTCGGAAGTTTGTCGATCAACTCCTTGTCGACGTCGGAATGGAAAGTCGGATCATTCTCCACCAGGTCTCCGGACGCCTCAACCGTTACCGTGTCGGAACTCGCCGCTACCGCCAAATTGACTTGCACCGCCGCCGGCACCGCCGACCGGATCTCCACATCCTGAGCGTATTGGGCAAAGCCCGCGGCCTTCACCGTCATGTGATAGGGGTTAAACGGCACGTTCTGGAAACTGAAACTCCCCTTACCGTCCGTGGTCGTCGTCCGGTCAAAGCCGGTCACCGGGTTGTGAATCTCGACACTGGCATTCGCCACCACCGCGCCCGACTGGTCTAATACCGAGCCAATAATCGATCCTGCGCTCCCGCCCGACTGAGGATTCGCAGCAGCCGCCACACCCAACATCACCGCAACCGCCGCAATAACCACGGCCAGCCAGCTCTTGTAAGACAAATGCATGATTCCTCCAACAAATGTTCGGGAGCGAGTCCGATCGCATGGAAGATCGATGCTCGCGCTATTCTCGGGGATACCTAAGGACCAGGCGCGTATCAGAGCGCAGTTGGAGGTGGAGGACGAATGAACTGGGTGGTGCTGGGACGGAAGATCAGGGAAACCGCGGCAACCGGACTCGCCAGGGCTGCCGTGACTAAAACCGGCGCAGATGCAACGGTTTGAGTATTAAGCCCGACGTGGGCCGTCGCGCAGATCGAGCAGGAGTGATGGGATGTGGTCGAGTTCTCGGGATGCGAGTGGGTGGCCTGTACCGTCCCCATCACGCACACCAGGGCAACGCAGAGTACACACACTGCTCTGACAAATATGCCCCGATTTTCCGAAACCTTTAGCATGCCGTCCGGTGTCGCTATTTAGCCCTGTAGCTATAAGACGATTCTATCCTTAGATGGTGATCAAGGGAAACACGGCATGCAAAAAATGAGCCTGTTCGAATGCACGCAGGGTCATCGCCTTAAGAAGCAAGAACTCGCCCCGCCCGTTTTGGCCGTCCTCTCCCCTGGCAGCCTGCGGAAAAATGTCGTGTAGAGACGGGGCTTGCCCCGTCTCGGGCCATCCGACGAATCCGGGAAATAGGAACTGAGAACTGGGGTGAGAACCAACAAAAGCACTATCACCCGCCCCCGCATTCTTCGACAATCATTGAAATTGGAGTTGCCACCAACACTCGTCGGTTGATGCGCCACCTGCGTTTTAGATTGATCTTTCCCAGTGTCGCTAGCTCCATGCGGACCCGGGAACGTCAGACTCAGGGAGAAGTATTTATGTCGGGACAAGTCATTTTGTATTTTGATGATCAAGCGGATGCACTGCGCTTTGCTCTAGCCGCAGGTTCAGTGATGGCGGGAGACAAGACTCCCGCCACCGGCGATCTGGTCCAGGAAACAACGCGGGTCACGCGCATCCGCCTGGACGCGGGCAACAAAGGAAAAAGCAGGCAACCGACTCTTCCAAACGCATAGCAATCGCCTGTGGAGAGACGGGCGCCCTCGCCCGTCCCCTGAGCCGAAGTAGAATGTCTGCTATGCCAATTGCGGAACCGGCTTCACCTTCGTCCACCGCCTTCGACGTCACCTGGGTTCGTTCGCAGTTCCCCGCGCTGGCGCAGACCGTCAATGGGCATCCCGCGGTTTTTCTGGATGGCCCCGGCGGCACGCAGGTGCCGCAGCGTGTGATTGAAACCATCGCGGACTATCTTGCGCGCAACAACGCCAACAGCGGCGGCGCATACCAGACCAGCCGCAACACCGACCGGATGATTTCGGATGCTCGCTCGGCCATGGGCGATTTCCTGAATTGCGATGCCGATGAAATCGTTTTCGGCGCGAACATGACATCGCTCACCTTCGCCATGAGCCGCGCACTCGGGCGCGAACTCGGCCCCGGCGACGAAATCGTGCTCACGCTCCTCGACCATGACGCCAACTTCTCACCCTGGAAAGCGTTGGAAGAAAAAGGCGTAGTCATCCGCGCGGTCCCATTCAACGAAGCAGACTGCACCCTCGACATGGACGACCTGGCGGCAAAAATTGGAAAGCGCACGCGTATCGTGGCGGTCGGCTATGCGTCGAATGCGGTAGGCACGATCAACAACGTCGCCGAAGTGGTGCGACTGGCCCGGCAATCGGGAGCGTTGAGTTACATCGATGCCGTCCACTACGCTCCCCATGGACCGATCGACGTGCGCGCGCTCGACTGCGATTTCCTGGCGTGCTCGACGTACAAATTTTTCGGTCCGCACATGGGCGTGCTCTACGGCAAGCGCGAGCATCTGAAGAGACTGCGTCCCTATAAAGTACGGCCCAACACCGACTGCATTCCCAACTGCTGGGAATTGGGTACGCTGAACCACGAGGGCATCGCCGGAATCAAGGCCTGCGTCGATTACTGGGAAGGACTTGGCCGGCACGCGAACCCCGCGATTACAGCCCGGCGCGCCGCGATCCTGGCCACGCACGAAGCCATTGGTAAGCACGAGCGCGCGCTGATGGAAAAGATGATCGCAGGCCTGCTCGCCATCCCCGGCCTGAAGCTGTACGGCATCAGCGACCGGCAGCGCCTCGAAAATCAGGAAAGATGTTCGACCTTCGCGGTCCGCATCGAAGGCCACTCCCCGCTGGAATTGGCAACCAAGCTAGGCGAGCGTGGCATCTTCACCTGGGACGGAAACTACTACGCTCTGAACCTTACTGAAAAGCTAGACGTTGAGCGGCTCGGAGGATTTCTCCGCATCGGCTTGGTGCACTACAACACCGTCGACGAAGTGGAGCAGATGCTAGCGGCTCTGAGCGAGATTACGGCTTAACCTGCCGCAGCTCTTCCACGCGGTCTGCGCGTCCCACCAATGCCATCGTTGCAAGCCCAATAAAAAGACCCTGTTCAACGATTCCCGGAATATCCCTCAAGGCAAGCGCCAGCACCGGAGGATCTGCAATCTTCCCAAAGCTGCAATCGAGAATCTGGTTGCCATTATCGGTAAGAAAAGGACTGCCATCGGCCTTCATTCGCAATTTCGGCGACGCCCCGAGCGCCACGATCTTCTTCTCAACCACAGTCCGCGCAAACGAAATTACTTCCACCGGCAACGGAAACTTGCCAAGCGTCGCAACCACTTTGCTCGAGTCCGCAACCACGACCATCTTCTTGGAAGCGAATGCGATCACCTTCTCGCGTGTCAACGCACCGCCCCCGCCTTTGATCAAATTGAGCTTGGGATCGACCTCATCGGCGCCATCAATAGTGATGTCAATCTCCGGATGATCGTCAAGCGTGGTCAGCGGAATACCAACTGCGCGCGCCATGTCGGCGGTATGCACGGAAGTCGGAATTCCGATGATCTTCAATCCCGATTTAACCCGCTCGCCCAGCGCCAGAACCGTGAAGTAAGCCGTCGAGCCGGTGCCCAGGCCAACAATATCTCCGTCGCGAACCAGCTTCGCGGCGGCGCGCCCCGCGGCTTCTTTTTCTCCTTCATTCGCCATGAATCACTCGTCGCTCATTTGTTGAAAATTTCGATGTACGCCAGATAGCCCGCCAGCACTAATCCAAAAATGGCCAGCAAGCAAGACACGACATCAATCACCGAACCGGCGGGCTCAAAAGTGTCCGAGTCGAGTTGCACTTTGGTCTGACGATAGCGCTTCAACCCAGCCAGAATCAGCAGCACTCCGCCGACCGCTGAAATAATGCCCAGCCACGTCGTAAAGCCCGGGGTACTGGACGCATACCCTTGCAGCTTCATGAATTCGCGCAGCGCAATGGAAAAGCGTCCAATCGCGAATCCGAAAACGATGGTCGCAACCCCGGTCCGCAGCCACGCCAGAAAGGTGCGTTCGTTGGCCAGGTGATCGCGAGCGCGGTTAGGGTTCGTATTATCGGGCATGCTCGAACCAGGGATTCTGGCAGGCCGCCATTATTCCACAGCCTTCTGAACCAACGCAGCGATTCCGGCGATATTTTTCATGAGGTCGGCCGGAAACCCGTGCCGCTGCTGAAGGTATTCCGGCGAATTGTAGGAGAGCCACACCTGGCCGTGCTCGTCCTGCCACGCCAGCGCCTTCAGCGGAAGGTCGATAGCCAGCCTCGGCGCAGCGACCATCAAAGGGGTACCGCCTTTTGGACTGCCGAAGATCAGCAATTGCGTGGGGCGCATGGTAAGGCCGGCTTTCCCCGCCTCACCGCTGTGGTCGATCAGCGCAAAGACGGTCAAAGCTTTTTCTTTGAGGACCGACTGCAGACGTGCCAGAGTTTCGGGCACCGTGTACCGGCTCGGCACATCGATAATTCCGTTGGTCATAAGGGCGCTCCCAATGTGGACGCTGGTAACTACAAAATCCTGATCCATCCGTTATTCTATAGGAGACCTTTTATGGCTACTTCAACTCGAAAACCAGGCGCTGTCGCAATTCCTGCCATTATTGAAAACTACGAACGGGAACGTGTGTTTGGGCTGTTCCGGCAATATGGGTATCTGGAGGCCGAACTGAACCCGCTCGGTCTGTTGCCTCCGCAGCCGCATCCCGACCTGCAGATCGACAACGAATGGGCGCGCGAAGCGCGGCGCATCTACTGCGCCAGTGTAGGCCTTGAGTTCATGCACATCGCCGACCCGGTGCGGCGGCGCTGGATTCAGGAACGCATCGAGGCGGAACCAGCGGCAGTCGACCACGAGCGCGCTCTGGACTTGCTGCTGCGCGCCGACTTGTTCGAACAAACGCTGCAGCAGCGATACCTTGGCAATAAACGATTTTCACTTGAAGGCAACACGTCGCTGTTGCTGGCGGTGGATGAGGTTCTGGAAGCGGCCGGCGAGCGCGGCGCGGTGGAGCTGGTGATGGGTATGAGTCACCGCGGGCGGCTGAACGTCATCATTCATTTGGCCAAACGTCCGGCGGAACAGGTGTTTGCGGAATTTGAGGACGTGGACCCGCGCAGCGTATTGGGCTCGGGTGACGTGAAGTACCACATGGGCGCAACCGGCGACTACCGCACCCGGAGCGGCAAGAAAATTCATATCCATCTGGTGTCGAATCCCAGCCACCTTGAAGCCGTGAATCCGGTAACAGTGGGGCGCACCCGGGCCAAGCAGGACCGCGCCGGTGAAGGCGGCAAGGCGAAATATCTGCCCCTGCTCGTGCACGGCGATGCCGCATTTGCGGGACAAGGCATCACCGCCGAGACCATCAACTACGCCGACCTCGGCGGCTATACCGTGGGCGGAACGGTCCACGTAATCGTCAACAACCTGGTCGGATTCACCACCAACGCCCGCGAAGAGCATTCTTCGCGCTTCTCCGCGCAACTGGCCCGGCGACAGGCGATTCCGATCTTTCATGTGAATGGTGAAGATGTGGACGCGGTGCTGCGAATCACGCGCATCGCGACCGAGTACCGCTACAAATTCGGCACCGACGTAGTCATCGATCTGATCGGATACCGGCGTCACGGGCATAGCGAGGTGGACGATCCCACGGTAACCCAACCGCTGATGTACAAGGCGATCAAAGAGCATCCGCCGTTGTACCAGATTTATGCGAAACAACTCGCCATCGAGAATCTCGCGGAGCGGGTTGGAGCCATCAAGAACGAGTACGAGGCCGCACAGAAAAGCGCCACGCAAGTCACCAAGAAGCCGATGATGCGCGATCTTCCAAAATACTGGGATGGCTACTTTGGCGGCCGCTACAAACCCGAATACGAACAGCCGACGGGCGTTGCGCGCGACGAGTTGGTGGAGCTCACCGGGCATTTGACTACCTATCCGGAGGGCTTCCACATCCATCCGAAGGTGAAGAAATTGCTCGAGCAGCGCGAGGAGATGGGGACGGGCAAAAAGCCCATCGACTACGGCATGGCGGAGGCCCTGGCTTTTGCGAGCCTGTTAAAGCAAGGGATTCCAGTGCGCCTCAGCGGCCAGGACACGCGGCGCGCGACCTTCAATCAGCGCCACTCGGTGCTGCTCGATATTCAGGATGAAACCGAATACGTTCCGCTGCGCCACATTGCGCCGGGTCAGGCGGCATGCGACATCTACAACTCGACGCTTTCGGAAGCGGGTGTAATGGGATTTGAATACGGCTACAGCCGCGATTATCCCGAAGCGCTTGTTTTGTGGGAAGCGCAGTTTGGCGATTTCGCGAACGTGGCGCAAGCGGTGATCGAGCAGTTTGTGTGCGCGGGTGAAGACAAGTGGGGACTGCTCTCCGGCCTTGTGTTATTGCTGCCGCACGGATACGAAGGCCAGGGTCCGGAGCATTCGAGCGCGCGCATCGAGCGCTTCCTGCAGCTGGCGGCGCGAGACAATATCCAGATTTGCCAGCCCTCGAACGCCGGACAATATTTCCACCTGCTGCGTCGGCAGGCGTTGCGCAAGTGGAGAAAGCCCTTGGTCGTGTTCACGCCGAAGAGCATGTTGCGCCATCCGGATGCGCTCTCTCCGCTCGAAGATCTGACCCATCAGCGGTTCTTGCCGGTGATCCCGGACGCCCAGGCGCAGGACGCCAAGCGGATTCTGATCTGCACCGGGAAGATCGGACACGAGCTTCGCGCCGAGCGTCAGAAGCGCAACGACTTGAGTACCGCCATAATTTTCCTGGAGCAGATGTATCCCTTCCCGGAGGCCGAACTGGCTGCGGAACTTGAGCGCCACGCGACAGCGCGAGATATTGTGTGGGTGCAGGAGGAGCCGTCCAACATGGGCGCGCTCTCCTACATGCTTCCGCGCCTGAAGCGCATCGCCGGTGAAAGGCCCGTGCTTTCGGTGAAACGTTCTGCCAGTGCGAGTCCGGCTACCGGTTCAGCAAAGGCGCACGAGGTTGAGCAGAAGACATTACTGGCCCTGGCGTTCACCATGCAGGACTGAAAACGCCCCCGGATAGGGAAAATAATAAGACAAAATAATAGCCCAGGAGCTTACGATCCAGGGCTATTGCAATGACGGCCGTTTCAATGATGGAGACGCGGGGGCAAGCCGCGCACCAACAGCGACCAGCAATTGGATTATGGCCAGCGCTTCGATGCATCTTCCCATCCGGCCACGCGTGCTGGCGGAGCTGCAGCCTGAGCGGCAACCACTGGGGGAATACGGACCGGCTGCTGCGGGACGGGGGCGGCCAGGCTGGGCTTAGGCATAGGCGCTTCAGCCAGCGTCTCCTTTTCGTCCGAAAGCAGGGGAGCGGAGACGCGCAAGGCCTCAACTTCTTTTTCCAGCCTGGTTAGTTCAAGTTCCTTTTGCCGCAAAACTTCATACACATTTTTCATTCTCGGACACCTTTGTGTGCAAACAAGGGATTAAGCGCAGACTATGATTCTGCTCTGAATTTGTCAAGGAAAACGGCGCTCGTGAGTGCACGAGTAGTTATCGAAATACCACTATGGCAACGAGTACGCCCAGAATCAGGACGATGATCGCCAGCAGATTGATGTGGTTCGCGAACCACGATTCTTGGGCGGGCGCATAGTTTGTCAGGAAGGCCGGAACAATTTCCTCGGGCATCGCCGCCGCTGAGGCGGACGGCATATCGCCTTCGCCTTGTTTTACCTTTTCTTGTTCGATTTTGCCCTGCTCCTTCTCGCGCTGCTGCTTCTCAAAGTCCTTCCTGTCCCTCTCGCAATCGATGCAGAAGACTCTTCCCTCGGAAACCGGAAATCCACAGGCAGCGCATTTTTGCACCCGGCGCATGGCATCAGGCACTGAAACCAGCGATGGCAGGCTTGATGGTGACGGCGCCGACGAACTCGTCGATTCGCCGCCTGATTCGCCGAGTGGGGGCTCACCGAACCCCGAATGAATGGGAATTACAGGTCCCGATCGCGCACTTCCTGCCGACGGAGATTCCTGCGATCTCTCCGCCTCTTGCCGGAGCGTCGGCGCCAGGCTCTGCCGCCGCTCGGCCAGGTCGAGTGCCGTCAAAGTGAGGTCGGCCATGCGCTCCAGCGCGATAAGATCGCGTTCTTCGAAAGCATACGGATGATCGGAAAATAGCTCGAGCAGGCCGCGAATCTCGCCCGTACGCCGCAGCAACGGCAAAACCACGATGGAGGCAATGCCCAGCGCCCGGCATGTTTCCAGATTCACCCGTGGGTCGGTTTCCGCGTTGTCACACCGCAGCAACTGCCGGCGGGCAATGCTTTCCCCGGTCAATCCGGAACGAACTTGCAACCGAGCCCCGACTGCCGGCGCTGAAGAACCGGCGCTGGCGCGGCAAACCATCTCCTCACCCTGGGCCAGAGCGAGGGCCGTTCCAGTGGCACCGGTGATGTACTGCGCGCGTTCCACCAACAACTGGAGGGCCGAGCCCAGTTCCGCTTCTTCCAACACCCGGTTTCCGGTGGAGTGATCGCTTCCCGCGCCAACTGAAGAGGTCAAATTCACCCCGGCAGTCGTGTCCTCGGCATCCGTTGACGGGAATCGATCGTCGGGTTGGGCGGATCCGTGCATGAAATTGCAGCCAGCCACGCTTCGGCAATCAAAACCACACAAAGATTACACGACAGGGGCTTGAACCGAGTCTCGCCTCGGAAGCTTCGACTGTCAAGGGGTGGACATCGGGTAATGACTCAGGTCGTCATCCTGACCAAATAAGAAATTGTCATCCCGGACTAAATAAACATTGTCATCGTGCACTAAATAAAATGGTCATCCTGAGCGAAGCGAAGGACCTGCTGTTTGCCCCCCGCAATCACTTCTCAGCAACTGCCCGACGTTTTTCACTGAGAGCTGACAGCTGACAGCTGCTTCTCAGTTGTGGCCGGTCTCCTGGCGAGCATGGTAGCCGTTGCGAGCCCGAACCTGCAGACGCTTGCCGTCTTTCTTGGCGATGATGTTGATCGTGCGATAGTTTCCGTTCGGCTGGAAATCGGCGGGCTTATAGGCAATGAAGTAGCGGCTGCGGATCACATCGCGCAGCTTATCAAAAGACTTGCCCAGCGTCAGCATGTCGCCCGGAAACATCGCCTCGCCTCCGCTGCGTTCCGCCAGTAGCTCTAACACCCTGTCGGCATCCGTCTTGTCGCCACGGTCCTCTCTCGTGCTGACAGTGTAGATCGTCACACCCGTTTTTTCCGCGGCTTGGATGCTTTGCTTCAGGCTGCTGTGGCTGGAATTATCTTCGCCGTCACTCAATACCACCAGAACTCTCGCCACTCGCTCGCGCTCGGGATACGCTGCCAGTTTCCAGCAGGCGAATGACACCGCGTCGAAGAGCGCCGTTCCTCCCCCGTTCTTCAGCTTCGCGATCCCTTTTCCCAGTTCTTCCGGATCCGAACTGAAATCCTGCATCACCGTGGGTTCGCCGGCAAAACCCGCTATGAAACCGAGATCGGAGCTGCTGCTTAGGACTTTCTGGACGAATTGCGCCGCAGCGTGCTTTTCAAACGAGAACCGGTCGTGCACCGAACCGCTGGTGTCGACTAGCAGGCCCAGCAGCAAGGGAAGCTTCGACTGTGGTGTAAATTGCAGCACCTGTTCGGGAGGCTTACTGTCATCGCGAATCTGGATGTCGGACACTTCCAGATCGTTCACCACGCGTCCATGGCTGCTGGCGGCAAAAAATAGGGCCACTTGGTCCACATTCTTACGAATTGTCCATGCCGCTCCGGCAGGGCTTGAAAGACCCGGGGATACATCCGAAGCTGTGCCGCTGTTACCCCCCACCGAGGGTGCTTCCGCCTCGGCTAGCGTCTCGCAGCCGCCGCAACTTCCGCCCTCGGCTTCATCGCCCAACGCATTCAGCTCCGCCTTCAACTTCTCACTATTGGGAAAAGTTTGTGATGCCAGCACAACCGATGTTTTTATTGCCTGGGGCGGACGGTTGGCCTCCTCTGCCCGCACCGCCTTGTTACGCGTAAGAGTAGCCAGATTCTGCCGTGCGACTGGAGCGAACGGATTGGTGGGGTCCTCGCTCACAAAGAAGTTCAGTTCGCGCTCCATAACGTCAAAATTGTTCAGCGCCATGGCGGCCGCCGCAGCTACGTAGTGCACATTCGCCATACCTTTATGTTCCAGGGCATGGACCCGCTGGGCAGTTTCCAGGGCTTGAGGGTACTGATGGGCTCCATTTTGCGCGTACGCCAGAGCGGAAAGGATTTTGGCGTTGGGAGTAAGGCTGGAGGCTTTTTCCAGTTCCGATTGCGCAGTCGAAAAGTCGTTCTGCGACAATGCCAGCAAACCCAGATTCAGGAATCCTCCTGGGAACTTGTCGTCCAGCTTTGCAGCCGCGTCGAATTCGCCCTTGGCGCGGCCGGTGTCATCCAGGTCGGCATAGGCGAGCCCGAGGCCAATGTGGGCGGAAACGAACTTGGGATACTGCTCGATCGCCCTTTGCAAATGCTTCATCGCTTCTTTCGAGTTCTGCTCTTTCAAGAAGGATGTGGCCCGGTTGAACTCCACCACGGCGTTATTGGGGGCAACCAGATCGAGCGCCGATACAACCCCGGAATCAATCAGTTCTTTATCCTGCGCACGCTGCGCCTCGGTTTTCCTTGTCTTCTGGTTCAGCTCGTCGAGATAAAGGACTGCGAAGTCGATTTGCGAAAACGAGGAATCCCCGGCGCCCGTATTCATATAGGGTAGCTGTGCGCGCGCAGAAATCCCGCCCCACACCGACAAGGCGGCGACACAGGCGAAGAGACGCTGAATGGACTTTGACGATAGAAGCTGACCCGACTGCACGAAAACCACCCCGGACTCGGCCCACAGCAATTAAAACCCAACCTCTGGAATCGCCGATCTTACAACCTTCGTATTTTTTCGGCAAGCTGTAGGGGCAATGGTCAGGAAGGGATTACGCCGCCGGAATTACTGCGACTTTTCGTCCTTGTGTTTCAGCCATTCGATAAACATCTGTTCTCTTGGTTTGTCATAGGCCATGAGCAGGTGGCGAATGCTGTGTCCGCTGACGAAGTGGCAAACTTCCTCCGCCAGGTTCTTGGCATGGTCTCCGGAGCGTTCGAGAGATTGCGTCATGAAGATAACCTGCATGCTGGCGTGGCGCGCGATATTCTCCGGAT
>Ga0302326_10026202_pt1 | contig 11797 bp, 10 predicted proteins | sample Palsa_T0_3_FD_202264 | JGI IMG/M metagenome (GOLD analysis project Ga0302326, IMG submission 202264) | Peat permafrost microbial communities from Stordalen Mire near Abisko, Sweden - Palsa_T0_3 | ecosystem: Environmental > Terrestrial > Soil > Palsa > Peat permafrost | place: Sweden: Abisko... | reverse complement strand
TTAGCCACTGGTACAAATCAAGCCGGGCACTCCACTCCGTCTTAAAGGGAAGGCGACGACCAGCTGTTTCGCGACTTCATAGTGGCTTAAGATTCGAGGAAAAGGATCTCCCATCGTTTTTGCGAGTTCTATTTGCTGCGCCGATAACGGACCGTGCTAGCTACGAAATCGTAGGCTCGCCCGCCGCCAGTCGCTTCGGTTGCGATCCCCAAGGATTCCTGGACGCCATACTTAGGTTAAGCATAGTTCAGAAGGACTGGCAGGGAGGTTACAGGAACGATGTTCTCGCTCTCGTCAGTAAGGCAGATGATGCGTCCAGGGAGCGCGGCGCCAGCCAGGCAATCTCAATTTGTCAAACCTGAAGCCCTACCCGGAAAACTAGTCGCAGACCGTGGGACGCCTCGTGTTGGGGGTGCGGTCGGCTGATTCTTGATTGACGTCTCATGGACTTTCTGTGTTTTCTTAAGCCATTCCGCAGCCATTTGTTCCGATTCAAACATTTGTTCGATCGTCAACGCTTTCTCCACGGCCTTGCTAGTCCGCAATATTTGTTGATTTGCAATCAAGTACCATTTGCGAGCTTGAACGAGGTCCTCGGCGCCAGATCTTCGAGTCCAATAAAAACGGGCCAATTCGAGCTGCGCGGTCGGCGCTCCCTGTTCAGCGGCTCGACGATACTCGGCGAGAGTCGATTCGCCCAGCAGCGCATTCCCGGTGTAGCTCTTCCCGAAGGAACTGTGGGCCAAGTCTGATTGACCGACCCGGTTGAATGTCATTAACAGAAGTTCAGCCCGACTCGAAACTCCGAGTTTGTCAAATACCTTAAAGAGGTAATTTTTGACGGTATGTTGGCTTAAGCCCAAATGTTCCGCAATCTTGCGATTTGACAAGCCTTGAGCTACGCAGTTGACGATCTCCATCTCTCGCTTCGACAGTTGCTCCATGGCTTGCCCATTTACCATGGGCAATTTCTGCGAACAGACCAACGCCTGAGTCAGTAACCCCATCTGCTGACTGTTGGCCCATATCTGCCCTTGATGCACGCTTCTCACGCACTTGCTCAAGGTCTCAATTGACTCTTGCCTGCTTAGCACGCCTCGAGCACCGGCGCGAAAGGCCTCCAACACCGTTTTATGTTTTGAGGAGTCAAGGAGTACAACTGCACGAATGCTTGGATGCACGACGCGCACCTCCCTCAGAACCTGAAAACCACGAGCAGGCTGCTCATCAAGCTCTGAACTGAGTAGTAAAACATCGATGTTGTGGAGGTCCGCTCGCGAATTCAGCTCCTGTGAATCCGAGCCGATTACCTCGAACCCGCCGTCCCGTCTTAACGCATCTGCCAGCAACTGGGTGTGGAGCCTAGTATCGTCAGCTACGAGTACACGAATCACCGATTCTACATTTTCGTTGCACATGGTGCAATCCTCTACAAGATTCGGCCCTTCTTCGAACCTGCGTGCCGCTGCGATCGGGTTTTTCGTTAGAAGAAGCCCGAGCGGAAATGTGACGCCATACGGCCTGCGAAGTCAAGAGTTGCGTCGCAAACCATGGAAGCTCAAATAGGTAATCGAGAACCTTTATCAGCAACATCGTACGCTGCTGTGGTGTTTAGAACCATGAAGGGCAAATTCTCAGTAGAACAAGGAAATTTACGCTGCATTTCACAAGAGATTGAACCGGAGCGCGATCTTCATAGTGGTGCATTCTTAATCGAAAAGTCAATGTGTCCCGGGCCAAACTTAAACCGCCCGTTTGTGCAGTTACCTTGAGAGATATCGCGCCACACTATCTTAAGAACCATGACCTGCAGTGTCAATCGGAAAATTCGGTCGTGGCACAGTTTGAAATCCACCGGCTGGCGACGGCGTTGGCGAAGACGTAAACAGAGTGCATGGGAAGTAAAGATAAAGGCAAGAAGGAATCCAAGAAGCCGCCGCCGCCAAAAGGCTAAGGCATCGCGAAGCGTCCATATGCCCGTCCGCAAAATTGAGGACGTTAACCAAGCCGCCTTCCGAACCGTGCGGGAAGCGACTGAGAATAGCTAGCCTACGATAATGGCATCTTCCCTTTCCCTTCAAACAGCGGCATATCAACCTGACGGGGAAGAGATCGGTCAAGCATCGAGACGAACTCAGTCCAGGTATCGCACGCCCTCATTAGAGTAGTGACTGAGGGGAGATGCTCCAACAGCCGAAGATGTCCCACGTCATCTGTTAGCCGTTGGAAGAGGCGGTTTTTTGGTCTCTCCTTCTTCATCACGCGGAGAGCCCCCCCGCAATTCCTCTGAAACGCCGGGAGCAAGCCGAGAATACACGAGGTCGTTTGTTAAGTCGCCGATGTATTGGGGACGTTTCACGCTTCCGTTGTAGGGCAGGGCCCGCAGCCGAAACCATTCCTTGTAGAAGTCCGCTGGAAACGTCTTTACCCACCGCCTAAGTTCTTTTGCAACGAATGCCTCAAGAAGATTCGCTAGAGCATCACGGGCGCGGTCGGCTTGGTATCCAGTTGCCTCATCGACTAGTGCGATGAGGCCGACTCGCGCAAAGCCACGGACCAAGATTTCACACTGCGTGGCAACATGCAATTGATTCTTTGTGAGGGAGTTGTTCTTCCTGGCCTCCAAAACCCCATCGCAAACATCGGCGAGAATGCTCGTTTCATATCCAAGAGCACGATTCCCCTGCGGAGTCTTGAATTCAATGGGGAAAAGGTCCCGCTGCTTAAATGCTTTGGCACGAATGACTTAAGCGTTTCTTGACCGACAAATTTGGGCAATCGGTCAGCCCCTTACTTGAACCTCCCATCGACATGCCTAATGCACCGATCAAAGGCCGCTGGACAAGGACCGCCGACCATCGGCGAGAACGAAGCAGGGTATCTCCACATCTCCGATTCGCAATGGTCTGTCTGGCGATCCATGCGTAGCTTGAGGCACTTCTTTTAGCTTCCGGCCTTGCGCCATCTTGCCTCGACAGCATTGCGAGCGATCTCCGACCGCCCTTCAGAGCTTAAGGACTTTGCCCGAGCGCGACCTCCCTTGCGGCCCCGAGCGTATTCTGACCTCCGGCAAAATAAAATATATGCTCGACCAAGAAAGCGAAATGCTTACTCGGCAAAGTACCGACTCTATATATGCTCGGGCAGGTATAAAATCGGTACTCTATGAATCGCCTGAGCACCAGAAAAGCGCGTCCAAGTCATGTCCGCTCCAGTCGAGGGAATTTCGATCAATGCAATCGTACCGTCCTGAAGCTGCTTGAGGACACCCGTGAGGTGCAATAAATATAAAGGGTCTGCATCAAATTCCTTTAATGAGAAGATCGTCTCAGAGTGCGCCTCCTCCAGTCCAGTTGCAAGAAGTAGAGAATTGTTTCGCCGAGACGTTGTACCTCTTGCAACAAACTGCACCCCGATGTACGCTACGGTCGAATTGAGAAGGGGCGACTTGGCGTTGCCAATTCCTTCCGATCGAAATTACCACTGTAGGACTGTTTATCTTCTGTGTTGCTGTCGCCATCCGGCTTTCTAAATCGCAGCAAGATGATTGGCAAGATTGAAAAGGGTCACCCCTGATATGTGACTCATAGGGCGAAGCTTTGTAAACGAAGGGCTGCATTTCCTGCTTTGGGGTGATTCGGACTAAATGAAATCTGGGCGATTCCCCCACGGTTTCCAAACGGGAGAGCCTTCCAAGAAAAAAGTGCCCGCGGCCAGAATTAACCCGCAACAATATCGAGAGGCTAAAACTGTGAGGGTCAGCAATCAGTCCCAGGAGTCATCAACTTCAACAGCGGTCGTCGGGGGCAGTGTCGAAAACTGGTATGCTGTGCAGACCCGCGCCCGACACGAAAAAGCTGTAGCTTGCCGTCTCTGCGAACGAGGGGTGACCACGTTCTTGCCAACTGTCACGGAAGTGCACCGCTGGAAAGATCGACGAAAAACTGTAAGTCTGCCGTTGTTCAACTGCTATCTGTTTGTCAAGATGATGCCGAGCAACGAGGAACGCCAGCGGGTTCTTCGTGTCGACAGTGTGCTTGGACTCGTCGGAACCGCCCACGGTATGGGAACGCCTATACCCGACGAACAGATCGACGCGATCCGGATCTTAGTCAGCGAGCGGATTCCTTGGTGCTCCCATCCTTTTCTTAAGATCGGGCAGCGCGTGCGCATCCGTGGCGGTGCCCTGGACGGTATCGAAGGAATTCTCGAGTCTCGAAGGGGAGATCGTCGCTTAGTCATATCGGTAGATGCGGTGCAGCGATCTCTCGCCGTTCAGATCGAGGGATACGACGTAGAACCCGTCTAGAGTTTTTTCGCTCTCTGGCGTCCTCCACCAAGAGCCAGCACATGATGGGAAACACAATCGAAACAGCCACGCTGCTCGTCGTTAGCCGCGACTCCGGTGTTATTCGCCTACTCCGGTCGATGGGAGAGTCGAACCGTTGGCAACTCGATACTGCCACAAACGTGTGGAAGGCGATGGAGCGCGTAGAATCCGGGGCAATGCCAGATCTACTGCTGCTGGATATACCGCAGGTAGATTCCGGTGGTTTGCACATCTTGCAATGGTTACGCCGACTCCGTCCCGCATTGCCTATTGTCTTGATCGGTCATCCTGGCGAAGTTGACAAAAAACAAGAGGGAATTCGTCTGGGCGCAAAGGCCTACTTGGTCAGACCACTCGACGAACGACTACTAGAAATGGTAATTCGACACCATCTTTTCACATCAGGAGAAGCTATCAATTCTGATATCCCGAGTAAGGATATTGAGCTGATCAGCGACGGTATTTACTTCCTCGGGATCAGCCCTATCATGCGGAGGCTCCGTGCACAGGCGGCTTTGCTTGCGGAAACTAACGTGCCCATTTTGATTCTCGGCGAAGGTGGAAGCGGTAAAGAGACGACTGCCCGTCTGATCCATAAACTGTCGGTCCGTTCCGGATTCGAATTCACAAAGGTCAATTGTGCAGCACTGCCCGGCGATCAGCTGGAGAGCGAACTATACGGGTCCAAAGGAGATGGCACGACCGGAACAATGCAAGCCAGGTCAGGCAAACTGGAATCCTGCGCAAAGGGGACGATTCTGTTGGATGAAATCACAGAGATGCCGATGCGTATGCAGGCCAACCTAATGCAGGTATTGCACGACAAGCAATTTGTCAGACCCGGGACTTCCGTCTCGATTGAAGTCGACGTCCGCGTTTTGGCCGCAAGCACTACAAATATGGAACACGCCATCTCCAAGAATAGACTGCGTGATGATCTTTACGACCACTTGAGCACCTATACAATGCATGTCCCCCCGCTAAGGGAACGCAAGGAGGAGATGCCGCTTCTGTTGCGCCACTTTATGCACCAGTTTTCCAGGCACTACGGCGTCGCTCCACGCGACTTTACCCCGGCCATTGTCGAGGCCTGCCAGGTATATTCATGGCCGGGTAATCTGCGAGAACTGGAACACTTCGTCAAACGTTACCTCATGCGGGGCGACCAAGAAGTAGCCTTTGACGAGAGCCGACCCGATCTCGGCGAAGCGATTCAGGCTGCTGCCTCCACAACGCCGACGCGCTCGATCGGGCCGGCGTCGTCATTCATGCAGCCGCGCGGCGTCCCAACGAACTCGGACTCGCTTAGGTCTATGGTGAAGAGCGTCACATTTGAGGCCGAGCGGAGAGCGATTTCCGCAGCTCTGCAAAAGACGGGCTGGAATCGAAAGGCTGCCGCCCGACTACTCAAGATCAGCTATCGGACGCTGTTATACAAAATCGACCAGTACCAGATTCGTTCGTCTGATCCCTATCAAAACTAAGAGGACGGATTCGGGGCAATGCTGCGACCGATTAAGCGAACGCGCAGAAAGCAACAATCCAGTCGTCAACGGAAGTCGCTATGAAAAGCAGACCTGTATGTTCGGCAGCGGTAGGGTTGGTTTTGCTTGTTTTCGCTCCTTCCTTTTGGGCACAGGCACCATCCACCAATCAAGCTCACAACGATAGCTTTGTAATCGGGAATGACGATCTCTTGGCGATCAATGTCTGGAAAGAGCCGGATCTTTCCCGATCGATTCCCGTCCGGTTAGACGGAAGAATTTCGCTGCCTTTGGTGGGCGAACTGCAGGCTGCGGGACGGACTCCTTTGCAGCTCGAACAGGATATCGCCGCCAAACTACACAACTTTATAGCGGAGCCCGAAGTCACTGTAATGGTCGAGCAGACAAACAGTGAGAAATTCAATATTTTGGGGCAGGTGGTCAGGCCGGGGTCTTACTCGCTTACAATAGCGACGACGGTCCTGGACGCAATCGCAGCCGCCGGAGGATTTCGCGATTTTGCAAAGCAAAAGGGAGTCTACGTCCTTCGCCAAAATCCTAATGGTGTCGAGTCCCGCCTTGCCTTCAATTACAAGGAAGTTATCAAGGGTAAGAATCCAGAGCAGAACGTCAAGCTCGAGCCGCACGACACTATTGTTGTGCCTTGAGGTAGCGTATGTTGAGGCGACTTTGCGTGACCGTTGCTCTGCTCGTGGCCAATCCAGCTTGGTCTCAAATGAACCCAACAGAAGCCGGTACCAACACAGCGGATCAAACCCAAATGCTGACGCCGCCTCCGGTGAGCGGCGAAGCCTATCCTACGGAAGTCGTCTCCGCGACACGCTCCAATTATCTGCGATCCGGATGGACCGTCAGTACTGCTTACAGCGACAATGTGCTCGCGAACGTCGGAGGTCCGTCAACGGGCGACGCCAGCTACTCCATTTGGCCCACAATCGAAATCGACACGGCCACTTCGCGACAACACTGGATTGTGAACTATAGCCCAGGTTTCACGATCTATCAGCACACAAGCTCCCTTAACCAAGCGAACGAGAATGTCGCTCTAGACTCCCAGTTCCGATTGAGTCCACATGTAACGGCCAGCTTAAGAGACTCTTTTCAAAAGACCTCGAATACCTTGAACCAACCGACTTCATTCTCAGGGGGGGCGGTATCCGGTTCGAGTCAGCCGCCGGTTGTTGCTATTATCGCCCCGGGAGCAGACCAGCTGAGCAATATCGCGCATGCCGACCTTACATATCAATTCAGCAAAAACGGCATGCTGGGTGCCAGTGCAACATTTACAAATCTACATTACCTCAATCCGGTCCAAGCCCCTGGTCTCTCTGACTCGACTTCGAGCGGAGAGTCGGGGTTTTATAACCACCGTCTAAGCAGAATGCATTACGTTGGTGCGGCATATCAATACTTAAGAAGTCTGACCTATCCAATGAACGTACACAACGAGCTTCAGACGCAATCCGCGTTAATCTTTTATACGATTTATTTGAAGCCGACGATCTCTTTCTCTCTATCTGGCGGCCCACAGCGGTTCGAGGTCGTTCAGCCTCCCTTAGCGACATACCGTTCGTGGTCGTCTGCCGAAACCGCCAGCATGGGGTGGCAGCAGCCCCACGCCACCTTCGCGGCCAGCTACGGGAGAAGTGTCACTGCTGGCGGAGGCTTGTCGGGGGTGTTTCTTACGAATAGCGCAAATGCGTCTGCCCGTTGGAACCTGACACGAAGCTGGAACTTAGGACCGGCCGCGGCCTATGCGAACAACAAGAATGTGGCGCCATCCTATTTCCTCTCCAGTCAAGGAGGGCATACCCTTTCCGGGAGCGTGATTATGCGGCATCCACTTGGCGAGCACTTTACTGTGGACTTTGGCTACACGCGTCTTCATCAGAGCTATAGCGGTATCCAGGCAATATCGGGCGCTCCAAACACTAACCGCGAGTTTATTTCCATCGCCTATCAGGTCACAAGACCGCTGGGAAGATAACCATGCCAGAAGTCGCCGACGAAGAAAAAGCTGAAGGGCTCGATATAGAGCGGTACCGGGACATAGTGCGTCGCCGCTACCCCCACTTCCTAGTATCGTTATTTGTGGGTTGGCTTGTAGTCTGGACAGCCAGCTGGTTCCTTCCTGTGAGTTATAGGTCAGGAACTTTGATCCTGGTCGAGGAATCTACTATGCCGAGAGACTACGTCACGCCGAATATCAACGACGATTTGCAGGGGCGGTTACAGAACTTAACGCAGCAAATTATTAGCCGTACACGCCTTCTTCGCATTATTGACGATCTCAATCTTTATTCAGGGGACCGAAGGAAGATGACCCCGGATGAGAAGGTCGAGCGTATGCGCAAGGACATCAACATCGAGCTTGTGCGTGACGCTCGCGAACAGATCACCGCATTCAATATTTCCTACTCAGCGCGCGACCCACATATAGCCCAGCAGGTCACCGGCGACCTGACTCAACTATTTATTCACGAGAACTTAGAGGTGCGCCAGCAACAGTCTGAAGGCACAACAAAATTTCTCGAAGGTCAGTTGGAAAACGCGCGCAAAAACCTTGCCGAACAGGAAGCAAAGGTTCGAGAGTTCGAAGGATCACACGAGGGGAACTTGCCCAGCCAACAGGCGACTAGTCTTCAGATCTTGAGCGGCCTACAATCTCAGCTAGACAAAGCGCAGGAAGCACTCAACACAGCGCAACAACAACGGGTCTATTTGCAAACGCTAATCAGCCAATATCGAACGTTTCAAACCACTTCGAAACCGGCAGATATCACTGCGACTGGATTGCCGGCCATCGACAAGGAACTGGATAGGCTTAAAACGCAATTGGCAACCCTGAGTTCGCAGTACACTGATCAGTACCCCGGAATCCGCAGTCTTAAGCTGCAGATAGCCAAGACCGAAAAAATGAGAGAAGAGGTGATTGCCGGCTTAAAGAGCAGGGACAGCGGGGGTAGCGGACCTGAAGGTAGCACGGGGGGACACGAGATGGCTGATCCTTCCCAAGGTGCGACGCTGCTGCAACTGCAAGGTCAGCTGCAAGCTAATCAGGTGGAAATAGCTGACCGTGAGCAAACCATCGCGGGATTGAAGTCCAAGGTCAACGAGTACCAGGCACGGTTGAACCAGGAACCGGAGACCGAGCAAAAGCTGGCGGATCTAACCCGCGGCTACGATCAATCCAAGGCCAACTATGACGACTTGCTGAAGAAGGAGAGTGGGTCACGGATGGCTACCAGCATGGAAGAGATGCAACAAGGAGAGCGTTTCCGAATGATTGACCCCCCCAGTTTGCCCTTAAAGCCGGATTTTCCCAATCACCTCAAATTTTGTGAAATGGCCGTGGGCGTCGGCTTTGCCTTGGGTATCTTTGTGGCAGGCGGACTCGAATTCTTAGACGATCGCTTACAAAGCGATAAACAAATCAAGGCATTGTTGCCGATGAGAGTGATCGCAGAGATCCCGGAGGTAGTGAGTGCAGTGGACCTGCAACGCAACAAGAACAGAATGTTGATATGGTGTTTCGTGGCTGCGTTCGTATTCGTCACCATTCTGGTAGGGTCTGCGATCAGCTATCGGCTTGGCTAGGTTCATCTTTCCATGTATAAGGCATTCTTTCATCTGACACGCAATCCGTTCGACCTCACTCCCGATCCCTCCTTTCTATGCCCGACCAAGAGGCACAATGAGGCGCTGACGGTACTTTATTATGGCGTTCGCCGCCATAAAGGTTTTGTTGTCGTGACTGGAGAGGTGGGCACCGGAAAGACCCTGCTACTTCGATGCCTGCTTCGGCTCTTACAGCAGAGTAAAGACGTTGCCTATGCGTATCTCTTCAACAGCCGACTGTCTTCAGCGGAGTTTCTTCAGTACATTCTCCTCGACTTCGGCCTTCCAGCGTCCGGCAAGAATAAGGCCGAGCTGCTAGTTGAACTGGGCAAGTTCCTAATCGCGCGGGGTTCGCAGAAGCTCACTACGGTGCTCATCGTCGACGAAGCACATCATTTGTCGGAGGAAATACTAGAAGAGGTTCGTCTCCTCACAAACCTAGAGACGGCCGAAGACAAGTTACTGCAGATCGTATTGGTCGGCCAGCCTGAACTTGATGACAAATTGGATTCCGTCGGGCTCAGGCAACTCAAGCAAAGGATTGCTCTTCGCACTCAGCTCGTACCACTGAATGAGAATGAGACCAAGGGTTACATCGAACGGCGTTTGCAGATCGCCGGGACAAATGCGGAAGTGGGCCCGCTGTTCCCCGACGAAACCATCGCAGCTATATATCTCAAGTCGCGAGGATTCCCCCGCTTAATCAACACAATTTGCGAGAACGCTCTTATTACAGCGTATGCAAGACAAGCCCGAAGCATAACTCCAGACATAATAGAGGATGTGGCAAACGAATTTCGCCTCGATGTGTTTCAGTCACCTGAGGTTGATAGCATCATCGGGAGCCAAGATGGGACGCACATCCAACAATCCCCGGAGGTCGTCGTCGATCTATACTCCACCCTGCATGGCTCGATCGCGAGCGAATAGGATAGAGGGTGCCGCAACCCCTTCAAGTGAGCAAACATGAGCCAACTGTTTGACGCGCTACAAAGATCGGAAGCCGAGCGCTCTGGAGCGGACTTGTCCGCGTTGTCGGGGGCGACCGAGTTGCTGCAATTGGCGGAGCTTCACGCAGACTCGGATCGAGAAAATGCTTTTCCGTTTGCACACTTGGGCGGCGAGAACGCAGAAGGCGAAATGGTTTTCGAGAGAAACCCGGTGCCGGCGCCCGCTGAGACAATCGTTGAGATTCACGCAGAGGCCTCGCCATCTCTGGACGACAAACACTCGAATCTATTCAGCCAAGTTCAATCTCTGCAGATCTCAGTTCCCTCTGAGAATCGGCTCGTGTGCCTCACGGACAGCGAAAGCTTAGCGGCTGAGAAATACCGCTTTTTGGGAGTCTACTTGCAGCACCTGCGACGAGACCGGCCGCTTAAGAGGGTACTGATCACGAGCTCAATTCCCAAGGAGGGCAAAAGTACGGTTTCTGCCAATCTGGCCTGCACTCTTGCTCGAAGAACACAACAGAAGACTTTGCTGGTGGAGGGAGACCTGCGGCGAGGGGCTCTATCGCCGATGTTCGGGCTGGCAGGAATTCCGGGCATTTGCGACTTGCCGCGAGGAGAGCCGAATCTTAGCGCAATTGTCTACCATCTTGACGGTCCGAATCTCTGGTTCTTGCCAGCGGGCAACGCAGCAAAGAATCCTCTGGAAATTTTGCAATCGGGAAGACTGTCCGCAGCAATGGACCAGTTATCTGCAGTGTTCGACTGGATCATAATCGACTCGCCTCCGGTGATGCCTCTGGCCGATACGAGCGTCTGGATGCGATTAGCGGATGGAATCCTTCTTGTCACGCGCCAGGGAATCACCGAAAAGCAGCAACTACAAAGAGGACTCGAAGCGATCGAGCCGAAGAAACTGATTGGCGCGGTGCTGAACGGCTCCAGAAGAATCACCCACAGCGACTATTACTACCCTACCGTCCAAGCGTAGCGTCAAACTTGGATCTTCTTCGGCGGGAGACCGTTGAACAATCGGTCAAATATCGTCTCGAGTGTGATCGTCGATCGCTAGCTGGCAGTTCGTCTCTCAAGATGAAGACTAGCTCATTAATTGCTCCTGCCCGACAAGAAGGATGCAGGAACAAGAGGAGGGAGTCGTGAACCCGCAAAGCTCACGTAATTATTCAGGCTTAGACAATCTTATATTGGAGTCGGCAGAGACTGGGGAACGCGAGGTCTTGAGCGAGGAAGCCTTCCAACGGATGATAGCGATCGAGCGCAAGAGAACTGAGCGTTCGACGAGGCCCTTTCTACTAATGCTGCTGGAGGTTGGCAAGTCTCAACCTTCAGAAAAAGATGGAAGAGCACTCAACAGTATTGTGAGCGCACTGCTG
>Ga0302326_10026201_pt1 | contig 11797 bp, 10 predicted proteins | sample Palsa_T0_3_FD_202264 | JGI IMG/M metagenome (GOLD analysis project Ga0302326, IMG submission 202264) | Peat permafrost microbial communities from Stordalen Mire near Abisko, Sweden - Palsa_T0_3 | ecosystem: Environmental > Terrestrial > Soil > Palsa > Peat permafrost | place: Sweden: Abisko... | reverse complement strand
AAGGCGCGTTGCGCGTCGCTGCGCTGGTCTTCCGGCGCCGTGAGAGCGGCTAGAACATTCGCCGGCGCGCGCACCTGTTCGCCTGCCTTGGGATCCGCCGTCAGGCTGAGCCGGAAATGTCCCAGGGTGGCTTTGTCCGTGACCGAATTCTGCTCAATGGTGACGGCGATACTGGCGCCATCGGGAATCTTCACCGGCTGATTCGCGAGCAGCGTGAGCGTGTGCGCCTTACCGGCGGCGCCTCCAATGGCCCAGCCGATGGTCTTCAGCGCCTTCGGGTGAGTGTCGGTGAGGACGTCGGCGGCGTTATAGTCCTTTTGGGTGAAATCGGCGACGGCGGAGCCAAAGCGAAGTTCGCGGGCGCTATTGAGCGGATAGGCGGCATCGCGTTTTGGAGCAGGCAGATCCGTTTGTTCCCAAACCGGCTGGCGCTGCTCATCGAGCGCGATCAACCGGAAGCCGTCCATGCGTTCGCCCAGTTCGGCGCGATTCCAAACGACGATCCGATCAATATCCGCGGGCGTTTTGAGATCCACCTCCCACCACGGATTCGTCTCCGTATTCGTATGGGCGATGGAACCTTTGTCGTACTCGCCCTCCGTCCGCCCATCGATGGCGTGCGCGGCGACGGCGTCCGCGTAGGTGCTGCTCTGCTTCGCTTCTCCCCGCAGGGCGATGTTTTCGCTGCCAGAAAAGACCTGGACCTCAGCGAGCTGCAGGATTTTTTCCCGGCCAGGAAGCTCGATGCGGACATAACGGGCGCGCGGCCCTCGGCCCGAGGCGGGAGGGATGATGGAAGCGCGGATGCGGGTGATGACGAAATTGCCGCCCAGGTGGCCGGGGCCTTTGCCCGGGAGAGCGGCATCGGGCAGGGCTTCAAGGCGCAGTGCGGAGATTTCGCCCAGATGCTCGGGAGTCAAGCGGACGGTATAACTATCCTTCTTCGCGTCATTGGCGGGCACGAGCAGCGAATTGTCCTCCTGCGCGTTCAGGGCCGCCCCGGAGCTGCTCTTGGCGGAAGCAGGGGACGGTGATTTCCAGTCGAGGCGGACCGGGAAGGTCCGGGCCCATTGGGCGGCGCCGTCGATCACGGCGGAGCTGGGCGCCTTCAGTTTTGCGTCCACGCTGGCGAGTTCGGTCTCCCATTGGTTGCGCTGCTTTTGTTCCGCCTCGGTGTAGAAGGGAAGAAGCGGCGAGTTGTCGCCTTTGTTGGCGTCCTCCGTGTTGTTGAGGATGGCGAAGACTTGGAAATACTCCTTCTGCGAGATCGGATCGAACTTGTGGCTGTGGCACTGGGCGCAGGCCATCGAGGTGCCCATCCAGACGGCCATGGTGGTGTTCACGCGATCGATGACGGCGGCGTTGCGGAACTCCTCGGGATCGGTGCCGCCCTCCGTGTTCGTCATGGTGTTGCGGTGAAACGCGGTCGCGATGAGCTGGTCTTCGGTGGGGTTTGGCAGGAGATCGCCGGCCAGCTGTTCGATGGTGAATTGATCGAACGGTTTGTTCGCATTCAGCGAGCGAATGACGTAATCGCGAAAGGCCCAGGCGCTGCGCGGTTTGTCGTCGGCGTAGCCATTCGAGTCGGCGTAGCGGGCGAGGTCGAGCCACATGCGCGCCCAGTGCTCGCCATAGGCGGGCTTGGCCAACTGGCGGTCCACATACTTCTCGTAGGCGTCCGGCGCGGTGTCGCCGACGAAGGCGTCCACTTCGGTGAGGGTGGGAGGAAGACCGGTGAGATCGAGCGCGGAGCGGCGGGCGAGCGTGAAGCGATCGGCTTCGGGCTGGGGCTGGAGCCCTTCCTGGCGCAGGCGATCGAAGATGAAGGCGTCGATCGGATTGCGAATCGTGAGGCCTCCAACGGCCGGCACGGCGGGACGCTGGACAGGCTCGTAGGCCCAGTGGCGGCGATACTTCCCGCCGGCTTTGATCCATTGCCGCAGCAGATCGATCTCATGCGCGGAAAGTTTTTTGCCGGTCTTGGGCGGCGGCATCTTTTCGTCGCGATCCGCGCTGACGAGGCGCTTCATGATCTCGCTGTCGTCCGGCTTTCCCGGAACAAGCGCATGATAGCCTCCGAGGTCTTCGGCGGCGCCCTCCGGCGTATCCAGCCTCAGGCCATTCGTGCCGCCCTTGCGCTCGTTTTCGTCGGGTCCGTGGCACCGAAAGCAATTGTTGGAAAGGATGGGCCGGATCTCGCGCTGGAAGTCGGGCTCCCCGTGAAGCGTGGGCAGCGCGGCGAGGGGGAGGAGGATGGCGATGAAGAGACGCGGACGCATACGAAGGCTCGCAAGTATACCTGGAGGAGAAGGTTTTCTTTGGAAAGCGCGGAGGAGGTCGGGGGAATGGCCGCAAAGAGGCACAAAAGGAGCAAAAATTAGGATGGAGCTACGGTTCGTGAAGCGGGGGATTTTTTGGTGATATTTGGGCGCCGATTCGCGGATGCGAAAAATGCCCAATGACGAAATGAGAATGACGGTCGATATTGTGTATTCGATCCCGCTGGCGGTTGTCAGAACGGGTGATTCTTACTTTCCATATGAAATTCGATCTTCACATGCATTCGCGGTTTTCACCGGACTCGGAGTCTTGTCCGAAGGGCATCGTCGAACGGGCGCTTCAACTGGGCTATGGCCTGATCGCGATCACGGATCACAATTCGAACGCGGAGGCGTTTGACTGGCTCGTAACGGAAAAGGTGCTGACGCCTGCGGGAGTGGTCACCGCGGAGTGGGCGAAGCAGCGCGGATTTGCGGCGGCGAAGTTGCGGGTGCTGCCAGGGCAGGAAATCAGCACGGCGACGGGGCATCTGTTGTGTTTGATTGCGCGGATCAGGCCCTGCATCGGCATGGACGCGGGAGAAGCGGTGGAGGCCATCCATGCGCAGGGGGGCGTGGCCATTCCGGCGCATCCGTTTGATCACCGCCGCGCGGCCTTTTCGGAGGAGGAATTGGATGCGCTGCCATTCGATGCCATCGAGGTGGTGAATGGCGGGGCGACGAACTATCAGGTCAACGAACTGGCGCTGGAACTGGCGAAGCGGCGGCGTCTGCCGGGAGTGGCCGACAGCGATGGGCATTCGCTGGAGCAGATCGGGCGGTGCCACTCGGAGGCGGCTGGCGCAGGCGTCGCAGAGTTGCGCGAATTGTTGCGGCTGCAGATCTCGACGTTCGCCGGGATGATTGAGCCGCGGGTGGTGGAGGTTTTTGACGGCGGTTAATGGTGAAAGAACCCCAGTTGCCGGGCTTATAGGATAGAGCGCAGGGCCTCGCGTTCGGCGAGGCGTACAGGCGCGTTGAGCTTGAGCATGCGCACGGTGGCCTGCCCGATGGTCGTCCTTCCGACGATTAGAAGACCTTCCACGAGAAAGTGCTCGGTCCATTCGTGACGACGGGGATGGAATAACTCGACGAGACTGCCGTCGTCGGCCCTCGTGGCGATGTCGCTGCCCTTGGCCCGATTGCACGCCACGCACGCGAGAGCGAGGTTTGCCTCATCCGTGGCGCCGCCGTGCTTTTCGCTGATGATATGATCCACCTCGCAGCCGAAATAGGTGTCCGCCTCCTCAATTTGGCAATATTCGCAACGGCTGTGGGCGCGATTGGTGACGAACCGCCGAAGTTCGGCGGGGATGTAGGTTTCACTCACGGCCAATCCGGCTGCGTGCGCGCGCCTTGGCCAATCTCATCAGGTGTTCAAGCTTGAGGTAATCATCCAATTCGCTGGCTTCTTCCGGGAGCAAGCCTGGGTCCCTTTCTTTGTGGATCAACTCCTGCACGCGGGCGCGTGTCTCCTCGGAAGGGCGGAACTGCAGCAGGCTCGCTGGGGTGCTGCCTGCGGCGAGGAAGTCCACCAATTCGTCGTAGGCTTTCGTCATGCGACTTAAAGTAAGGAGGGTTTGCCCATTGACAAGCGTCGCTCTTGGCAAAATTGATTGGGGGAGTTGCCTGGTTTTCCGAGGGCGAATGATCTCCGCAGACCCCTCAATGGTTTGGAACGAGCACTTGGTCCAGCACGGCTTCGGCCATGTGGGTTTGCGCCGCGATGTCGCCGGTGGGAGGCACGTAGACGTTCAATGACTCGAGGCCCTGACGGCGCGGGCCGCTCCAAAGGAGCGCGAGGCGGCTCGCTCTTGGCGCCTCCACGGTGTAGGGGAAATCATCGTGGGAGAGCGCCGGGTCGCCGCCGTACCATAAGCTTTGGAAAACCACGACTTCCTCGCCATCGCGCGCATAGCGATACACGTTGCAGGGGAATTCCGCGTCCTTGATCCGGAGGCTGACGACGTCCGGGCCGCCCTTTTTTTCCCAGCCCGACCCTTTCATGCAGTTTTCGGGATTGTGATCGAATGCTGCGCCGGAATTCGTTTTCCAGAAGAAGTGATGCACTTCCGCGTTCGCGGGGCCGGGGCCTTCCAGGGAGATCGTTTGCTCTTCGGTGCAGGCGAGCATGCGGAGATCGCTCGTGGAAAGTGTCATCGGTTGCGCGCGCCAGGCGGTTGTTCCCGCCCGGCTGGCGTTGGCTTTCAGCGTCCAGCGGGCTGTTGGCTGGGTTCGGATGGCGCCGCGCTGGGTAAAAGCGAACCAACCGCAGGCGAGCAACGGGATCGACGCGAAGGCGGCGAGCGCCGTGAAGCCATCGTTCCGAGCCCAAAGGCCGGTGGAGGCGATGCGCTCCCGGGGCGAAGCGGTTTCCGAGGCGCCGGCGCGCGGGCCCGCGGTTTCGGGAGGATGCGCGCCTCGTTTTCGCGAGAGAAGCCAGGCCACGGCCGCCAGCGCGAGGAAGATTCCAGCGGTCTCGACGTATCCCGCGGGATCATGATACGTGGCCAGCCTGTCCGGCCCCCCGCGGTTCGCGAGCCAGACGAGCGTGGTTGCGCGGGCGAGATTCGCGGCCACGGCGATGCACGCGCCCGTTGCCACGAGGAAGATGCGGCGGCCAGCACGGAAGCGAAAGAATTCTCCGAGAAAGAGGGCGGCCATCAAAGTGGACTGCAAGGAAGTGATGCCGCTGCAGGCGGAATCGACGACGACGCTCCCGGTGGCGAGATGGATGATATTCCCGTGATGCGACGCGCCGATGCGCATCAGATGGAGCGCGGAGACCGACGCGCTCGTGACGAACGCCTGCAAATTCAGCGTCACGCCATCTTCCACGCCGAGGGGCCACGGGATGGCGGTCCACGTAAAGGCCAGCGGAAACGCCAGGAGTTTGAGGAGCTCTCCGCCGCCGCGATGCCACAGCGCGCCGCCTGTCAGGAGGGTGACGGAAGCCATCATCACCCAGCCTACCATCCGCCAGTGAGGATCAATCTGCCGGACCAGCTCCGCGAAAAGGAAAAGCGCCCACGCCAGGGCGAGAACGGCGCCGAGGAGGAAACGGGGCGCGCCGTGCGGGGAGGGGATGGAGGACACGCGCTGCAAAGACCCAGGCATCGCGCCGATCCGCCGCCAGGCCAAAAGAAGAGCGATCCATGGGACGCAGTAGCCGAACCCATAGTTCGGATATGCGCTCCAGGTCATGGAGAGCTGCTGGCACGTCCAGAACCAGGCCGCCGCCAGCGTTGCAGCCCACGCTAGATCATTGGCTTTGGCGTTGATGGCCATGAGCATGGCATCCCGACAGGCAATGAATTTGAACCCCGGCCGCGCAGCGACGGGACACCGGACACGATGGTGTCCACCCGGCGCCGGCGCCGGCTAATCAAGCCGAAGCCTGGGGATCGTTCCCGATCCGCTTCCGCGCGAAGTTGCGGGAGAGGCCCGCAATAGCCAAAAAGCCCAGCACGGCCACGCCAATGGACCAGTTGCCGACTTCGGGGCACGCCGGTTTGGGCGGCGGAGGACAGTATTTTGGAGGCGGCGGAGGAGGCTCATGGGGCTTGGGTTCCGCCATCGCCGTGGCGCCGGCAAAAGCGCAAGCAGTCACGATGGCCACGAGCGCCAAATTCAACGTGCGGGTGATTCCTGTGGTTCTCCTATTCATGTGCATCCCTTCTTGTTTTTGTGGAATTTCGAGTGGGAGTGAATCATTGCTGCCTAGTATAGCAAGAGAAAAATTCGGGCTCAGGAAAGGAGGAGAAACAGATGAGAGGGAGGGGAACCGCGGATTGCCCGGATGTCCGCGGATTTCCGGAGGGCTTTGGCCGGCGAATCGCTGCGCGATCTGCGCTTCATCGTTCAAGCTGCTTCCCCCGGCGCCGGAAGTGGGGGCGCCTATTCGAATTGTTTGCGAAAGGCGGCGAATTCTTCGCGGAGTTGGCGGACGTCTTCCTTGAGGGCGGCAACCTCCTTATCGAAGGCGTCGAGCCTGGATTCGGGAATCACCCTGGGGACGGGCTCGAAGCTCTGGGCGGACGGGGAGGAATCATAGGCGGCGAGGACCGATTCGTCGGAAAACAGCTGAGTGTAACGCCGCTCTTTTTGCCCGGGACGGGCGGGGAGGATGCGCACCAGCGGTGAAGTGTCTTTGCCGAGCCCCTCGAGGGTGGATTCGACTTCCTCGATGCTGGGGAAGCCGTAGAGCCGCTCGGCGCGGGAGCGGAGTTCGCCGGGAGTCTGCGGGCCGCGGAGCAGGAGCACGCAGAGGACCGCGAGGTCTTTGCGTTCCAACGTGTAGTGATCGAGGAGATTGTGCCGGTATTTTTGGACGCGCGAACCGGCGCCGAAGACCACCGTGGCGAGCTTCTTCTCCCGCATGGCGTTCACCCCGTTTTCGACGGTTTTCTCGTCGTAGGCGACCACGGGGTCGCGGTTGGTGGATTGATTGCAAGCGAGCGCCAGGCCGTTCAGCGAAAGGGGGTAGTTTTCGGGCGTGGTGCGCTCCTTTTCCAGGAGGCATCCGAGGATGCGCGTCTCGACGGCGCTGAGATTGTAGGAGGGCATGGAGAGAAGATTCGGGAAGGCCAATCGAGGCTGCAAGGCGTTTGTTCCCGTTTGGCCCGCGCGGTTCACGCGGGAGCGCGACCAAGCGAAAAAAGGGGCGGAAAACGCGTCCTTGCCGGGAGTTTTCGCTATCTTTTATGGTTCGTCGCGATATCCCCCCTGATCTCTTGTCATGCCGCCCAATTCTGATTCATGAAAAACGCCGCGAAATATGTATGCACTTTGCTGGTGTTCATTTTGGTCTCGTATGGGCTGAGCTGGCTTTCCGTTTTCAACTTTTGGAACTTTTGTCTTGGCGCCCGCGTTTTTCACTCCGTGTTGGCGGTCCGGGCCGGAGAAGCGGTCGGGTCGTGCATTCTGACGCCGGTGCGGCTGCTTTATTGGCTGATGGGCGATCAGGTGGATCAAAGCACGCCGCTCTACGATCCGAAGGCCTACGCGGACATCAATGCGGCCCTGCTCGGGATTCTCGCGTATTTCATTTGCCGGAGATGGATATTCCCGGGGCCAAAGCCCCGGGGTTCGTGACCGGTCGGCGGCCTTTCTACTTCGGACTTTCCTTATCCGTGCGGAACGGACGCAGCGGCAGCCCCGCATTGTTTTCGATCGAGATCACCGGGAAGGTCGCCCACGCGTAGCGCACGGCGACCGGCTCGGGGATCTGGCTGTTCCAGACGACGATCTCATTCCCTTCGATCTTGCCTTCCGCCCATGCCCAATCCCCCTTCGCTCCGCGGATGGCGAATCCCTTGACCGCCCCATCGCCCCTGGCGCGGAGCCCGTCGGCGTATTTGAAGCGCAATCGGATTTTGTTGCCCTCGATCGCATACCCGGCAAACGCCGGGCTGTTCACCTGGCCCATCGGCAGGCCATAGACCTCGGACAAAGCCAGATTGGCCAGCCGGTCGCCCACCGGTTGTTTATTTGGGAAATGCGGATTGTCGTGGGCCACACAGAGATCGATGGCGGCGACGACGCCGGTCTTCGGAAGCTTGAGCGCCGCTTCCTGCGCTTCCCGAATGAGCCCCATGTTCCGCTCCATGCCCACGGGCTTGGTCTGCACTTCCCACATATTGTTCATCTCCACGTAATAGAAGGGCAACTCCTGATGGAAGTTCGTGCGCCACGAGGTGATCAGCGCCTTGATCAGTTCGCCGTACTCTTCCGGGTGCCCGGCGTTCCCATCCGCCTGGAACCAAATCACGCCCCGCATCGGGTAGGGCTCCAGGCCATGCACCATCGTATTGTAGTAGCGCGACGGCATGGGCGCGGCGGCCACCGTGTAAGGATCTCTCGGACGCGTCTTCGCGTTTTGAGCGCGCAGTTCGGGCGTCTTGTTCGCGGCCTCCCATGCCGCGAGGTCGGCTTTGAATTTGGCCACTACCTCCGGGGTCGAGTGGGAGAGCCTCTCGTTGTGCCGCGCGAGAATGGGCGCGGCGACGGGAGTCGCGTCGAATGCCGCCTTGGGAATCCACATTTCCGCCGGCGTGCCGCCGACGGCCGGGATGAGCAAGCCGATGGGAACTTTCAGCTTGTCCTGCAGCCGCACGGCGAAATACCAGGCCACGGCGGAGCATCGGCCCACGGTCTCCGGCGTCGCGACCGTCCATTGTCCGGGCGCGTCATCCTGCGGTTCATCGATGCTTCGCACTTTCACCGTGTAGAAACGGATGGACGGATTGTGGCTCGCGGCCATCGTTTTCGCCGCCGCCAGTTGCTCCGGGGGCACGTTCCCGGTGTCCACCAGGTAAGACATGTTCGATTGGCCGCTGGCCAGCCAGACTTCGCCGACGAGAACGTTGTGAACCCGGATCTCGTTTTTTCCCTGTACCGTCAGCTCAAAAGGCCCCCCTTCCTTGCCTGGCCTCAGCGAGACCATCCATTTGCCGCCTTTCGCCTCGGTCACGATCGTTTCTCCCCGGAAATCCACCACGACCTTTTCACCCTCGCTCGCCTTTCCCCAAACGACGACATTCGTATCGCGCTGGAGGACCATATTATCCGCGAAGGGGGAGCCGAGAGTCACATCCGCCCGGAGCGGCGCGGAGACGAGGCAGAAAGCCAGATGAACGAGGAGTGCGAGGGATAATTTGGGAGTCATGTTTGCCCGGATGCGGGCGGAATCATCGTGATCTCCGCCCGCAATGTCTTGCGGAATTATCGCACGCCCCACGCATTTTCACTATCGCGTCCGCCGCGCTTGCGTTTCGCCATTTTTCATTCCAGCCGGAAGCTCTCGTGCGCAGAACACGGGGGCGTGGAGGGAAGCGCTTTGTCGCTTCCGTGGTGGGTGTCTCGCGTCTCGTAAAGCCTCGTCGTTTATCAGCGGCCCACCACGGCATCGATGAAGCGATGCCCTCCAATTTTCGTGCGACGCTATGCCCCATCGTCATTCTTCATTCTGATTTCGTCATTCAACTCCCCACCTCCCGCGCCCGTCTCAGACAGCCGGGGCATGGACAACGCTGCGCACTTCTTTCATCCTCCGCGCTTTATGTCCTCCTGGAGTCTTCTCTACCTCGGCAGCGCATGGGTGATCCGAATCACCATGCTCGTCTATGTCCCCCAACAGCGGACCGCCGCCGCCTCGCGGACGTGGCTGCTGCTGATCTTCCTGGCCCCATGGCCTGGCCTGGCCATGTACGCGCTCTTTGGACGGATCCGCGTGCCGCGCGAGCGGATCGCGCAGCAGATGCTCGCCTCGCGGCAGATCACGGAAGCGCAGGCGCGTCTGCGGGGCCCGGTGGTCTGCCAGCCGCAGCTTCCATCCTATCTCTCGCACCTCCCGGCGCTTGCGGCGGATCTTGGCAATTTTGATGTCTTCGCGGGCAACCATGTGGAATTCCTTCCGGATTACGCGGGCTCGCTGGCCCGGCTCATCGCGGACATCGACGCCGCGACGCATCATGTGCATGTCCTGACGTATATCCTCTCCGATGACGCCACGGGACAAAGCGTCGCCGAGGCCCTGGGCCGCGCGGTCAAGCGCGGCGTCATTTGCCGCATGATGGCCGACTCCGTGGGATCGCGCGCCGGGCTGGCGCGGCTCGGTCCGCAAATGCTCCGCGACGGCGTCGAAGTCGTGCAAATGCTGCCGGTTGGCTTCTTCCGCCACAACGCCGCTCGCTTCGATCTGCGCAATCACCGCAAACTCGCGGTCATCGATGGCCACATTGGCTACGCGGGGTCTCAGAACCTGGTCGATCCGGAGTTCGTCCCTGGACACCCGAATGAGGAATTGGTCGTGCGCGTCACCGGACCGGTGGTCGCCCAGATCCAGGCGGTGCTGCTCGCGGATCGCTTCATCGAAACGGGCGGCGACTTGGAAGCCGAGCGCTTTTTTCCAACGATCCAGCCCGCGGGCGAGGCGGCGGCCCAGTTGCTTCCCAGCAGTCCCGGATATCAGCGCGAAAATGCGGAGGAACTCTTCATCGCGCTCGTTTATGCGGCCCGGGAGCGCGTGGTCATGACGACGCCCTATTTCGTCCCCGACGAGCCCTTTCTCACCGCGCTGCGTTCCGCGGCCCGGCGCGGCGTGGAAGTGCGCCTGATCGTCTCGCTGCACGGCAACCAGAGGCTGACCCAGTTCGCCCAGCGCTCCTATTACGACGAACTCCTGGCCGATGGCGTCCACGTGCATCTCTATCGCCCGCGCTTCCTGCACGCCAAGCATTTCAGCGTGGACGACTCCATCGCGCTGATCGGCTCCACGAATATCGACATCCGCTCCTTCGCGCTCAACGCCGAGGTCAGCCTGATCGTGTATGCGCCCGCCGTCGCCGCACAGCTTCGAAAGATTCAGGAGCATTACCTCGCGCAAAGCGACGAACTCGACCTCGCGTCCTGGCGAAAACGTCCGCCGCTCGAGCGCACTTTGCAGAATCTCGCGCGGCTTGCGGATTCCGTTCTCTAGCTAGAATCCTAACAGCGTCCCGCGCCTTTATGCGACAGGCAGGCGACGGACGCGGATTTGAAATTCGTTCACCGAAACCATCGCGCCGGCATTCAAATCATCCGCACATTGTTTCAAAACCCTTTGGAGCAGTTCACTGAACTCCTCCGCGCGCAATCCTTCAATGCGTATTCGGATCACCGAAGGCTTGAGGGCTTGCGCCAACGCAAGGTGCATGTGGAAATCAGCATCGAGCGTGACAATCACTCGATCCTCAAGGGAAGATCGGCCAATGATTTCAGAATCTTCCGCCTCGGCCAGACCGATTTCGCCCGTGTGAACCGCATCCAAGCCTGCGCGACGAAGAATCGTTGCCGCCGAACGCGGAGTTCCCCTGGTCGAGCAGCAATTTCATCCAGCCGCGGCCAGATCAATCACCCTGTCGTCCAGGCTGGCTGCGGCGTAGGCAAGCGCCTCGCGGATGTCTTCCTCTTCCAGTTCGGGAAACTCGCGTTGCAAATCCCGGCGATCGGAATAAGTCGCGACAGCCTCCACCACGCGGCGCACCGTTAAACGCAGTTGGCGGATGCAGGGCTGACCGTTCATCCTTTTGGGGTCAAAAGTGATGCGTTTGAAAATCACTTGATGACTTTGCCCTGAGACAACGGAAAACGCAATCGCAAGTGTGCATGGGGTTTTGCGTTGGGGCGATCTTTCCGAACCAGCTCTGTTTTAAGCCTCCGGCAATTCACGCCCTTTCGTCTCGGGCAGAAAGAGCAGCATCACGATGCCAAACAAAAAGAAGCCGGCGAGCAGTGAGACGGCGAGCCGCAGGTCGAGCGTGGACTTCAGCCAGCCGGAGAGCCAGATGAGCACGGGCGCGGCGAGCAGGCGGCCCGTGTTGAAGCAGAAACCCGCGCCGGTCGCCCGCAGATGCGTTGGGAACAGCTCCGGGAAATATACCGCGTAGCCCGCGTGAATGCCCTGCGCGAAAAAGCCGAAGACCGGCAGCATGCAAAGG
>Ga0302326_10026200_pt1 | contig 11797 bp, 11 predicted proteins | sample Palsa_T0_3_FD_202264 | JGI IMG/M metagenome (GOLD analysis project Ga0302326, IMG submission 202264) | Peat permafrost microbial communities from Stordalen Mire near Abisko, Sweden - Palsa_T0_3 | ecosystem: Environmental > Terrestrial > Soil > Palsa > Peat permafrost | place: Sweden: Abisko... | reverse complement strand
GTACTGGCGACGATTTTTGTCGGCTGCGGCGATTCTCCTGTTGATCCGCGGAAGCGATCTGTGGATCGATCAGAAGTGCAGAAGATGACCAGCGCGCGCAAACTCGTGCGAAAGGAATGCAGCTTCTATTTCGTCGGAGCGCATCAGCGCGACGTGATTTTTTCGGTCGTCGCGGAATCCATGGACGAAGCGTGGCAGAAATTCTTCGCGAGTTCTCGCGCGGCCGTTGAAGTCCTGTTTGTAATCAAAACGCAAACAGAGATTTATCTGGCGCAATAAACGTGATCTAATCCGGGCGTGAATCTCGCTCTGCCCAATGATGGATTAGACGCGTACCACAGCAAGTCGCAGAGAGCGCGCGTCGCCACGGAGCAATGGGGCGCCGACAGTCTGTTCTGCATGAACTGCGACTCGCCCACGATTACGCGCTCTCGGCACGGCACGCCAGTCATTGATTATGTATGTCCGCGATGCGAGGCCCCGTTCCAGCTCAAGTCGCAATCGAAGCCGTTGGCGGCGCGAATCGTGGACGCCGCCTATAGCGCGATGAAACGCGCCATCGACCTAGACCAGACGCCGAATTTGTTCGTGATGCACTACGAGCCGGGCGAATGGCTGGTGCGAAATCTTCTGCTCATTCCAAAATTTGCCTTTTCGCTCGCGGCACTGGAAAAACGAAAGCCGCTGGCCTCGACGGCGCGCCGCGCGGGATGGGTCGGCTGCAACATCGTGCTGGCCAACATCCCGCCGGACGCGCGGATTTCCATCATTACCGAGGGAAGGTCGCGCTCGCCACGCGCAGTCCGCGAGCAATACAAGAAACTTCGGCCGCTGGCCAAGTTGCAGGTAGGGCAGCGTGGCTGGACGCTGGACACATTGAATGCCATCCGTAGTTTTGGAACCAACGAATTCACTTTGAGCGAAGCGTATTCGCTCGAACCAGCGCTGGCCGCGTTGCATCCGGACAATCATCATGTGCGCGAGAAAATTCGGCAGCAGCTTCAGGTTTTGCGCGATTTGGGTCTCCTCGAATTTCTCGGCGACGGGAATTACCGGCTACGGTGAAAAACGCAACGTGCCGCACACATCGGACGGCGTCAAACGCCGGGATGATAAAATGCAGCTGTGCGGACGAATCCAATTCGGCTTGCAAAGCGCTGGAGGGACCAGCGACGCCCCAAGGGTGAACGCCGCAGGCGGGGTGGTTCGACCGGACGCGGATTTCCACAGGACGCGAGATTTCCACAGGCAGGGTGCCCGCAGAAATGAGGGCGGGGCTCCGCAGATCTGCGGGGAGGGGCCCCGCAAAATTGCGGGGCGAGCGGGGCCTAACTGGCAGACAGCGCGGCAGATGCGGGAGGGATAAGTAGTAGATATATAGTGATAGGTAGAAAGATATGCTCCTCTCACCGGAAACGAAAGATGAAATCACCGGCACCGGCAAGCCCTGCGGAAAATTGCCGCACCTAGCGCCGCGCTTGGCGGCTCACACGCCTCTGTCGCTGACTCAGGCGCCGCGGTCCTCGACTGGGACATCGCGGCCAGCGGCTCAAACGCCGCGTACACTTGCGGCGAAATCTAGGCTCCGAAAATCCCCAAAATCGCGGTTTGCGAGACTCCAAAAGTGTGTCGCGCAAAAAAATGATGTTGTTGATTTACAAGGATTTAGCTTTCGCGTTGCGTGCAAGTGTGTCGCGTAAGGTTTCCCGCTTTTTGACCGGCTTTTCGCTTCCAAAAACGCCTAGTTTTTCGCGCACCGGCGGGATTATTTTGTATTAGGGTTGCCCTAAAGGGCTGGTGTATACTCACCCGCGAGTCGATTTCTCAGGAGGAGGTACGTATTCATGCCATCAGACGCCGACAAATTTGCCCAAGCAGAAGAAGAACTAAATTTCGCTGAAAGTGCTTATCGGCAAAAGTTAGCCAACATCATTGCACTTGCGAAAGCGATGCTCGCTGCGAATCTGGCCGATTCTGGGGTCAAACCGGGAGATAAGGGAAAAGGCTAAATAAAAAGCCGCGCGGTGCCGGCCGTGGCGCGGCTCAAGAAGCGCAGAGGGGAGCAAATCGAACGCCCACCGGGACTGGGCGGCTGATAGGCTGGGTTTGTGAACGATATAATCACATTCTGATTAATGAGGACTTAGCCTTCGCGTTGTGTGCAAGGGCGTCGCGTAAGGTTTTTCCTCTTTTTGGAGAGCTATCGCGCTCCGGAACGCTTCGTTTTTCGCCGCACCAGCTTGAAATCAGGACACTATTTTCCCCGGCGCTTTCCCGAAAATATTTAGATGTGGACGGCGCAGCGGCGGAGAAATTCTCTTACGGTTTTTCGCCCTGCACCGGGACGGGGCTGACGCTGACAACTCTGGCGGCGAGAAATCTGGCCTGGGGATCGAAACCGAAAGCCACCGTGACCGAGCCGACGTGCGCGCAGGCGTGGCACTGGTCCGTCAGCCAGTAATTCACCAGAAAGCGGACGCCGCCGCCGCGCATGGGCATCACCTCCGGTCCGTCAGCGGGGCTGCGGTCGCCGGGAAACAACGTCGCGTTGGGATATTTTTTCCTGATTTCCTGGTACTCGGGATTTTCCTCGAGTCCATTCTGTCCGGCCTTCGGAAAATATCCCGGGTCGTCCACGTCAAACATGAGCGGCCGGCCGTTCACCAGAAACCAAACCTGATTTTCGTTGGCGCGAAAGAGATACATCGCATAGGCGATATCCACCGGGCCAACTTTCTTGAAATCCTGGAGGACGCCCTGGAAGTCGGTGCGCTCCGTGAAGGCCACCGCTTGGGGCGAGGCGCCGCTTTTCCTCATTTCGCCGATGAAACAGGAGCTGAAATGCTTGTCATCGGCGTCGCAGGCCTTGTGCATGTTTTCGAGGAACTTCGGGTCCGGTTTCCAGATGGCCTCGGCGGTGATGGCCGAATTCCACTTTGGTTTGCTTTGCGCGGGTGACGCGGCGCCTGGCGGAACCGCAGCCGCTGGGGACTGCGTTTCGGCTGCTGCGGACGGCGGCGAGGCGGCCGACGGAGATTGCGGCGCGGGAGTCTGCGCCCGCGCCGAAACCGCCAAGCCAAAAACGAGACACACACAAATCGTTGTCACCCGCACCGCTGAATTCATCCTGCCGTCCCCATCGCTATATATGTCTTACTGCGCCGCCGGAATCCACACTTGATCCGGCGCCGAAATGTCCACTCCCGGCAGCTCGGTACTGAATTTTATGCTTTGCAGGCCGGGCTTGCTTTTCGCGTGCGCCAGATAAGACACCCAGTACTGACTGCTGAGCACCTTGTCGAACTGCGCCAGAAACGGCGCGAAGTCCACGGGCGTATAACTCCCCTGGAAGTACGATTCGCCGCCGGTTTGGTCGGTAATCTGCGCCAGATTGCTCTGGCCCCAATTTATGCGGAACTGGTTCCGGCCGTGCGGACCCATCCCATTGGCGAAAATTGTGTGCAGCATGATGCCGGACTTCTGCGCAGCCGTATAGGTGGCCGCAATATCGGGACTGAAGGGATCGCCGCGAAAACGGTCAATTCCATCGGCAATCACGAACATCTCACGCCGATCCTGCGTCTGCGGCCAGCGCTTCATCAGGTCCATCACCGAAAGATAAATGCTGGAATAGGCCGCACCTCTGCCCAGGGGAATGCGCAACGCTTTGGCGGCGCGATCATGGTCGGCGGTAAAATCCTGCGCCACCTGCACGGTGCCGTTTTGCGCGTAAAAAATTCCCACCTTTGCGGAAGAATCCAGGCCGCGGATAAAATTCGCAATATCCTTGAGTTGGTTATCGAGACTGCTGTTCGTGCTGTCGTCAATCACAATCGCCAATTGCAAGCCGCCCGCCTGCCCGGTAGCCGGCTGCAAATCCGTCACCACCAGCCGGACCTTGTTCTGTTGCACCAGCACGTCGGCCTTGGTGATTTGCGGCGGCCCATTTTTGGAAGTGATGGTGACCAGGGTACGCACCGGCACCGTGGGCCCGTTTTTGTCGTCCTTGGCGCGCGCCGCCGGCAGAGATGCAATTAAACCCAGCACCAGCAAAGCCGGAATCATCCAACGCAATCGCATTTTCATAAAAGCCTCCTTACGCACAATTTCGCAAATGGCCCGGCAGATAGAGTAAAAACGCATGGCCGCAAAGTCAATTCGATTCTCGGTTTGTTGCCGTCCGCCATAACATGGCCCATCCCCGTAACACTGATTGGATGCGCCCGGCAGCACGAGTGGTTTCTTGCCGATTGGACGGCGGTTCGCGCGGCTCCGCTCACCCGGCGAGATTTTTCAAGATGAACATCACGTTGGCGGGGCGCTCCGCCAGCCGCCGCATGAACCACGGATACCAAAAATTGCCGTAGGCGATGAGCACCGTCGAAGGCCAGCCTTCGCGCGCCAGCCGCTGTTGCTCCTCGCGTTGTATGCCGTAGAGCATTTGAAACTCGACGGCGTCTTTGGGCGCGCCCTCCGCTTTTGCCAGTTCCGCAACGCGCGCAATGAGTTTGCGGTCATGCGTCGCAATAGCCGCTCGGACGCCCGCGCGGCGCGCGGGTTCGCTCAACAGGCGGCGAGCCAGCGCGAAATAGTTTTCGTCCACATCGCTCTTGCGCGCGTAGGCTACGTTCGCCGGCTCGTTGTAGGCCCCTTTCACCAGCCGAATTCCGCCGCCGCGCGGCAACAGATCATCGAGGTCCTTTGCCGTGCGGAAAAGATACGCTTGCAGGCATACGCCCACATTCGGCCCCGCCGAAACTGCCGCGCGCGCTTTGCGAAAAATTTCCAGCGTCGCGTCCACATAATTGCTGGATTCCATATCCAGCCAAACCATGTTTTGCGGGCTGGAACGTCCGGCTTGTTCGATGAGTTGGCGCACATTTTCGAAGCAAAGCTCGGCGCTGAGGTCCAATCCCAGATGCGTGGGCTTGACTGAGATTTCCGCAGGCAATGCGTCGCGCCGGATGCGGTCCAGCACCTCGAGGTAGTGCGCCGTCACGCCGCGCGCTTCCTCCGCGCTGGTGACGTTTTCGCCCAGGTGCGTGAAGACGGTGTGAATTCCCAGGGCCTGTTGCCGTTTCGCGGCGTTCACCGCGTCGTCCAGCGTTTCGCCGGGCATGAAACGCTCGACGGTGCGCCGCACAAAATACAGGCGTGGCGCGTTCTCGCGAAGCCATCCGTTTTGCGACGCCGCCAGCAGCGCGCTGCGCATCAGTCCCATTGGGCCCATCGCGACAAGTTCCTTGCGGAAACTCGCCATCATACCGCAAGCCGTTGGCGGAACTCTTACGCCGCGTGATAAAATATCGCCCTGCCGTGGGCCTGTAGCTCAGGTGGCTAGAGCGCGCCCCTGATAAGGGCGAGGTCGGTGGTTCAAGTCCACCCAGGCCCACCACCGCTGAATTTCTGGCCGATAGCGTTTTTTACGTCCGCGTGTCTTCAATATGTTGACGTAGTTTTTACAATTTCGTGACAATCCCATGGGATCGTCCGAGTTAATTTGGCTTCCCAGAGGCTTGGCGGGGACGCCCGCCACTATACAGGAGAAAAACCATGACAAAACAAATCCAGCACGGCGATTCAGGTTCCGCGGATGTCCCACAAGCCCCACGACTAAGCCCAACGATATTCGTGGCAATTGCCTGCGCCGTTATTGCTCTAGTTGGCGGCTCACACCCGGTATTAGCCCAAGGCGTCACGGCTCCCGCCAGTGTCAAAGAAGCTCTCCATGACGTAGGGCTTGGAAATATTCTGACAAGCGCCAATGGCGGAGAAATTTTCGGCTTCGACATCAATGAAAATGCGGACGGCACCGACGGCATTCTCACCGAGGCCGTGACTGAGCAAAACGGCAGCGTCACGTCGGCTGTGGAGACCTTCGACCTGACCAGCGGCCAAATCACTAAGACGGTAAAAACGCTCGTCGCACCCAAGGGAGGAGATCAACTCGAAACTTTCGGAATTTTCGGAAACGACATCGGACTGGTGGACTACGAGCGCGAATTTGACAAGAACGGCCAGCTTCGCCGTGACGACCTCTTTGGTGTCTTAAACCCGGTTTCGGGCGGGAAATTCACCGGCCCGTGGACCCCTCCCCACCCTAAGGATTCCGTCCTCCAAACTATTGCTCAGAACCAAAGCACCTCCACGCAAGTCGCCATGGTATTTCGTCTGACGGAAAATCTGACCGAGCCGTAATCGCGCAGGACACGGTAACGAACCAGGCCATCCTCCCGGCATCCTCGGGCTTCGGCACGCCCATCATCGAAATGGTTAATCTGACTACCGACAAAATCACCTGGTTCCTGGGTCTTAATAATGGTCCTTATGGAGCGGGCGCGCAGAACGGCCTGGCCGTGGATTCGAATACCGGGATTGCGTGTACCACAACGCAACTCAATTCGCAGGTCGAGTTCTATACGCTTGCAACCGGCGCGGGAATCTACGCCCAGCTTCCCGACACCACCGATGGCGACGAACTGACGGCTGGATGGGCGGTGACCAATGATCCCGTGACCAAGCTCTTTCTAGTTGCGCAGCCCTACTCGAGCACAAATGCCGGCGCAAGCACGATCTATGTCTATGATGAGACGGCCGACCTGATCGAGACCATTCAGGGTTTCTATTTTCCAAACTCAAATCTCCCGCTAACCACGCCGGTGAAAATTGCCGTTAATCCCAGCCTGCGAATCGGCTGGGTCAACGGACCGAACGTGAACCAGCTCCAGCAATTTTTCTACTAAATGGAAGGCCGGTGGGAGAGGGGAACGCAAAGGAGCAATCATGAATCGGATTTTCAGAGCTTACTTGATCGTAGCGCTGGTGTTGGCTGTCCTCGGCGCAACGTCGGCGTTGGCCCAGGGGCCGTCGTACGTCGTTACCAACAACGATTTACTCAACGAAACCAGTTCCGCGAACTTCTATAAATATGATGCCGGAGCGCTGCAAGGCAGCCCTTTGAATCCCCTCCCGACCGAGGGGTCGGGCTTGGGTGGCGGTTATTTCGCTCTCCCTCGCGTCAGCATTGATCCGAATACCAAGTGCGTCTTCATCGCGGATGCCGATACCGACGATATAACCGCCATCCAATACCCGAATGTTGTGGGCCGGTTCACGGCCAACAAAAACTACAATTCGCAGACCTGGGGCATGGGCGTCGTATCCGGCGGCGGCTACCTCTACGCCAGCTATAGTTGGAGCAATCAAATCGAAGTATTCAAGATAACCAACACGGTTCAGCATCCTTGTACGCTCACCGATACCGGCAACGGCATCCTGACAGGCGGTCTGAATCTTCAGCCCGTGGATGGCATGACGCTACGCGGAAATGTGCTGGGCGCTGCGTATGGCGACGGCAGCGTGGGAACGTACAAGGTCGGGGACGGCACGATCTCGCTGGTAAGCGAAGTCTTCGCCAATTGCTACAGTGAGCAATGGGGATTTTCAACACCCACGCAGGTCTATATCACCAAGAACGGCAAGTGGATGATTGCCGATGACGCTTACGGTGCCAATGGAGGAAATTTGTGGGATGTTTTCGCGCTCGATGGAGCCACCCTCGGCACGGACATCCTTACTTACCTCTCGACTGGAGATGACGCCGTTATCGCCGGTTCAAATACTTTCGTCGTGAGTCCCGACGAGACAGTTCTCTACGCCGCGGGCACGTACAGCGGGGAATTTACCGGCAAGTTTATGGCCCTGTCCACTGATAATTTCGACATGGCTACGGGAGCAATTACCGGCACCAGCTGCAAAGGAGCGCATGTCCCGGGATTTTACACGCTGTGGCAATGGCCCGGTAATACTGTAGTGGCTGAAAATGTCGGCAAGGGCGGAGCCGTCTATCAGGCGCTCGCCGGATTCACCGTTTCATCCAATTCGTACATCGCGGTCAACGAAGCCGATACCAACGGCTGCCTGACCTACAAGTTCATGACTGAGAACCCGGATTCCAAGACTGCCTTGTCCATTCAGTCGTATCCCGGTTCGCCGAATCAGTAATCCTTCTACGTCTCCAAGCCGTCACGGGGCGGTTTGCTTCTCGGGAGCGTCTCAACCCCAGCCAGGGAGTGTCGCGTTGGCAATCCTCCGTGCCACAACGCTTTTAGATTTCCCCGGTTGTGCTAAGGTCTCGGCATTGGTATTTGCCGGGGTGTTATTAAGGGTACTCAAATTCTTGGGATTTCATGTAAAGGGGGAAAATACGATGGGAAGAATCAACTGGGGACGCGTGCTGCTGGGCGGAATCGTTGCGGGGATCATCATCAATGCGTTCGAGTACACGGTCAACGGAGTGCTTCTGGCGCGGGATTGGGCCGCCGCCATGCAGGCGCTGGGGCATCCGATGCCCACGAACGCGACGGGCGGATTCATTTTCTGGGGCTTCATGGTGGGCATTACCTCCGTGGCATCGTATGCGGTGGCGCGTCCGCGATTCGGCCCCGGGCCCAAGACGGCGATCGTCTCGGCCATGGGTTATTGGGTTATCGGCTACCTGCTGCCGAATGTCTCGCTCGCGCTGATGGCGATTTTCCCGGTGCGACTGCTGAATATCGGCGTGCTGGTGGGATTTGTCGAAATTATCGTGGGTACGCTTGCCGGAGCCTGGCTTTATAAGGAATCGTAACGGGCAGAATATCAGATTAAAAAAGGGCCTGTGCGACATTCGCCGTGCAGGCCCCTTCCATAAAAACCGCTAACTTCAGTTTGCGCGCTTCGGCTACTTTTTCGCCTTGGCGTAGCTATCCGCGACGGCATCCCAATTGACAACATTCCACCAGGCTTCGATATAGTCCGGGCGGCGGTTCTGATATTTCAGGTAGTAGGCGTGTTCCCAGACGTCCAGGCCCATCACGGGGTTTGCGCCGGACATCAAGGGACTGTCCTGATTGGGAAGTGAATCAATCACCAGCTTTCCACCCTGCACCATCAGCCAAGCCCAGCCGGAGCCGAAGCGCGTGGTGGCGGCCTGGCCGAATTTGGTTTTGAAGTCCGCAAACGAGCCAAAAGCCGTGCCGATGGCGGTGCCCAGATCGCCTTTGGGTTCTCCTCCGCCGCCCTTCTTCATCTGCGTCCAGAAGAGCGAGTGGTTGGCATGGCCGCCGCCATTATTGCGGACGGCGGTGCGAATGTTTTCCGGCACGCGGTCCAGATGCGAGATAAGCTCCTCGACGGGTAGCGCGCTGAGCTCGGCGTTTCCCTCGAGCGCCTTGTTCAGATTTGTAACGTAAGCACCGTGGTGCTTATCGTGGTGAATCTCCATGGTCTTCGCGTCGATATACGGCTCGAGCGCGTCAAACGGATACGGCAAAGACGGCAATTGGTAGGCCATTTTTTCTCCTCGGATATAAAGACTCCAAACAATAATATACTGCCATTTGCATCACTGGGCATAGGCACGGCAGGACTTTTTGATGCGAGGAGGCGCCATGGCGACCCACGAGCACATCGAACAACATTTCACCGCCAGCGAAATGGTGCGTGACATCGTGATCGGCATGGCGGACGGACTCACCGTGCCGTTCGCCCTGGCCGCCGGGCTGACCGGCGCGGTGGCCAGCACCGGCATCATTATTACGGCGGGCCTTGCCGAGATCACCGCCGGGTCCATCGCCATGGGCCTGGGTGGTTATCTGGCGGCGAAGACGGACGCGCAGCACTACGGCGCCGAACTCGAACGCGAAATGCGCGAGACAGTCGAGCTGCCCGACGTGGAGACCGAGGAGGTAGCCAAAGTTTTTCGCGGCTATGGCTTAACGCAGGAGCAGGCCGCACCCGTGGTGGCCGCGATTTGCTCCGACCAGAAGCTCTGGGTGGAATTCATGATGCGCTTCGAACTGGGAATGGAAGAGCCCAATCCCGGCCGCGCCGGACGCAGCGCGGGAACCATCGCCGCGTCGTATATCGTCGGCGGCCTGATTCCGCTGGCTCCTTATATGCTGATGAATAGCGTCGGAAACGCGCTCCTGGTTTCCGCCGGAGTCACGCTGCTGGCGCTCTTCGTTTTCGGCTTCATGAAGGGCCGTTACACCACGCTTTCGCCCTGGCGCAGCGGCCTGCAAACGCTTTTTGTAGGCGGCCTTGCCGCCGCCGCCGCATTTTTCATCGCCCGCCTGATCCGCTGACCTGCACATTATCGCTGATCCGCAAGGCAGCGCCGGCCGTTTATTTCATATCACCGAATGGCCAGAGGTTGAAGGCCTTCAAAAACACATCGTCGTGCTTCTCGGCCAACATGTGCGCGGTCTTATCCTGCGGCCACGGAGCAGCGAGGCGGTCGGGCCGGTCCGCGATCCAGAACGCGGTGAGCGCCATCACGGTGGCGTCCTGGTCCAGAATTTTGGGATCCACCTTGTCCAGAGTGTCCACCGGCGAGTGATGCGTGTACTTGTAGTCCGGGGAATCCTGGTCGAGATTGATGCCCGGCAGCCCGGCGACGATGAACGCGCCGGTGTCCGTGCCGAATTCTGTTTCGTCGGTAACGTCAATTTTACCGAACGATTGCAGGGAACCCGCGAAGGGTTGTACCGTGTCAATCAGATCGTTGCGTCCGCCGAGTTGCAGCGTTACGACCGGCCCTTGTCCACTGTCCAGAATTACCGCCGCGACGTGATTGGCCATTTCCGCCTGATGCTGCTTCACGTAATTGAACGAACCGTCTTCGCCTTCTTCCTCGCCGGTGAAAAGAATGAAGCGCAGCGTGCGTTTGGGCTTGAATCCCGAGCGAAGAATCGCTTCGGCCGCCGCGAGGGTTGTGCACGTTCCCATTCCGTTGTCCGTTGCGCCGGAAGCAAGATCCCAAGAATCGAGATGGCCGCCCACCACGACAACCTGCTCCGGATGTTCCGTGCCGGGAATTTCGCCGATGACGTTGGCAGATTCCACCGGGCCTGACACGCGGTTTTGCACGTTGATTTTCAGCCGCACGGTTTTTCCGCGATCCAGAAACCGCTCGATCTGTTGCTGGTCTTCGCCGGCCATGCTGACGACGGGAACATCGTAAAATGTGTCGAATCCCAGCACGCCCGTGTGTGTCAGATGCATGCCGGTGGCGAGACGCCCGCTCTGCCCGCCAATGACGGCAACGGCATGAGCTGCGTAGGCCGCTTTCAAGAAGCTACCCATCTGGAGGAATGTTCCGAACCCATCCGTTGGCTTTTCACCTATCGTCACCAGGATCAGGATTTTTCCATTCCACTGCGCGGAATTCTTCTCCACTTCGTCCTTCAAATGATAAGCGTTCACCGCTACGACTTCCGCTTCTGCTCCCCCGGCGGGAGTCGAGCCTACCCATCCCATGGAGTCCACCATCAGCCGCCGCTGGATGGGCGAAACCAGCTCGGCAGTTGCGGAAACACGCTGCCAGCCGCTGGCAAGCTGCCATTTTTCGGTGTGCACGTTGGAAAGTCCCATGGCTTTCATTTTTTCCATACCCCAGGCAATCGCCGCATTCGCCGGGGGAGTTCCCGTGACGCGCCCGCCAATGTCGTCGCTAAGTTCCGTCAGGTATTGGTAGGCACGGGAGTCCATCATTCCCTGCCCGGCAATCGCGGACAGCGCCGAACCCGTGCCATCGTTATCGGGCCCGGTGGCAGATGTGTTGGTAGCCGGCCAGACTGGCGCAACCTCGGCGAATGCAAATGCGCAAAAACAAAGAAGGGCGGTGAATCGACGTGCCATGAAATTCCTCCGTGATGTTTTCTGAACCGATTTAACCCATTGAAACCATGGAGCCTATCTATTTCGACGCGCACACGCGAGGAAGGTTGCGTGCTGTTCCATCGGCGGCCTAGAA
>Ga0302326_10026198_pt1 | contig 11798 bp, 9 predicted proteins | sample Palsa_T0_3_FD_202264 | JGI IMG/M metagenome (GOLD analysis project Ga0302326, IMG submission 202264) | Peat permafrost microbial communities from Stordalen Mire near Abisko, Sweden - Palsa_T0_3 | ecosystem: Environmental > Terrestrial > Soil > Palsa > Peat permafrost | place: Sweden: Abisko... | reverse complement strand
CGCACGCCATCCGACAAATCAAACGACGCACCAGATGGAAAAAAACTAACCATTTATCCTAGATACAACCTATGAGGCGCAGTATGAAACCAACTCCTTTTCGTTGCCCCTCCCGACATTACAAGCCACCGGTTTGAAGCCGTAGTGTGCGGCAAAATCCAGATAACGCGGATTAAAGACCGGAGTTCCAATGGGTTGGGGCTCGGAGGCCGACGAGGTCCGTTGTGGAGGCTGGCTTTTAAGCTCCGGCAGTTCTCTTTCCAGACTCAGGAGCTGATAGAGGGGCTTTTGGTAGGCGATCAGTCCCAACTCGATCAATTCACGCCAGCGCGGCGTTGGGGCTCTCTCTTTAGCCCCGTGATCAACGGGCCACGCCAACAACTGGCTGACGAACTGTCGTTACCAGCTTGAAAGAAATTTCGGCTAGCTCTGCAGCCAGTCCAGAGATGCCTCGATAACGGCTTAGGAGATCTTCTACGTGATTGTGGCGGACCGTGACGGAGCCGTCCGGCATTTGAAGTACCACGAGCTTTAGCGGTATCTCCACCACCGCGGCGGGGTCGGCACCCAGCAACCGCACCAAGTAACGCGGATGGAAGAAGAATAGCTGACGCGCCGGCTGGATCGCGTAGCCGCCGCGTTCCAATAATATTTGTGGATTGACCTCGTTGATCAGCCAGAGATCCAGGTCGGTGATCGCCTGTTTCAAGCGAGCGACTGTAGCTTCAAAATCCAGGCTCGAGATAACAAGCGACTGAAACGGAGGGGATGACGCTGGAGCGTACTCGACATTGGAAAGCAGCGTTGCCATGGTGCTCATGCTTCCGGGATTGTAGAGGGGGAAGTCAACCATTTTTTGATTGGCGGCAGGAACGACTACGTTAAAGTCCTTGTTGCCCGCTTCTGTTCGGCCGGAATCTTAAGGATGCAAGACTCTAGAGTTCCCGCTGAACGGAGAACAGCGAACGGCAAAGCCCGCCGCCCTCGGGAGCCTGGTGCTGGCGGGGCACGCGCGAGGTCAACCCGAAGCCCGTTAGCCAGGCGTCGCCGGCCGCGATGCTCGCCAGAATATTGGCTGGCCTGCCGTCCCGGTGGATGAGGCCCCGCGCATGGAAGCGGCCAAGCGCCTTCACGATGCCGAAGGCCGCATGCAAAAAGGAAGGGTCAAAATTTGGTACGAGAATTCGACCGATTGAAATTTCGGCCCCTCCGGATCAAGATCGGTAGGTTCTGCAACACCTTCTTCCTCAACGAATTGCGAATAAGACAGAGAGCTGGCACGCAACGTGCCTTTCAACGATCGGAGCGAAGAAACAACCGGCTTTCGGTTTTCAACAGTGATGAATCCCCTAGGTCCAACCAGATAGGCCTCCCGTAGGGCGTCCAGCGGTCCATACAAAAGAGTAATTTTCCTATGATAATCCGCACAAAAACGGGAAGCGTTTACTACCCGATCGTTAAGCCACGATCCACTATCCAAGTCGCCGGAAGCAGAAGGGTTGAATACGTTCGGCGCTTTCACCTGGTTATTTCGAAAACTTCGAAGTAAAGACCCTAAAATGACGCTTCAAAATCAGTTTAGCTAGTCCGTCAGCACCTGGGAAACTAAAAGAGATGACCTATGACAGCAATGTCGCCTAATCCATCGGTATGAGCCAAGCACCTGCCCAACAATTTGAGTGGTTAGACCAGATGTTCATTTTGCATGCCCTGAAAACGGGGCTGGCCGGCGTTCTCGCGTTATTTGTCGCTGAAGCTCTTCGTCTGCAGTACCCGGAGTGGTCCGTGTTCACGGTGCTGGCCTTGATGATGGTCCATTACTATCCTGGGTCCATCGCGCTCAAGTCGCTCTTCCGCTTTGTCGGTACCCTGGTCGGCGCAAGCTTGGGTGTCTGGCTTGTGAGCGACTACTTTTCTTCTCCTGTCTTATTTCTGGGCGGAACGTTCCTCGTTATGTCTTTCGCGAGCTACAAACTGGGGCATCTCAGCTCGAGAATGTCGCCCTATGCATATTTCTTGGCCGGGGTCACACTTGTTGTCGTCGAAAGCGCCGGCCTAACCCAACCGAATATGGAGTGGTTTGTTGCGCTTAGCCGTACCGAGGAAACTTTTGTCGGAATTACTGCTGTTTTGATTATCACTCCGTTATTCCGGGTTCGACATCCCAGATTTGAATTTCAGCGACTCGCTAGCTCAGCTGTCGATCAACTCAAGAATCTAACCAATGCTGAGCTCCGAAACATCAGGGAGGGTACGCCTCCCAACTTTGAAGTGCTGCAGGAGCAAACTGCTGTCGTGCGAAAGCTGCTCTCCCTTGACAACCTTTTGATAGCTGAGCGGCGTGAAAGTTTATACTTCGGAGCGAACACGGCCATTCTCGATAAGACCCGGAATTCATTACGAAACCTTTTCCAAGCCGTACTCGATCTGCGCCAATCGCCGGTTGACGGCAAGGTGCTAAGCCGACCCCTCCGGGCGCAATTGGATGCGGTACAAGATTTATTCGAGCACCGCTTCTGCTGCGTCGGCCGCGCCTCGACGGAAGATCCATCTATCCTCGCGAGTGCCTTCCAGGCCATGGATGAGGAAAGCAATCGCTGGCTTCGATCCGGTGAGCTCACGGAACTACCGGCCGACCAACTAGCGGCTTATCTTCGTTGTTGGAATGCCCTTCGCTGCATTCGGAAAGAGTTGCTGAGCCTGTACGACTTGGATAGCCAGTTGCAGTGCTCCACGCAAAACGCGGTGGTTCAGTCCGGTCCGCCGAGGGTTCAGCGGAAGATTGATCGACGTCTGGTCATTATTGGAATCAAAGGAGGCCTCGTCAGCGTTGTCAGCCTATTTCTATTGGTATGGCTTCATCTGCCGGGAGGAGCCCTTATGCCGGTCGCCGCATGGCTCGCCTTGATTTTCACTTCCTACGAGATACCAGTCGGTCGCCCGGGACATGTTCGGGCATTTCGGCATCTTCTGCAGACGGCCTTATACGGATCCTTGATCGTACTTGTCGTGCTTGTCCTTGCACCCTTGATGTCGAATTATTGGTTCATGAATCTGATCCTGTTCTGTATCCTGTTTGCCCATGGTTATTTTGCCTCGAAAACTCCCGGGCTGGCCTTCTGGATGTTAGGGACACTCTTTCTCGTCCCGGCTTTAGTCGCTCTTAACGCGCAAAAACCTGTTCCATTCGCAGTCATTATGGACAGCTACTTAGGGGTGATGATCGGCTTGACGATCGGAGTGACTATAGCGCGTGTGCTATGGCCGAGGTTGCCCCAGAAGGAGTTGAAAGAAGCCACCCTCCGATTTTGTGACGTTGCCAAATTAGCCTTGGGCGAGAACTCTGAGGCATCAGGGAGTAGTATCAACTCCACCCTCTCGACTCTGCCATTGGACATCGCACGAACAACGGCAGCACTAGGAGTCAACCGGCTTCTACGGGAAGAACAGGCAAAGTGGAACAGGTTGGTTCCTATCTTGATCAGCCTTTCTGCTCAACTGCCGCGTCTGACATCGATTCGGGCTAAGGTCGCGGATTCGCAAGAAGTTAGGCTTTATCTAGACAGCTTTCATCAGGATTTCGGCTCCTGGATGGAGGCCCTCGGCCGTTTCCTTCGTCGGCCAGACAATACGAAGACTTTGCCCTCGGTTCGAGGTCTCATCGACCAATTGAAGCAAAGGATGGAACGCCTAAAAGCATCTGAACTATTGCATCCTTCTTCAAAGGGGCAATCGCCCGAGTCTTTAATGGATATGAACGAGTATCTCGTTGCGGCGGACCTCATGCAACAGTGTGGCGACATCGCCTTAAGCCTACGGTTAGTAGAATACTCGGGGGATTATTTCCTTTAGGAGCCGCGATGGAAAACCAACGAAATTATTAGATCCTGTCGGACACGAAATAAAAATTAAACAAAAAATTCTCTTCGTTTATGAATGTGTTACATCCTGAATTCAACTTTCTCGGCTTTCTCGTTCCTTTGAACTTGGTGGCCGGAGTCCTCGGTTTTCTGATAGCTTGGCTGGGCGTCGCTCTGCTGGAGCGCCTTCGACTCACACGCTATGTGGGAAACGTCTCGCTCTTCTTTATCGCGCTGGCTGTTCTGCTGGCCGGCTTAACAGATTGGTTGGTGAATCTATGATTAAAAAGATATTGGGTTATAGCGCCACGCTAGCGATTGCCGCGGCTGCCGGTTGGATCGTCTGGAGTGAATATCGACACTATAGTGACGATCCATGGACACGAGACGGGCAAGTCCGCGCCAACGTGGTGGGCATTGCCCCGCGAGTGCCCGGACCGATCATCCGAATCGCCGTAGTTGACAATCAGCATGTCCAGCGGGGGGACCTGCTCTTTGAGATCGATCCGGCGGATTACCACGCCGCGGTCGAACTGGCAAAGGCACAAGTACTGGCTGCCAAAGCAGCCTCAACCCAGAGAAAGCAGGACTTGGATAGGCAGACCGAGTTGTTTCAGAAAAAGGTCAATGCACTGCAGGAATACCAAGACGCCCAGGACAATTACGACAGTGCGCAGGCAAATTTAGCGGCAGCAAAAGCAAATTTGGTGACGGCCGAGTTGAAACTTAGTTACACCAAGATTTTTGCCTCGGTCAACGGTGAGGTAACCAACTTAAATATAAGCGAAGGCGCCTATGCCTCGACTGGACAGCAAGTTATGGCGCTTGTAGACAGTGATTCGTACTGGATCGCCGCGTACTTCAAGGAAACGCAACTCCGGCACATCTCTACTGGTGATACAGCGATAATCTCGCTGATGGGGAATGAAGATCTACCGTTTAGGGGAACAGTTCGCAGTGTGGGCTGGGGCATTTTCGTGACGGACGGTTCCTCGGGTCAAGACACAACTATGCTGCCCTCGGTCAGTCCAACCATCGATTGGGTTCGGTTACCACAGAGGTTTCCCGTACGCATTCAGGTCGACAGTTCGGCGCGAACAGAGCTGCGAATCGGTCAGACCGCCTCGGTGGCAATTTCGCACGGCGCATCCAAAACCCCCAGCCGCATCAAGGAGAACTTCAATATTTCCACGCTTCCTGAAGACGCAATGAAAGAGATCAGTGAGGCAATCAAGACGCGGCAAAGATTTAATGCAGTCGTGGAGACCGCCGTGCCTGGGGTTATTCCAAGAGTAAAGTGAACATCAAAGCCAAGCAGCACCTGGAGCAATCGCTAACTCAGCGAGGGCCCGTTCACCGCGGTTACGCCATTCAACTGGCGTCCCCCTAAGGTGCGGATCCGTATTAACATCGAGCCCCAGTGCGTTACTCAGCAGCGCGCTCTTCCATCAGAAAACCACCTCTAGATTTCTCGAGCTCAAATGCTAGCAAGCGGTCGCAGTTCGCCGAGCATCGTCGGGATCAGTTCCGAAACGGTTGGGTGAATGTGCACTGCCCTCTGCATCACCGTGTAAGGCGCCTTAGCATACATTAAATCAAGGATCGAGTGAACGACCTCATCGCCACCGGTCCCCAAAATGGCGGCGCCCAAGATTTGCTTCGTATCCGCGTCGATCACTATCTTCATGAAACCTTGAGTCTCGCCTTTTTCGATCGCACGACTCACTTTCGCCATCGGCCGTTTTCCGACTAATGCGGGCTTCCCCGAGCTCCGGACCTCTGTCTCGCTCAACCCTGCTCTCCCCAATGGCGGATCGATATAAAGTGCATAGGCAGGGATCCGGTCGCTCACCCGCCGGGGATCCTTGTCGAGTATATTCGCGGCGACGATTTCATAGTCATTGTAGGCCGTATGGGTAAAGGCGCCCTTCCCGTTGCAGTCTCCCATGGCCCAGATGCCTGGCACGTTCGTACGCAGCTCATCATCGACCTCGATGTAACCATGCTGATCGACAGAAACGCCGGCCTTATCGAGCCCGAGGTCATCGGTATTGGGACGACGTCCTACTGCGAGCAAGAGGTGGGAGCCGCTCACCTCGGGGCTGCCGTTTGTGCAGTCAAGCGTAACTGCCAAATCCGCGCCTTTTTTCCTTACGGTCATGCACTTTGCATTAAGGCGCACGTTGATGCCTTCGCGCTCCAGTATCTCTCTCACTGCGGTTGAGACATCTTCATCTTCGCGATGAATCAAACGCGGCTTCATTTCGATTATTGTGACTTCACTGCCAAAACGCCGATACATTTGGCCAAACTCAAGGCCTATGTAGCTGCCGCCTATGACCACCAAATGCCGAGGAAGAAAATCAACGTCCATCATCGAGCTATTGGTAAGGTATTTGACCTGATCAAGCCCGGGCATTGGAGGCGTTTGAGCGCGCCCCCCAACATTGATGAATATGTGCGGCGCCGTTAGCAGCGTTGTTCCTACGCTCATCTCGGTGGGAGATGTGAAACGGGCGTGGTCTTGGTAAACCGTACAGTTCTGCAGCTGCTTTAGCCACGACTCGACACCTTTTTGCGACTGGCCCGACACGGCATCTTTCCTAGCCTTCACTTTCTTCATGTCTACTCCCACTTGCCCATTGATCGCTACACCAAAGTCGGCAGCCCGACGCGCCAAATGGGCCGAGTAGGCACTTGCTACCATGGTTTTAGTGGGTGTACATCCCGTATTAACACACGTGCCGCCGAATAGTTTTCGCTCAACGATAGCAACCTTCATCCCGGCCTCACTCAAACGTCCCGCCAGAGGCGCTCCGGCTTGTCCCGTTCCGACTATGATAGCGTCATACGCATTCGACATAAACAGGTCCTTTCTGCTACTGCTGCCCAGACAATTCGCTCGTTTTCCGCAAGCATTTCGTCGTTGTGCTCGCTCTCGATCGAGGTGCCAACGAGAACAAAATAACAGAAACGATTTGGAAGCCACGAGCTTTCTTAAGCAGGATCGAATCCTGCTAGGTAGGCCACAACCATCAGATAGGCCACAACCATCATCGAGGACGAGCCCGAAAAAGAGGAACGACTTGACTCCGGGTACGCGGAGCCGATTTTATCTCTGGAATGCCCCCCTCTTTTCTCCTAAGGTTTTCGTCGTGCATACCATTCCAGTAGCTTCGACCGGAACTGCGACCAGAACATGCCAGAATCAACTAAGCAAAGGGTCGGATGACCTGGACGCGGACTATTGTCGCGTTCGAGAGCTGAGCGAAAGCCTTTGCGAAACCCTTCAGCCTGAGGATTGCGTCGTCCAGACTGTTCCCGAGGTGAGTCCGACGAAATGGCACCTCGCGCACACCAGTTGGTTTTTCGAGACCTTCGTCCTCAGAGAAGCTCTGTCGGATTACACGCCGATCAACCCGCAGTACGCTTATTTGTTCAATTCCTACTACAATGCCGCTGGTAAGATGCACTGCCGGCCTAAGCGAGGCCTTATTTCCCGCCCCACTTTAAGCGAGACTTTAGAATACCGACATGAAGTAGATGCGCTGATGGAAGGCGTTTTGGAAAATGAGGATCTCCTTAAGCAGTTCGCGCCCACTATTATCCTGGGCATCAATCACGAACAGCAACATCAAGAGCTGATGTTGACCGACATAAAACACGTGTTCTCTGAAAACCCTTTGCGCCCCACCTTTCGCGAGCGCGCAGAAACAATGGGCTCCACAGTTCCTCCGAGAGGGTGGGTGCCATTCCAGGCGGGAGTTTATCAGGTCGGGCACACTGGCGCCGGATTTTTTTACGACAACGAGGAGCCGCGGCACCGGCAGTTTGTTGAAGATTTCCATCTCGCGTCTCGCCTCGTTACGAACGGAGAATACATTGAATTTATCGAAGACGGCGGTTATCACCGGCCAGAATTTTGGTTGTCGCTCGGGTGGTACACGATAGGTGAACAGCGCTGGGAAGCGCCGCTCTATTGGGAAGGGGGTGACGGGAATTGGTCGATTTTCACCCTCAACGGCGTACGCGAATTAGACAAGAATGAACCGGTTTGCCATGTGAGCTATTTCGAGGCCGATGCCTTTGCGCGGTGGGCTGGGGCACGTTTGCCAACCGAGTTCGAATGGGAGGTCGCGGCGGCGGATTTGCCGTACGCAGGAAACTTCGTGGATCAGGAAAGTTTCCATCCCAGACCGCTGGATGATATAGCCGGCGTCCAGGCGCTTGCGCAAATGTTTGGCGATGTTTGGGAATGGACAAGTAGTTCCTATTCGCCGTACCCAGCGTACGCGCCGGCGGCTGGCGCGCTCGGCGAATACAACGGCAAATTCATGTGCAATCAGTACGTCCTGCGAGGCGGCTCATGCGCCACCTCGCAGTCACACATCCGCAAAACCTACCGCAATTTTTTTCCGCCCAATGCCCGCTGGCAGTTCATGGGAATCCGCCTGGCCAAAGGGGCGGCGTAACTCGGTCCGTTGTGGCCGCGTCAAAAATATTTTTTTAAGCGATGAAAGTCCGCAGCGACGCACATCCTGCCCTGCATGACTTGGGACCTTCGGTGGACGCGTTTCTCGCCGAGCTTTTACGCGGCCTCTCGCAACGCCCAAAGTCTATCGCGGCGAAATTTTTCTACGACGAGGTTGGCTCCCAGCTTTTTGATGAGATTTGCTCCCTCGACGAATACTATCTTACCCGCACCGAGATGCGCATCTTGCGGGAAAGAGCCGCCGAGATTTGCGCCCTAATCGGCCCGGAGTGTCGCTTGGTTGAGTTTGGCAGTGGCAGCAGCGCTAAGACACGGATTTTGCTAGATCACCTGCAGGCGCCGGCCGCCTACGTGCCTGTCGACATTGCGTTGGAACAATTATTACAATGCTCGTCGAGACTTGCACGCGTCTATCCGGAACTCTGCATTACACCAGTATGTGCCGACTTTACGACAGCATTTACGTTGCCGGAAATGACCGGCCCGGTGCGACGGACGGTTGCTTTTTTTCCAGGTTCAACGATTGGCAACCTCGAGCCGGCTGAAGCCGAAAATTTTTTCCGCAAGATTTCGCTGCTCTGCGGCGCGGACGGTGGACTCTTAATTGGCGTCGACTTGAAAAAAAACCGGCTAACTCTTGAGCGCGCCTACAATGACGCGCGCGGTGTCACCGCCAGATTCAATCTGAACCTGCTCTCCCGGATTAATCGCTCATTCGGTACCGGGATTCGCGAGGACAAGTTCCAGCATCATGCGTTTTACAACGAAGAATTTGGCCGGATCGAGATGCACTTGGTGAGCCTGGTCGAGCAGACCATACAACTAAACGGGTCCACCTTTTCCTTCCAGGAGGGAGAACACATTGTCACGGAGCACTCGTACAAATACAGCGTGGAGGAGTTCGCCGAGCTCGCGGGACGGTCGGGATGGGCCGTCAAAGGACTCTGGACCGACGCCGCAAACCTGTTCAGCGTGCATTATCTCGCGGTGGTATGATTGAACTCGAGTCCGTCAGCAAGAAGTTTGGCGCAATGATCGCCCTTCACGAGACGGATTTGAGCATTGAGGCGGGAAGAACAACCGTTCTCATCGGGCCCAGCGGCTGCGGCAAGTCGACGATTTTGAGGCTAATCATTGGCTTGCTCGAGCCGACAACGGGCACAATCAGAATCGAGGGCCAACGAGTCTCGGCGAGCAGCGTTCTGGCCCTGCGGCGGCGGATCGGCTACGTGATTCAGGAAGGCGGCCTGTTCGCCCATTTGACTGCCGCACAGAATGTGCTTCTGATGGCGAAGCATTTGAACCAGCCGGCTGGGCAAATGCAGACGCGACTGCGCGAGCTGTGCGAGCTAACTCATTTGCCCGAAAATGCGCTCACTCGCTATCCTGTCGAGCTCTCCGGTGGGCAACGGCAGCGCGTCAGCCTGATGCGGGCGCTGATGCTGCAGCCGAACGTGCTGCTCCTCGACGAGCCGCTCGGCGCACTTGATCCAATGGTCCGAGCACGCCTCCAGGATGACCTGAAGGAAATTTTTGAGCGCCTGCAACAGACGACCGTGTTGGTCACGCACGACATGGCAGAGGCCGGCTTTTTTGCGAACCTCATTGTGTTGCTGAACGAAGGCCGTGTAGTCCAATCCGGTACGCTCGACGACCTGCGTAACAGGCCGGCCTCGACATTCGTCAGTGACTTTCTGCACGCCCAGCGCGGACTCGCAGCGATATGAAATCGCCAGCCATACTTTTCGCGATTTTCGCCTTCTGTTCGGTAGCGCAGCCGCAACAAATTGTGGTCGGCTCAAAGAGATTCACCGAGTCCTACGTGTTGGGCGAGATTGCCAGGATCGCATTGCAAAAAGCCGGTTTCACGGTCCAACACAAAGAGGGAATGGGCGGCACGATCATTTTGTGGCAAGCATTGCGCGGCAGCGATATTCAGCTCTATCCCGAGTACACCGGCACAATTACCGAGGAGATTTTAAAAACAAAGCAACCGTTGAGCACAGATGGAATGCGCGGGCTGCTTCGCCAGGAGGGCGTCGGCATGACCGGGGAGCTTGGTTTCAACAACACGTACGCGCTAGTTATGCGGCGAGATCGTGCTGCCAAACTCGGTATCCGCAAGATCAGCGACCTGCGGAACCACCCTGAGCTGAACATTGGGTTGACACTCGAATTCCTTGGCCGCCGGGATGGCTGGGCGCCACTCAGTACACGTTACGGCTTACAGATGCAAAACGTGCGTGGGATCGACCACGCCCTTGGCTACGCCGCGCTAGCGAATGGCTCGATTGACCTCAAAGACGCCTACTCGACGGACGCCAAGATCGAGGAAAACAACCTCATCGTCCTCGAGGATGATCTTCATTTTTTTCCGCAATACAAAGCGGTGTTTCTTTACCGGCTCGATCTGGACAGTCGTGCCGTGGCCGCGTTGGAAAAACTCGCGGGCACAATCGATGAAGCGCGCATGAGGCACTTAAACTCTGAAGCTGAGCGGACGAAAGATTACACTTTTGCCGCGGCGCTTTACTTTGGCCAAAAGTACGTCTCCCCTTCCAATAACCTGATCGGAAAAATCGGGCGCTGGACATTGCGACACTTGGAATTGGTTGGGGCCTCGCTTTTCCTGGGAATTATTGTCGGCATACCGCTTGGTATTCGGGCGAGTCGCCCCGGACCGGTCAGCAACTTCATTCTCGCCACCACCAGCGTGATTCAAACTATCCCGTCTCTTGCCTTACTCGCGTTGCTGGTGCCAATCCCATTCTTCGGGATCAGCCCGGTCACGGCGATTTTCGCGCTGTTTTTGTACAGCCTGCTGCCGATCGTTCGGAATACCGCCACCGGTCTGCAGGAGATCCCAACGGCGGTCCGTGAGTCCGCCGCGGCACTGGGATTAGAGCCACAGGCACAACTTTGGAAAGTTTTCTTTCCACTTGCCTCACGCACGATTTTGGCGGGGGTAAAAACCAGCGCGATCATTGACGTCGGTACCGCTACGCTGGCCGCACTCATCGGGGTCGGTGGATTGGGAGAACCAATTATCAGCGGGCTCAATCTGAATGACTACAGCACGATTTTGCAGGGCGCAATACCCGCTGCCTTGCTCGCATTGCTGGTGCAGTTCTTCTTCGACGGACTGGACCGCGTCTTCGTCCCGAAAGGTCTGCGGCTCAAACAATGAAAAAGCCTGCATCGATCACAAATCTCTAAAGATTTGTTATTGATGCAGGCTAGTGGCACGTTGGCCAAGCGTTGGGAGGAGAATTGTTAGCACGGCTAGTGTCTATTAACATCGGTTTGCCACGCGATATCTCGTGGCGCGGCAAAACCGTCCACACGGGCATCTGGAAGAGTCCAGTGCCGGGTCGCCTCATCGTCCGAAAGCTTAATATCGATGGTGATGGCCAAGGAGACTTGGGAGGCCATGGAGGCGTGAACCG
>Ga0302326_10026192_pt1 | contig 11800 bp, 10 predicted proteins | sample Palsa_T0_3_FD_202264 | JGI IMG/M metagenome (GOLD analysis project Ga0302326, IMG submission 202264) | Peat permafrost microbial communities from Stordalen Mire near Abisko, Sweden - Palsa_T0_3 | ecosystem: Environmental > Terrestrial > Soil > Palsa > Peat permafrost | place: Sweden: Abisko... | reverse complement strand
ATCTCAAGTCCGGCCGTATCGATACGGGCGGCGCGAATCTGAGTTTCGACGTCCAAGACGCCGCAAGCGACGGCAACCAAGTTGTCAATCTCTTCCAAAAGTTTACGACCGACGGCACGACGCCGCTCGTACTCGGCCCGACGCTCTCGGGCGAGGCCAAACGCGGCGACCCGGTCGCCGTGCGCGCAAGCATGCCGGTGCTCGGCACGTCGACAACCGCTGACGGCATCACCGACCTTGGGCCATGCGTCTTTCGCGTGTCGCTCTCCGAGGCGCAAGTTATCCCGACGACCGTTGCAAAAACGCATGCGCTGTGGAAGTACAAAACCGCCGCGATCATTTACGGCGACGACAATGCGTTCACCAAGACCAACGGCGATATTTTTAAGGACCAACTCGACAAAGCCGGCGTGCAGATCGTCGATACGGAGACGTTCCATCAAGGCGATAAAGATTTCCAGGCATCATTGACCAAGATCCAAGCCAAGAAGCCGGATGTGCTCGTGATCGGTGCGTTGTTTCCCGAGGGGACCAAGATTATCGAACAGGCAACCAAGCTCGGCTTTAAAACGCACATGATGGGCGGCAACGGCCTCAACAGTTCCCAGATGTACGACGTCGCGGGGCCGGGCGCGCGCGGCACCGTTGTTGGAGCGGCATGGTTTCTTGGCGGCGGGTACAGCGGCAACGCCGCATTCGTTGCCAATTACAAAAAGAAATTCGGCAGCGACCCCGATCAGTTCGCAGCCCAATCGTACGCGGCTGCGCAAGTCGCCGCCGAGCTCGTTCGCGCGGGCAAGATCACGAAGGCCGATATGTGCACGGGCTTACGCGACTTGCACATCGTTCAAACCGTGCTCGGCCCGATCGCGTTCGATGCGAACCGTGACGTTCGCAGCGCTCCGGTGATCCTACAAATCGTAAAGGGCGGGTTCGCATACCTACATTAGCAATATGATCGCACAGCAGCTCATAAACGGCCTATTGCTGGGCGCCGTGTATGCGCTCTTTGCGATCGGCTACACGCTGGTGTTCGGCGTGCTTGACATCCTCAACCTCGCGCACGCGGCGATCTTCATGCTCGCCGCGTTCGCGACATGGTCGATGCTCGGCGCTGGTTTGCCGCTGCCGCTCGCATTTCTTCTGGCAGTTGTTCTCGCCGGTATCCTGGGCGTGTTGCTCGACCGCATCGCCTTTGCCCCGCTGCGGCGCCGCAACGCCGGGACGCTCATTCCGCTGATCTCGTCAATCGGTATGGCGATCATCTTCGGCGCAATCGCGCGCGGTATCTACGGTGTCGACGAACGCCATTTTACGCTGCCGCTACTCGATGCGCCTCCGATGCGTTTCGGTCCCGTCACATTTACAACCGTCGAGATAAGTATCTTCGCCCTTGCAATCGTGTTGATGCTGGTACTCACGTATGTCATGCGCGCGACACCGCTCGGACGCCGCATTCGTGCCGTCGCAGAAGACAGCGTCGCAGCGCAATTGCTCGGTGTGAACCTCGAACACACGATCGGCGCGACGTTCTTCATCGCCTCGGCGCTTGGCGGCGCCGCGGGTATCCTCACGGCCTTACAATACAACAGCGTTACCGTCGACATGGGCGGCCAAATCGAACTCAAGGGACTGGCCGTCATCATCCTGGGCGGCATGGGCAGCATCACCGGCGCGGTCATCGGCGGCTTCGTGCTCGGCGGTGTCGAAACGCTCGCTATCGCATACAATCTCTCGGAGTGGCGCGATGCGCTGGCGTTCGGCGTCATGTTTCTCATCCTGATTATCCGGCCGCGGGGCATCTTCGGCAAACGCGCACTGCGCGCGGCATGAATCTCGCGACCTTTTACGCCCAGCACTCGAAGCTGATCGATCAAATCGGCCTCGATGCATTGCTTGCGCTATCGCTGTCAATCTGTTTGCAAGCGGGGCAACTTGCGCTCGCGCAAGCCGCGTTCATGGGCATCGCCGCGTACGTATCCGCCGTCGTTTCTTTGAACTTCCACTGGCCGCTTCTCGCCTCCATACTTGCAGCAATGCTGGCGAGCACGATCGTCGCCGGCGTTCTTGCCCTGCCGGTACGGCGCTTACGCGGAATCTTTTTGGCGATCGCGACGATCGGCTTCGGTGAAATCGTGCGCGTCGTCGCCAACAACTTGTCGATTACCGGCGGCGCCGAGGGTATCTCCGGTATTCCCCCCGATGCAACGACGCCCGTTATTTATGCCTCGCTGGCCGTTGTTGCACTCGCACTCTACGCTCTTTCGCGTACGAAGTTTTCACTTGCGATTGCCCTGGTGCGCGAGGACGAGAGTGCCGCGCGCGGCGTCGGCATCGACGTCGGCTTCGTTCGCTTTACGACGCTGGCGATCGGTGGTGCAATCGCGGGACTCGCGGGTGCCCTCTATGCGCACTCACAATTCTTCATTGCGCCTGGAGACTTCGGGTTCGGGCGCATGGAGCAGATCTTGGTTTGGTGCGTGATCGGCGGCGTCACGAGCCCGCTGGGCGCGGCGATCGGGGCGGCGTTGTTAACGATATTGCCCGAAGCCATTCGCTTTCTCGCCGACTACCGCGACGTCACCGACGGGCTCATTCTCCTGCTGGTGATTCTGTTCGCACCGCGCGGCATCGCGGGGCTGTGGCGACGCGGCGCGCGAGGACGCGCATGACGGGCGCGCTGACGCTAGAACGCGCAACGGTCGACTACGGAGGCGTGCGCGCACTCTGCGAGGTTTCGCTTACCGTCGTTCCGGGCCGCGTGCTGGGTCTGATTGGCCCCAACGGCGCCGGTAAGACGACGCTCATCAACGCAACGACCGGCATCGTCGCACTCTCGAACGGAACCATCCGTTTGGGTGAGCGGCGTATCGACGGCCTTGCGCAGCATCAGATCGCGCGCGCCGGCATCGCGCGTACGTATCAGAACATTCGACTATTCGGCACGCTCGACGTGTATGCGAACCTTGCAGCGGGCGCGTATCCGCGACCGGGCCGGCTTACGGCGCCGGCTGCTCGCGCGCTGCTCGAGCGCGCGGGCATATCGCATGTTGCACTCGATACCATCGCCGGCGCGCTTCCGTACGGCGATCAACGTCGTCTCGAAATCGCCCGGGCGCTGGCAGGCGACCCGCAAATCATCATGCTCGACGAGCCTGCAGCGGGCATGAATCCCACCGAAACGGCGCGCCTGGTCGAAATGATTGCGAGCATCTCGCAGGCAGGCATCGGCGTGCTGCTGATCGAGCACGACATGACGCTCGTGCGCGCCGCTTGTCACGACGTCGTCGTTTTGAACTTCGGCGAGGTCATTGCACGCGGTACACCGTCGGAAGTGAGTGCCGACCCGATCGTCATCGAGGCCTATCTCGGAACGGACGAAGGCGCCGCCTAATGGCACTGCTCGAAGTCGAAGCACTCACCGCCGGCTACGGCAAGATCGAAATTTTGCACGGCGTCACGCTCGCGCTCGAAGCGGGCACGCTCTGCGCGATCGTCGGCGCAAATGGTGCCGGCAAAACATCATTGCTTCTCGCGATTTCCGGCTTACTCGCCAAGCGCGGCGGAACGGTACGTTTCGCCGGGGCAGACATCACCGCGCTACCGCCGCACGCAATCGTACGCCGCGGCCTCAGCCACGTCCCCGAAGGCCGCCGCATGCTACCGGGGATGTCCGTCGCGGAAAATCTGCTCGTCGCGGCAGAGATTCGTGGCGATGCGGGACGCAAAGCGATCGGGGGAATCTACGACCGCTTTCCGATTTTGGGCACGCGACGCGACCTTCCCGCGGGCTCGCTATCCGGCGGCGAACAGCAACTGCTCGCGATTGCACGCGCGCTTGTCGCCGGTCCCAAGGCGTTACTGCTCGACGAACCATCGATGGGACTTGCACCCAAACTCGTGAGCGAAATCTTCTCCGTGATTGCGGCCGAACGTGCGCGCGGCACATCGATTTTACTCGTCGAACAAAATGCCCGCCGCGCCCTCGCCATCGCCGACCGCGCCTACGTTCTCGAACGCGGCCACATCGTCCTGACCGGCACCGGCACCGAACTCGCCCAAAACAAAGACGTCACCGCGGCATACCTTGGAGCGGCAACGTAGAATCTAGAGTTCGCCCACGCTCGTCTTAAGGTAAATCGGCATCGACTCCGCGGGGGAAGACAAAATATGCCGCAACGCATACATAGAGCACGAAGCTTACGAGTGGCGCGAAGAGGCCCACGAGCGTCGCGGAGGCATAGGTCACGAGGCCGACGCGGTATGCGATGACGGTTCGATGCACCACCGTTGCGGCAACGTCTTCGCGAAATGCGCGGGCAGAGATTAAGTGAGTCAAGATCGCGTTGTAACAGAGCGCGGAGCTCGTGAGAGTGAGGCCGTACAGGATCGTCGCCGGCCGCGTTGTCATATACGAGCCGAGCATCGATGTTGCGAACGGTATGAATACGGTTACGCAGAGTAACATAAGGTTCAAGAATATCGTCTTGCGATCGATGCGTGCGACGAGACGAAATAGCGCATGGTGCGACTGCCACATGATGCCGATGACGGCAAAACTCAAGATGTATGCGAGCAAACTCGGCCATAGCCCCAGTAGCGCGCGCGTCAATTCGGCTTCGGCCGGCGCATGACGCCTCAATTCATCGGGCAGCGCCACATTGAGAATGAGCAGCGTGATCGCAAACGCGAAGACTCCATCGGAAAAAGCATCAAACCGTGCTCTGTTCAAAACCTCGACGCCTCCAAAACAGCAACAGCCTACGGGAAGCGTCGCATTGCGTCAGGGCAAGGCGCCGAGCGGTGAAGTGTACCGGAGTACATGAGCCGCTCGGCAACGCAGCCCTGGCGCAATGCAACGCTTCCCGCGGAATAGCATAAACCCCACTGCGTTAGCAGCGGGGCTTATGTCGAGTTGTTGGTGTTGCGCTCACCTGCGCCGGTATTTCGCAGCCCGGGTGGCGTCGAAGGCCATTGGTCCGTTTGGCGTCCTTACACTTGCGCGTCTCTCTACCTCGTTACCGCGACTGCTCGCCAGTCGCCCGACATTGCTGTCGTGAGTAGATGATGTCATACGACAAAGAACGTTGCAATAGGGTAGAACACCAAGCACCCGCTTATCCACAAGAAAGTGCAGTTTTTCACAAACACTCACAACATTTTCGCGCTTTTCACAGCGTGCATGCGATTTTCGAGCGTTATTGATAACGCACAACGATCGCGAAACGTTGGGGTCCGGCGTGCGTCGGGCCGAGGCGCCGGGCGGCGAAGTGTACTTCAGTACATGAGCCACCCGGCAACGACAGCCCGGCGCGCGCCGGACCCCAACGTACCGGCGCGCGCCAGACCCCAACATATGACGAACCCCGCTGCGTGAGCCGCGGGGTTCGTACATTCGAGTTGTTTGGTGTTGCGCTCACCTGCGCCGATTGCGCGGCCCGGATGGCGTCGAAGGCCATTGGATTTGAATCTCCGCGACACTTTCGCGTCGCATCAGTTTCACTTCCACGGCTGCTCGTCAGCCGTCCGACATCTCTGTCGTGAATCGATAATGTCACACGACAAAAAGCGTTGCAAGGGGGTCACGCGCCGAGCGAGCGCTTATCCACAAGAAAGTGGAGTTTTTCACAATCACTCACAGCGTTTTCGCGTTTTTCACAGCGCAAGGTGCGCTCGGAGATCCCTTAGTTGCCGTTCCAGTCGGTGAACGGCTTGGGAATGCGGTACGGCGGCCCCACGAGGATCGCGATGTCGAGGTGCTGAGCAAATTCAATCTTCCGCGGGTCGCCGGCGTACGGGCGTCCTTGAACGTACACAGCGATTTTCTCGCCTTTGCCGGGCCTCGCGCCTGCGACATTCGTTCTGCTCAGCGGCTCACCCCAGACGTCCATGAACTGGCCGAGCGTGAAGGTCATAAACTTCGGCGATTCGACGTGGATAATGCCGTCGGGCGTGTGCGTGTGCAGCCAGTACAGGCATTGCGCTGCGAGCGGACGGCCCACATCTTCGGGAATAACGATGGGCTTGCCGTGATCGAGAATCGTGAGGTGCGGGTGAATGTGCATCGCGACACCCTCGGCAGCCTGACAGGGTATGCCGTCTACTGGCTGACCCGCCGGGGTCGCGGCGCGGGCGGTAACGGATGCTCCCGTCACGGCCACGGCACAGAGCATTGCGGCGAGAAGCGACCGGAACAAAAACATCTGGGGTCCTTTCACGGTGGAGCGACGGTCAGGCCGGCTCGTAGCGGGATACGATGCGTTGCGCAATGTCGCGCGCGGCTGCGCGGGCCGATTCCGGTGCGATGACTTCGGCTTCGGCACCCCATCCCATCGACCAGCGAACGATTTCAAGCGGGTCACCGACCCGGTACGTTATTTCGACGGCGCCGTCGTCGCGCCGTGCGACGCGCTTCTCACGGGCGACGTTCGCCGCCGCCGCGGCCTTGGCGACGACCGCCGAGAACCGCACCGTCACATCGGTCAGCGTATCGCTTTGCCAGACCCCGCTCACCGAGTTCGCCCCGTACGCCTCAAGATTGAAGTCCGCCGGCCGCTCGAAGGTCTGCGGCAGCACGCTGGGCTTCTCGATATTATCGACGGCAAAGACACGCATGTCCGTCCGCGTGTGATCGTACCCGACCAGATAGATCCGGCCCGACGAAACGATAAAGCCGTAGGCATCCACGCGGCGCGTCGTGCGCGCAGCATTCTTGTCGACGTAGGCGAACGCCACGCGCCGGCGCTCGCGCTCCGCATTTTGTAGGAGTTCAAACACGCGCTCGACTTCGGGTTCGAGTGCGACGGCGTCAAGGCGGATCGCAAACGACGAACCGTCGAGGGCCCCGGCCGACCGGCGGTCGCTCGAAGCCAACAGCTTCGTCGTCGTTTCGTCGATGTAGCTCGCGAGCGTCCCGCCGAGCGACGAGCCGAGCCGCTTGAGCGTGACCAAGCCGAACAGTTCGTGCTGCGTGAGGTTGAGCCGGCGCAGGCTGTAGCCGTCCGCGAAGCGGTACGTGCTACTGGCACGATCGAAATACCAGGGAAATCCCGCTTCGGATAGGATCGCAAGATAGCGCCGCAAGCTGCGCGTGCTCGGCGGCCGGCCGTCGGCGATGCGTTCCTTGAGTTCTTCGAACGCGTAGCGCCCTTCGTCGATCGCGCTGAGCAGCCGGACGAGCAGGACGACTTTAGGCTCGGACCGCTCATCGCTCATCGCCCGCATCTTCGCCGTCGTACGGCCGGCCCTTTTGGCAAGACTTCCCAGACTTGCAGCTAATTTTCAGCGCGAACAGTCCCCCAATGGCAAGGAGTACCATGGAAGACAAACGGCTCGACGGTTCCGTCGATCGCGCTGAATTCATTCGCCGCACCGGTGCACTCGGTATTGCCGGCGCCGCCGCGCTCGGCTTCCCACTTCTCGAAACCCGCGCGGCCGGTGCCGCACCGCTGGCCCCCGCGCGCGACGTAATCGCCGCCGGCGGGGGTGCGACGGTCAAGATCGGTCATATCGACGGTTTCTCCGGCGTGTACGCGTCGGCGTCCCAATCACAACAGTGGGGGATTGAAGCGGCGATCGAAAACGCGATGAAAGCGAACTCGCGCATTAAGTATCAGATCGTCAAGGGCGACGACACAAACCAGCCGGCCGTCGGAACGACCGAAGCCAAGCGCCTCATCAGCCAGGATAAAGTCGACGTGCTCATCGGTTGCTTGAGTTCGGGCGTCGGGCTCGCCGTTTCCGCGGCGTGCGAAGATGCGGGAACGTTCTTCCTCGCGATCGGCACGCACGACACGAACATCACCGGCCCCAAAGCAAATAAGGTTACGTTCCGCCAAACAACATCCAACGCGATGCTTTCAAACGCGGTCGGACCGGCGCTCTTGAAGTTCGGCAAGAAATGGTATTTCTTGACGGCGGATTATGCGTTCGGTAACGACGCGCACGACCGCTTCCTCAAAATCTTGCTCGCGCACGGTGGTAGTGAAGTCGGCAACGACAAACATCCGCTCGGGCAAACCGACTACTCGTCGTACCTTACGAAGGCCCGTAACACCGACGCCGACGTGCTGGTGTTTTGCAACTACGGACCTGACACGCAGAACGCGACGAAAGCTGCAGTTCAGCTCGGTCTGAATAAGAAAATGAAGTTCTGCGGCATTCTTTGCGGCGATGATGTCGCCGTCGGCATGCCGGTCGACGACCTCGTTGGTTCGATCTGGGGATACGTCTGGGGCCCGGACGCCGGCGGCGCAACGACCGCACGGTGCTACGCGGATCTCAAAAAGAAATCACCCAACGTCGATTGGCGTCAGTATCTCGGATACGTTGCCGCCGAGAATATCGTCAACCGCCTCAACGCCGCCGGTACGACGGATACCGGGAAGCTGATCGCATCGTTTGAGGGCTTCAAATACGATGCTCACAAGAAGACCGAAGCCTTCTTCCGCGCGTGCGATCATCAGGCGATCCAGCAAGTCTATGCCGGCATGATCGTCGATAAATCAAAGCGCCGTTCGCCGGGCGAACATTTCTTGATTTCGTCGACGGTCGGCGGCGAGTTTGCTGCGGGTCCGTGTTCGAATCCCGATAGCGTAGCCGCATCAAAGATTTTCGCCGATCAAAAAGTCGGCGCGCGAGGCGACGGCTACGTGGCCGTCAACCTCAAGTAATCCCAACTGTTCGGATGACGAAACGGCGACCGCTTTGGCGGCCGCCGTTTTCTTTTTTAACCCGTTGTGTGACAGCCGACAAAAGCGGTCACTGCGCGAACGCTACGGAAGTATTATCGGAACATGGACCATGTGCTGGCAGCGCGTGCACAGATGGGGACCTCGCTTGGGTTCCATATCGTGTTTGCCGCACTGGGCGTTGCGCTTCCGCTGCTCGTTTTTGCAGCCGAAGGCATGTGGTTGCGTACACGCGATCGTGCATACTATGATCTCGCGCGGTCGTGGGCCAAGGGCATGGCGATACTCTTCGCCGTCGGCGCCGTATCGGGCACGATTCTCTCGTTCGAACTCGGCCTACTCTGGCCCGGCTTCATGCGCTACGCCGGCGGAATCATCGGCTTGCCGTTTTCGCTCGAGGGCTTTGCCTTCTTTATCGAAGCGATCTTTATCGGGCTCTACCTGTACGGCTGGGAGCGCCTATCACCACGCGCGCACTGGCTTGCAGCACTACCGATCGTTCTCAGCGGGCCTATATCGGCGATCTTTATCACGATGGCCAACGCCTGGATGCAAATGCCGACGGGTTTTCGCATCGAGAGCGGCGCGGTGACCGATGTCCAGCCGCTCGTCGCGATGTTCGCGCGCCCGTGGCTCGTTGAAATCACACACGCGACACTCGCCGCCTTCGTTTTCACCGCGTTCGCCGCGGCCGCGGTATGTGCAGTCGCGTGGCTGCGTGGCGACCGGCGTGCGCACGTAGCGGCGGGGCTGCGAATCGCGATGGTGATGGCAGCAATTGCTATCCCGTCTCAAATCATTGCCGGCGATATTCTCGCGCGCTTCGACGCTGACCACGAGCCCGCGAAGTTTGCCGCAATGGAAGCGGTGTATCACACGCAGCGTGGTGCGCCGATCGCAATCGGCGGCATCGCACGCGCCGATCGCATCGACGGCGCCATCGAAATTCCCTACGCATTGAGCCTGCTCGTCGCCGGCAACCCAAACGCGCAAGTGACCGGCCTCAACGATATTGCCGCAGACGATCGCCCACCCATCGAACTGACGCACCTCTCGTTTGATGCGATGGTCGGCTCGGGCACGGCGTTGTTCCTCATCGCCGCCGCATGGTTCATGACCGTGCTGCGCAGGCGAAACATGTCGCGCCTGCTGGCAACCGTGATCGGGTGCGGCGCTCCGCTCGCTCTTGTCGCACTCGAAGCCGGCTGGTGCGTGACGGAATTCGGCCGACAGCCGTGGATCGCGCGCGGACTGATCCGAACGACCGATGCGGCAACGATCGCGCCCGGAATCGACATCGCGTTTTATGGCTTCACCCTCATTTACGTCGTGCTCGCGGCAACGTGCTGGTGGCTCTTGCGGCAAGTCGATCGCGGTGCCAGAACGTGAACCCGGCCGAAGGCGCCGCGCTTGTCGGCCTGGCGGCGATCGTGCTGTATGCGATTTTTGGCGGCGCCGATTTTGGCGGCGGTGTGTGGGATTTGCTGGCGACGGGCCCGCGACGTCACGCGCAACGCGACGCGATCACGCACGCGATCGGCCCGGTCTGGGAAGCAAATCACGTCTGGTTGATCTTTGCGATCGTCACACTATTCACGTGCTTTCCGCCGGCCTTTGCCGATATCGCCACGATGTTGAATGCGCCGCTCACGTTCGCACTTGTCGGCATCGTGCTGCGCGGCGCTGCCTTTGTCTTCCGAAACTACGCGACGCCCGAGTCTTCTGTGGCGCACGGCTGGACCGCCGTCTTTGGCGCCGCATCGCTCCTAACACCATTCTGGCTCGGCGACAGCGTGGGGGCACTTGCGACCGGGCGTTATGCGTGGCTTTCGCCGTTTGCGCTCGCGGTCGGCGTGTTCGCGCTTGTCGCATGTGCGCAAATCGCTGCGGTTTTCCTCGCCGATGAAGCCGAAGGCGAACCGTTGCAGAATGATTTTCGTAGGCGCGCAATCATCGCGACGTTCGCGCTGTGGATTGCCGGGGCAATCCCCATTGCGATCGCACGCGTTACCGAGAGCGATCTGTTCGCCGCGCTTCTTACCCCGCACGCCGCAATCGCCATCAGTTGCGCGATTGTGCTGGGGCTCGTCGTCGCGGTGGCCGTCGCGCGCCGAGCGCGCCTCGTAGCGCGCGTCGCCGTCGGCGCCGAAGCACTGGCGATCCTCATCGGCTGGTTCGGCGCTCAAGCGCCGTCGCTCATTGCGGGCCACCTCACACTGACGGCGGCAGCATCAAGCGACGCCATGATTGTCGCATTTTTAATCGCCTGCGCGGGCGGGGCGGTCGTCCTTATCCCTTCACTTGCGCTGTTGTTCTACGTCTTCAAAGGACCGCGCCGCGCCGGCTAGGGCGCGTACCGGCTTCTTGAACCGGCATTGCCTGGACTTTGGGAACGTCGGGTCGCGGTAACGTCGGCACCGTCTCGTAAATGCTCGCCAGCCGCTCGGCGGTCTCCGGCATCGGCGGCACATCGAGCTGCGGCCCCTCGTTAAAAGCAAAAGCGCTTGTCAGGTCGCCGCACGTTGCGCGTCGCCACGCGCTCAGGTTGGGAACTTCAACACCGAAGCGCGTTTCAAGCAACCGCAGAACCGATGTATGGTCGAACGTTTCGCTGCACACGTAGCCGCCGCGCGAATACGGCGAAATCACCATGCACGGCACGCGGAAGCCAAGACCGATCGGTTTTCCGTCGACAAACTCGTCGGCCGTCCCCGGCGGCGGCATCGGCGGCACGACATGGTCGAACTGGCCATCGTTCTCGTCGTACATCAAGATGAACGCCGTGCGCGACCAAACCTTGGGGTTGGACCAGAGCGCCTGGAGTATCGTACGCACGAAGTGTTCGCCGGACGCCGGATAGTATTGCGGATGTTCGGTTTGTTCGGCGTGTCCAAGCACCCACGTCACTTGCGGAAAATTCCCGGTGCGCAGGTTTTCGAGAAACCGATCGATCGGCTGTCCGCGCCGCGCGCGGTTGTAGAGCGGCGTGCCCGGCGATTGAAACGGCTTGAAGAACCGTGTCATATTCATCAGGTAGTCGTCATACACGTCATAGTACACTTGCCACGAAATGCCGGCTCGCTCGAGCCGCTCGGGATATGTCTCCCACG